>Ga0137412_10003892_pt1 | contig 11930 bp, 10 predicted proteins | sample CZODoug2_1_16fun_FD_122160 | JGI IMG/M metagenome (GOLD analysis project Ga0137412, IMG submission 122160) | Vadose zone soil fungal communities from Angelo Coast Range Reserve, California, USA - CZODoug2_1_16fungal (Hybrid Assembly) | ecosystem: Environmental > Terrestrial > Soil > Vadose zone...
ACCATCTTGGCGAAGCCGGAGAAGTCGACCGCCATGAACCTGTTGATGGACAACCCCGACAACTTCTGGATCACCTTCACCAGACACTTGGGCCCACCGAACGAGTAGGCGGAGTTGAGCTTGGTCTCGGTGTAGACCTCGTCGGGGCCGTAGCTTTCGGTGTCCGCGTCGTAGAGCGGCCCGTATGCACCCGTCTCGGGGTTCCACGGCTCGCACTTGATCGGCGTGATGGCCAGATCGCGTGGGAACGACACGGCGACAACGCGTTTGCGGTTGGCCGGGATGTTCACCAGCATGACGGTGTCGGAACGGGCACCCGCGGCGTCAGCCGTATCGCCCGCGCCCATGTCGCTGTTCTGGCCGATGCGGCTGTCGACGCCGACGATCAGGAAGTTCTCGTCACCGAACTGCGCGTTGGGGTCGAGGATGTCGCGTGAGTTGGGGTCGAGGGCGGAGACCTTGTTCAGGCTCCGGTTCTTCTCCGACTGCCATTGCCACGCAGCGCCAGTGATCGCAAGCGCGCATATGGCGATCAGGGCTGCTGCCACCCGCCCGGCGACCATCGCGGTGTGGCGGCTGCGATGCGGCGCGGGCTTGGTGCGCGCCTGCACGTCGATGGCACCCCTCGCGGGGCGTCGCGCGTCGGTAAGGATCGGTACTTCGGAGTCGTACAGCGCGACCGGCGGCATGACCTCGGTGGCGGGTTCGTGGTCCCTGCCGGCCGCAACGTGCGGCTCCGAGTACGCGGGCAGCGGCGGTTCTGGCTCGGCGCGATGGCGCGTCCGCTCCTCGTCGTCCGGCCGGGCTCCCGACACCTTGGCGATGAGGTCTGCGACCGTCAGCGCCCCGGTGTGGTGGGCGGCCGGCTCGTCGTGCCGATTGCCGTCGGCCTCATCGGGAGCCTTGGAACTTCGGTTGCGTTCCCACGGCGCGGCGCCTGGCACCGGCCGTGCGGATCGGGTAAGCCATTGATTGTCGCCGCCGGGACCACCTGGGCCCGACGAAGCGGGACGGCCAGGAGTGGCGTTGTCGCCGTCACTCATGTCGTACCGGCCTCCGACTCCCAGGCGTGTCGCGCCTGGCTTCCATAACGTTCAGGTGCAGATTCTCTGCGTGCTTCCTGTTTCTTTAGCAGCACATTTTCGGCTCCGCCACCGGAGCCGTCGCAATAAGACCCTCATCGTACTGAGACAACCTAAGGCGGAGCCAGTCGAAGGAAGTGTCAGTGGCGTCTCAGAGTGGTCTCAGCACATCTCGGTGCCGCGACGGATCAGCCTCCGGAGTTCATCACGTCGGCGCCCTCGGGCACCGTGCAGTCTTCCGGATCGTTGAGCCAGCCCTCCGGAAGTGACACCGATCCTGGCGAGCCCTGACGTCCGCGCGGACCCTCTGCCGCCCGCGGGAACGGCACGTCGGGGTCGAGTCGCGACAGCAGGTCATCGAGTTCGGCAAGCGTCTTGACCAGCGCCAATGCCCGCCGCAGGTTGGCTCCCGCGGGAAATCCGTGCATGTACCACGCGACGTGCTTGCGGATGTCACGCATTCCCTTGTCCTCGCCGAAGTGTTCGGCAAGGAGTTCGCCATGCCTGCGGATGATCGAGGCGACCTCGCCGAGCGTCGGCGGCGTCGGCGCGTCGCGGCCGGCGAAGGCGGCGGAGAGTTCGGCAAACATCCAAGGCCTGCCGAGACAACCCCGCCCGATGACGACTCCGTCACACCCCGTCGACGCCATCATGGCGAGCGCATCGTCGGCGTCGAAGATGTCGCCGTTGCCGAGCACGGGAACGTCGGTCACGTGCTGCTTGAGTTGGGCGATCTGATCCCAGTCCGCAGTGCCCGAGTAGCGCTGGGCGGCAGTGCGGGCGTGCAGTGCGACGGCGGCCGCGCCCTCCTCGGCGGCGATCCGCCCCGCGTCGAGATGCGTGTGGTGGGCGTCGTCGATGCCGATCCGGAACTTCACCGTCACCGGGATGTCGGTGCCCTCGGTGGCGCGCACGGCTGCGGCCACGATCTGGCCGAACAGCCTGCGCTTGAACGGCAGCGCTGCGCCGCCGCCCCGCCGGGTGACCTTGGGCACGGGACAGCCGAAGTTCATGTCGATGTGGTCGGCCATGCCCTCGTCGGCGATCATCTTGGCCGCGGCGAACGTGGTCTCCGGGTCGACGGTGTACAGCTGCAGCGACCGCGGGGATTCGTCGGGAGCGAACGTGGTCATGTGCATGGTGACCGGATGCCGCTCGACGAGCGCGCGGGCCGTGACCATCTCGCATACGTACAGCCCGCTGACGGTGCCCGCCCGCGCCAGTTCGAGCTCACGGCACAGGGTGCGGAACGCCACGTTCGTGACACCCGCCATCGGGGCCAGCACCACGGGGCTACGCAAAGCGATCGGCCCGATCTGCAGCTCCCCGGCCGCTGGTGCGGGCTGAGCTGTGTCTAGGAGGCTGCCGATGCCGATGTCGTCACCAGGAGGTTCTTCATGGCCTTCTTCTCGGCCACCTTCTTCTCGCGTTCGAGGCGCCGCTCCTTGGCAAGCTCGAACTTCTGGCAGGTGTCCTCGAGCTCCTCGACCAGCTTGCCGAGGTCGTCGCGCAACTCGGCGGCTTCGCCGGTGAAGTCCTCGCGCTCGAAGATGCGCCACTTCTTGAGTACCGGCATCACCACGTCGTCGAGGTGAATGCGTGGGTCGTACACGCCGCCGACGGCGATGATCACGGCCTTGCGACGGAACTCGGGCACGGTGTAGCCGGGCATCTTGAAGTTGCGCAAGACGCGGTGCAGTGACTTCATCGCCTGGTTGGGGGCGATGTCCAGGCCGGCGGCCGATACGTCGCGGTAGAAGATCATGTGCAGGTTCTCGTCCGCGGAGACGCGGCCGAGCAGCTGGTCGGCGATGGGCTCGTTGCAGGCCTTGCCGGTGTTGCGGTGCGAGACCCGGGTGGCGAGTTCCTGGAACGTCACGTAGATGACCGAGTCGAAGAGACTCTCGGCGAACATCTCGCCCTGCTGGCCCTGGCCGGGGCTGAACCCACGGGTGACCTGCTCGACGCGCAGCTCCTCGAGCTCGATCGGATCGATCGCGCGGGTGACGATGAGGTAGTCGCGCAGCGCGATGCCGTGCCGGTTCTCCTCGGCGGTCCAGCGATTGACCCACCAGCCCCATGGGCCGTCCATGCTGAAGTTCATCGCGATCTCGCGGTGGTACGACGGCAGGTTGTCCTCGGTGAGGAGGTTCTGCAGCATCGCGGTCTGGGCGACCTCCGAGAGCTTCGACTGCTCGGGATCCCAGTCCTCGCCGCCGAGCGCGTAGAAGTTCTTGCCGTCGGACCACGGGATGTAGTCGTGCGGGTTCCAGTCCTTGCGCATGGTCAGGTGGCGGTTGATGTTCTGCTCGACCACCGGCTCGAGTTCGTGCAGTAGCTGCAGGTCTGTCAACTCCGTCGACATGGAACCTCCCAGTTATCTGTACCTGTTGGTAGCACTCAATATATCTGTGTATCCCAGTGACATCAAGTCTATGGGCACTTGGATGTTACGGGTGTTGTCTAGCTATCCCTGATCTGCCGCTGTGGACTGTACGATTCCTGTGGGTGCCCGGCTCTCCGGCAAACCAATCCGCCTCGGCGTTGACGAAAGGTCGCAACCGACGTGAAGAAACTTCTTGTTCTCGGTGCAGGTGCGTGTGGTGCCGCGGCGGTCGCGCTGACGATGGTCGGTGGCGGGGTGGCGAATGCCGACGATGGGATCGTCGGGCAGTACTACAAGGACGCCAAGGGCAAGATCGCCCAGATGGGCATGACCCCCGTCGTCGCGACTACCGTTGGCGATCGCAAGGATTGGGACAACTGCGTCGTCCAGAGCGCCAATAAGTCGTCCTTCCTGGACGGGTCCGGCAACAAGTCCGGAAACACGATGCTCGTCAACCTGAACTGCTACTCCAAGTACGGCACGGCACTGTGGCCGGGGTACTCGCTGGCGAGTCCCGAGGGCCGCAAGATGTGGGAAGCCGATATGGCGGCAAAGAAGAAGAAAGAGGCGGATGCGGCTGCCGCTGCGGCCGCTGCCCAGCAACAAGAACAGGACCAGCTCGCCGCGGTCGACGCCCAGCAGGCTGGCGAATAGACCCAGTTTCATCACCTGAGCGGTTCCCTCGGGCTAGTTGCGCGAACACTGCGCACGGGGTCTGTCAGCGGTACTATCCCCGTCGGGCAAGGCTGTTTCGACTGGCAGATAGGGCTACCGTGAAGAAGCTCATGGTTTTTGGTTCCGGCGCGATTGGTGCGCTGGCTCTCTCGACCGTTTTCGGCACCGGCGTCGCTGCGGCGGATGACTATGCGGGGCAGAAGTACTCCGACGCATCGTCGGCGGCCAGCGATGCGGGCCAGACGGTCGTCGTCGCGGCCCGGGTGGGCGACAAGGTCTCGCAGGACGACTGCTTGGTGACGCGTTCGCAGAGCGCACCGTTCGCAGACGGCTCCGGTGTCCCCGTCGCCAGCACCGTGCAGTTCTACTTGAATTGCAACGGCGGCTACGCGACGGCCGGGACGCCCGGCCCCTCGCTGGGCAGTCCCGAGGGTCGCGCGGCGAAGGCGGCCGCAGACGAGGCCGCAGCGGAGGCCGAATCCGAGCAGGAGGCCGCGCTCGCCGCGGTCTCCACCCCCAACCAGTAACTAATGGGTTGACGCCCGGCTGAGCAGCATGTCGACGCAGTAGTCGATGAACTGCTCGCGGGTGCTCGCCAACCGGTCGTTCAGATAGGCCGTGAACAGCGCCGACAATGCGCCGACCAGACCCGTGGCCACCATGGCCTGCACGGCGGGATCGGTGATCCGGGTCAGTTTGCGCTGCAGCAGGTCGATGAAGGTCGGCATCCAATCGGCGCCCGACTTCGTCAGCACCGGTTCCCGTTGGGGCGCGATGAGGAGAACCCGGCCGCGGACCGGGTCGTCCACCATCAGTGCGACGAACCGTTCGACGGCGTCGCGCGGGGTGTCCGACGAGGTCAGGGCTGCCATCGCGGTGCTGCAGACGTGGTCGTACACGGCGCGGACGAACTCGTCGCGGTCGGTGAAGCTCTCGTAGAAGTAGCGCTCGGTCAGGCTCGCTTCACGACAGACCGCGCGCACGGTCAGGGCAGGCCCCGCTTCGCCACCCAGCAATCCGACGCCCGCCGCGACGAGTTCGTCGCGCCGCAGCATCTGACGGTCCTGCAGTGGTACGCCGGACCATCGGCCCTGTCGTTGACCGGAAGGCACATGGCTCCTAAACTTCAAGTGACAACGCTCGTAGTCAGAGTAAACCGCCTGACGATTCAGGAGAATCTCGCCAGTGACACAAGATACGTCTGAGGTGTGTCCGGTAGCTAGCCCTGCGGATGCAGTTGGCTGCCCCGTCGCGCCCGGCGGATACGAGGCTCCGCCGCTTCCGCTCGGCCCGGATTCGATCACCTGGAAGTACTTCGGTGACTGGCGCGGCATGCTGCAAGGTCCGTGGGCCGGGTCGATGCAGAACATGCACCCGCAACTCGGCGCGGCGGTCGAGGAGCACTCCATCTTCTTCCAGGAACGCTGGCCGCGACTGCTGCGCTCGCTGTACCCGATCGGCGGGGTGGTCTTCGACGGCGAGCGCGCACCGCAGACCGGAGCCGAGGTCCGCGACTATCACGTCGACATCAAGGGCGTCGATGCTCAGGGCAGGCGCTACCACGCGTTGAATCCCGAGGTCTTCTACTGGGCGCACTCGACGTTCTTCGTCGGCACCCTGATCGTCGCGGACCGGCTCGCAGGCGGTATCACCGAGGCCGAGAAGCGTCAGATGTTCGACGAGCACGTCCAGTGGTACTCGATGTACGGCATGAGCATGCGGCCGGTGCCCAAGACCTGGGAGGAATTCCAGGTGTATTGGGAACACATGTGCCGCAACGTATTGGAGAACAACAAGGCCGCGCGTGACGTGCTCGATCTGAGTGAGCTGCCCAAGCCGCCGTTCGCGGCGAAGATGCCCGATTGGATGTGGGCACTGCAGCGCAAGTACGTCGTGCACCCGTTGTTCGTCTGGTTCACCGTCGGCCTGTACCACCCCGCGGTGCGCGAGTTGATGGGCTACACCTGGTCCGAGCGCGACGAGCACCGGCACCGAATGCTCGGAAAGGTCATCGGCAAGGTCTTCAGCCTGGTGCCGTCGCGGCACCGGATGCATCCGCGGGCGCGTGGCGGTTGGGATCGCGCCACCGGCCGGGTTCCAGCCGACGCGCCACTGGTGCACACGCCTGCGCGCAATCTGCCGCCGGTTGGGCACCGCGACAACGGCATGCATTACTGCCCGAAGGTGTGACTCACCTGGCTGCGATGTGGCCGTCCACGCGCAGCCGTCGCCGGGGTGCGAACTGCTCGCAAGACCCGGTTCCCACTCGCGGTTGCCGAACGGGACGATCCTGGGCGTGTCGGACCTGTCTGCCGGTCATCGAGGAATGGTTCCCACGATCCCACCGCATGAGCTGGACACGAATCGGTGTCCGTCCGCCGATACTCGAAAAGAGAACGTCGCGTTTAACTTCCGAACACCTGCATTGCCCGCGCACCCGCGTCCGGATCGCCTTCGAAGCGTGCCTTTCCGGAGTTGATCGCCTCGTGGACGGACATGTTTCCGGAGCCGATTGCGGCGAGTGTCGGCAGATCGAGGGTCGCTACCAAATCCGGCTCGCGCCGCTTGTCTTCCGAGACGGTGATTGTCCCGTCGGCGACGATCACGAACAAATTCGCGTCTCCCAGCCGAAACTCGTAGCAATCGTCGATGCCGGCGGCTTGGTCGTGCCGGAAGGTAGACGTGAGCACGAAGGCGAGCCACTCGGGACGCCACTCGTCCGGCGCGGGCTCGTCGGCCAGCTTCGCGGCGCCCCAGACGGTGAGAGGCCCCAGCGCCGTGGCCAGCTGTTCGCCGTCTTCCGTCAGCCGGTACACGACACCGACGGCACGATCGGCAAGCGCGCGTTCGACAAGTCCGTTGTTCTCGAGTTGACGCAGGCGATCGGACAGGAGGCTGGTGCCCAGCCCGGGCAGGCCGGCGAGCACGTCGCTGAAACGTTTCGGCCCGAGCGCGAGGTCACGGACGACCAGCAGTGTCCAACGCTCGCCCACCAGATCGAGCGCGTGCGCCAACCCGCAGTACTGTCCGTAGCTTCGGCGGGTCACGCCGGTGCATTATTCGGGACTGGCGACCGTCGGACCGCAGCGAGCATCACGAAGTGCAGGGCAGTGGCGGTGGAAACGAGGAATGCCGGGAACAGCGTCATCGGCAGCTGCGCCATGATGCTCGTGTCCATCTCGCCGTGGAAGAGGCGGAACATCCCCGGCAGGTTGGTCAGTCCGAGAGTCACCGCCATGAACATGTCGGCGAGGCCGACGACGTTCCAGCCGACGAACACCGCCCGCCAGACTGACCCTGCGGTCAGCACTTCATCGAAGCGCGACCACGCTGCCCACGCCGCGATCGGCGCGGTCACGCCGACCAGGATGTCGCCATAGGCCGCCGGGTAGGCGAACAGGCCGGCAAGCTCGCCGCGACCGTGCAGGATCAGGAACACGGCGCCGACGATGCGACAGGTCATCAGCGCCGCGAGTCCGGCCAGCGCGAATCGCGTTGCGAGCGCAGCCTGCATGCGCACGCTCCGGTGAAGGCCGAAGAGTATGACGGCAATTGGGACCGCCCACGACAAGAGACCGAGCACCGGATTCCACTGGGCAATGCTCGCGGGCCTCAGCTCGACGACTGTGACCACGCCAAGGAGCCAGAGCGCGAAGCCCGAGAAGACCGCCACGAATAGCCGATCCGCGCCTGAGTCGCCGACCGAGCGTGCCCCGACGCGGGTAACGGCGGCGACGCTGAAGGGGAGGACAACCAACACGATTCCGACGGGAATGGCCACCGACGCAGGAACGGAACCGAACATATTCAAACGATACTTCTAAATCAAGTAGTGTGCAATCGGATTTCGAAGTACCAATCCTCATCCTCGGCGAGACGGTCGACTTCGACGGGAACACGTCGCCGATCAGGATGGATACACCTTCTCGCGACGACGTCCCGACCACGCCGCAAGCCGCTCTGCAGTCCGCCGGACCTGGTGGACACTGCCGGCAAAAGAAACGGCACGTAATCGTGGTGCAGCATCGCCGGCGATCATACGATCCTGTGAACTCGCCGTGAATCGTTCAGCGGCCCCGACCGACAGGGATCTGCCCATGCCGTGGCAAATGGTTGCCGTGATCGTGCTCCTGCCGATCACCGTGTTCGCAGTCCTCGCACGCGTGTTCGCGAAGAATCCGGGATCGCGCACGCGCTCCCTGCGCATCGCCGTGATCTCCGGTGGACTCACCCTGCTGGTCCTGGTGCTCGGCTCGACCACGATCGTGTCGACCCGCAACATCGGCGTGGTCACCACGTTCGGTCGGCCAGGGGGCACGTTGACCAACGGACTGCACGCGAAGGCTCCGTGGCAGAACGTCACCGAGATGAACGGCACCATCCAGATCGACAACCACACCGGCGAGTTGGCCACCACCGTGCGGCTGGGCAACAACTCGACCGCCAATGTCGACAACAGCGTCAGGTGGCGCATCCAGCCCGCCGCGGCCGACGAATTGTTCCTGGACTACCGCGACTTCGAGAACGTGCGCGACAACTTGGTCACCAGGGAACTGCGGGCCGCGCTCAACGAAGTCTTCTCCAACTTCGATCCGCTGTCCCCGGAGAATTCCGAGGGTGCCAACGTGCAGGCCCTCGGCGACGACGTGGCCGAGAAGCTCCGCGCGAAAGTGGGCGAGCAGATCGAGATCATCAATGTCATTGTGCCGCTGGTGAACTACGACGGGGCCACCCAGGATCGGATCAATGCGCTGAACGTCGAGAAGGCCAACACCCGGGTGGCCGAGCAGCGTGCCAAGACCGCTGCGGCCGAGGCCCGGGCCAACGAAATCCTGGCCGCGTCGGTGTCCAACGATCCCAACGTTCTGGTGAGCAAGTGCCTCGACTCGGCGCGTGAGGCGGCGATCAGTCCGCTGGGCTGCTGGCCGAGTACCCCCGTCGTGCCGACGGTGAATGCAAGGTGACCGAGGCTCTTGGGCTGAGCACTTCGGCCAACGTCCCCTTAGCGTGCGCAAAGCCGAGTACGGACGCCGCTTCACGTGGGGGACGACATAGACGTCGCTTGAGCGCGATTTCGCCGCTCCGGTATCCCGGACCCGGCACCGACGATGCTGAAGTGAATTCAGCAACTCCGTTTTAACTCGGACGACATTTAGGTCTAGTCGAGTTTTCTTAGCCTTCTAGCACTGATTCATGCATAGATCGAGCTGCATGGATTGAACAGAATCTCATCGAGTTTGCCGGATGCCCTGGATCGAACGGGTTCAAGTAAAACGTCGCCGTTTTGCCACAAATGCAACCCAGTTTTCCTGCATACTCCCGCAATGTCTGTGAACGAAGGAACTGTTTCCAGCCGGGTAACCGCTCGTGTCTACCGCCTGGGATTCAACCCGTACGTCATGAAGGCCTTCGCGAAGGTCTTCTACCCTCTCTTCACCCGCTTGGTCGCAGGGGACGGGCAGTTCCTCAATGACGGTTACGAGGAAGATCCGCCGATGGCTCTGCCGCTGGCGGCGTCGGACGAGCCAAACCGGTTTCCCATCCAGCTCTACCACCGCACGGCGACCCAGGCGGATCTCAGCGGCAAACGGGTGTTGGAGGTCGGTTCCGGTCACGGAGGCGGGGCCTCCTACCTCACCCGCACCTTGAAACCAGCCTCCTACACGGGGCTCGACTTGAACCCGGCCGCCATCGCGTCGTGCCGGGAGCGGCATGACGTGCCCGGCTTGGACTTCGTGCACGGCAACGCAGAGGACCTGCCGTTTGCCGTCGAAACCTTCGACGCGGTGGTCAATGTCGAATCCTCACACTGTTACCCACACTTCTCCCGTTTCCTCGCCGAGGTGGCCCGCGTGCTGCGCCCGGGAGGGCACTTCCTGTACACCGATCTCCGCCCGAGGCTCGGCACGGCAGATTGGGAGGCGGCGCTAGCAGGCGCCCCGCTGCGGATGGTGTCGGAAAGGGTCATCAATGTCGAGGTCCTGCGCGCTCTCGACGAGAGATCGGAAGGGTCTCTGGAAGTGCTCAGCCGCCAGCTGCCAGGGCCATTGCAGGGCATAGGGCGCGAGGCCTACCACGTGAAGGGCTCGCGGTTCTACCGCGACCTGGAATCGGGGGAGTTCTCCTGGCGGATGTACTACTTCGTCAAGGACTGAGTCCGCGCCGATCGCCACAGCAAACTCCAAGCACGACCACAGCGGGCGCCGTAAGCCTGTGTAGATGCTGACGATCACGGCGAAGAACCCGCCAGGCAAGGCCTCGCGGCCAGACTGCCTTCGACGGCCCACGCTGCGGCGAGGGGCAAACCTAGACGATGGCGATGCCGGCAACGGCGTCGGCTCGTGAGCCCACCACGGCATCCGTCGTCACGCTGTTCGCTGAATGCATCGAATGTGCCCGCGGTGGCGATGTGCGTGCGCGGTGCGGCCAGCCACTTGCTGGTGGCGCGACGGCGACTCGGTTGTGGTTGGCGCTCGAATGTGCGTCAAGGGGTGTGTTTTTCGTCACCACCGCGGGCAGCGCATCTGTGAGCGATTTCGTTCTTCTCACAGGAACGCCACCGGTGTCTGTTAGAGGCCGGCAACGGATCGGCAGATAGCCGTTCAGTAATTGATCAGCGCAAGATCCGAATCACGGCCGACCAGCTGCACTCGAAGATCGTTGGGTCTCGCTGCCGAACACCGCGTTGCTGGGCAGCGTCGTTTTGGCAAGGGGGAAGCCAGCCACCGACGTTGACTCGTGGTCCTGCCAGGCGGCCGCGCTAACCTTGTCGACGATGACCCACCGCTACGCGAGCAAAGCGGACACCGAACCACGCACAGGCGATGTACAACGTCGCCGGGTGCGAATGTGGGTGATCAGAACCGCGGTGTTGGTGTCCGTGGTCGCGGCGATCGTGCTCTCCGCGATGGGGCGCCAGCACGACGCGACGGCTTCTGCTCCACCCCCTGCGCCCGCAGCCGCGTCCGGCGTGCCGTTGAAGGGGGATTTCAGCGGGTCCGGTGCGGGAACGTTGTTGTCGGCCAGCACGATGCCGACGCTCGATCGGCGGCTCTGGGAGGTGACGTCGCTGGCTGCCCGGATAACCTATGCGTCCACCAACGCGTTCGACGGCACGACGCAAGTCTCCGGAACGGTTGTCGTCCCGCAGGGAAAGCCTCCCAGTGGAGGTTGGCCGATCGTGGCGTATGGCCACTCCACCACCGGCATTCAGTCCGACTGCGCACCGTCCCTGGATTCGACGTTGCTCCATTTCTCGACGCCGATCACGGGTCTGGTGCAGGCCGGCTACGTCGTCGTGATGTCGGACTATCAAGGGCTTGGGCTCGACCAGTGGCGTCATCCATACCTGGACTCGACGACGCTGGGCTACAACATCATCGATTCGGTGAAGGCCGCTCGCAAACTCGTTCCCGACGCCTCAGATCGATGGCTGGCATTCGGCACGTCCGAAGGGGCGCAGGCGGCATGGGCGGCCAACGAGTTGGCGCCGGACTATGCCGGTGGGCTAACGCTGGTTGGCACGGTCAGCGTGTCACCGCCTGCCGATATCGACGGGTTCGCTGACGCGGCGGCGGCCGGCACGCTGACCCCTGACCAGACGCCGGTGCTGCAGTGGCTCCTTGCCTCACTCAAGGACCAGTATCCCGACCTCAACCTCGACGACTACCGACGGGGGATCGTCGCCGACAAGTGGGACGTGCTGTCGGCGTGCCGCGGCCCGGCGGCCGAAGAGCGCGCGAAGATTGCGGGTCAAATTACTGCGGATGATCTGCGACCCAGTAGCC
>Ga0137412_10003893_pt1 | contig 11930 bp, 11 predicted proteins | sample CZODoug2_1_16fun_FD_122160 | JGI IMG/M metagenome (GOLD analysis project Ga0137412, IMG submission 122160) | Vadose zone soil fungal communities from Angelo Coast Range Reserve, California, USA - CZODoug2_1_16fungal (Hybrid Assembly) | ecosystem: Environmental > Terrestrial > Soil > Vadose zone...
GCTCAATTCGGAAGATCCCCATGAACATCTCCATGTACCAGGCGAGCACGCCACGCTTCGTCAACACGCTCAAGAACCTCTCCGCGATCCTCGACAAGGCGCAGGCGCACGCCGAGGCGAACAAGATCGAGCCGACCGTGTTGACCAACTGCCGGCTCTTTCCGAACATGTTTCCGATGAAGCGCCAGGTGCAGATCGCCTGCGATACCGCCAAGGGCGCGGTGGCGCGTCTGGCCGGGGTGGAAGTGCCCAAGCACGAGGATACCGAGGAGACCTTCGCCGAGCTCAAGGCGAGGATCGCAAAGACCGTCGATTTCATTCAAAGCATCAAGCCCGCGCAGGTCGACGGCAGCGAGGAGAAGAACATCCACCTGAAGCTCGGGCCCCGCGAAGTGGACTACAAGGGCATGCAATACCTGCTCGGCCACGCGATCCCGAACTTCTACTTCCACGTCACGACCGCGTACGACATCCTGCGCCACAACGGCGTCGAGCTCGCCAAGCGCGACTACCTCGCCAACCCCTAGCGCGAGGCGATGAATCTGGCCCGGTCGCTTACCGCGCCGAGGAGCGACACGGCGAAATCGGGACTCGCCTTGATCAGATCGAGAAGGGTGTTCCGGCCGAACGCGAGCAGCCCGCAATCCGTTTCCGACGTGACCGTCGCAAGGCGCGGCGTGCGCTCGACCAGCGCCATCTCGCCGAACACGCCGCCCGATCCGATTCTTTCCACGGGCTTGCCCCGGATTGAAACGGCAAGGCGGCCTTCGAGCACGACGTACATCATCACGCCGGCCTGGCCTTCCTTCACGATCACCTTGTTGCGCTCGTAGCGCACCGTCGTCTGGGAAAGCGCGCGCGCGAGAATGGCGAGCGCGGACTTGTCGAAAACCGCGGATTCCTTCATCTTGCCCGTGGAGGCGGGGCCGCCCGGATTCTGCAGGCCGATCGCGTCGCGCATGCGGCGGATCATGACGCTCATCAGCATGAGCGCGAACTCGGGCTTTTTCCGCAGTGCGCTCTGAAACTGCCCGTCGTCGAGCGCGATGACCCGGCACGGTGTTTTCGCCACGGCGGTGGCGCTGCGGGGCATCTCGCTGATCGACGCCATCTCTCCGAAGATCTCGCCTTTCCCGATCTTGCCGATGACCTTGTTCTTCACGGTCAGACTGACCTCGCCGTCCAGGAGCAGGTACATCTTGTCGCGCCGGAGCAGCAGCCGGTTTCCTTTTTCGTTCTCGGCGAAAATGGTCGCGCCCTTGGCGACGGCTTCCGGCTTGCCGGCAGAACTGAAAAATTCCGTTGCCATGGCCGGGTCGTAAATCGAAGGCTTTGCGGGCGCCTCGACTGAAGGCTTCGCGGGCCCCACGGGCTTCGTGAAATCCAGCTCACTCATTCAATCCACCCTCGCACCGGATGCGCTGACTACCTTCGCCCACTTCTCGATCTCGCCCTTGATGTGGGCCGCGAATTGTTCGCGGCTCCCGCCGATCGGCACCAGGCCGTCGTTCGTCATGCGGGTCTTCATGTCCGAGGACCGCATGATATTCGCAACTTGCGTGTTGAGCAGGTCGAGCACTTCGGACTGCGTTCCGGCCGGCGCGAGCAGGCCGTACCACTGGCTGGATTCGTAGCCCGGAAGGCCGGCTTCTGACACGGTCGGCAGGTCCGGCATCGCCTGAAGCCGCTCCCGGCTCGTCACCGCAATCGCGCGCAGACGGCCCGCCGCGACGTGTCCGCCCGCGTTGATCGCCGGGAGGAACATGACCGGCGCGTCGCCCGCGAGCAGCCCGATCATCGCCGGACCCGAGCCCCGGTAGGGAATGTGCACCATTTGCACGCCCGCCATCGCGTTGAAGAGCTCTCCCGCCAGATGCGGGGTGCTGCCCGAGCCCGAGCCGGCAAACCCGATTCTCCCGGGCTGCGTTTTTGCGAGCGCGATCAATTCCCGCACCGATTTCACGGGCAGCGACGGGTGCACGACCAGAACATTGGGTCCGAGCGCCATCAGGCTGACCGGCTCGAAGTCGCGCACCGGATCGTAGGGCACGCTCCTGTAGAGGCTGGGATTGGTGACGAAGCCGGCGCCCGTAAACAAGAGCGTCGCGCCATCGTTCAGCGATTTTGCCGCGGTCTCGGTGCCGATGTTGCCGTTCGCGCCGCCGCGGTTTTCGATCAGGAAGGGCTTGCCGAAGCCCTCGGTGAGCTTCTGGGCGAGGATGCGCCCCGCGGCATCCACGCCGCCCCCCGCCGGGAAAGGCACGATCACGCGCACCGGCCCCTTGGGATAGGAATGTTCGCCGCCCGTCGAGCGCTGTGCGAGCGCGGAGCACGCGGTGAAAAGCAGGGCGATCGCCGCGATCGCGCGTGCCGCGTTCATTTCCCCGCTCCTTGAACCGCCCGCCAGACGTTTTGCGGGGTGGCGGGCATGGTGAGGTCGCGGACGCCCAAGCCGGAGAGCGCGTCGACGATTGCGTTGATGACCGCGGCGGGCGCGGGCGTGGTTGCGCCTTCGCCCGCGGCCTTGATGCCGAGCGGGTTCGTCGGCGAGAGCACTTCCACGATCTCGGCCCTGAAAGAAGGCAGCGTGTCCGATCGCGGTATGGCGTAGTCCATGAGCGACCCGGTGTGCGGCTGCCCCGTTTCCGGGTCGACGTGATAAATCTCCGAGAGCGCCTGGCCGATCCCTTGCGCGGCGCCGCCGTGCGTCTGGCCGTGGACGATCATCGGGTTGATGCAGCGGCCGACGTCGTCGACCGCCGTGAATCGCGTGATGTCGATCTGGCCCGTCTCCGGATCGATCTCGCACTCGCATACCGCGCATCCGTTGGGGAAGACCGGGTCGTGCATCTCGTTGTCGGCGACGACGGCGAGTCCGCCCGACAACTCCTTGGGCAGGAGGGCTTCGGCCGAGTCCCGCGCCAGCTCCAGAAAGCCGTACGCCCTGAGCGCGTGCGGCGCCGAGAAGCGCCCGTCGGCGAATCGGATCTCCGCCGCGTTGGCCTCGAGCATGTAGGCGGCGATTTTCTTGCCCTTTTCGATGAGTTCCTTGGCGGCCATGGAGAATACCGTCGCCGCGTGGCGCATCGAGCGCCCCGAGTGCGAGCCGCCGCCGACGCTCACCACGTCGGTGTCGCCCACGAGGATATCGATCGCTTCCACGGGCACGGACAGAAGCGAAGACACCACCTGCGCGAAACTCGTCTCGTGGCCCTGCCCCGAGGGCTGCGTGCCGATCACGACCCTGACCCGCCCGGCCGAAGTGACGGTGATCTCGGCGCGCTCCCTGGGCGAGCCGATCGAGGACTCGACATAGTTCGAAAGACCGAGTCCGAGGAGCTTGCCGCGCCCGGCCGCCGCCTCGCGGCGCGCTTCGAAGCCGCTCCAGCCCGCGATCCGCATCGCAAGATCCATGTTGGTTTCGTAGGTGCCGCTGTCGTAGACCATGCCCACGGCGTTGCGGTAAGGCATCGACTCGGGGCGAACCAGGTTCTTTCTTCGCAGCTCGATCCGATCGAATCCGAGCTCCCTCGCGGCCGTGTCGATCAGGCGCTCGATCGCGAAATTGACCTCGGGCCGGCCTGAGCTGCGGTAGGGATTGGTGGGCGCGGTAGTGGTGAAGACGGCACGACTTCGCAGCGTCGCGGCGGGGATATCGTAGCAGCCGGTGATGAGGCCGGATCCTTTCGACAGCGGCGAGAGCGAAACGCAGCGCGCGCCGACGTTGGAGAGATTGGAGGCGCGCATCGCCAGAAACTTGCCGTCGGAGCGAAGCGCGAGCTCGACCTCGGTGACGAGGTCGCGTCCCTGGTAGTCGGAGAGGAAAGCCTCCGATCGCGAAGCGGTGAACTTCACCGGGCGGCCGAGCTTGCGGGAGGCCCAGAGCACGAGGCCGTACTCCACGTAGACGCGGTTCTTCGACCCGAAATTGCCGCCCACGTCGCGAGTGATGACGCGCACTTTCCCCGGGTCGACCCCGAGGACGGACGCGAGGTCCTTCTTGTAGCGCACGGCGCCGCCGCCGCCCGCGTAGAGCGTGTAGCGGCCGCCGCCCGCGTCGTAGTGGCCGAGTGCCGCCCGCGGCTCGATTGCGACGGCGGTGCATCGCCCGATGGGAAACTTCATCTTGACGACGCGATCCGCTTTCGCAAACGCCCGATCGGTCGCCTCGCGATCGCCGAAAACCGTGTCCACAAGCAAGTTACCCGGCGCTTCGTCCCATACCGAGGGCGCTCCTCCTTCGAGTGCGTCCTCCGAGTGCGTCACCCAAGGAAGCTGCCCGTATTCGACCTCGAGGCTTTCAGCCGCGTCGGCCGCTCGCTCCCTCGTCTCTGCGACCACCATCGCGACCGCTTCGCCCACGTGGCGCACTTTGTCCACGGGCAGCAGCAGATGAGGGCCCTCGAAGATTTTTCCGCCTCCGGGGCCGGTGAGCTTCATGTCGTCCCGGGTCGAGGGGAGGGGATTGTGCGGAATCGGGCCCAGGCGGTCGGCCGCGCAATCGGCGCCGCTGAATACGCCGAGAACGCCCGGCATCGCGCGCGAGCGCGTCGGGTCGACTCCGAGGATGCGCGCGTGCGGGTGAGGCGACCGCACCATGGCGGCGTACGCCTGCCCTTCCAGGTTGAAGTCGTCGCTGAATCGCCCGGCGCCGGTGAGAAGGCGCGCGTCTTCCTTGCGCGGCAACGCTTGCCCGATCGCGCCGGCTGCGGCGCGTTCGGGCCTCCCCAGGTCGTTCACCGCGAATCTCCCATCCTTAGGCGCCGAGGTGTTTCCGGAAAAAATCGATCGATAGCGCAAGCGCGCGGTCCGCCTCGGGCCTACTGTAGGTCTTGCCGCCGTGGCGCGCAAAAGCATGGTCCGCACCCGGGTACTTGTGGATCCTCACCAGAGGATTCGGCGAAAGCCTGCGCTCGAGGAGCTCATTCACCTCCGCTTGGACCCACCGATCTTTCAGGGCCATATGCAGCATAAACGGCCGGTGCAGGTTCTTCGCCTCGCGGATATTGTGCTCTATATACGTACCGTAGTACGCCACCGCGCAGTCGATGTCGGTGCGGCAGCACAGGAGGTAGCAGAGCTTGCCGCCCAGGCAATAGCCGACCGAGCCGACCTTGCCGTTGCATTCCTTCATGCTGCCGAGGAATTTCGCCGTGTCCTCCATGTCGCGCACGCCGAGGTCGTAGTCGAAGTCGTAATAGAGATCGAAGGCCTTTTTCACGTCGCCCGGATTTTTATCGTAGAGCTCGACGCCCGGTTCCTGGCGCCAGAAGAGGTCGGGCACGAGGCACACGAACCCCGCTTCGGCGAATTCCTGCGCATGGCGGCGCATGGTGTCGTTCACGCCCCAGATTTCCATGATGGCGATGATCGCGCCCGCCGGCGTCTTGTCCGGGAACGCGACATGCGCGCCCATCTCGCCGTCCCTCAAGCGGACGCGGAGCTCGCGGGTCTGCATCAGTTCAGCTTGAGGAGTGAGCGCGCGTTGCCGGCGAAGATACGGTCCTTCTCCGCCTGGGGGATGGCGAGGCTGTTCACCGCGTTGATGGTCTCGCGCATGAGCATGCGGCCCTGCTCGGCGTCGAAGGGCGCGTCGGTGGCGAAGACGCAATGGCCGGTTGTGAAGAAGTCGTGTCCGCAACGCGTGGCCGAGACCGAGCCGTTGAGCGAGGTATCGGCGTAGAGCATCTTGTAGTACTCCACCGGCCGCTTCTTGAGGCCCGCTTTCCTCGCCACCGGATTCTCGCTGGTCTTGCCGTGGAAGATCTGATCGAACCCCAGGTCGATCTTGCCCGCGTAGAAGGGCACCATGCCGCCCATGTGATGGGTGATGATTTTCAGACTGGGCAGCTCGTCGTAGATTCCCGAGAAAATGAGCCGCGTCACGCAGGCAGTGGTCTCATAAGGCCAGCCGAAGGTGAACCAGATCTCGTTCTCGGAAGCCTTCTCGGTGGCGTAGTCGGCGAACTGCGGGCCGCGGATCGGGTGGATCCACACCGGCAGGTCGTGACGCGCCATGTTCTGGAAGATAGGTCGGAATTCCGCGGCGCTCAGGGGTTTGCCCAGGACATTGGTGAAGATCTGGATGCCTTTCGCGCCGAGCTCGTCGATCGCGCGGTCGGCCTCGCGCACGCAGGCATCCACATTGTTCATCGGCATCGACGCGATGAAAGTGGGAAAGTGGTCGGGATGTTTGCGGCACAGTTCCGCGAGCCCGTCGTTCGCGATGCGCGCGAGCTCAGGCGTCTTGTCGGGCGGCCCGAGCAGCTCGATCGGCGGATTGGCGAGCGAGAGCACCTGCTGCATCCCGGGAAACTCGTCCATCATGCGCAGGCGCGCATCCACGTCCCACAGAGTCGGCAGCTCGGGGAAGGCGGAAAGCGCGATATGACCGGGCACGAGACTCGCCAGACGGTCGTAGATCGCCTTGGGCATGAAATGGTTGAAGACGTCGATGATCACGGAGAATCCCTTCAGTCGATGGTGATCTTGAACTCCCGGATCACCTGCGTCCACTTCGCGATGTCCGCTTTCAGGAACGCGGAGAACTGCTCCGGCGTGCTGCCCGCGAGCTCGATGCCTTGGCTGCGCGTGCGGTCCTTCAGCTCGGGCAGGTTCAGTATCCGCACCGTCTCCGTGTTGAGCTTCGCGATCACCTCCTTCGGCGTGCCGGCCGGAGCGACGAGGCCGTACCACGTATCGATGTCGATGGGGTAGCCGAGCTCGGCCAGGGTAGGAATGTCCGGGGCGAGCGGCGAGCGCCTGGAGCTCGCCACGGCGAGGCCGATCAGCTTGCCCGCCTGCACGTACGGTAGGGGCAGCAGAATGATGTTGAAGGCGATCGAGACCTCGCCCGCGAGCAGCGCGGCGGCCGTGGGCGCCGCGCCCTTGTAAGGCACGTGCACCAGATCGATTCCCGCCATCCGTTTCAGCTGCTCGGCTGCCAGATGCTGTGGACTGCCGTTGCCGTTGGATGCGTAGCTGAGGTTCCCCGGGTGGGCCTTGGCGTACTGGATCAGCTCCGCGACCGTCTTCACCGGAACCTTGGGGTGCGCGGCGAGGAGGTTGGGCTGCGTAGCAACGCGCGAGATTGCCTCGAAGTCCTTCACCGGGTCGTAGGGCAGCGTGGCATACAGCCCGACGTTGAGCGCGAGCGGGCTGTTTCCGCCCATGAGAAGCGTGTAGCCGTCCGGCGTGCTCTTCGCCGCGGCGTCGGTGCCGATATTGCCGTTTGCGCCGGCCTTGTTCTCGACCACCACGGGCTGGCCGAAGGTCTTCGACATTTCCGCCCCGACCAGCCGCGAAAGGAAATCGTAGCCGCCGCCCGCGGGGAACGGCGCAATGATGTGGATCGGCCGGTTGGGGTAGGCTTGCGCAAACGCTCCTGTCCCGGGTCCGGACAAGAACGCGGCGGACAGCGTCGCGAGGAGAAGCATGCGGAAACGTCGGCGCTTGTCGTTCAAGGTATCTCCCTTCGGGCTCACTCGACGGATCGGGGCTTGCATGCAAACTATGACGCAATTTCGCGCTGCTGTCAGCGTCGCCGTGGCGCTCTGCGCGGTCCTGTTCGGGCTGTGCGCACACGCGCAGGACTATCCTTCCAGGCCCGTGCGCATCATCGTGCCGTTCGCTCCGGGCGGGCCGAACGACATCGTCGTGCGCCTGATCGCCCAGAAGCTCACCGAGACTTGGGGCCAGCCGGTCGTGGTCGAGAACCGTCCCGGCGCGGGCGGCAACATCGGCACCGACTTCGTGGCGAAGGCGGCCTCCGACGGCTACACGCTGCTTTCGGTCGGACCGGGGAGCCTCATCATCAATCCCTTGATTGGAAAAGTCCCGTACGACACCGCGCGCGACTTCGCGCCGGTGACGCTGATGGCGAGGGCCCCGAACGCGCTCGTCGCGCATCCTTCCCTTGCGGCAAGTTCGGTGAAGGAGTTGATCGCGCTCGCGCGCTTGCAGCCGGGCGGAATCAACTACGGTTCCGGCGGCAATGGCAGCACGCCGCATCTTGCGGGGGCGCTGTTCGCGGCCATGGCGGGCATAGCGCTCACGCACGTGCCTTACAAGGGCACGGCGCCCGCGATGGCGGACCTGATCGGCGGGCAGGTGCAGATCGCTTTCCTCGGCATCCCGACCGTGCTGCCGCACGTGAAGTCCGGCAAGCTGCGTGTTCTCGCCGTGACGGGCAAGCGCCGCTCGCCTGAGCTTCCCGGGGTGTCCACGGTGCACGAAGCCGGCGTTCCCGGATACGAGCTGAGTCCGTGGTACGGCCTGCTCGCTCCCGCAGGCACGTCGCGCGCGATCGTCGCACGGCTGGCAGCCGAGGTGACGAAGATCGTGAGGGGGGCGGAGATCGGGGACAAGCTCGCCGTGCAAGGCGCCGAAGTCGTGGGCGGCTCGCCCGAGGAGTTCGCGGCGGTGATCCAGGCGGACAGCTTGACTTGGTCCCGCGTCGTCAGGGACACTGGGATGCGCGGTGAATGAGCCTGCCCGTCAGGGAATAGAAACCGGTTTCGCGTGTTGACCGTGACGCAGGACTTTACGAACATACTTTTCAGGGAGACATCGTCGATGGATCAAATTCGCATTGCACTGGTTTTCACGGCACTGGCTTTGGCGAGCGCCGCCGCCGACGCGCAGACCCCAGGACGGGTCCGCGGCACCATCACGGCCATAAACGGGAACATGCTGTCGGTCAAATCGCGCGAGGGCCAGGATCTCAAGATCGAGCTCGCGCCGAACGCCACCTTTGCGTACATGAAGGCGCTGAAGCTCTCCGACATCGCACCGGGAACGCCGCTCGGCACCAGCGCGGTGAAGGGCCCCGACGGCAAGATCGTCGCGCGCGAACTGCACCTGTTCTCCAAAGATCGTCCGATTCCCAACGAAGGTCACCGTCCCTGGGACCTGGAGCCCGGCTCGACCATGACCAACGCCATGGTCACCGCGATGGTGCAGTCGAACAACGGCCACGAGCTCACGCTCAAGTACAAGGACGGCGCGCAGCAGGTCATCGTCCCGAGCAACATTCCCATCGTGATGTCGGTGGATGGGGACCGCTCGCTCCTCGTGGCCGGTCAGTACGCGGTCATCGCCGTGACCACGGACGCCGGCGGCAAGATCACCGCGACGCGCGTGCAGATCACCAAAGACGGGGTCAAGCCCCCGCAGTAGGGGGTGCGGAAACTCGCCTCCGTCGCGGGGCCCAACAAGCTCGACTCGGGGGGTGCGATCGCATCGCCCCGACGCCGCGCCGCGTCAGTTCCTGCCGAAATCCGGCTCCCGCGGTGCAGCAGGCGGCATTCGCTTGCGGTGAAATTCGCACTGTTTCATAATTGATATCAGAGGCTTATTCGATAGCGCCCTGTCTGGCACGGCGCTTGCGCGCAATGGCTGCGGTTTGATGCTGATTTCTTGTTCGGGTTTTGACACAAGAAGAGTGGGTTCATATGCGAACAGCCGGTAGGCAGGGCGGGTACACGATCATCGAGGTGATGATCGTGGTCATGATTATCGGGGTGGTCGCATCGATTGCGCTGCCGGCCATCCGCAGCTATGCGGCGCGCGCAAAGATGTCGGAGGCCTTGCTCTCGTTCGCCCCCTGCCGCAATGCGATTACGGAAATCTACCAGGGTGGAGGCGATCCGCCCGCGGAGGGCAATTGGGGCTGCGAGGTCAGCAGCAACGCGTCCAAGTACGTGGATTCGATCTCGACCAAAGACCCCGGGCCAGTGATCAAGGTATCCCTTCGGGGATTCAGCGATCTGCGCATCGACACCATGGACCTCACGCTGATGCCGCTCGACAATACCGGCAGTCCGCCGAGTGGACCCGGGAGCGCGGTGAGGACTTGGCGCTGCGGCTCGGCCGCCGACGGGACGCAGGTGCCGGCGCAGTACCTGCCCGCCTCGTGCAGAGGTTGACGCAGCAAGCGAGGCGGGGCCATCATCTCGCCTGCATCGAGTCCGAGTAGGTTTCTCGCCCCTTGAGGTTCGGCCCGAAGCCGGGGCTCTAGCGCGGCCTGTCTAGGGTTGGATGCGCGTCGAAGGAATCGCCGCCGGCCTTCCTTTCCCCCAAATCATCTGGAGAAGAAATATGTCTGTTGCGCGTTACGCGAGCCGATGCCTGTCAATCCCGATTCTCTCCGCGATCGCGGTCTGCGCCTTTGCCCAGGCGCCCAGCGCTGAATTCACGCCTGAGGTCGGCCAGTCGGGCAAGGACGTCGTGTGGGTACCCTCGCCCCAGGAGCTGGTCGACAAGATGCTCGACATGGCGAAGGTCACGCCGAAGGATTACCTGATGGATCTCGGCTCGGGCGACGGGCGGACGGTGATTACAGCAGCGAAACGGGGCGTGCGCGCGCTGGGCATTGAATTCAATCCGGACATGGTCGCATTGTCCAAGCGCAACGCCGCCAAGGCGGGGGTGAGCGATAAGGCGAGCTTTGTTGAGGCCGACATTTTCCGCACCGACCTCTCTCCCGCCACCGTGATCACCCTGTTCCTGCTGACGGACCTGAACCTCAAGCTCCGCCCGACAATCCTCACCCTGAAGCCGGGAACCCGCATCGTTTCAAACACCTTCAGGATGGGAGACTGGGAGCCCGAGGAGACCGTCGAGCTCGGTTGCGATACGTATTGCACCGCCTATCTGTGGATCGTGCCCGCCCGCATCGAGGGACGCTGGAAAACGGCGCAGGGCGAGTTGGCGCTCAAGCAGGAATACCAGAAGGTCTCCGGAACGCTCAAGTCCGGAAACGTCTCCGCGCCGATTTCCAGGGGCAGGTTGCGCGGTGATGAAATCAGTTTCATGGCTGCGGGCGCCGAATACCGCGGTCGCGTCAACGCGAACACGATCGAGGGGACGATCAAATCGGCCGGAAAATCGGCCGCTTGGAAAGCCACTCGCTAGCCGCGGGCTGAAAGGGAGCGTCGCGTGAAGGCCGTGGCCTGGTCCTAGTCGATCTTCACGCCGACCGCCTTCACGACCTCGCCGTACTTGGCGTACTCCGCGCGGATGAGCGCGGCGAATTCCTCAGGCGTGGAAATGAAAGGCTCGAGCCCGCCGACGCTGCGTACCTTGTCGCGCACGTCGGCGCTTGAGAGCAGGCGGTTGATTTCGCCGTGCAGCTTCGAGAGCACGGGCGCCGGTACTCCCGCGGCCGTGAAGATTCCGATCCACGCGGTAACCTCGAAACCCGGAAAGATCTCGCTCAAAGTGGGAAGCTCCGGAAACGTCGCGGAGCGATTCTTACCGGCAACGGCGAGCCCGCGCAGCCTTCCCGCCTTGATGAGTCCCGTCACGGAATTCCCGCCGAACATGACCGGTACCTCTCCCGCCAGCAGGGCGACGGTTGCGGGGCCGCCGCCCTTGTAGGGCACGTGAACGAGCTCGACGCCGGCGCGCGCTTTGAGCATTTCCATGGTGAGATGATGCTGGCTGCCGTTTCCGATCGAGGCATAGGCGAGCGGCGGCTTGGCACTTCGAGCGTAATCGAGAAATTCCCGCAGGTTTCTCGCCGGCAGCTCCGGGTTGGCCGTAAGCACCATCTGAGTCGTAACGAGCGTGGCGATGGGCGCGAGATCCTTCAGCGTATCGACCGGCAGGTTCGCGTACAGGTGCGGGCTGATGACGATCTGGCTGTCCTGCCCGAGGAGCAGAGTGTATCCGTCGGGCGCGGCCCTCGCGGCGAGCTCGCTCGAGAGGTTGCCGTTGGAGCCCGGGCGGTTCTCGACGACCACCGGCTGTCCGAGCGCCTCACCGAGCCGGGGGGCGACCACGCGGGCAATCGTATCGGTGGCCCCGCCGGGAGGATTGGGCACCAGCAGGCGAATCGGCCGGCTCGGGTATTGCGCCGAAGCCGCTGCAGCATACAGAGACACCAGGAGAGCTGCCGCGGCACCTGAAGGACGGAGGAGGCGATTCGT
>Ga0137412_10003894_pt1 | contig 11930 bp, 6 predicted proteins | sample CZODoug2_1_16fun_FD_122160 | JGI IMG/M metagenome (GOLD analysis project Ga0137412, IMG submission 122160) | Vadose zone soil fungal communities from Angelo Coast Range Reserve, California, USA - CZODoug2_1_16fungal (Hybrid Assembly) | ecosystem: Environmental > Terrestrial > Soil > Vadose zone...
AAGTGCAAAACAAGCTGCAGCAAGCGACACCGCTATTGCCTCAAATAGTGCAGCTTCAAGGCATCAGCGTCAGCAAAGCCAGCAGCAGTTTCTTGATGGTGCTGGCCTTCGTTTCACGAGATGGCCGGCTCAGCGCGGGCGACATTGGCGATTATCTCGCGAGCCACGTGCTCGACCCGGTGAACCGTGTCCAGGGCGTGGGCTCGGTGCAGGTCTTCGACTCCAAATATGCCATGCGCATCTGGCTGAATGCCGACAAACTCAAGGCGTACGGGTTGACGCCGGCGGACGTCACTGCGGCGGTGCAGTCGCAGAACGCGCAAGTATCCGTGGGCCAACTCGGAGGCGCCCCGTCGGTACGTGGCCAGCAACTCAATGCGACCGTCACCGCGCTCGGGCGACTGCAGTCGCCCGAACAGTTCCGTAACATCGTATTGCGCGGCAACGCCGGCGGATCAACGCTGCGCCTCGGCGAGGTTGCGCGTGTCGAACTCGGCCAGGCGGAATACGGCTCCACGGACCAATATAACGGCAAAGAGGCCTCGGGCATGGGCATCGCGCTGGCGACCGGCGCGAACGCCCTGGCCACCCGGCGTGGGGTTGAGGCGGTGCTCGACCAGCTGAAATCGCGGTTGCCGCCGGGCCTCGAGGCGGTGGTGCCCTTCGACGAGACGCCCTACGTGCGTAAATCCATCGAGGAGGTCGCCAAAACACTGAGCGAGGCCATTCTGCTCGTGTTTCTCGTCATGTGGTTGTTCCTGCAGAATCTGCGCGCCACCCTGATTCCAACCATTGCCGTGCCGGTGGTGCTGCTGGGCACCTTCGGCGTACTCGCGCTGACCGGTTTCTCGATCAATATGCTGACGATGTTCGCCGTCGTGCTCGCCATCGGCTTGCTGGTCGATGATGCGATCGTCGTGGTGGAGAACGTGGAGCGTCTCATGAGAGAAGAAGGACTGACGCCGGTGGAGGCGACGCGCCGATCCATGGATCAGATCACGGGTGCGCTGGTCGGCATTGCTACGGTGCTATCGGCGGTACTCATTCCGATGGCGTTTCTGCGTGGCTCTACGGGAGTCATCTATCGGCAATTCTCGATCACGATCGTGTCGGCCATGGTGCTGTCCGTGATCGTCGCCATCGTGTTGACGCCGGCGTTATGCGCGACCTTGCTACGGCCGGTGAAAAAGGGCGAGCACCAATCCGAGCGCGGCGTTTTCCCTTGGTTCAACCGGATGTTCGACGGCGGCAAAAGACGCTATCAGGGTGCCGTCGTTCATATCCTTGCGCGGCCCGGCCGCTACTTGCTGATCTATCTTGGCTTGGCGTCGCTCATGGCCCTATTGTTTTTTCGATTGCCCACGGCGTTTCTTCCGGACGAGGATCAAGGCTCTCTGATCACCATGGTGCAGACACCGGTCGGCGCCACGCTAGGTAGAACCGTAAAGGTGCTGGATCAAGTGAAGGATTATTTCCTCGACAAGGAGAAAGCGGCGGTTGCCTCCATCTTTACCGTGGCGGGGTGGAGCTTCAACGGCAGTGCACAGAACTCCGGCATCGGGTTCGTCTTGCTCAGGGACTGGGAGGAGCGCAAAGCGGCTCGGCTGGGTGTCGATGCAATTCAGGAGCGGGCCAACGCCGCGCTGGCGACGATAAAAGACGCCACGGGGTTCGTTTTTGCGCCGCCGCCCGTCATCGGTTTGGGAAATTCGGCGGGGTTCGACCTCTACCTCAAGGACAACAACGGTCAGGGTCATGAGGCACTCACGGCGGCGCGCAATCAGTTTCTCGAGATGGCCACGAAGGACAACCTTCTCGCCAACGTGCGGCCGAGCGGACAGGAGGACGCGCCGCAGTTCCGGCTGGATTTGGATGCCGAGAAGGCGGCTTCACTCGGCCTGTCGATGAGCGATGTCAACGATACGCTGGCGATGGCTTGGGGTGGGCGCTATATCGACGATTTCATCGATCGTGGCCGGGTCAAGCATGTCATCGTGCAGGCCGACGCGCCTTTTCGAATGGTACCCGAAGACTTCAAACGCTGGTATGTACGCAATGCCCAGGGGAACATGGTATCGGTCGCATCCTTCGCCAACTCGCACTGGGACTATGGCTCGCCCCGCCTCGAACGTTACAACGGCGCAGCGGCAATACAGGTCAACGGCGAGGCGGCACCCGGTGTGAGCTCAGGCGAGGCAATGCGAGAAGTGCAGCATCTGGTTGCACGGCTACCCGCCGGTTTCTCGGCGGAATTTACCGGGCAGTCCTATGAGGAGCGCGCCGCGGGGGCGCAGACCCCCCTATTGTATGGTCTGTCGCTGATCGTCGTGTTCTTGTGTCTGGCCGCGCTCTACGAGAGCTGGTCGATTCCGGTTGCAATCCTGATGGCGGCACCGCTCGGCGTCGTCGGCGCAGTGCTCGCAACGGCGCTGCGCGGCCTGGAACGCGACGTCTATTTCCAGGTCGCGATGCTCACGACGATCGGGCTCGCCTCCAAGAACGCGATCCTCATTGTGGAATTTGCGAAGGAAAACGTGGAGGGCGGCATGCCTTTGATCAACGCGACCTTGCGCGCGGTGCATGACCGCCTGCGTCCGATCTTGATGACCTCGCTGGCCTTCGGACTCGGTGTGCTGCCGCTGGCCTTGGCCAGCGGCGCCGGCGCCGGCGCACAACGGGCTATCGGTACCGGTGTGTTCGGCGGCATGGTGGCCGGTACATTTCTCGGAATATTCTTCATTCCTCTGTTCTTCGTGATCGTGCAGCGGCTGTTCCACAGCCTGCCCGAGAGGCAGGAAGGCGGGCCCACGCAGGCGCAGGCGAACTCCGATAGTGCTTGAGCGGCTGCGTATGCCGTGAAGTACTACAAATGGTGCTCCGTGAAGTACTACTACAAATGGTGCGGTGTCTTCTTCTCCGCGTCGGGCATCGGAGCCATCGGTGCAGCCTTGTGAGGCCGTTTCTGGAGGGTCGTGCCTTGAATATTATTGTAGGGCGTCATCGGCGCGAACGTCGGCAGATTCTTTGCCCGGATCCTGGTCGCCGCCTCGAATCCCGAGGCCAATTTGATCAGAGTGGGCTCGCTGAATGCCGTCCCGAAGAAACTGATCCCGAGCGGCACGCCGAACACCATACCCGCCGGTACTTGCACGATTGGGTATCCCGGGGGTGCCGCGAGACCTGACGTACCGAAGATGAAATGATCGCCGAAGACGAGATCGGTGGCCCAGGCCGGATTGTCGGTCGCCGAGACCACCGCGTCGAGGTTGAACTGCTTGAGCGCGGCGTCGATACCGTTGACCCCGGCCAGTCGATCGATCTCGAGCGCTTGATTGTAAGTCATCCCGTTGAATACTGACTGAGGATCATCGGGTCCGGGTGCGAGCGACTGTGCCTCGTCAAACACGTCCTGATTGAAAAACGGCATCTCCACGTCGGCGTGCGCGTTGTCGAAGTCGATGGCACTTTGCAGCGTGCCGCCCGCCACCGGTACACCGACGCGAGTGGCGAAGTACGCCTTAACGTCGTTGCGGAAGTCGTAGTCCAGCACCAGAGACTCGCCGCTCGCCGAGGGAAAAGTGAAACCCGCTGCGTCCAGATCGATGACGGTTGCGCCCGCTGCCGTCAGTGCCTCGACCGCTTCCTCGAATGCATCCAGTACCGGTTGCGGCGTAGGAACAAACGGGTCGAACCCGCCAAGCCCCGCGCGTGTCAGCCCAAGGCGCGCGCCTTGGAGGCCTTTGGGATTCAAAAACTGGGTGTAATCGGTCGGAATGTTCGTCGGCCGCGGGCGGCCTTTCCAGCCCAGCGGTACGCTGCCCGTTGCCGGGTCGCGGCCGTCGGACGTCTGACTTTGGATAACGCCGAGCGCCGCTGCGGCATCGGCTACCGTCCGCGCGAGCGGGCCAACAGTATCCTGGGTATGCGAGATCGGTACGACGCCCGCACGGCTGGTCAGTCCGACCGTGGGTTTGATACCGACGATGCCGTTGGCGTTGGAAGGGCAAACGATGCTGCCGTCAGTCTCGCTGCCCAAGGCCAGGACGGCGAAATTCGCCGACGCGGCCGCACCTGAACCGGAGCTGGAACCGCAGGGGTTGCGATTGATACCGTAGGGATTATTCGTCTGCCCGCCACGGCCAGACCAGCCGCTGATCGATTCGAACGAACGGAAGTTCGCCCATTCGGACAAATTGGTCTTGCCGATGATCACGGCTCCCCCGGCGCGCAATTTCGCGGCTACCGTAGAGTCGGTCAGGGCGGGGCGGCCGACCAGCGCGAGCGATCCCGCACTGGTCTGCATCCGGTCGCCGGTATCGATATTGTCCTTGATCAGTACCGGGATGCCGTGCAAGGGGCCAAGAACCTTCCCGTGCATGCGCAGGTCATCCATTTGTTCCGCGATCCTGATGGCTTCCGGATTGAGTTCGATCACCGAGTTCACCCCCGGACCGCTTTGGTCCAACGCGAGAATGCGGTGGAGGTAGTACTTGGTGAGTTGTTCCGAAGTGACCGTGCCCGCCGCCATCCTCGACTGCAGATCGGCCACGGTAGCTTCGTTGAAATGTGATGGAGCGGACGCCTCAGAAACTGCGTTTTCGGCCGTCGCCCAGCCTGATGCCAGCACAGTCGCAATAAAGACAAACGAAATGCGTCCCATGAGCGGCCTCCCGGAAAGACTTTATCGTTCTAATTGCTGTCCCGAGAGCGTCTAACAACAGCGCCGTCGTGGACTGGCAGACGCGCGGAGCATGACACCGGTTTTGAATTCTTGTCAATCGTAGGGGAACTCCGGTACGTCAGCCACGACCCATAGCTCGCGCGAGCACGCAGGAGTTCGCGCCCGGCGCAAGGTCGGGGGTTGGCGAGTTCGCCCAGAATTGCCGACTTGACTAATTAGCGCTGGCAAACTGATCGATTGGGGCGCGCTTCGCGGCGGCCGCCACTATTTTCCGTACTGTAGCCAGGGCATCTTTGGCTGCGGTTTTGGCACATTGCGCCTCGCTCGGCGTTCCATCCGGGTATCTGGTCGCGAGTTCTTTGCAAACCGCTTGGGCCGCATCGAGCACGCGCCATTTTAGTTCCGTAACACCGGCATGCGTGCTGAGATTGAGGTCCGCGATGTTCACGCGAGAACTCAACTTCGCTCGGTCGATTACATTAAAACCGCCATTCAACACTGTCACATGATTCACGCTGATTGGAAGAAACGAAACACCGGAAGTGATCACCAGCGGTGAATCGCCGGTAATGTCGATCTGCTTCGTCTCATCCGCGCGCACGGTCATCGACGTAAGTTGAAGTACGCTAGCCGCCAAGGCCAGCGCGGAAAGGGAAGTGCGAAAGGAGTCTCTCGTGGAGTACATAATGAATATCCTCGCCCGCCAGGCGGGCAGTTATTCGGACCCGTTTACTGAGACAGACGTTCGCGTCATGCCACGAGCGCAAACACGCGAAAACATAGGCGATTATACGCCGATGCTAAGCCGGTTCGTGTTTCGGATGCGGATTCCTCATCCGAGCCCGGCTGCTCGCGCGATCAGCAACAACCCTGCCCCGATGACGATGCCCCCGATGGCTCGGGCGACGCGCTCGCCGGCCGATGCGAGACGTTCGACGGTAATGGCTGCCGTCACGACAGCCATCGCGCGCAGGTCCATGACCCCGATGGCCAGGAAACTCGCGGTCAGGCCGGCACAGCAGTAGCCGCAGTGGAGGCCGAGGCGAAGGCCGTATAGCCAGGCCGTACCGCCGTCCGCCGGCAACGTACGGCCGCGCCCCGGTGCCTCCCGGCAGCAGGCAAGGTGATGTGCCTTCCATGCGGTGAACTGGAGTGCGCCGGCGATCACGACGACTACACCGACCGCGATCGGAACGGCGCGCGCCAGCGCCGGCAGCTCCATCTCGACCGCCGCCAGCGCGACGCCCAGCGGAAAGGCGGCCATTCCGAACGCGATCCAAACGAAGAAGTAACCTACGCCCACCAGCGCGGTCAGCCGACCCAGGCGCGTCTCGCCTGTCCTGCCGACGGCCTGGCGGTAGCGCCACAGCATTGGGATCAGGGACGGCAGCATCATCGCTACCATCATCACGACCCACATGCCGAGGAACGACGCCGCGGCGCCGGGCCACGTCTGTCCGGGCATCCGCATCCACGCCATCGACATCGTCCAGCCGCCGGGCATCGGCATCTGGCCCATCGCCGACATGGACGCGCACCAGACGATCGTCACCGCCGCGCTGGCAGCGAAGACCAGCGCTGAGATGCCCAAGAACGCTTGCTGGGAAGCTCGCTCGGAAGCCATGGTCGTGAGATCTCCGGTCCCCGGTTGCGCCAACGACACCCACGATCTGGCTCAACGCTTGCCGTACTCGTCGTGGCGGCGCCACCAGGTACCCGTCTCGTTGCGCCCCTTGGGGGCGCGGTCGAGCCACGGGTACATGCCCCAGAGGCCGTCCAGTCCGCGCGCATAGGTGGAATAGGTGTGGTAGACGACGCCGTCCTCGAGCGCGAACGCGCTCAAGCCCGGCCTCTCGCGTGTGTACGTGGCCACGTCGGTTCCGGTCATGGCCGCGTGCTCGGCGACAGGCTCCTCGCCGCGCTTCGTCAGTGAGTCGCCGATCCCGCCTACCGTCCACGCCGCCTCGCGCCGGTAGTTGTATTCGACGGCCCCCTCGCGCTGTTGCTTCTCAGTGAACGAGACGTTGAAGTCGGAGTTGAAGTCGTCGCCGAGCGAGGACGCCCAGCCAAACGCCCACCCCATCCGCCGCTTGTACGCCTGCACCTTCGCGAGCGGCGCCCGCGAAACCGCCGAAAGCGTGACGTCGTGGTTGGCCAGGTGGACAACGAAGCCGTCGAACCCGTCCGCGATCGCCGAGCAGGACGGACATCCTGCCGTGTAGTCGGGCCCAAACATGAAGTGGTAGACGAGCAGCTGCGAGCGTCCTCTGAACAGATCGGCGAGGAACGCGGTGCCCTCGTCGGTCTCGAAGCGATACTCCTTGTCGATCCGAACCCAGGGCAGCTGCTGCCGCCGCTGCGCCAGCTCGTCGCCGCGCCGCGTCAGTTCCTTCTCGGCCTCGAGCAGCTCCAGCCTGGCCGCAAGCCACTCTTTACGCGTTCCGGTTTTGTGGTCGGTCATCGTATTTTCTCCTGGTTTTGGCCGTTCATGGCCTCTCGCCTTTCGGACGTCGCACCGCGCGGACCTTTCCGCTCGATCCGCCTCCGCAATAGAACAGGTCTGCACCGTCGGACTCGATCCCGCTGACGCCGGTGCCACGCGGCATCTCCAGTCGCTCGAGCACGGCGCCGCTCTCCGGGCTGACTCGGCGGATATCGCTCTCGTCGCCTTCCCAGGTGCCGTGCCACAGCTCGCCATCGACCCAGGTCACGCCAGTGACGAAGCGGTTGGACTCGATGGTGCGCACGATGGCGCCCGTCTTTGGATCGATCTGGTGGATCTTGCGATCGCGGTACTGCCCCACCCACAGGCTGCCCTCGGCCCAGGCGAGGCCCGAGTCGCCGCCGTGACCGGGCGCCGGGATCGACGCCACCACGTCGCCGGTGGCCGGATCGATCTTGTCGATGCGCGCTTCGGCGATTTGGTAGAGGTGCGTGCCGTCGAAGGCGGTACCAGCGTCGCCGGCGCGGTCGAGCGTGTGGGCGAGCTGGCCGCTCTCGGGATCGAAGGCGATCAGCTTGGATCCGGTGGCGGCCCAGACGCGGCGCCCGTCGTGGGTGACGCCGTGGATGCGGTCGGCGCCGGCGAAGGGACCATACTCACGCACGATCTCGGCCGCGCGCGCCGGCGCTTGCGGTTTCGTGTTGCCTGTCCTGCCTCGGGTGCGGGTCATCGCCTGGCTCCTTGCGGCGCTTCGGGACGGCGCCGCAAGACCAATCTACCCGAGCGGCAGCGCGGCGGGGAGTAACAAGATCGTCGTGAATCCGGCCAGCGGCGGCGACAGCCAGCGCTGCGCGCGCGCGCGCCCGATCGAGCGCGCCCGTCCGGCGGCCTCCAGCTCGACGAGCGCGCGCTGGACCGTACGCTGGCTGGCCCCGAGGGCCAGCGCGAGGGCCGAGGTGGACCAGGCCGCGCCGTCGGCGAGCAGCGCCAGCAGCGACGCCTGATCGCCATCGATGGGTGGCACCAGGACGACGACGGCGCGCTCGCCGCGCGGCGTGAGCGCAAAGCCGCGCGCGCTGGCCTCGATTCGCGCAAGCGGCGCCGCGAGCGCGCGCAAGCGGCCGATCTCGACGCGCAAGCGCGCCCGGTGCGACTCGTTGGGACGGCGGGCCCCGAACGCGCGCGCGATCAAGGCATTCCGATCGACGTCGCCGGGCCACGCCTCGGCAAGCGCGCGTGCCAGGGCGAACAGCACCGGCCGGCGCGCCAGTGGCCGCCAGGCGGCGCCGGCGCGCAGGCCGCGACGACGGACATCGACCACCAGCGCACCCGAGGCGAGGAGCGCTTCGACCTCGTCGAGGCGCAGCGGCTGCTCGAGGCCGGCGCGGACGCACCGGGCGGCGGGACGATCGAGCGCGGCGCGCGCCTCGGCCACCTCGGCGAGGAGCGCGGGCACGCCCGCGCGTTCGGCCGCCTCGTGGGCGTGGGCGAGCGCCGCCTGCGCCGTCGCTGTGCGCAGCGAACGCAGCGCCACCTCGGCCGCGGCCAGCTCGGCCACCGCCATCAGCGAAGGTGGCAGGCCGCGCGCGTCGAGGCGGGCCAGGTCCGATGCGGCCTCGTCGACGCGGCCGAGCAGCAGCAGCCGGCGCACCGCGATCAGACGTGCCTGCAGCGCATTGGCGCGATCGGCGCGCGCCTCGAGCGTGGCCGACGCGGCCGCCAGCGTGCGCGGCGAGCCGCGCAGGTCGCGCATGGCGAGGGCCACCTCGGCCTCTGCGACGACACAGCGGGCGCGCGCCAGTTCCTCGTGGGCAACGAAGCCGCGAGCGGCGCGCCGGAGGAGCTCTCGCGCGCGCGAATGCTCGCCGAGCTGGGCCATTGCGATGCCGCGCAGGGCGAGCGCCGGCGGGTCGTCGCGCAGGCCGACGCGCTTCAAGGCACCGAGCACATCGCCGACGACAAGGGCGCGCGCGGCGGCGGCGATCAGGGAGTCCATCACGTCAGGTTACTGCGCGGCGCCTGGCCGAGCCGCTGGAGCGGGGCAAACCTACGATCTAATTCGTGAACTCACAGGACTGCGTCTTCCAATGGGCCAACGATGGGAAAGCCCCGGCCGATCGAATCAATGCGTGTGCCAAACAACGTGTATGGTCGCAGATTGCGCTGGTTTCCGGATCGGACGCTGCCTGTCAAGCCGATTACAAATGCCAGGGAGACTCTGATGATATGCAATGGCCGGCGATGAATGTATTTAGGAGGCAGGGGGAAAGATTTTTCACTTCCGGGGAACCGAACTGTCAGGGAATCATGTCGACACGGTGTGGCCGTATTGGAATCTGATGGACAGGTCCGAATTCTTGGAAGAAAACCATTTGAACGAGAAGTAGTTTGGCGCCCGATCGGCGGCGCTGGCCGTCCGGTCGGATCTCCGCGTCCCTTTCGGGGCTGCTCGGCCGGCCTCGGAGGATTTCAACAAGTCCCGGAAGATTCTGCAAGACGGGCCACGCGCCAGGCGCTCATACTTTTCGTTTTTCGCAAACGTCGGGATGCCATCGAGCCACGTTGGACCACAAAGGAGGAGGGTAAACAGATGAAAGGTTCGCATGAAGCGACGCATGTTTTTCATCGACCGCGGCGCAACGCTTCGTCCATCCCTGTCCGCCTGATGTCGTTGCTCGCGAGCGCGGCGCTGGTCGGCGGTGCGGCGTACTTGCACGCCGGCGACACATTCGCGCAGAATTCCGAGGGAGCGGACGACCAGAACGAGCAGGATTTCGGGGGAACGGAAAACCAAAACGAGCTACCGAGTCCCACCAAACATATCACCGTCGAGATGCACGAGGGCACGAACATGTCAGCCGTGCCCTCGCCCGACGGCAGGAAAATGGTCCTGTCGCTCCAGGGCGGTTTATGGATCGTCTCCGCGAGCGGTGGCACCGCGACGAAGATCACGCCGTGGAACGTCGAATCGACGCAGCCCGTATGGTCGCCCGACGGGGAGTGGATCGCGTTCCAGAACTATTCGACGGCAGCCAACTTTGCGATCTGGGTGGTGAAGCCGGACGGTTCGCAACGTCACGCGCTCACGAGCGGTCCTTTCGACGACCGCGAGCCGTCCTGGTACCCGGACTCGAGCAAAGTGATCTTCTCGTCGGACCGCAGCAACGACAAGCAGTACAAGATCTGGTCGGTCACGCTCGGTGGCGCAATGCAGCAACTCACGACGGGCGCAGGGGCGGAGAGCAACCCGGTCGTATCGCCGGACGGCACGAAAATCGCGTTCGTCAACAACGCCAACGCGATCTACACGATGCCGGCGAACCTGAGCGCCGCGCCGACGCAGTTCGGCAGCGGCAGCTATCCCCAGTGGACTCCGGACAGCCAGAATCTGGTGTACCAGAACACGGGCAACCTCGTCGTGAACGGCAACGCAGTCACGAACGGCGAAGACATGTTCCCGTTCCCCGTGCACTACATGGGCGCGAACAAGTTCGTGTATACCGCGAGCGGCAAGATCCGTACGCGTGACGCGAACGGCGGCAACCTGCAGGACATCGCGTTCAGCGCGACGCAGGTCCTTCGTCGCCCGGTCATCACGCCTCTGGCCACGCGACCGAGCCTGGGCGCCACGACGCCGCAGCCTGTCAAGGGCATCAACGGCCCTGTCATCTCGCCCGACGGGAAGAGCATCGCGTTCATCGCGCTGAATGACCTCTGGATGATGAAGATCGGCGAAGCGCCGGTCCGGCTCACCAACGACACGGATCGCGACGTCGATCCCCGCTGGACGGCGGACGGTCGCTTCATCTACTGGTCGACCGACAAGAACAACGCGGGCAACCTCGCCGTCGACAAGATCGACGTCGTGACGCGGCAGCGCACACGCGTCGCCGCGATCCAGGGCGTCTCGATGATCCAGCCGACGCTCTCGCCGACCGAGGATCGTTTCGCCTATTCGACCGGGTCGGGATTTGTCGAAGTGATGGACATCGCGACCCAAACTCGCACCCAGCTCGTGGACCATCTTTCGCCGCAACCTCAGGTGGGCCGGCCTTCCTGGTCGCGCGACGGCACGAAGATCATGGTCACCGACAACGACCGCATCAATCCGCGGTTCCGCGAGGGTTACGGCAAGCTGCGGGTCATCGACATCGCGAGCAAGACGGCGACGTGGTATGCCGTCGGGCCGGCGCCAGCGTCGGTCTCCGACCGCACGGAAGGCGCGGCGGTGTGGTCGCCCGACGGCACGAAGGTCGCTTTCGTCAGCGACTCCGTGCTCAAGGTGATGCCGACCAACGCGGATGGCTCGCCGTCCGGTCCCGCGGTCCAGATCACCGACGAGGTTTCGGACATGCTGTCGTGGCAGGCCGACTCGCAGACCCTTCTGTACATGTCGGCGGGCAAGCTCAAGAAGATCAGGGCCGACGGAACGGGCCAGCGGAAGGTTCCCCTCAGCTTGACTTACACGCCGGCGGCGCCGACCGGTACCACGATCATCCACGCCGGCCAGCTGTGGTGGGGTGGCTCGCCTGAGATGAAGAGCAACGTCGACATCATCATCAAGGGCAATCGGATCGCCTCGATCGAGCCGCACAACTTCAATCGTCCGCAGACGCCGGGAACTACCTTCGTCGATGCGTCGCAGCAGACGGTGCTGCCGGGCTTTTGGGATCCGCACTTCCATCCGCTGAACGTCTACCAGGGCAGCCAGTTCAATCTGGTCTGGGCGGCGATGTTCGCGTACGGGTTCACGTCGGTGCAGTCGGTGGCCGGCCCGATCTACGCGAGCACCGAGATCCGCGAAGC
>Ga0137412_10003895_pt1 | contig 11927 bp, 5 predicted proteins | sample CZODoug2_1_16fun_FD_122160 | JGI IMG/M metagenome (GOLD analysis project Ga0137412, IMG submission 122160) | Vadose zone soil fungal communities from Angelo Coast Range Reserve, California, USA - CZODoug2_1_16fungal (Hybrid Assembly) | ecosystem: Environmental > Terrestrial > Soil > Vadose zone...
CTATGTCGCCGATGCTACCGGCGTCTTCACCTTTACCGGAGTAAAAAACTCTCTTGGCAACCTGACATCCGGCAACTCGGCTGCCGACCTTGCTCTTGGGTATGCCGCAACCGCAGCCCGCAGCCCGACCGCACCAAACATCCATGTCCGCTACAACTCGATTGGCGCCTACGTGCAGGATGACTGGAAGGTAACCTCAAAACTCACGCTCAACGTCGGCATACGTTACGAAGATTTCCTTCCCGTCACCGATACGCGCAATATCATCTCGAACTGGCTCGCTCCATCTGCGGCAAACCCCAACGGAACCATCCAGGTCGCCGGTCAGGGTGGCAGCGGCTCGACCGTCTACAACAACGACGCCAATAACTTCGCACCACGCATTGGCTTGGCATGGCAGCCCTATGGAACTGATAAGACAGTCGTTCACGCCTCTTATGGTGTCTTCTATAACTCGCCCTCAATTGGTAACGGCGCTATCCTTTCCATGGGCATCAATGTTCCGTTTCGCTTGACCCAAACCTTCAACAGCACGGCGACAGCACAATCGATTTTGAGCGCCCCCAACAATGGTGCGTTCCCGATCGTAGCCGGGAGCACGCCGGATGGTTCGTCGGCCCATCCCTACACCAACGTCGCTCCGACTGGTATCGATCCTAACTTCCGTACCCTCTATCTCAACGAGTATGGTGCTGACATTCAGCAGCAACTCAGCCCAACCATCGCCCTGACCGTCGGTTACATCGGCAACGAGGGAGCAAAGATTCCCCGTCCTATCGCGGCCAACCAGTACCTCAATGGAGTCAAGCCGATCTCCGGAACCCCAAGCAACATTCCCAACCCGCTGGGGCTTGGGGGCACCACAAATCCGCTCAATTTGCAGTGGGGCAATATCACGCAGTACATCAGCGCCGGCCACTCCAGCTACCATGCGCTGACCGTTAAGGCACAGAAGAACATGGGGAACGGTGTCAGCTTCATCCTCGCCTACACCTGGGGCCACTCTATCGACAACGCCGCAGGCTACGCCAGCACCAGCCAGGCCTCTTCGGGAACCCCGCAAGACTCCCGCAATCTGAAGGCCGAACGCGGGACCTCCGACTTCAACGTCGGCAGCCGTATCGCGCTCAGTCCGGTGATTGAGTTTCCCTTCGGCAAAAACAAACCTTACCTCACCCATGGTCTTGCCGCCTTAGTCGCCGGTGGCTGGCAACTTTCCGGTATCTATCAGTTCGATACTGGCCGCCCCTTTACCATCTCTATGACCACCAACAACTCGGGCTCTGTCTATGGCACCGATCGCCCAAACCTCTCTGGAAACCCAAACAATGGCCCCAAGACGGTTGCGCAGTGGTTCAACACCTCGAACACAGTCTGGAGTGCAAACGCAGCCGGACAGTTCGGCAACGAAGGGCGCAACGCTCTCATTGGACCGGCTTACTCCGACCTCGATGTGGCCATCCAACGTGGCTTCGTCCTGACCGAACGCTATATAGTTTCGGTTCGTGCCGAGTCTTTCGACGTTTTCAACAAAGCGAACTTTTTCAATCCACTTGGACTCACGACCGGGGCATTCGGTACTGCAAACTTCGGTAAGCTTACCCAGGCCAACGATCCACGCTCCATGCAGTTCAGCGCAAAACTCACTTTTTAGGACAAGGTGAGAACGTTCCATGATCGATACGACGGTTCCCGTGGAAGCAAGCTAGCTTCGACGGGAACCATTGTTTTTAGAGCTGCTACGACTTTCGGATGACGGGTGGAATCGTCATCGTTGGTGTCAGCACCGGTTTGCGAAGATGCCATTGTGTCGCCTGCTCATACGCATGAGCCAGGGCGAGCACTCTCCCCTCTGAGAAGCGAGGGCCTGCAATCATCAATCCAATTGGGAGGCCGGTGTTGGAAAAACCACAGGGTATCGATATAGCCGGAATGCCAAACACATCGAAAGGGCGGCAGTTATTATCGATCTCGGGTTCTCGGGGCTTGGGGTCTTCTTCACGACTGAGCGCCTCGTTGATGGTGGGTGGCAGCAGGCGCATGGTGGGCAAGGCGACGAGGTCGAAGTCCGTGAACGCGTCATCGATGGTTCGGCGAAGTTTGATGAGTTCCCAGTTTGATAGGACATAGTCTGTCACCTTTTCGGAACATGGCTCGTCAGAGACATCGTCGAAGGCCTTGAGACCGGTCTCAAGGTTGCGGCGGATACTCATCGAGTATCCCTGCTTATTTCGGCGATATAGCTGTAGGTGGTAGGCCTGTGTTTCCGCATTCAGCGCAAGTGAGGAGAACCCGCCAGTTGAGGGGAGAGTCACATCCTTCGTGCTGGCGGTGAGCTTGCTCAACACGGCAATAGCCACCTCTATAGCGGAGGACGTCTCCTCATCTAGGCGGTCGAAGAAGGGAGCACGCGGGATGCCAAGACGAATCTTTGCCACGGGCTGCTTCATGGATTGGGTGTAATCCTCCTTTCCATGCTCGACGCTGCCGACGTCGAGCTTGTCATATCCGGCCATGACGTTGAGGAGGATGGCAGCGTCTTCGACCGTCTTGGTCATGGGGCCGCAGTGGTCGAGCGAGTAGGTGAGTGGAACAATGCCGCGTATCGAGATGAGCCCGTAGGTTGGCTTGAGTCCGACCATGCTGCAGTAGGCCGCTGGCATGCGTACTGAACCGCCTGTGTCCGTGCCGACGGCTGCGACGCATAGATCGGAGATAACCGCGACTGCACACCCTCCTGAAGAGCCTGCGGGAGTACGGTCCGGAGCCCAGGGATTGCGGACGGAGCCAAAGTAGGTCGAGGCGGAGGTGTGGCCCATTGCGAACTCGTGCATGTTCGCTTTGCCGAGGATTACGGCTCCAGCAAGCTTCAGCTTCTCAGCAACAAAGGCATCCTCTATGGGAACGCGGTCGTCGAAGACCTGACTGGCCGCGGTGGTACGGGTACCTGCTGTGTCAATGTTGTCTTTCAGGACGATGGGCAGGCCGTGCAGCGGACCTCGAAAATTGCCGGCTTTGGCGTCCTTGTCCAAGATCGCTGCCTGTTTGAGCGCGTCATCGTGCATGACCGTGATGAAAACGTTCAACTTCGGATTGTAGATTTTGATGCGGTCGAGAAAAGCCTGTGTAAGTTCGGTGGAAGTGAGCTGGCGGGCGCGGATGCGACGAGAAGCCTCTGAGATAGTCAGACCTACTAGTCCAGTGGGTGCATCATCCGCGAAGGCGCTGAGGCTCTCACTCATCGCCGCAAACAAACCTAAAGCCATACTCCCATGAATAAAGTGGCGGCGATTCACCTCTGCCATATGATCGTTTACCTCAAAATATAGAGTTTTGGTAATTGATCGTAACTTAGAAGCTTTCTCTTGGCGTCTTTAGCAATCGATGATTTATAGTTTGAGTCTCACAGAAAAAATAAATTTTGTAACAAGGAGTCCTGTAGTGATCTTCCTGCCAGTCCCAGGTTTCCGTAGGATCTCTGCCTTTTTTCTGCCTCTTCTTACGCTCCTGTGTTGTGCCAGCCTCTGTTCCCAGGGATGGGGACAGAATCCTGCCGGAGAAAGTCTGCCAAAACCAGCGACGCAGAGCCAAGCGGATACGGGAGCCTTTGGTTCTCCAAACTTTGGCCTGGATCAGGTAATGAAGAAGATCGATGACCTCCTCTGGTACCAGAAGATGAGCGACATCGCAGACGTCGATAAGTGCGAGTATGCGGGCCTTCCTTCGGACCATGTGAAGAACAAGAAGGCACCGGGGGCGACTAATCCTCTGCTGATTCATGCATACACGTTTATTCCGAAACATCTGGACCGCTCACGCAAACAGCCGTTGGTCGTGTTTGTGCATCAGGGGGTGCATGCCAGCCTGGATACCTCCATCGATGCGCATCTAGTGCGAGAACTGGTCGAGCAGGGCTACACCGTTGTGGCGACGGACTATCGGGGCAGCACCGGCTATGGCAAGGCGCTGTACGAAGATATCGACTATGGCGGGCGTGAGGTCGATGACGTGTATATGGGCATGCAGTGGATGCTCGAACGGTACAGCTTCCTGGATGCAAAACGAGTCGGCATCGTGGGATGGAGCCACGGTGGATTGATCACGCTCATGAATATTTTTGCCCATTCAAAAGACTATGCGGTTGCGTATGCAGGCGTTCCTGTGAGCGATCTGGTGGCACGAATGGGATATGAGCCGGAGGCGTACCGGCAGCTTTACGCTGCTCCGTATCATCTTGGCGAAAGCGTACATGACGATATTGAGGAATACCGAAAGCGGTCCCCGGTAACCCATGCGAAGGAGTTGGCGACTCCGTTGCTGCTGCATACGAATACCAACGACGAAGATGTGAACTACCTTGAGGTCGAACACCTGATTCAGGCGTTCAAAGCTGAGGGAAAGAAGTTTGAATACAAGGTGTATGAGAATGCGCCGGGTGGTCACTACTTCAACCGCATGGATACACCATTGGCACTGAAATCCCGGCATGAGATCTATCTGTTTCTGGCCCAGTATCTGCATCCAGATGCTCCGGTCAAATAGATTTACCTCGCATTGCAGTTCGTAAATATTCGATTCATTCAAGGAGCTTTACCTATATGAAGATGCGTCGTCTGTCGATTTCCGTTGCTGGATTGACTCTGCTTGCTGTGCTTCCCTGTCTAAGCCAACCCGAGGCGCTCCGAAAGCTTACGACACCGAAAGAAGCATTCGGGTTCAACATCGGCGATGACTACCACATGGCTAACTATGTCCAAATGACAGCCTATTGGCAGACACTAGCTAAAGAATCAGACCGGATGAAGCTCGTGGATATTGGACCAACAGCGGAGGGTCGCAGGCAATATATGGCGATCATCTCTTCCCCTGAAAACATCGCGAAACTCGATCACTATCGGGAAATCTCTGAGAAGCTGGCACATGCTGAGGGCTTGACGGACGAGCAAGCGCACGCACTAGCTGAAGAGGGACGCGCTGTAGTCTGGATCGACGGCGGTCTGCACGCAAGTGAGACTGTGGGGTCGCAGCAGCTAATTGAAACGGTCTATCAGCTCAACAGCCTTACCGACGCTGAGACGATGCGATTTCTGCATGACGATATCGTGCTGTGCGTGCTGGACAATCCTGATGGAATGGATCTGGTTGCGAACTGGTACATGCGAGAGCCAGTGCCGGAGAAACGCGTTTTCGAAGGCTATACAGCAGGGCTTCCGCGGCTTTGGCATAAATACATTGGCCACGATAACAACCGTGACTTTTATATGAACAATATGCCGGAGACGACGAACATCAGTCGCGTACTATTTCGTGAGTGGTATCCGCAGATCATGTACAACCACCATCAGACTGGCCCCTTGGGCGCGGTGATCTTCATGCCTCCCTTCCGCGATCCTTTCAACTACCACTACGACCCACTGATAACGCTGAAGATACAAGCCGTTGGAACAGCAATGCATGAGCGTCTAGTGGAAGAAGGTAAGCCGGGATCAGGCATGCGAAGCGCAGCGAACTACTCCACTTGGTACAACGGGGGCTTGCGAACGGTGACGTACTTCCACAACATGACGGGCATTCTAACCGAGATTATCGGAAGCCCAACACCGATGCAGCTACCGCTGGTGCCAGCGCGGCAGTTGCCAACCAACGACCTGCCTGACCCGGTGGCTCCGCAGACGTGGCACTATCGTCAGTCGATCGACTACGAGCAAACAAACAACCGCGCCATTTTGGACTATGCTTCGCGAGAACGAGAGCATCTGCTATACGACACATACCGGATGGGCAAGAACTCGATCGAACGCGGTAATGAAGACTCGTGGACGGTGACACCTAAGCGAATTGAAGCTCTCGAAGCCGCAGCAGTCGATGCCAAGCCAAGCGGAAAACCGGGTCCGTTTACCTCTTCGTTCGAGACTGCAAAGACGGTACCTGCAGAGTTGTATGAAAAGGTGTTGCACGATCCCGCAAAGCGCGACCCACGCGGCTACATACTCTCAGCCGACCAACCAGACTTTCCGACAGCAACGAAGTTTATCAACGCCCTCATGAAGAGCGGCGTGACGATCGAACAGGCAACAGCGGACTTCACCGTGGCGGGCAAGCACTACCCGAAGGGGTCCTATGTGGTGATGGCCGCACAAGCTTACCGACCACACGTGCTTGACCTTTTTGAACCGCAGGACCATCCAAACGATTTTGCGTATCCTGGTGGGCCGCCGAATCGTCCGTATGATGCAACCGGATGGACACTGGCGTTTCAGATGGGTGTCCAGTTCGATCGTGAGGTGGAGCCGTTTAGCGGGCCGTTTGCGAAGATCACTACCGATCTGGCGACACCGCTACCGGGCACGATCAGCGGTCCCGCAAAACCCGCCGGGTACCTGGTGAGCCATGAGTACAATGATGCTTTTACGTTGACGAATCGATTGTTGAAGGCACAGCAGGCAGTGTATTGGCTGACCACGAAGACGGCAGTAAGCGGCAAGGAGTTTGGAACTGGTACGCTTTGGCTTCCCTACTCGGTGGAGACGCAAAAGATCCTCGGTACGGCAACGAAGCAGCTTGGCATTAATGCGTTTGCCGTAGCGAAGAAGCCAACGGGCGATGCATTACAGCTGCATCCGGAGCGGATTGCGCTCTACGACCAATACGGTGGTCTTATGCCGTCAGGCTGGATACGGTGGCTACTGGAACAGTTCGAATTTCCTTTCACCGTTGTATATCCGCAGACTCTGGACGCTGGTGAGCTCAAACAAAAGTACGACGATATTCTCTTCAGCGATGGAGCAATCACAGCACCAGGACGAGACAGCCTGGCCGGTTCAGCTCTGGCGTCGCGACAGCCAAAGCCGGAGACGATACCCGAGGAGTTTCGACCGTGGCTAGGCACCATTACCAAGGAGAAGACGATTCCTCAGCTACAGAAGTTTGTTGAGGACGGTGGAACCCTGCTTGCGATTGGCAGCTCGACGAGTATTTATGAGTACTTCCATCTGCCATTGCAGAATGCGGCATCTGAAGTCGTTAAAGGCAAGACGGTGGACGTGTCCGCCGAGAAGTTTTATATTCCTGGATCGCTGATGCGAGCACAGGTGAATACAGAAAATCCAGTGGCATATGGCATGCCGGCAAAGGTGGATGTGTTCTTCGACAGAAGCCCCGCGTTCCGGGCTGACCCGGATGCAGGCCTACGCGGCGTGCAGACGGTTGCATGGTATGCAGGCGGGGACCTGCTGGACAGCGGATGGGCTTGGGGACAACAGTACCTCAACAACAGCATCGCCGTAGCTCAAGCAAAAATGGGCAAGGGCAAAGTGCTGCTCTACGGACCAGAGGTTACATTTCGCGGGCAGCCACATTCCACATTCAAGTTCTTATTCAATGGGCTTCTGTATGGACCAGCTACGACAACTGTATTGAAGTAAATTCACGTCTCACATGCAAAGGGAGATGCTCTGGCATCTCCCTTTGCATGTGAGGATTTCAATTGCCAGAACCATCGTCCTCTGCATCCGCTGCGACTGGGGCAGGGGTTGCTTCCGTGCGAACAGTTGGATATTTGATGCCAAGCTGTTCGAGATAAGTTGGATACTTCGCGGCATCGTAGTAATACTTTTTCATCTCGGGGCGGTACCTATCCATGGTTGCTTTATTAAGCCAGATGGAGGGCTTGTCATCCGGACGAAGGAACGTCTGGTACTTGATGTCTTTCGTTTCGACGTCGTTGAAGTAAGCCTTCGCACTCTGGAGGAGTTCAGGTTTGGTGATGAGGTCAAAGAGAGTGAGCGCCTGGACCTTGGCTCCAGTGACAGCACCTTTATGCGCGATTGGGGTTGCCATTGCAATACCGTTGGCCCAGTTGTGTCCGGGAAGATTGGGGATGTTTGAGGGATACCGGAGAACAATAGTGGGGACGTTCCAGGAGATATCACCGATATCGTCTGAGCCTCCCCCATAATACTTCTCGGCCTCAAGCGGAGTCTTGAGTTCATCAAGAGTAGTGGCAAGACCTTTCTCAGGTACTTTGAGTTCTTTCTGGAGGGCTTTGGCCAGCTTCTGATCATCGTCAGACCAAGTAGGTAGTCCAACGACCTTAGCATTGGCTAAGACCTCTTCGGCGATGGGTTTGTTGAAGAAACCGGGCCATGCCGCACCAATCAAGGTGGAGTCCCACTTGGTGTCCGTCATGGTCGCGGCCCCCGTCGCCATGTGGTCGCCGGTAGCCCAGAGATCTTTGATGTGCTGGTAGTCTGCTTCACGGAAGTAATACCAGACCGATGCGTTCTGCGGGACGACGTTAGGCTGGTCACCACCGTTCGAAATGACATAGTGCGAGCGCTGTTGGAGGCGAAGGTGCTCGCGCCGAAAATTCCAGCCAACATCCATAAGTTCAACGGCATCCAGCGCACTCCGGCCCCGCCAAGGAGCAGCAGCGGCGTGGGCGCTTTCACCATGGAAGTTGTATTGGATGGAGACGAGGCCATTAGTGGAGTTGCCGCCGTAGGAGGCTCCGAGATTGTCACCAACGTGCGAGAAAAGGACGGCATCGATGCCTTTGAAGTAGCCATCGCGGACATAGTAGGCCTTGCTGCCAAGCAACTCTTCGGCAACTCCAGGCCAGATTTTGATAGTGCCAGAAAGATGATTCTTGGTCATCACATCTTTGACCGCAAGCGCGGCAACGATGTTGACGGCTTGTCCGGAGTTGTGACCTTCACCGTGTCCGGGAGCACCGGCAATAATAGGATCATGGTAGGCAACGCCCGGTTTCTGAGAGGCTTGGGGAATGCAGTCAAGATCGGAGCCGAGGGCAATGACGGGCTCTCCACTACCCCATGTGGCCATCCAGGCGGTCGGAATTCCCGCAATACCTTGCTCTACCTTGAAACCATTTTTCTCAAGAATGGCTGTTAGGTATTTAGAGGTTTCGAACTCCTGGAAGCCGAGTTCCCCATAGCTATAGATCGTGTCGATCATCACCTGCACAAGCTTGGCGTTGCCATCTACATCTTTGATGAGCTCCTTCTTCAACTCCGCATTCTTTTCTGCGGTAATTGGGGGAGATTGGGCTGGGGCATTCGCCGCGAGTGCGGCAAGCATACTTAGCGTAAAACAGAGCTTCCGAGTAATCATGGGACTCCTTCGTGCTGGTAATGCTGACAGGACTCGCATAAGAGGTGCTGTACCGCCAAGGCGACTAAGACAGACAACCGATAGTCGAGCTAGAAAAGGCTATTGCCCGGCCGACAGAGTTTGCGTGGCCTTCTTAAGAATGTCTGCTTCGCGTTCAACAGCAGCGGCTGTACGAACTATCTGCGCATCCACGTCCTTCCACTGTTTCTGCTCAACTGCTTCGCGCACCGCAGGTAGTGTCTTCACTCCATACCCGGTAAAGAATCCCGGAGCATAGATCATGTTTTGGAACCATGGACGATTGGGAAGACCAGCGGAATCAGTGAGCACCCGTTCGGCCTGAATCAACTCGAGGTTTACAATGGACTGCCCTTTGGAAGAGTTTGTGGTAAATGCCTTTTCGTACTCTGTCGCGGCGGCGGTGAGATCGTCGGATGCCTGATCGAGCGGAGCGAAGTTGAGATAGGGTGGGAGCACTTCGACGGCAGGAGCCACGCTTTTCTTCTTCGGGTCTTCGAGAGCTTTATAGACTCCATCGGCGATCTCGGTATTTCGCTCCTTCGTCTGCGCGCGCATCGTCTCCGCTAACTTCTTCACTTCACCGACATAGCTGTGGATGGTGTCTGCGAAATCGCCGAATTGAAAAGGGATGACATCCGCATCGGCCATGCGCATGATCATCGTGCCCGCCGTTTGCGCGAGAGCACGACCGTAGACAAAATCCGTGTCCTGAAAGTGCGTGTACCAATAAAAATCGTCATAGATCGAGTGATATTGGCCGCCTCCCTGGTCTTCACCGCCGTAACCCAGGTTGACGCTCGCAATACCGAGATGGTCAAGGAACGCTGTGTAATCGGAGCCCGATCCTAATGCTCCGATGCGAATGTCAGGCCGGGTACGGAGTTCGGCTCGCGCATCTGGCGTTGCGCGGGACATGTCGACGAGCCGTTCGCGCTTCCACACCGTCATCTTTGTCTCGGGGTCCTGGATATCCTTCGTGACGCTGTTGACAAAGTTCTCCAGGGAATGAGACCCTTCGGCGCGGAAATACCCGCGACCGTTGCCGTCGGAGTTGAAGTAGGCCACAGCGTGCTTTGTTAGTTCGTCAGCATGCGTCTCCACCCATTCTGTCGAACCGAGGAGGGCGGGCTCCTCGCCGTCCCAAAAGCACAGAACGATCGTGCGCTGGGGATGCCAGCCCTGTTTCAGAAGTTCACCGAAGCCTCGCGCCTCTTCCAACTCCGGGCTCGCACCAGAGACAGGATCGCCTGCACCGTTAACCCATGCGTCATGATGATTGCCTCGAATGACCCACTGGTCTGGAAAGGTGGAGCCGGGGATACGTGCAATCACATCGTAGAGCGGCTTACGGTCCCAGTTGAACGCAAGCGCAAGATGCGCCATCACCACGCTAGGGCCCGTCTTGTAAGTGATGGGAAGCCCACCGCGCCAGTTTTCCGGAACTAGTTCTCCACCGAGGGACATAAGCAGAGGCTTAGCGTCTTCGTAAGAGATCGGCATCACAGGGATCTTGGTGATGGTCTGCACCTGGGCCAGGGGAATCAGCTTGGCTCCAGGCACAGCACCGATGCCTGGAGTCTGCGGATCGCCCGGATAGACAGGCATATCCATCACGCTTCCCCGCTGCGCTCCATCCGGTGGACGCATCGGCCCTTCGGGGTACGTGTCGCCACGCGCGTATCCATCCTCATGCGGATCGGAGTAGATCAGGCATCCGACGGCGCCATGTTGAGCCGCAAGCTTCGGCTTAATGCCGCGCCAAGTCTGACCGTAACGAGCGATCACGATGGCGCCCTTCACCGAAACGCCCATCGCCTCCAACTGCTCATAATCGGACGGGGCACCGTAGTTGACGTACACAAGAGGTGCCGTGACATCGCCATCGCTGGAATAGGCGTTATAGGTAGGAAGTTGCTCTTTCTTCTGGTCCGATGTGGGGTCGATCTTGAGTGCTGGCTCCTCGAGCTTCGCCACAAACTTCGTCGGCCCCAGGAGCTCAAGCTTCCTCAACTTTGGAGTGGGAAAGAGCGTATCGAAGACCTCGATCTTCGCATCCAGACCATAGGACTTGAGTTGCGCGAGCAGCCACTCCGCATTGTCCTTGTCGTAGGGTGAGCCGACGTGGTGAGGCCGAGCAGAGAGGCGCCGCATATTTTCGCGAAGACGAGCAGTATCGGGTAGTTCGCGGAACTTTTGCTCCCACTGGACCTCCGTCGTGGAGTGCTCCGGGGTATAACCACGGAGTGGAGCGGCCGGCCCGGCATCGACGGCATAAGCAGTACTGGCCAGAAGCGTGAAGCAGGCTATGAGTCTACGCATAAGACAGATCCTTTGCATCGGGGTGCGGTGAGTGGTTCAGAAGATGGAGAAACTACGAATCAAGCGATTGCATAAAGAAATTCGACATAGGAGCGGACTGCGCCATCCATTCCGGAGACCTTGGGATTGGCCGACTCGATGATCCAGTATTCGTCCGGGGCATGCGCACCATCACCATGGCCGAGGCCGAACTGTCCGGCCGGAAGCTTGAGCGGCGCCCCGGTGAATGTCACCCCGGGCCACGATCCGGCGAGCCGCGGCCAGAGCAACGGATCGATGCCCGCCTTGTGGTAGGTCGAGACCATCGCCTTCACCAGCCGCGAGTCGGCTGGCGTTTCCGTCGGATCGTATCCGCCGGTCATGTTCACCTCGACGTCGCCGAAGCCATGCTTCGCGAGATGTGTCTTGAGCAAATCCAGCGTTCCCTTCGCGGTCATGTCTGGAACGAGCCGCAC
>Ga0137412_10003896_pt1 | contig 11925 bp, 7 predicted proteins | sample CZODoug2_1_16fun_FD_122160 | JGI IMG/M metagenome (GOLD analysis project Ga0137412, IMG submission 122160) | Vadose zone soil fungal communities from Angelo Coast Range Reserve, California, USA - CZODoug2_1_16fungal (Hybrid Assembly) | ecosystem: Environmental > Terrestrial > Soil > Vadose zone...
TTGCTGTTCGTCACTGCTGTTGTCAATTGACAGCCAAACCCATTCACGTTCCCCGGACTGTTCATGAGTCATTTCGAATTTGACGTAGTCACCTTTTTCGTATTGCGCCATTTGGTTCTCCGCTGGCCCTCGTAATCAAGAATACGAGCAATTGAAGTACCACGCTTCTTTTCAAGTGCCGTCCTCAATTGTCTCCGAATTTTTCCGCTCATGGCAGAGAAAAGGGCTCAGAAGCGCCGCCCTTTCCTGCCGGGACAAAATTCCTGGTGTCGCGAGTCAGAGACAACGATTGGGAGGGGCAGAGATCGAAGAGTTGCGGGACTTTTTCATTGCTCGCTTGCCGCGAGACCAAGTCGTGTTTAGCCGCAAGACAGAGAGAAAACGATTGGGAACGACGGGGACGTGGGGAAAAAGGCGAAGAGTTGCGTGGACGGAAAAAGAAAAAGCAGATCCCGAACCCGCCGGAGAACAGCGGGTTCGGGATGACACGAGTTAGGGTAGGGGCGCGCTTATTCGGGATGACAACGGTACGCGGGGGAGCCCGCCTCAGAAGGCGGCCGCTGCAACGGAGCAAGGCAAAAGAAAGAGGGCCGGCGGGACGCCCTTCCAGGACAAGCCGGCGTTACAAATAGAGGCAAGAGAGGCGAGACAGGCGTGGGTGAGTTAGGGCATGGCGAGGGGGCGGGAGGGCGCGGCGGTTCGGGCGGAGAAATAAAGCGGAGGAGCGGCGGTGAGGTACTGGCAGGGTGAACATAAACGGGAGCGGAGGGTGGCGGATTGGGCGGAGGTGAAGAAGAGGGTGTTGTGCAGGGCGGAGTGGAGGGCGGAGGAGTCCCAGCGGGCTTGCATGAGGCCGGAGAGGGAGTGGGAGTTGGAGCCGAGGAGGAGGTGGCCGACTTCGTGGGCGATGACGAAGCCGAGCATGTCGCCGTCGGAGAGCTGGGCGTGCTCGCGATTGGCGGCGAGATTGCTGAAATAGACGTTGGAGTAAGCGCCGCGGCCGGCGTCGTCGAGGAAGGCTTGGCCGAAAATGTCCGCGCCGATGGAGCGGGCGCGCGGAAGGATGCGGACGGAAAGTTGATGCGGCCAGGCGACGACGGAGCAGGGCGTCGTGGGCGGGGAGAAGTCCGCGGGATCGGGGCGGCCGCAGTCGAGCCAGTCCAGCTCGACGCCAGATTGGGCGAGGATTGCGGTGGCGCGGGCGGCGGCTTGGGCGAGCGTATCGGCGGGGATACCAGCGTCGTTGAAGACGGAAAGGCGGACGCGAGGGGCGAGAGCGTCCGGAGTGCGGGCGGCGGCGATGCTGGCGACGAGCGAGACGACTGCCAGCGATAAGGCTTTGAAGCGGGAGAGCGGGAACATGGCTGACCTCCAGAAGCCCCGAAATGGGGCGGGCTTGGAGGGTCAAGGCTGTGGCGTGTTATGAGGTACCTCAATGCACTGGCGATAAGCAGGCGGGGATTTGGATGTAACGTGTTAAGTCATTCAGGGAAAGGAGCTTAAAACGACAAATTACAAAGAATTTATGAGGGAGGCTCAAACTTTCTACGAATACCGTCGTATAGGTAATTATGGTGACCCATGGCGACCGAGCCTGAAGCGAACAGAACGGTGCGATTTGGCAAGTTTGAGTTCAACCCAAAGTCGCTGGAATTGCGGCGGAACGGCATACGGCTGAAGCTGCAGGACCAGCCGGGGCAAATTTTGTCGGCGCTGCTGCAGACGCCGGGCGACCTGGTAACGCGAGAAGAATTGAGGAAGCGGCTGTGGGCTTCGGATACGTTTGTGGACTTCGACCACAGCCTGAATACGGCGATCAAGCGGCTACGGGACGTGCTGGGAGACTCGGCGGACAATCCGGTGTTTATTGAGACGCTTTCGCGGCGCGGGTACCGGTTTATGGCGCCGATGGAACAACTGGAGAACGGACTGAGGAACGGCAACGGCGCGGGATCGCGGAACGGGCACGGAGTACTGAACGGCAATGGAAACGGCCACGGTGGGGCGGGATTTCTGGCGAGAGTAACAGGCGGAGCGACGAGCCGCTGGAGCGCGAGAATCGTCTGGTGGTGCATTGCAGGATTTTTAGTTACAGCGGGAGCGGTTTCGGCGGGCTGGCACGCGGGACACCGCGCAGTGCGGCCGGTGCAAGTACGCGAAGTCCGATTGACGACAAATTCGCCGGATGCGCCGGTGGAAGGTGGAGCGATTTCGCCGGATGGAAGGATGCTGATTTACTCGGACAAGGTCGGCGTCCACATCAAGGATACGACGAGCGGAGAGATTCACCAGGTGACGCTGCCGCCGGATTTCAAAGTGACTTGGGGAAGCTGGTATCCGGATCAGAGCCACATTTTGGTGTCGGCGGTGCCGAGCGCAAAAGAGCGGTCGGGACTTTGGAAGATTTCGCTGTTGGGAGGCGCGCCACAGAAATTGGCGGACGACGGCGAGCAGGCGCGCGTGTCGCCAGACGGGAAAAAAGTCGCGTTTTTGCGGGGCGAATATCCGCGGCGGGAAATATGGACGATGAGCGTGGACGGCAGCGAAGTGCGCAAAGAGGTGGACTCGAGCGGATCGATATATGGCGCGCCGGTGTGGTCGCCGGACAGCCGCATCCTGGCGTTCGTTTGCGTGATTTATTTTCCAAACTGGAACGACGAAGACGTGCAGATCATGACGCACGTCATTGGCAGCGGAGCGAACCAGATTGTAGTGAAGGACCGGCAACTGAACGGCGGACTGGCGTGGCTTGCCGATGGACGGCTTGTTTTTTCACTGTCGGAGCCTCCACCGGCGCAGGGAGACACGAACGTCTGGGCAATGCCGCTCGACGCAAAAACTGGACTTGCGAGCGGAGAACGAGTGCGGATTACGAACGGGCCGGATCACAAGCCCGTGATGGACGCCTCGGCGGACGGGAAGAAAATTTTGTTCCTGCGGACAAACATCCAGCCGGCGGTGTATGTGTCGGAGATCGACAGGAAAACCAAGACAGTGGGAAGGCCCGAACGATTGACGCTGGATGACCGCAGGAACCTACCATATGAATGGACTCCCGACGGAAACTCGGTCCTCTATATTTCGAATCGCGAAGGAAAGTTCCATATTTACAAGCAAACCGTGGAACAGGGAACGCCGGAGCTTCTGGATACGGCAGGCAACGAGCCGAATATATTGCGGCTAAATCCGGACAGGACAAAAGTTTTGTATTCGAGCTTGAAACATATCGACGCGAGTGACCAGGCATTTCCCCACGACGCGGCCGTCGAAAACGGACTACAGGCGAAGGCCAGCACGAACAATGTAATGAATACCGGCACGAACGCGGCGCAGCATCTGCAATTGTACCGAATCATGCGTGTGCCGCTGAACGGCGGGGAATCGCAACAGGTGCTGGAATGGCCGGAGATTAATAATTTTCAGTGCGCGAGGATGCCAGCGCGCGAATGCATTTTCAGCAGCTATGCGAATGAGGCGCTGGAGTTTTATGAATTTGACGCGGACACGGGGAAGAGCAGTTTGATGTTCAAGATCTCCGATCCGGAGTGGTCGCTGTACAATTGGACGCTTTCGCCGGATGGAGCGCTGCTGGCACTAGCGAAGAAATTGCGGGCGCAGGATGAGGCGGAGATACAGATTATGTCGCTGCGCGGCGGTTCGACGCGAAAGATTGCGTTGAAGGAATGGCGCAGCGTGCGGGCAATTGATTGGGCGGCGGATTCGAAGAGCATCTGGACGTGCGCGTCTCCACGCGAGGGCGAAGAAGTGATCGTCAATGTGGACTTGCAGGGACACGTGAAACCGGCGGTGAAAGAGCCGAGTCCATATATCGGTTGGGCGATTCCTTCGCAGGATGGGAAGCGATTGGCGATTTGGGAAGCGAGCGGAGCTTCGAATGTGTGGATGCTGGAGAATTTTTGAGGGAGCGCTTGCGGCGTATTAAGCTGGCGATTCGCGGAGACGGCCGAGGTATGGCGTCAGTTGAGGCCCTTCAGCGAACTTCGTGGTTCGCTGAAGGATGACAAGTTTTTTAAGCCTGGGTAACACATTAGATCGAAGAAGGTCCGCTTCAGAAAGCGGACCCTACATTTCGGAACCTACTGGATAGTTTGGGAGATAGCGTGTTGGTTGAGGTCCTTCAGCGAACTTCGTGGTTCGCTTCAGGATGACAACTATTCGAAATTGCGATCGAGGCTAGCGTTTTGATTTTGCGAAGTCGGTGGTGCGAGTGATGCCTTGGCCTTCGGTGATGTAGTAGAGCTGATTAGGTTTTAGATCCTTGAGGGAATCGAGTTGGCCGCTGGGCCAGCGGATTTCAAGCAGGTCCACTTTGGGGGCTTCGCCGAGGCCGAAGTGGACGCGCAAATCGTTTTGTGAATAGTAGCCGCCGCCGCTGCGGACTTCGTCGATCTGCCGATGCGGCTTTTCCTGACCGGTAATTTTTGTGACACAAGTGATGCGACCGCCTATGCCGCTGCGGTTGGATTTTGTGCCAATCGTGCGGATTTTGATCCAATTGTTTTTATTGGAGGAGTCGCAGCGGATGAGTTGCGGCGGAGCGTTGACGCAATTGACGACGAAGTCGATGTCGCCGTCATTGTCGAAATCACCGAAGGCACAGCCGCGCGCGGGGGCGGGAGCAGAAATTCCAGCGCCGGCGTTGAGAGAGATGTCTTCGAAGTGGCCGTTGCGCAAATTGCGATAGAGAAGTTTGCGCTGTGGGTAACCGGCTTCGGTGGTGAGCTGCTCGACTTCGGGATAGACGTGACCGTTGCAGATGAGGATGTCCGGCCAACCGTCGTTGTCAAAATCGAAAAAGCCGCAACCCCAACCAAGATATTGCGTGTGTTTGCCGAGACCTGCCTGGAACGTGGTGTCTTCAAATACGGCGGCACCGAGATTGTGATAGAGCGACGGCGTATCGCCGGCGAAATTTGTTTTGACGATGTCGAGGTTGCCGTCCATGTCATAGTCGGCGGCGGAAACGCCCATGCCGGCTTGCGGCTTGCCGTCGGCACTTAACGCGCAACCGGATTCGAGCGCGATGTCGGTGAATTTTCCATTGTGCTTGTTTTGATAGAGCGCGCTGGCGGTGGAGTCGTTGGCGACGTAAATGTCCGGCCAGCCGTCGTTGTCGAAGTCGGCGGTGAGGACGCCAAGGCCGTAAGTGCCGTTGGCGCTGAAGATTCCGGCGGATTCGGAAACATCGGCGAAGGTACCGTCGCCATTGTTGTGGAAGAGAATATTTTTTCCGCCGATGAGGCCGGGCGGGCCGCAAGCGACCATTACACCTTTATATAGACAGGGGCCGGATTCGGGGACTGGGGCGGTGGCGAGATCCATGTCAATGTAATTGGCGACGAAGAGATCGAGCTTGCCGTCGCGGTCGTAGTCAACGAAAGCGCAGCCGGAATTCCAGCGCTTGCCGCTAGTGGCGACGCCGGCTTTTTCCGCTATTTCGGTGAAGGTGCCGTTGCCGTTGTTGTGGTAGAGGCGGTTTTTGCCAAAGTAGCTGACGAAGAGATCGTCGAAGCCGTCGTTGTCGTAGTCGCCGACGCAGCAGCCTTGCCCCCAGCCGGAGTGCGCGACTCCAGCAGCGAGCGTGACGTCGGTGAAAGTGCCATCGCGATTATTCTTGAAGAGACGCGAGATGGGTTCCTGACCTTTGGGAAAACCTTCGAGCCCCGAGCCGTTGACGAGAAAGATGTCGAGCCAGCCGTCGTTGTCGTAGTCGTAGAAGGCGACGCCGCAGCCGGTGGTTTCGAGAAGATATTTGTTTTTGTGCTCTCCGCCGTAGATGGTTTTGGCGTTGAGGCCAGATTGTTTGGCGACGTCGAGAAATGTCGCACCGAGGGGAGACGATTCGGGTGACGCGCCTTTTGCGATCGGCGGACGAACGAGAGAAAACAGATCTTCGAGCGAGAGAACCAGAGCGGAGCGGCTTAGTGACTTCAAGAAACCGCGGCGTGACGAGAACAAGTTGACCCGTACCTTCCCCTGAAAGCGCGTGCTAAACTCTGGCCGTTTCTTTTATAGACAGAGCTGCAGACGTTTGCAAGTTCTGATGCGGTGCCGAGGCAAGACAATGGCTCATTCACGCAGTACTTCCCTTTTGAACATTTGGCGGAAATTGTGTGCGGCGGCAGCGATTCTGGCGGCAACGGTGATGGCCGCTGCCGCAGGTGCGCAGACTGCGACGGCCATTCATTCGCGCGATGGTGGACTGCTGATTGAGCGGCCGGCGCGGACCTGGGAGTTTTTGTGCGCTGTAGGAAAAAAGTCGGGAGTGTTTGGCAATGAGTCCGGACGGGTGGAGGCGTGGGTTTATCCGCTGAAGGTGCTGCGCGATTTCCACGTGACGGTGCACCACGACGGGAAAGAGATTCCGGCAGAGACGCTGGTGCGGACGATTGAGGCACGGCCGGAAGAGACGACGCTGGTGCTGGCAGGCGATACATTTTCGATCCGCGAGACGTTTTTTGTGCCGGTGGATGAGCCGGGCGCGGTGATTAAGTTTGAAGTCGAGACGGAGCAGCCGCTGGAAATCGAGGTCGGATTTCATCGCGATCTGGCTTTGGAGTGGCCTGCGGCGGTGGGCGGGACGTATGCGAATTGGAACGCAGGACTGAATGCGTTTGGATTCGGCGAAGAGAGCAAGAAATTTGCAGCGGTGATTGGATCGCCGACTGGAAGAGAGCCGCAGCTGGAGTATGAAGCGAATTATTCGAGCGCGCATGAAGAGTCGATGAAGCTGGGAGCGACGGCGAAGGGGCGCGAGACGAAAATTGTGGCGATAGCGGGATCGATTCACGGGCAGGCCGAGGCGGAAGCGACGTACAAAAAGTTAATTACATCGTATGAGGCTCTGGAGAAAGAGTCGGCGGCGTATTACGCGGAGTATTTGAAGAAGACGGTGACCGTAGAGATGCCTGACGCGCAGTTGCAAGCGGCGTACGACTGGTCGCGGATCAGTCTGGTGCAAGGGTTAGTTGCAAATCCGACGATGGGGACCGGATTGGTGGCGGGATATCGAACTTCGGGGGAGAGCCAGCGGCCGGGATTCGCGTGGTTTTTCGGGCGAGATGCGTTCTGGTCGACGCTGGCGCTGAATAGCGAAGGCGATTTTGCGAATGCGAGGACAGCGCTGGCGTTTGTGGCGCAATTTCAGCGCGAAGACGGAAAGATTCCGCATGAGATTGCGCAGGGTGCGAGCTTTGTGAACTGGTTCAAGGATTATCCGTACGGGTTTGCGTCGGCAGATGCGACGCCGCTGTACATCATTGCGATGAACGATTATGCGCAAGCGAGCGGGGACGCGGGGTTCGCGAAGGAAAAGTGGGCGAGCCTGCAAAAGGCCTATGCGTTCTTGAAATCCACTTATGATGCGAGCGGGTTACCGCAGAATTTTGGAATTGGGCACGGATGGGTGGAAGGCGGGCCGTTGCTACCGGTGAAAAGCGAGTTCTATCAGAGCGGGCTCGGAGCGGAAGCCGTGCGATCGCTTTCGAATCTGGCGAAGCTGACTGGACAAACTGAATTGAGCGAGACGTTGCGGAAAGAAGCCGAGAAGCAACTGGCTCTGGTGAACCAGAGTTTCTGGATGGAAGAGAAGAAGCGTTTTGCGTTCGCAATCGGCAAGAACGACAAACAAGTAGACGAACTAAACATTCTGGCGACGGTGCCAATGTGGTTCGGCTCGACAACTGACACGGTTGCTGCGCACATGGAAAGCAATTTGCGGCAGCTGACGAATTTCGATCTACAGACGGATTGGGGGCCAAGAATTATTTCCAACCAGTCGGTAGTTTACAGCGGCGGGGGATATCACTACGGTTCCGTTTGGCCGTTGTTCACGGGGTGGGCGTCCGTGGCCGAATATCGCCATCACCAAGAATTTCCGGCCTACCTGAACCTGCGGGCGAATGCGCTGCTGGCTTTGGATGGATCGCCGGGACACGTTACGGAGGTTCTGTCGGGAGATTATTATCAGCCGCTATCCACCGCTTCGCCGCATCAGATCTGGTCGGCGGCGATGGTGATCAGCCCTGTGTTGCGGGGAATGTTCGGATTGGAACGCGATGCTGCAAACAAAACGTTGACGTTTACGCCGCATACGCCGGCGAACTGGACGGACTACAAGATTGAAAACATTCAAGTGGGCAAAAGCGTGATTGCGATCGGATACCACAAAGTTCCGGGTGAATTGACTCTGGAAATTACGCGAACCGGCGATGAGTGCGCGTTTGAGTTTGAGCCGACGTTGGCGGGACCCGCGATGGAAGTGCGCGCGGAGGTGAACGGCCGACAAACACCAGTGGATTTCAAATTTAATCCGGAGCACCACCATATCCAGTTGAAGATTGCGCTGCAGGAAGGAAAAAACGTCGTGCGGTTGCGGGTGAAGAATGATTTCGGGCTGGCATACGATTTCCGGCTGCCGGAATTGGGCAGCAAGAGTTCAGACCTGCGAGTGCTGGCTCAGACGAGCGATCAGTATTCGTCGACACTTACCGTCGCCGGGCGTGGCGGTGCAAGTTATGACCTGACAGTCTGGAATGCCGACGTAATTGCGTCGCTGGAGGGGGCCGAGTTGGTGAAACAGGCGGACGGGACAACGAAATTGCGCATACATTTTGAAACACAAAAAGAGGAAGAATATGGGCGTAAGGAGATTGCGATTCATTTTCGCCAGTCGAAAGTGGGCGGAAAAGTGAAGCTGAAGGAGTAATTGAGTTACGCGATGCCGAGCTTCTTTTGCATTTCTTCGAGGGAGACGCCCTTTGTTTCCGGATAGAAAGACAGGACGACAATGAATTGCACGACGGTCATCACCGAGAAAAAAATAAAGGGATAGCCACCGGATTTTGCGGCGAGGGGCGGGAAGCCGAGAGAAATTATGCCTGCCATCAACCAGTGAGAGAAGCTGCCGAGGCTTTGGCCCTTGGCGCGAATGCGATTAGGGAAAACTTCGCCGATGTATACCCAGATGACGGCACCCTGGGAAAATGCAAAAAATGCGATGTACGTGACGAGCAGCCAGACGAGGTATTCGTTGTGCCGGTGCGTGAGGAAGATGGCAGCGACTCCGGCGAGGCAAGTAGCCGTACCGACGGCGCCAATCAATAGAAGTTTTTTGCGGCCGACTTTGTCGATCAGGGTCATCGCGATCATGGTGAAGATGAGATTGGTGGCGCCGATGGCGACGGACTGAAGGTCCGAGGAGACTTTGTTGAAGCCGGCCTCGGCGAAGATCGGGTTCAAGTAATAGAGAATGGCGTTGATGCCAGCGAGTTGGTTGAACATACCGATGGTAACGGCGAGGAAAACGGGCAGGCGATACTGATGGTTCCACAAAGAATCGTGCTGGTGATGCTCGGCGTCGATGGACGCGACGATTTCCTGAAGTTCGGCTTCGTAATTTTGTTCGCCGATGAGACGGAGAACGCCGCGAGCTTCGCCAATGCGGCCTTTTTTGGCGAGCCAGCGCGGGCTGCGGGGAATGCCAAAGAGCATGGCCAGGAAGAAGACGGCGGGCAAAACCGAGATGCCGAGCTTCCAACGCCATTCGACGGCGCCAAGCTGAAACGTCCCGATAGCGTAGTTGGAGAGATAGGCGAGAAGGATTCCGAGGACGACGTTGAATTGGAAAAAGCCGACGAGGCGGCCGCGCCACTTTGCCGGTGAAATTTCGGCGATGTACATGGGGCCGAGGACGGAAGAACCACCGATGCCAAGGCCGCCAATAAAGCGAAAAATTACGAGCGCCGTCCAACTCCACGCAAAGGCACAGCCGACGGCGGATACGACGTAAAGGACAGCCATGAAACGGAGACTGTCGCGACGGCCGATGGCATCGCCCGGGATACCTGCCGTTAGCGAACCGATGATGGTGCCGATGAGCGCGCTGGTGACCGTAACACCGAGCGCCCATGGCGTAAGGTGATAGAGCTCTTTAAGAGACTGTTCAGCGCCGGAAATGACGACGGTATCAAATCCAAAAAGAAGACCACCCAAGGCTGCAACGACTGTGCTCTTCAGGAGAGCGGAATTCAGCATGGAGGCACCTGTGCGGATGAAGTCATATGGGAGCTGGCCGAACGAATCCCCTGCGATTGCGAGCAGCCGGTGCGCCGCGGGAATTGTATTGGATTCCGGCGAAGGAGAGAACTTATTTCAGTTGGCGGAAGAAGCGGCTTTAGTGGCAACGATGTGAAAAGTGAGCTTGAGCTTGTCTTTGACTTTCACCGCGCCCCCGGCGGCTTTATAGGGAGTGATGCCGAAATCGGACTGAAGCAGGGAAATTTCCGTGTCGCAAGTGATTGAGCCGTCGTCGGAAATTTGTAAATGGACTGGCAGCGTGACGGGCTTTTGCGTGCCGTGAAGCGTCAGAGGGCCACTGACCTGAAGGTCGAAAGTGTTTTTTGACGAAGAGACAAGTTTTATCGCCGATGAAGAAAACTGGATCTGTGGATAGCGGGCAACATCCAATACCTGTTCACCAAGCATCGTGGCTTGGACTTCGATTCTATCTTTTTCGGACTCTCCTGGATCGATCACGCGGAGAGAATCGGCATCCGCGGCGAAGGAAACGGACGATTCCTCCATCTTTGCCGCTGCGAGCTGCACGCCACCGGAAAATTTGGTCGCGGACACCAGGTGATCATGACCAAACGCTTTGAAGAAGCCGTCTTTGGCGACCTGGATCTCGATTTTACTTTTTGCGGAATCGATGGAATACGTGGTCCTAGATTCGGCGTTGAATGCGACTGGCGCGGAAAGCGCAAGCAAAAGAGCGAGTGCTGCCGGTCTAGTCGTGGCGGTCATTAGGATCTCCCCTAGTGTAACCCTGCAAAACTCCGCGGCGACAACATTCAGTGCGGGAAAAAAGTTCGGGTAAGCTTATTGCAGGCAATGTAATTCCGTTTTTGACCTTGCGATTCGCGCGTTTATAGGCACGCAAGGTATTAAGGGCGCTCGAAATCTAATGCGTTTAACACTTCACTATCGGGCGTTTTTCGTTCTAACCGTGCTGCTCACTGGCGTCGGCTCAGCGTCGCCGTTAAGCGCTCAATGCCCGGACAAACCGAAGGACGGCATTGTCGCGAATCCTAACCGGCCTACCGTCGCGGATCCCGCGGATATCACACAATATGGCGTGCTGGAAGTTGAATATGGCTATAACCACGTGATGGGCCTGCAGAGGGAGCGCGACAACAATCTTGTTGGCTTGTTCAAATTTGCGGCGACGTGCAATTTCGAGATTCGGTGGGACACGAATACGCTGATGCGGCAGAATTTGAGCCGGACCACACAAACGGGATTTGGCGACAACGCTTTGGGATTTCAATACCGGTTCGCGCACCAGAAAAAGTATGTCCCAGCGATGGCGATCGGTTACTCGCTAACTTTTCCGAGCGCGAGTGTGAGCAAAGGACTCGGAACGGGGAAATACGACCACCAGATTCGTCTCTATGTGAGCAAAGATATCCTGGGGGTCCACTTTGATTTCAATACGGCTTATTTTTTCCTGGGGCGACCGTCATCCGGCGGAACGGACCAAAACGCCGAGATGAACCTGGCATTTTCGCATCCGATCTACAAGAAGGTGCAGTTCACTGGTGAGTTTTACGGGGACACGCACTTCAACAACGGCACGACCGCCTCTGCCAACGGGCTGTGGGCGCTGACGTACGCGGTGACGCCGCGGCTGGTGATCGATGCGGGAATCGATCATGCGCTGACCTCGTCGGCGCCGTTCCGCCGCAACTATTTTGTCGGAGTGACGTACTCGATCGCGGACATCTATAAGGCGCTCGGGCGCTAATCGAAAAATCGGACAGGAACGGTCTGGTGGGCCCGCCAGGATTTGAACCTGGGACCAACGGATTATGAGTCCGCTGCTCTAACCGCTGAGCTACGAGCCCG
>Ga0137412_10003897_pt1 | contig 11924 bp, 9 predicted proteins | sample CZODoug2_1_16fun_FD_122160 | JGI IMG/M metagenome (GOLD analysis project Ga0137412, IMG submission 122160) | Vadose zone soil fungal communities from Angelo Coast Range Reserve, California, USA - CZODoug2_1_16fungal (Hybrid Assembly) | ecosystem: Environmental > Terrestrial > Soil > Vadose zone...
CGTCGCTCTTCTTGTTTCGCTTGCGAGTTTCTCGTCCCGCCAAATCAAGTCGCCGGTTATCACGGCACAAATTGCCCCTACGATCCTCAGCGAACTCGGGCTGAGTCCTAAGAAACTGGAAGCTGTCACCAAGGAACTTACACCTGTGCTCCCTGGACTCGAGGGGAAGTGAACAGCGACCGGTTACTCGGTGGTGTAGTTGATCTCCATCCGGCGAACCTGCAGACTGGATGCATAGAGAACAAGAATCGCAACGACGACCACTCCCATGATGGCAACGGGTGCTGAAACTGGATCGGAATTGGAGACCAGCAGCGCTAGCACAGGGGATGTTCCCGGAGGACTTGGGATGTCGACCGGACACAGTGCTTTCAGGTAGTAGATAACGCTGAACTTCTGAAGCAAGGAAGGAAGGAACGGATTCACCGCTTCCCAGATTAGGATACCTGCCGCTGGAAGGATCGGATTGCGAAATAGCATGCCGGCGGCCAGAAAGAATGCCCCGTAGCCCAAACAAGCCAAAACGGTCACTCCAAGGTAGGCGGCCGCACTGGCAAGCCCATGATTCTGGTAAAGGTAAAGATCTCGAACGTTGGGACTGTAGTTTGTGGCGAAGACAACAATCTGAAGCAACTCACTGGTCCCAAAAATGATGCACGTTGCCAGTAGCCCGGCAAGAAACTTTCCTGCCATGAGAACTTCACGGCGGATGGGCGCCAGAAAATAAAAGTGCAGGCTCTTGTCCAGAATCTCGCCGCGAAACAGATTCATGAAAATCCCGAGGCAACCAAAGAAAATTGCCAAACGCAGGTAGAAAAACTGGAACACGCCGGCGAAAACGACGATGTCCTCGCTCAAATTGTAGCCGTCCCGCAAATTTGTATTCGTGACTTTCCCGTCGGCTAAATCGACATAGAGATCGTTGGTGCCATCGGAGTAATGAAAACTTTCATGTAGAACAAGCACGGGGGAAGCTGTGTCCGACTGCCTGCGCTCGTTCCAGTGATAGAGCCTCGGCGGCTTGCCGAGGCGCGAGATCACATCCTGTCCGGTCATCCCCGGTTGAACCCCAAGCAAGTCTGGATAGGTAAGCTGCCTCTCGCTTTGGCTGGCAAGACGATGCCGCCGTGCTTGCTCGCGAGACATTACAAGGTTGTGTCCCATGAAAAGCAAGAGTGGCAACAGCGCAAGAACATAAATCCAAAGACCCCGTCTAGCAAAGAAAGTCTTTTTCATTTCCAGGCGAATGACAGCCCGAATCTGCATCCACCAAAGGCGCATCATCGGACCACCTCGTCATTGCCGATCAGGTATTCGTACACAGAATTCACGTCGTCGTCCGCCGGAGCCACAGATTCGATCTCGATTCCATTCAAGGCCAGGTGGTTGAGCATGAGATAGAAGCGGTCAGGGTCTCGAGTTTTGACCAGTAGCCCGCGCTCGTCATTGTGGATCCGAACTTCGATCGTTTGTTCGTTCACCATGAGCTTGGCTGCGAACTCGCGCGGCCGATTGCAGCGGATGAGAATCTGCGCGGGATGTTCCTGGATCTCATTGCGCACGCTGTGAATCTGGCCCTCGGCTACCACGTATCCGTTGCTGAGCAGAATGACCTGGTCTGAGATGGCATCTACTTCGTGCAGGATGTGGCTGGAGATAATGACGTAACAACCATCGGCCGCTACCGCGCGAAAGAGCGCAATCATCTCCGCTCGGGCCAGAGGATCGAGGCCGTTGAGAGGTTCGTCCAGCACGAGCACTCGTGGGTTCCGGCAAAGAGCTTGCGCGAGTCTGATGCGCTGGCGCATCCCTTTGCTGTAGCTCGCGACACTCCGCGGTGCAGCCTCACTGAGCCCGACCCGCTCAATGGCGCGCCACGCGAGTTGGTACGCGGTCTCGGAGTCCTTACCCGCAAGGCGTAGATATGAGGAGACAAATTGGAATCCGCTCAGACCCTTGGGAAAGGAATCAAACTGCGTGCTGTAGCCCAGGATTGCGAAGAGTTTTTCCGGCTCGTCCGGCGTGTACTCCAGGACCTGAACACGGCCACGTGTGGGTCGCACTAACCCTGTCATCAGGTTCATCAACGTCGTCTTTCCCGACCCATTCGGACCGACCAAACTGGTGACGCCCGACGGAATCGAGAGATTGACGCGATTTACCCCAAGAATCTCGCCGTAAAACTTGGAGACATCCTGGAAGACGATGCGGTCACTCACCGGACCACCTCGTAAGCTCGCACTTTTTTCACGAGGAGCGCGAGGCAGACTCCGCAGAATACCAATAGAGCAGCATAGGCTTCGGTTGAAGAAACAGCCCGTTCATCACCAATTCGAAAGAGCCCGTTCCACACCGTCGACATCAGGTACACGATGTCGACGAAATGGCCGAGTTGCGTCCGCATCACGGCGTTTACGGCTTGAGCGAAACCAGCTCCGAAGAACAGCACAGCAAGGAGCAAAGCTCCGGCGACGATTCGCCACTTGACCCAGGCAGAAAGGGCCATCGCGAGCAAAGAGAGAATTGCGATCCAAATCCAGCAGGCAAGAACGAGGCTACCGGCGATCCAAAGATGGTCCCACGTCCAATCGCCGCCAGCGAGGCTCCCTTGCACCGCGAATAGCACTAGCCCCGGGATCCACATGATTTGCGAAAGGAGAATCGCCAGCACGGAGGCTTTACCAAGCACATACTCGGCGCGGGAGAATGGGCGACAGAAGTACAAAGGCAGCGCTCCATTAGCAATATCCGGAGAAATCAAACCCGGGCCTGTAAATGCCGTAAGCACAAATGCGAGCACGCCCTGCACGTTGACGAAGTAGTAGAAGAATTTGTTGTCAATCGTGAGAATCTGTCCGCCGACCGCGCCTAACCTCGCCAGGAAGCTCAAATTGTGCGCGAGGTAAATAGTTAGTAAGGAGAACAACGGATAGAAAAAGCAGAGGACGAAAAGGCCGGTCTGCAGCTTGGAACGAAATAGACTGCTGCGCGAATAGCGAAACAGCACAAGCCAGCGGGACCAAGCCGGAGTGAGGGCGCCAGAGTAGGAAGTGTAAGTACGCCTATAGACGGCCATAGTTGCTCTTCCGTTGCGTCCGCTGTAGGGCAGGCATATTAACTTCCCATCGCTTTCAGGAAAATATCCTCCAAAGAATCACGCCGAAAATTCAGGCGGCGGATGCGAACGTCCTTTTCTGCGGCGATGCGATAAATGTCACGAATTTCGATTCCGTCCGCCAAAATCATTTTCAAGCGGTTCGCGGAGGTTGCGCACTCACAGCCAAGCTTCTCGATGGCGTCGGTGAAATCGCCATTCGCGCCGTAGGTCTCCAGTTCCAGAAATCTTTTGTTGGCTTTGCGCTCCTCTTCGAGGTTGGAGTAGTGGGCAATCCGGCCCCCGTTTAGGATCAATACCTCTTCGCAGGTGTCTTCCACATCACGCAATAAATGCGAGCAGAGAACAATCTGCAACTCCCTGCTGTCGCGAATGTCGCGGATCATGCGGATCATACGCTGCCGCGCGGAGGGATCGAGGCCGTTGGTGGGTTCATCCAGTATCAGCAGTTTCGGTCCGTGGGCGACCGCCTGTGCCAGCTTGGCCAGTTGCTTCATGCCCAGCGAGTAAGTTCCCAGTTCGCGATATCGCGCTTCCGCAAGTCCTACGCAGAAGAGAGCCTCGTGGGCGCGTTCCAACGCGGCCGCCGGAGGCAACCCGGAAAGCTCCGCCATCATTCTCACGTAAGAGACAGCATTCATTTTCGAGATGAATGCGTCATTCTCTGGCATGTAGCCAACCAGGCTGCGGATTTTTCGGGTCTCCGTACGAATGTCGTGCCCGAGTACGCTGGCCGACCCGGAGGAAGGCTTGTAGAAGCCCAGCAGCGTATTAATCAGAGTGGACTTGCCGGCGCCATTGGGCCCCAGCAACCCAATGGCGCGGCCGCGTAAAGCGCAGTTGAGATCTTTTAGAATTTCGCGGTTGCCAAAGCGGACAGAAAGCCCCTGCAACGCAATCACCGGCGGAGGCGGAGCAGCAGAAGTTTGCTGATTCGCTCTCTCTGCTGCTGCTCCGCTTTGAACGGTTGTGCTCACGGGCTCGTGGTCACCACAGGATGGTTCTGGGGCCTGGCAAACAACATCTGCGGCAGAAGATTGCCGCCATGGCCCATCGTCATCAGCGTGCCCAGATCGAAGCCCATAAAGCCGGTGTTGCTTGCGGCTACGATCCTCTGGGGCTCGCCATAAACGTAGATAAGGCCCGGCGCGGTATTCTCTTGCAAATAACTAATGGACTGCTGTTGCTGTGGCGTGAGTGCCCCGGTGGATTGAATCTGTTCCACAAGCGGGCCGACTACGGGCCCTGTATTGTGATAGAAAATCGCCGAGAAATTCGTATAACCGTCACTCGGCAGAAGCGCCTGAAATGTCGAGGAGTGCGTCAGCGTATTCCCTGCCTGGCGGTCCCGTATCGATCGAGAGAGCGTGCCAATGTCCGGTGCAGCAACCAGGTAACTGTCCACAAACGTGTAGTCGATCTCCGAACTTACGTCCTTCTGGTGGCGCAGAGTGTAGTAGGTCTGCGAGCCAACCTGCCGCTGCGTGAGCTGGAGCGTACCTTCTTTTGGAGTTGCCTCACGATTGAAACTGTCCACCAGCTTCTGAATTGTCGACTGCAAGGTCGCTGGGTCGTACACCTCAAAAACCACCTTCCACGTGGGAGTCGGCAGAACCGGCCCATCAAACGCCATGGTCACCTCGCCGCCCAGCGGCGCCGACATGTCATTCAGGACGCTCACGCCGGTCTTGGATTCGAATTTCGCCAGTTCTTGGGAAAAGTTGGCATCGTTCTTTCCGAGCATGCTGAAAAGCTCCTCCATGATACTGCGGGGATTCTTGATGACCACAGCGGTCGCCAGGCTGGCCTGGGGCGAAATGAACTCCAGCGCGCCCATGGAAGCCGGCGCCGCCAGCCAGGACGCAACGCCTTGCCGCTCGGAAGAGAAGGCCAGCGCAGCGCGACTCTCGGTCTTGCCCGCGACTTCGCGGCGCTCCATCGTCAGGTATTGCACGTTATCCATCCCCGGCGGCAAGGGGTCCCTACGCTCTTGTACGTTTCTCGCGGCAATTTGTTCCATGTCGACGCACAAGAGCCATCCTGCCCCCTGCTGGTAGGAGCTAGCCACCTGCTGATACAGCGAGGTTTCAGCAAAATGGCCGTTGCTGGGCTGCTGAATCCGGGCCGCCGCCTGCTGCAGTTCGGTGACATCCGGGCTCGCAACCAGCATATCGTTCTTCACATAAACCAACAGCGGCCGAGCGGCCGAGGGTGACACAGCCCAGGAGTCGCGAACAAGTTGCATCGATGTTTGCGAACGCTTTGTATTAAGACGCTTCACTTCTCCTTGCAGAAAACCCTCCAACCCCGGCTGGCGGACCCGCGCAAGAATGACCGGCTCACTGTACGCGGAGCCATTCTTGGTCACCGTGAGCACGATCTCATCGCCTAGATAGCTGCTGAACGTCTTCAGTTGCTCGACCACGGTGTCCAGTTTTGGCCCGTTCCCGCGCTGCTGTTCCCGCCACCAGTCACGCAAGGCGGGGCTTTGCTGCAGGCGTTCCTGAAAGAGTCTGCTGGCCTCCCCCAAGGTCGTCGCCAGATTCGGAATCGCCGCATAGACGACGGCGTGATCTGGAACGTAAGGAAGGAGATCCGAAGAGTAGCGCAGCCCCGGTCCCGGAATCGCCTCGATCTGCTTTTGGAGCAGCGCGAAGTCCCCCAGCCGCGCGAGATATTTCGCGGAGTTCTTGCTCCAGGCAATCTCGTCTTGGATCGGAACCTTGGAGACGCTCGCGCTTGACGTTTCCTCTTCTCCCGCGCGGAGTTCGCTAGTCCGGTCGCCGTAGGCCACGCGCACTACTCCCTCGATCACCGCCACACGGGAGCCCTTCGTTCCATGGTTGACCGAGAAGATTGTCCCCTTAACCGACACCAGACCATCGTCGGTGGCCACATACAAACGCCCGGTGCGTTGCTTCGCTGCCTGGACAATGATGTGGCCGCCATCCAAATGAATTGTGGTGCCCTTCCATCCGCGTGAGACCGAAATGTCAGAGCGCTCATCCATCTCTACCAATGAACTATCGAGCAACCGAACCACGGCATTCGAGCCCTTCGATGTGCGGATGTCATCTCCATTCTGGATTTGATAGCCCGCGGGAATCAGCCGCACTTGGTCTCCAGAAACCGCATAGAGCGAGCCGTCCACATTCTGGACGGATCCACGGACGGAACTTTGTCCGGGAAGGAGTCCTTTACTCAAAGCAAAGGCCACAAATCCCAAAACCACGACGGCGGTTGTGGCCATCGCCCAGCTCCAAACCGGGAACCCTCGCGGCGCAATTTTCGGCCGCCAAATCGTTGGCGTTTCGACGTTTCGCGCTTGTTCGAGAGCCCGCCGGCAGGCAACACACTGGTGGACGTGATCTTCGAATAGCAGCTTGCGACCTTCCGCCAATTGTTTCCCCGCATACGCGGGGATCAGCACCTGGAAGTCCTCACAACTGCGAAGACTGTGTACGCTGCCGATGGCGGGAGATCCAGCAATCACCTTCCAGACGCGGTCCCCAGCTTGGGAAACGACCTGCCCGTCGATCGGCTCGTTGCGAATCTCTGAGAGTAGGCGGTCGAATTTCTGATCTTTCATAATTTGTCTCCTAAATAAGGACGAAGTTCCTTGCGAAGCTGTTGCCGCGCCCGATGGACGACGACCGATACGAGCACTTGTGAAATACCCAGTGCTTGGGCAATCTCCCGATTGCTGAGACCCTCAATGAACCGCAAAACGAAAATCTCCGCCGAACGCGGTTTGAGGCGGGCAATAGCGCGCGCCAGGGTCTGTCGGAGGCTGCCGTCATCGGGTTGCAGCACGTGGGGCGTTTCTTCCGTTAGGGCGACGGTCGCCGCGGCCTGGCGAGATCGAATTACGTCCAGAGCAGCGTTGACCGCCGCCCGGCGCAGATAACTCTCAGGGTTCTCCATCGGGCTCGCATCGATGTTGCGCCGCAGAAGGCGCAGAAAGACCGTTTGCAATACATCTTCCGCGTCCGCGGCGTTTCCCGTCACCCGGTAGGCCGTTCGGAAGACAAGCCTGTGCTGAGCCCGAAAAGCCTGCTCGAGTTCATTGGGGATCGCGATTACCGGTTCCTCTAGTACGCTTTGCAGGGTACTCCTCCGTACTGCTCTTACACACGGAAAGACGCCTGGCCAGTCGGGTTATTACAATCGAGCAAAAATAAAGAACACAAAAGATCGAACTCTTTCGAATCCCGACAGTTAACGCATCGATCATCGATCAGGGTTACGCGGGTAACTGGTCCGTCCCTGCGTGACTAAAGATAATGAGACCTGAGGGTGACCTCGGAGGTGTATCCTCCTGCCGTCGCTCTCCACACTGGGGGTAGCCATGACCACGGGAGCCGGGAAAGCGCGACCGGCCGCGCAGTCCTCGGCGCAGGCATTGCCGCAGCTCGACGAAACCATTCTGGCGATGGTAATGGCCCGGAATCCCTTGCCCGAGATCTTGGCAGCTTTATGCACTGGGATCGAGACGCAGGATGCAGGCTTGCTGTGTTCTGTACTTCTGCTCGATGCGGATGGCGTGACCTTGCGGACAGCAGCCGCGCCCAGCCTGCCCCAACAATATTGCGAGGCGATTAACGGGGTCCGCATTGGGCCCAGCGTAGGATCTTGTGGAACAGCGGCTTACCGCAAAGAACTGGTCGCGGTTTCCGATATTGCCACAGACCCACTGTGGTCCGACTATCGTCACTTGGCCCTGGCGCATGATCTGCGAGCCTGCTGGTCGACCCCGATCCTAGTTCCGGGCGGTGCCGTGGCTGGAACCTTCGCCATTTATTACCGCGAACCTTGCGCTCCCGATGCACAACATCTGCAGATCATTTCCCATGCCACGCACCTGGCAGGCATCGCCATCGCACACGATCGAGCGCGGATGCAACTCCGGACGGTGGAAGACCGCTATCGCACGCTTGTCGAGCGTCTGCCCGCAATTACTTACGTGGCCGAGCTAGGTGCCGACGGTCCCTGGCACTATGTCAGCCCCCAGATCGAGAGCATGCTGGGATACTCGCCGCAGGAGTGGCTTGCGGATCCCATGAGCTGGATGAATTGCATCCATGCGGAGGATCGCGAAATCGCTCTGGCGGCCGAAAAGCGTTTCCAGGAAACCCACGAACTCTTCTACGCGGAGTACCGCATGTTTGCGCGCGATGGAAGGGTTCTGTGGGTTCGCGATGAAGCCGTTCTGCTGCAGGAAACCGAGAATCACGGATTGCTCATGCAGGGCGTCCTCTATGACATCAGTCCCCACAAGCGTCTGGAGGAGGAACTCCGGCATTCGCAAAAAATGGAAGCCGTCGGCCAACTGGCGGGCGGCGTCGCGCATGATTTCAACAACCTCCTCATGCTCATCCAGGCGCATAACGAGCGCCTTCGCGAGCGGCTGAAGCCTTCGGACTCCGCGCAGGAGGATATCGTCGAAATCGGGCGGGCAGTTACTCGCGCCGCAGCTCTGACGCGGCAACTCCTCGCCTTTAGCCGCAAGCAAATCCTCCACGTGAAGGTGCTGGACCTGAACGCCATTGTGGCGCAGGTGACAAAGATGTTGGATCGCCTGATCGGATACAACATTGAACTGTCGGTGCGCCAAGCCCCGTCCCTAGGTCGTGTCAAAGCCGATCCGGGACAAATCGAGCAGGTCATCCTGAATCTCGCGGTCAACGCCCGCGATGCGATGCCTCAAGGCGGTAGTCTGACCTTGGAAACCAGAAACGCCGTTGTCAAGGAGGGCGATTTTCAAACCCGCGACGACGTGCCCCCTGGCAATTACGTTCTGCTCTCGGTTCGCGACAACGGCGTCGGTATGGACTCAGAAACCCAGTCCCGAATCTTCGAGCCATTTTTCACTACCAAGGAACCGGGGAAGGGAACAGGACTTGGGCTGGCTACTGTTTACGGAGTAGTCAAGCAGATGGATGGTGCGATCCGGGTCAGCAGCGCACCCGCGAGGGGCACAACTTTTGAAATCTATCTTCCGCGGGTCGACGACCGGCAAGCAGCCGACTCCGCTCCGGAAAGCAAGAATGCTATCGAGGCCGCGCCAAGGGGGAGCGAAACTATTCTCCTGGCGGAAGATCAGGACGGCATCCGCGACTTGGTTCGGGAGTTTCTGCAACGCAAAGGTTATACCGTCCTGTTTGCCACGGATGGCGAGGATGCTCTGCGAATTGCCAACGAGCACAAAATACCCGTTGACCTCCTGTTAACAGACCTCGTTATGCCGAACGTAGGAGGACGTGACTTGGCGCACCGTCTGCGGCAGCTGCATCCCCGCATGAAGGTGCTCTTCATGTCCGGTTATGCAGAGCCCGCGATTTCTGGGGGACAAGATGGAGGGGCTCCAGTTCTTCAGAAGCCGTTTCTCCTTGATGCTCTGGCGCACAAGATCCGTGAGCGCCTTGACGACAGCGATGCCGATTTTAGGGCGCAACCTTGAGAATCGCTCCACCGCCGTAGTCAACCAGATAGAGTTCACCCGCAGCATCCCGCCCGAATGAACTCATGTTGGGTCCGCCGCTGAGTAACGGTACGCGCTGCCAGGCACCCGAACTATCCATCGTCAGGCGCCAAATCTTTCCCGCCCCAAAATCTCCGAAGATGTAGCTTCCCGCCAGCGCTGGAATTTCCGCGCCGTGATACACGTAACCGCCGATCACTGCAATGCCTTCGGAGTGGCTGTACTCCGCGATGGGCGACATAAGTCCGGTCGTATTGCATCCCGTCGCAGGCTGGTAGCAGTGCAGACCTTCCATCACGTTCCAGCCGTAGTCGCCACCTTTTTGCAGAATGTCGACTTCCTCGTATGCGCTCTGTCCCACATCGCCGACGAACAACTTTCCGGTCATGGAATCGAAGGAGAAACGAAACGGATTGCGCAAGCCATAGGCCCAGATTTCCGGCAGGCCTCCGCCGGCGACAAAGGGATTGTCTGACGGAATCGCGTAGGGCAACGCGCCGGTGGTGTGATCCACATCGATGCGCAGCATTTTGCCCAACAAAGTTTGCAGATTCTGGCCGTTCCCCAGCGGATCGCCCCCGCTGCCGCCGTCTCCGAGCCCGATGTAGAGAAACTTGTCGGGCCCAAAGGCTAGCTGTCCGCCCTTATGGTTGTCGTAGGGTTGATCGATTACCAGCAGAATCCGTTCCGTGGCCGGGTCTGCTTGATTCGCGTCCGCTGCGGAAACTTGGTATTCCGCGATCACGGTTTGTCGCTGCGCTAGGGCGCCCACCGTGACCGTCCGGACATAGTTCACATATAAGTGTCCGCTTTGGGCGAATCCCGGATGAAATGCTACGCCCAACAATCCCATCTCTCCGCTGAACGTTACGCGGGTACGAATATCGAGGAACGGCGTCGGCAGTACCGCACCGCTCTGCAAAATACGAATGGTCCCCGCCTGCTCGACGACAAACAATCGCCCTGTGCCATCGTCCGTCGACTGCAGATCCACTGGGCTGGAGAACCCGGAGACCACGGGCGTGAGCGTCACGCTGTTCGGCGGAGGCGGGGGTGGTGGCGGTGGGGTTGTTGTCCTCGTACTGCCTCCACATGCGGCCAGGACGAGCACGAAACCGAACGCGATCGTCGCGGCGCCTGCAGGGAATACTTTCCACATAACCATAGAGATTAGGTCAGATAAATGGCCGAGTCCAACACAATTGGGCAGGCTCGAAGGCTTGCGCAGAACCCTCTCCGCGGCGATTCTAAGGGTATGGATTCGCAGAAGGTCTTTTTGACCGCCGAGTGGCGAATGCTCGCGATGCTGAACTACGAGATCGATCCCGGCCTTCTTCTCCCATTCGTGCCCTCCGGTACAGAACTCGATCGATGGAACGGCAAAGTGTTTGCAAGTCTTGTCGGCTTCCGCTTTCTGAAGACGAAAGTATTCGGGCTGTCCTTTCCTTTTCACCGCAATTTTGACGAAGTCAACCTGCGGTTCTACGTTCGGCGCATCGAAGGCAGCGAGGTTCGGCGGGGTGTCGTCTTCATCAAGGAAATCGTTCCCCGCTGGGCCATTGCCACTCTGGCCAGAACCGTTTACAACGAGCGCTATGTGTCGCTTCCCATGAGGCACAGTATTGAATCTCTGGCGCATTCGGGTTTCTCGGTGGAGTACGGATGGCGACCGCGCTCCGGTTGCAATCGCATCAAGCTCACGACTGAGGGCAATCCCGCGCTGCCCGAGGACGGTTCGGAGGAACAGTTCATTACCGAGCACTACTGGGGATACGCCGCGCAACCGCGCGGCTGCTGCCTGGAGTATCGGGTTGCGCATCCTTCCTGGCGAGTCTGGAACAGCCGTGATGCTCGGTTAGAAGGCGATGTAACCGAAATCTATGGGCCCGAGTTTGCGGAGACTCTTCGGCATCAGCCGAAGTCCGCCTTCCTCGCGGAAGGTTCAGACGTCGAGGTTCATCGCGGGAGGAAGCTCTAGCGCACTTCGCGGGCTCCCAACGAATGCTAAAATCCGCAGAGCGTAGCGTGGTCTCGCCATCAACAATGCCAGCTTGGAGGAAATCTTGCACCGACTTCAAACCGTGATTCTATTCACTGCTGCGGGCCTCCTCTGCGGTTCCGTCGCGCAAGGGCAACAGCCTAATCAGCAGCCTAATAAGGACCGCGTCGATCTCTCCGTAGTCCAGCGCATTAAGACCGAGGCGTTCGATCATTCCCAGGTTATGGATACTCTTTCCATGATCACGGATCGATACGGGCCACGACTTACGGGCTCGGTGGAGGCGCAGGAAGCGGCGGACTGGACGGTGGAGCGGCTGAAGGGGTATG
>Ga0137412_10003898_pt1 | contig 11921 bp, 7 predicted proteins | sample CZODoug2_1_16fun_FD_122160 | JGI IMG/M metagenome (GOLD analysis project Ga0137412, IMG submission 122160) | Vadose zone soil fungal communities from Angelo Coast Range Reserve, California, USA - CZODoug2_1_16fungal (Hybrid Assembly) | ecosystem: Environmental > Terrestrial > Soil > Vadose zone...
AGCTGCTCGGCCTGGTGCTGCGGGACGCGGTGCGGAAGGTGACCGAGACCGAGGGGCAGGGCCCGGATCGGGTGATGCTGACCCACCCGGCGAACTGGGGCCCGGTCCGGAGAAAGCTGTTCGGGCTGGTCCCGCCGCTGGCCGGGCTGGACGACATCCTGACCACCACCGAGCCGGAGGCGGCGGCCGCGCACTACGCGGCGTCCCGGCATCTCGACGACGGCGAAATCGTCGCGGTGTACGACCTCGGCGGCGGCACGTTCGACGCGACGGTGTTACGCAAGCGCTCGGGCGGCGTGGAGATCCTGGGCAGGCCGGAGGGCATCGAGCGGCTCGGAGGCGTCGACTTCGACGAGGCGCTGCTGCGCTTCGTGAACTACTGCAGCGGTGGCAGCTTGGCCGCGCTGGATCTGAGCGACGCGGGGACCAGAGCCGCGATGGCTCGGCTGCGCGAGGACTGCGTGCAGGCCAAGGAGGCTCTCTCGGTGGACACCGAGACGGTCCTGCCGGTGCTCCTGCCGGGCCGGCACTTCGACGTTCAGGTCACCCGCTCGCAGTTCGAGCACATGATCCGAGCGCAGATCGACTCCACTCTGGGGGTGTTGTCCCGGACCCTGGAGTCGGCCAGGGTCGAACCGGCCGAGCTCAGCGCCGTGCTGCTGGTCGGGGGATCGTCCCGCATACCGCTTGTTGCTCAGATGGTGTCGGAAGGATTGGGGCGGCCGATCGCGGTCGACACCCAGCCCAAGTACGCGGTCGCCCTCGGTGCCGCCACGTTAGCGGCGGCGGCTTCGGCCGAGGGGGACGGCGCCTGCCGTGGCAACGGTTCGAGTCGCTCCTACGCCGCCGCGGCGGACTCTTCGGTGCCCGGCCCGAAGACCACGCCCGTGTACAGCGCGGCGGACCCGGTCGTAAGGGATCCGGAGGTCTCGAGTCCCGAGATCCCGGCCGGGTCGATGGCCGAGGAGCGCCCCCCGCACAATCCCATGACAGCGCGCCCCGCGCCCCCGGATGCTCCGGAGAAGGCCACCCGAGGTGACCGGCGGCCACGTCGCCTGCTGACCGCCTTGGTCGTGGCGTTGATCGTCGCGGGTGTGGTGGCCTTCTTCCAGTTGAAGCCGTTGTCCGGCCCTGGCCCCAGCGCCACCCCCAGTGCTGTCCCCAGTGCTGTCCCCAGCGCCGTCCCCACATCGATGCCGCCCCAGCTGGTGCTGACCTCGCCCCAGGTCAGGATCGGCACGCCGTACTTCGCCACTGCCTCGGGATTCTCCCCGGGAGAGCCGGTGCGGTTCTCCTGGACCGGCCCCACCCGGGGCACGATGGACGTCAGCCCTGCCGACTCGACCGGCCGCCGGGTGCTGGGGCCGATCACCGAGCGCGGCCCAGTGGGCCGATACATCATTGCCACCACCGGGTTGGACTCCGGGCGCACCGCCTCGGCTCAGCTTCGGGTGCTGCCCGCCCCGCGGTAGCGACCAGACGCCCTGGGTGAACGAGCTCATCACCAGGCGGTGCCGGCTGGCCGGGCAGCAGCGCGTAGTAGCGCCGCACGAAGTCTTCCAGCTGCGCGGCCGTCGGGACATCGACGGCCGCTTCGGCGCCGGGCTGGACGAGACGGGCGAGGCGCCGGGCGGGTGTAGGACGACCAGCACGGCCGCCACCGCGACCAGGCCGGCAGAGCGCCGAGCGCCAGCACCCGGGGTCGCCGAGCACTACTCGCCGAGGTGGCCGAGGTCTGGGCTCGGCGTACCAGCGAGCGGGCCAAGCCGGTGGTGCTGGGGCTGTTCCGTCCTGGGCTGCGGAGCGGCCCACGGTGGAGGCGGCGAATGTGTGGTTGGCCCATGCCGACACGGAGTCGCGTCCGCCGCGCCGCGCCGGCTGGTGTCCGAGGGCCCGGCCGGCGTGGCGCGCTCGCTGGCCGCCTAGGAGTTCGATCGGAGGCGAACCACGTACCAGGCCTGTTTCGTCACATTTGACGAGTCGTTCGCCGGGGTCGGGCGCGAATGCTGGGTTCGACGGCCGAAGCGGCGTCCCGGCGGACCGACAGTGGGATGATCACATGTCGCACAGATACCCGCTCGGTCGGCTGATGGCGCTGCTCGTCGCGGCGGTGTTCGCATGCTCCGCGTGCGCCTCATCTCCCCCGGCCGATGCGACGCCGTCACCGCGACAGGGCGACGTCGTGTACGTGTCGATCGGGGACTCCTATGCCGCCGGCGAGCAGCTCTCCGCCGGCGGAGGCCTGGCCACCTCGCGCAGCGGGTTCGCCTACCGCGTCGCGGACCGGATGGCCGCCTCCGGAGAGGACCTTCAGCTGATCAACTTCGGGTGCGTGGGCGCCACCTCAACCGACCTGCTGACCAGGAAGGGCTGCCCTGACGGCGGTTTGGGACCGGGCGCCACCCCGTACCCGGACAGCACCCAGGCCGATGCGGCGATCGCCGCGCTGAGCGCGCACCGCGGGCACGTCCGGCTGGTCACCATCTCGATCGGAGGGAACGACGTCAACGCGTGCCTGCCGCCGGGCGGCCGCCCACCGGTCCGTGATGTCGACTGCGTCGATCAGACCCTGTCGGAGCTGCGGACCAATATGCGCACCCTGTTGGCGCGGATCCGGGCAGTGACCGGACCGGGCGTCCCCGTGGTCGGGATCACCTACCCGGACTTCTTCCTGGGCGCCTGGGTCCTCGGCGACCAGGCGTCGGCGCGCGCATCCGTACCTCTGTTCCGCGACGTGCTCAATCCGGCGCTGCGAACGGGGTACGAGGCAGCGCACGCCCGGTTCGTCGATGTCACCAGTTCGACCGGGGCCTACGGCCCACTGACAACGCAGACCGACCTGCCACCGTACGGAATGGTGCCGGTGCCGGTGGCCAGGGCGTGCGTACTCACCGCGTTCTGCACCTCGCAGGACGTCCATCCGACCGACCGTGGATACGCCGAGATCGCGGACGAAGTGCTCCGAGCGGCCACGATGTAATGAGCCCGGTCCGGCCGGGACACCACGCTGTTCCGGTTCAGTGCCCGTGATGCGGGGTGCCGGCCTGGTCTGACAGCATCCGCAACCCGGACAACAGGTCCCCCCGACCAGGTCGCCGTCCTCGAGCGAGGCCACCATGCTCATCACTGCGAGCTTGCAGCCCCAGTCGGCCCGTCGCAAGCGGGCCTCAGGACCGGTGACGATGTCCACCGCCCGCAGGGCCGGGCCAGCTGTAACGCCGTGAACGGCGAGCGGCCTGCTCTTCGTCGGAGTACTCGCGGCCGAGGACACCCGGCTGGACATCGTCACCACGGCACCCGTCGGAAGGTCCCCGCGGTCGGTCGGGCCCGAAGCGCTCGCCGTGGGCGTCGTGCGCGTCGGGCTCCTCGGCTCGCGTCGGCTCTTGATCTCGTCCGCCCGGCCCGCCCCGGGGATCTGCTCCTCGGGAGTTGACTCGGGCAGGCTCGCGCCCTCCGGGTCGGCGCTCCACCAGGACGGCGGGAACCGCCACGGCTCGCCGGAGCGGTAGCGGGGCCGCCGGGGCAACCCGCGACCGGCCGCCAACAGCGCGATCAGCACGTACAACGCCACCGGAACGGCCCCGTAGAGCAGCACGGCCTTCACGATGCTCACGGCGCTCAGGGATCGTTGCCCCGCGATGCCCGCGCGCCACCGGCGTGGAGTGACGATCATCCCGGGCCGGGCCCCGGATCCGGCCGCGGACAACCTCAGTACGAACTCCGTCCCCGATCTACCACCGGAGGCTGAGGGCATCACGATGGTTCCCGTTGCTGACAACCTTATCGACGGCCGCCGAGTCCGCGCTCACCGTGAAGGAGGGGCCGCCCGGGATGGCGTCGAGCGTGCGCGGCACGAGCGCACCGGTCTCCCGCCGCCCGCGCGCCCATCGCTCACCCAGAAGAATGGTCGCCGCGGTGATGACGATCCCGAGCAGTGCCACCGTGCCGGCGACCGCCGTCTGCCGACTAACCATGACGTACAGAGGCCTCGTAGGCCCGACGGTGGTCTGGACCTGAATGAACCTGAATTGCGGCACCTTGAGTTCGCGCTGGTAGTCGGCGAGGACGTTCGCCGTGCGGTCCACAAAGTAATTGACCAGAGCCACCGACTCGCCAGGAGTGTCGCACTGCGTCGAGATGAAGATGAACGGATCGACCGCGATGACACTTCCGGACTTCTCTATCTTGTACGAGCATCCGGTCGAACGCTTGATGTCGGCGATCGCTTCCCGTGTACCAAGAGTCTGAAGCACGATCGACGAAGTCGTGTTCAGCGTCATATCGATGTCGAGCAGCGGATTTCCTGAGCGCCCACCCCCCATCCTCGGCTGCACGAACATCTCCGTCGCGCCCGAACTGTAGGACGGCGGCACCAGGCTGAACACGGTGCAGGCAGCGGCCGCGGTGAGCAGAAGCCCCGCCACGGCGGCGTACCAGCGGGTCAGCAAGGCTTGAGCCGCACTTCGGAAGACCATGATCTCCGCGCCTCTTCCCACACGTTCGTCGACCCCGACGTGGTCGACTCCACGGGTGGAGTCAGCGCGGACCTGGCGGGATGGCGTGTGGGCCGAGTTTCATCCGCCCCACGATGAAGAACATCATCACGACTGACGATATCCAGCAGGTCGGCGCGAGCCATGCCTGTGGCCGGAATGGGCGACGGCCGGCCACCGGGTCGATTCGACATCGGACGACGGCCCTCCCGGCGCGCGGAGCCCGGCGGCGTCGGAGTCACTCTGGCCTGTCGCGTGGTCGATTGACATGGCCGCCACAATGGCAGTCGACGAGCCGCCGTCGTTCACGTCGACAACGACCCGATCCCATTACTCAATTGTGACGACGCGAGGAGAATCGACCCACGGGATATTGTGCAGCGTTGCGCGAAGGGCGGATGAGACCGATTTGTGTTCTGCCGACGCCCACAATGCAGACGCCGATCCCACGTGGTATGCGAGTGGTCGATCCGCCGAGCTCCACGCGTCCAGTCATTCCATCACCTTGCCGGTAGGAGATCCGAGACCCATGGTCAAGTCCGAAGGCTTCCGCGCCGGCGAACTCGTCAAGGTGCGTTCCGAGGAAGAGATCCTCGCCACGCTCGATGCGGACGGCGCGCTCGACGGGCTGCCGTTCATGCCCGAGATGAAGGCATGGTGCGGCGGCCAGTTCCGGGTGACCCGTCGAGCCGACAAGACCTGCGACACGGTCGAGTTCCGAGGCCAACGCCGCATGCACGACACCGTGCATCTCGCCGGACTCCGGTGCGACGGGTCGGCGCACGGCGGGTGCATGGCTGGATGCCTGACATTCTGGAAAGAAGCATGGCTGGCGAAGGTCCCCCAGGGCGGCGGCTCGATCTTGCTCCCCATGCCGGGGCCGGCCACGCGACGCACCGGCTGCACCTCCGCCCAGTTGGACTCCGCGACGAAGCGAAGCGAGAACATCTACTCGTGCCAGGCCACCCGACTGCTCGACGCGTCGCAACGGCTGCGCTGGTTCGATCCGCGTCAGTACGTCCGTGAGGTCCGCTCGGGCAACGTCCCCTTGCTGCAGGCCCTGGGGCAGACACTGCTGTTCCTGTTCAACAACTTCCAGAACATGCAGCGTCGGTTTCTTCCCGAACGCATGCGTCTGAGGGGAGGCAGCTTCTACCCCTTCGTCCTGGGCCGTCTCACCAAGACGCCGCGCGAGACTCTCGACCTGGTGCCCGGCGAGATGGTCGAGGTCAAGAGCAAGGCGGAGATCCTGGCCACGCTGGACCGCCGGGGCCGCAACCGGGGTATGAGCTTCGACCCGGCGATGGTCCCGTTCTGCGGCCGGCGCATGCGGGTCCTCCGGCGGATCGAGAGAATCGTCAATGAGCGCACCGGAGAGATGCTGAAGCTGGGCACGGACGCGATCGTGCTGGAGGGCAGCGTGTGCGCAGGTACCTTCCACGGCATGTGCCCCCGTCAGACCTACCCGTACTGGCGGGAGATCTGGCTCCGACGGATCGAGCCCCGACCCTCAGAGGTCGCCGAGAGCCCGCGGAGCGAGGGATTGGCCCCGGTCGGTGCTACGCCGACCACCAACGCCGACCCCGGCGCCGTCGATGGCTGAGCCGGGGGCGAGTGGGCCGCTCGCCCCCGGCTGACTCGCCCCCACACAGCTCGGGGTCATCGCCGGGAACTCGGCCAACAGGCGGCCTGGGTAGATCCGGCGACGCCGGCTACTACCAGAGCAGCGAGCCCCCGCGGCCAGCGAGTGGCACGAGGCGCATCAGGCGACCGCGTCAGGCGTCGGTGACGGGGCCTGGGACGGCTCCGCCGGCAACATACCGCCCACCAGACCCGCGGCCGCCATGCCGAGCGCCGTATGGCCTCCCCAGCCCATGTGCAACTGGTCCGGGTTGCACTGCTCGGACCGCATGTGGTCACCCACCACCGCCGACAGATCCAGCAACGGGATATCTGCGGACCTTGCCCATTCCCTGATGGCCCGCTCCGCCTTCGGACGGCCCTTGTGCAAGCCCGCATACAGCTTGGCCACGCTCACCATGGGCGTGATGCCGATCACCGGGACGTCCTGTCGAGCCTGACGCAGCAACGTGCAGCTGGCCTGAAGAAAGTGAGCCGACAAGCGAGGGCGCAGCACCACCGGACCGGTTCCGGGCAACAGGGCGAAGAATCTGGTCAACAGCGGAATTGCCTTCCGGTGTGTGCGGGACGCGAAGCGACGAATCGTTGCCGAGCGGATCATCGGAATGCGCTTCCACAAGTAAGTGGGCAATGGCGCGGGTGCCGAGTCGTAGCTGCCGACGGCCAGCACCACGGCATCAATGTCGTTGAGTACCGGCCACAGACATGGGTTGTGGCTCAGTGCGTACCAGGCGTCCCTGGCGGTCCAGCCGAAATCCCCGAAGACCTCGACGTCAACGTCGAGCTCGGCGCCCATCACGTTCGGCCACAACCGTCGATCATCCACGGGGTGGGGGTGCCGGGGGCCGACGAATGCCAGGGAGTCGGTCAGTACAAGTACCAGCGGCCGCACCCGATCTCGCCTTTGCACCATGGCCTCCTGTGTCCCACTTCCGACTCAAAACCGGAGTGGCCACCCACCCCATCGTCATGCATCTGGAATCGGAACCCAGGATACACCACCTGATCAACAGAATCAGATCGTAAATATTGACGAATCAGCCGAGAGACCTAAACTAGATTAATCATCCGACGCGCGCCCATGAATGGCGATATCGAATACTGTGATCACCAACAGCGACCGACTCGTCGAGTCCGAGGACCCGCGCGGTCATCGCGGTCGAACGCACTACTCGGAATGACCTTGCCCGGCCCCGACTTCAGCGGCATCGACATCGCGCGAACCCCGCACCAATGCGCGGACCTGTCCGCGCATTCGATAGGCCCACCAAGGCAGGCCGGCCCAGTACGCGAGACAGAGACCCCAAGCGGCGCCCTGTGCGCCATACAACAGGACACCGCCGGTCGCGGCGATGAAGACCGCCGGCGCGAGCAGGATCTGGACACCCAGAGTGACGCGAGCACGATCCATCGAGTACAGAACCGCCACCGGTCCGACGGCGAGCGTCGATCCGAACTGGCCGATGATGCTCGCCCACAAGATGTCCGACGTACCCGCCCAGGTGTCACCCAGCAACGCCCGACCAACGGACGTCGGCAGGAGCGCGCAGATCGTTCCCCAGGCCAAGCTGAGCAGAGCAACACTTCCAGATATGACCAGCGCACCGAGGTACCACTGCCGCTCGCTGAGAACAGGACGTCGACGGGCGAGCTCCGGCACGGCGGAGCTGAAGGCCGCTACCGCGAGAATATTCGTGGGCGAGAGCAGCACTTGAACTCCCCGCAGAGCTCCGATCGCATCGAGCGAGCCAAATGTCCCGATGAACAACAGCGCCGCCTGGTACGTGCCGTGCATCGTCGCGAACTCGGCCGCCATGTAGCCGGTCAGGGTGCGATGGTCACGCATCCACACAAAGGCGCGCCACGGTCGAGGAACGGCACCACATTGACGCATTCCCAGTAGCACCGCGGGGATCGCGGACACCCCCCAGCCCAGTATGAGCAGCTGAGGCAGAGCCTTTCCGTTCGCCAGGAGGGCGGATACGACGGCGATCTCGCCGATCACCCAGACGGTGTCGTTCAGCGCCGCGGCGGCCGGTCGCCCCGCGGCGAAGAAGACTTGCCGCCACGCATCCTGAACGATCAGGGCCGGAAGGATCACGCCCAACGAGAGGAGTGCGGGTCCCACCGCGTGGCCGACGACAGCGCCGGCGACCAGGCAGCCGATCCCCCCCAGCACGCTGAGCGTCAACGCGGCGCCGGTGGCGGCCGCGGTGGCGCGCCTGAAGTCGTCGGCCGGCGCGTCACTGAAACGGATACCGAGAGGTGATGTGGCGACCGCGCGGCTGATGCCGATGAGAAGCGTGAACACGGTGAAGGCGAGTGCAAATCCGCCGAATCCACCACTGTCCACCGAATGAGCGACCAGGATGGACAAGAGGCCGTTACCCAAACTCGAGATGATCTGGTCGGCCAAGCCCCAGCTAGCACGTCCCGCCAGCGAACGGATCATGATGACGCCACCTTCTCGAGGTAGGGCCGGCCGAGGCGGACACGAGTTTCCGCTGGCCTCACGGCAGCGCGTCCGACGTGTGCCGGTTCGCACCTACGGCGAGATTTCCGGCGAAGAGCGCGGTCAGGAGCCAGCTCAGGTACACAATTTGAGGCTCGAGCAGGGCACCCGAGAGGAAGAAGAAGAGCATGCACACCATCACGGCGAGCGTGATGGATCGCACACGCAGGAAGAACACGGTCAAGAGGAACATCAGAAAGGTCATTGTTGCCGGCATGCCGTACTCCCCAAGCAATTTGGGTAGTGCCGGATAGCTTGCCGCGATGTCGGTCGCGGAGAAGTATTCGAGGTCCGAAGTCAACGAACCCGCCCCACGCCCGACGAGCATCGCCGCCGGGTCGGTAGACAAGGCCCCGAACACCACCTCGTACGGCGCCACGAATCTTGAGTTTCCGCTCGAGCCCTGCTCGGACAGTTCGGTCGCACGGCTGAGGAAGCGGCCGGCCGCCTCGGTGCCGCCGACCAGGCCGCCCAGCACGATGGCCGCCAGCGCGACGGTCACCACCATTCGCCAGAGCCAACGGCCCCCGCGCCGGACGGCCAGCACAAGCAGTCCTGTGACCAGTAGGATCATTCCGGTTCCGGAGAACGTCGTGAGAAGCGCCGCGACGAACAACAGAATTCGCCCACGGCGGCCGCCTAACACGAGTTGGATGATGATGGCCAGCGCCAAAAGCTGCGAGGCGAAGCTGGGCTCCAAGAATATTATTCCATTGCTCTTGTAAATTGACGAACCGTAGTACAAGGTGTAGCTGGTATTGAAGTTGTGCGCGAGCATGTTCTCGGGAAGGAAATCCAGAAGATCACGGAATTGCCAGCCGACGAACTGGGCCGCGAACTGCGCCAGGCACACGGGCGCAATGATCACCATGATCTTCTGGAAATACTCCAGTACATCGGGAAACAGTCGGCGAGCCCTTGGTGACATACTGAAACAGTAGGGCGTATACACCACCACGAGCAGGCCGAGTGACGTCAGTGAGAACGATAGACCTGTCGATACCGTGAAGATCACACATGCCGCACCGCAGGCTGTGACCGCAACGAGGTACAAGATGGACCTCGCCCGATCCAACACGACGTTTCCCTGGAGACCGAGCACGAGAAGGATGGCGCACACGGCGGGGACGGCCACGGAGACGGGTGTCCCGGGAATGACGAACCGTTGGAAAACGGTGAGGACGACGAGGAGGACGCGAAGACAACGAATCGGCCGTCGGATGTCCCCCAGGCCGGAATCACCTTGCGCGCGACCGGACCGAGGTGTCTCCGCGTACCTCACCACCGGGACACCCGGGCGCGACTCCGCCAGCTCCGGCCACCCGCCGGTTCCGCCCTGGGGGTGACCGGTATCAGACCGAGACACCGGCGTCACGGGCTAAGGCCACGCTGAACGGTGGGCCCAGACACGCTGGTCATGAGTCGGCCCCCACTCCGGCATCCATGTACGGAGGGGTCGTGCCCGCACTCCGCGGGTTCTGGTCCGACCGGTCGCCGAGACCGAAGATCCGATCGTACTGCCCCATGACGACCCGCCGGCCGTAAGTGCGCTCGAAAAAAGCGCGTCCCGCATCTGAGAGCTCCCGCCCCAGACCGGAATCAACAAGATCTCTGATCAGTTCCGGCCACTTCGAGAAGTCGTTCTCCACCAGGCAGCCGTCCGACCCGTTGCGATCGACCGGAATACCATCCACGCCGATCGACGTGGACAGGACCGGAAGTCCGCGAGCGAGGGCGTCCAACATCTTGATCTTTATGCCACTGCCCATTCGCAGAGGTACGACTGACACCGTCGCCCTCGCGAAGAGCGCCTGCAGGTCGGGCACGAAGCCTTCGAGCACGATGCTGTCCGGATGGCGATTCACGAGCCGCCGCAGTCGGTCGGTGGCACCTTTGCCCGCGATACGTAGCCGGACTCCGGGCAACAATCGCTCCACCTCGGGCATGACGTCGCGCACGAAGGTGCAAACGGCCTCGTCGTTGTGCGGCAGATTCAGTCTCCCGAGAAACACCAGTTCCGGTGGGTGGGCAGGTTCCCGAACCGGCGGGGGCAGTGCGGGCAGCAGGTCGTGAATCAGCTCGATGGACGGGGAGCCCGACCGGGACCGGAGTACCTCGATCTCGTTCTCGTTGACCAGTACGCTCACGTCGAACGCGTGCACGACCTCGGCCTCCCGGTAGCGGAGGCGATCACGCTCCATCCGCAGGATCCGCCGGTACACGCCATCGTGCCGAACCAGCCCGCGCAAGGGCGCGGGTACGTTGGCGGCGAATTCCCCCAGGGGATCGAACGTCACGTCGTCGTTCTCCGCCGCGAAACGAAGCATGCGGTCGTAACGCTCCGAGAACAGGTCGTCCAAATAAAGGACCCGGCGCCGCGCACGGGGTCGAGCTGGGGCGTGCTGCCCGAGCCGGAGGGTGTCGTACACCTCCACAGTCGGACGGACCTGCTGAGTCACGGCCTTGATCTGCTCGGCGATCGCCGCGGACCCCAGCATCGCCTCCTGAGCGGTGTAGTGACGGTCGGTCACGCAGCGCGCCAGCGTCTTCAGTTGAGCGGCGGCACCTGATCGCGCCACGCGGTGCACCACTCCCGGAAAGGACGGAAGTGACTCGTCCGGCCCGCAGATGACGGCGTAATGCACGCACGACTCACCGAGCCGCTCGACGAAGTAGTTCAGAAGACCGTTCAGGAACAGGCGCTTTCCGCTGTCGACAGGTACCGGTGGCGTTGCGCTGACAATCAAGGCAGTGTCAGTCACAAGGTTCTCTCCTCTGATCGAGATTGACGAAGAATCGGTCACCGCGATAGAGGCGGACGAAGCGGACCGCCTGACCCTTCCTTCCAGTGTCGCCATCGGCGGCATCCGTCGCTTCGTCACCTCTGATGATGCCGGCTCATGAGGTCGGGCGACGAGTGGGCTGGCGAGCCGCGGCCGCGGCTCGAATGGGACCAGCGAATGGATACGCTCTCGTCACCGAGCAACAGGCGCGCGGCGTTGGTCAGGTCGGTCACGACGGCGTCGGGGGCCGGCGCGCTATTCGACACGGCCGGACTCAGGAGGATCGTGCCCGTGCCGGCGGCCTTTCCGGCGCCCACGTCCGAGACGCTGTCGCCGACGATCACCGCCTCGCCGAGGTCGAACCCGAGTTCCGCCGCGGCCAGCCGCAGCATCCCCGGGCCGGGCTTGCGGCAGGCACAGGCCGCCAGCTCGTGCGGACAGTGGTAACACGCGTCCAGCCGTGCTCCCTCGGCCGCGAGCAGCCGGACGAGG
>Ga0137412_10003899_pt1 | contig 11920 bp, 4 predicted proteins | sample CZODoug2_1_16fun_FD_122160 | JGI IMG/M metagenome (GOLD analysis project Ga0137412, IMG submission 122160) | Vadose zone soil fungal communities from Angelo Coast Range Reserve, California, USA - CZODoug2_1_16fungal (Hybrid Assembly) | ecosystem: Environmental > Terrestrial > Soil > Vadose zone...
GTTCATCTCGTGGCCGATAAGGTACCGCTTAAGGCGCAGGCCTTCCCCATGGAAGAGGTCCGATTGACCTCAGGTCCCTTCATGGATGCAATGGAAATCAACCGCGGCTATCTGTATTCCTTACCCAACGATCGGCTGGCGTATAACTTTCGCGTGACCGCGGGTATTCCCACCGATGCAACGCCGTTAGGCGGTTGGGAAGAGCCGACGGGCCTTCTTCGTGGCCATTACGTGGGCCATTATCTGAGCGCTTGCGCACTGCTGTATGGGAGCACGGGCGATACGGAGATTCTCGCCAAGGCTAATGACCTGGTAACGATCCTAGCCGCATGTCAGCAGAAGGACGGTTATCTTGGCGCCTACGATACGAAGGCCTATGACAATCTTCGCCTTTACGACACCCCACCCCCACCTCCAGGAACTCCGCGACCTCCTGAAGCTCAACGACGTCCAAGAGTGTGGGCACCGTTCTACACCTACCACAAGCTTTTGGCTGGCCTCATTGACATGTGTCAGTTGACCGGCAACCAGCAGGCCCTAGTGATGGCGACCCGCATGGCGGACTGGGCCGATGCCTACAGCAAGTCGTTCACCGCCGATCAATGGCAGAACGTGCTCGGGTCGATTGAGCACGGCGGGATGAATGAAGCGGCCTTCAACCTTTACGGAATTACCGGCAACCCGAAGTACAAGGATCTCGCCTACCGCTTCGAGCACAAGAAGTTCTTCGACACGCTGGCTGCCCATGAAGATAAGTTGGATAGGGTCCATGCGAACACGAACATTCCCAAGGTGATTGGCGCGGCGCGGGGCTATGAACTGACAGGGGATGAGCGTTACGGCGACATCAGCCGCTACTTCTGGAAAGAGGTCACCTCCAACCACATTTACGCCACTGGCGGCACAAGTAATGGCGAAATATGGCATGCCCCGAATGCCATCGCGGCCGAGTTGGGCGGAGCGGCAGAGGAGTGCTGCTGCAGCTATAACATGATGAAGCTGACGCGACACCTTTTCGGACAGGAGCCCGACGCGAAACTTTTCGACTACTACGAACGGCTGCTGTTCAACGTTCGGTTGGGCACTCAGGACCGCTTTGGCATGTTGATGTACTATGTCTCGCTGCGACCAGGCCTATACAAAACGTTCGGGACCCCTTTTGATGCGTTCTGGTGCTGCACAGGTACGGGATCGGAAGAGTATGCCAAGCTGACAGACTCGATCTATTTTCATGGTAACGACACGCTTTATGTAAATCTGTTTATCGCGTCCAAGCTGAACTGGAAGGATCGCGGTATGCGGTTGAGCCAGAAGACGTCGTTTCCGAATGAGGAGAAGACGACGCTCACAATCGAGAGCGCTCCAAAGCAGAAGACTACTCTCAAGGTGCGCGTTCCTTACTGGGCCACGACGGGGGTTACGGTGAGGGTCAATGGGCAGGAGCAGCAGGTGACGGCTGCGCCTTCCTCTTTCCTGGAACTGAACAGATACTGGGCAGACGGTGATGTGGTGGAGATCGATCTGCCGATGTCCCTGCATATTGCTCTTGCTCCTGACGATAACCAGGTTCAGGCTGCGATGTATGGCCCGCTGGTGCTGGCCGTGCGCATGGGCTACGAGGGCCTATCGTCTTCGATGATCTACGCGGGATCGGGCCCGGGCGGCCGCGATATAGATATACCAATGCCAGTAGTGAATGCGCCGAATATCTGGCTGGAGCGGACCGAAGCCACGCGCAAAAATCCTTTGGTCTTTCGAACGAAAGGGCCAGGGATTCAGCACACGCTGATTCCGCTCTACGAGGTTATGGATGAGCGCTACTCCGTGTACCTGAAGAACAACGCTAAGGCATAACCGCAAATCCTGTTGCGCGGAGTGGAGCCTCAAGTCGACGTTATAAAGCCGGCAACGGTGAACGCATTGTGTTGGCTGCCAGCTCTATTAATTAGGAATTCTTTTTCGTATACAATTACGGTCACTCAAATTGTTATACGCGGAGCCAGCCCACGCAATGTACAGAAAGCTCAGAATAAGCCTTGTCATCGGCATCTATGTCGCCATGACTTTTTCAGCTACTGCGAATGCGCAGCGTCGGCGCGGTAGTGAATCTTCGGGGTTTTCCTTCCGCTTTCTGGGCCCAAGGGCCGGCAATCGTGTCTCCGCAGTCGCGGGGGTGCCGGGAGATAGCAGCACCTACTATGCCGGCGCCGCGTCAGGCGGCATTTGGAAGTCCACCGACGGAGGCAACGACTGGCAACCAATCTTCGATTCGCAATCGGTAGCAGCCATCGGCGCGATCGCCGTCTCTGCCTCCGAGCCGAACATTGTCTGGGCAGGAACCGGAGAAGCTTGGGCCATTCGTGACATCGACGTTGGTGGCGATGGAATCTATAAGTCCGTCGATGCCGGCAGGACCTGGAAGAACATGGGTCTGCCCGAGACGGGCCGGATCGGCCGCGTAATCGTCGATCCCAAAGACGCAAACAAGGTATACGTCTGCGCTCTAGGCCGGCTGACAGGCCCGCAGCAGACCCATGGCGTCTACAAAACCAGCGATGGCGGAAAGACTTGGATCAGGTCACTCTTCGTCGATGCCAACACTGGCTGCTCCGGACTCAGCCTCGATGCACACGACCCGCAGACCCTCGTCGCCGGAATGTGGCAGGTTGAGATGCACACCTGGGGCGAGTTCAGCGGAGGCCCTGGCAGCGGAGTCTACATCTCCCATGACGGCGGGGAGAACTGGAAGCGCGTCGAAGGCCATGGCATACCAAAATCTCCCGTGGGCAAGATCGACGTCGCCATCGCCCCAACCGATTCAAACCGTCTTTATGCTCTCATCGAAACTGACAAGCAGGGTTCCTTCTGGCGTTCCGACGACGGCGGCGAGAACTGGCGCCTCACAAGCTGGGACCGAACTCTCATAGGACGCGCCGGCTACTACATCCGCATCGCCGTCTCTCCCGGTGATGAGAACAAGATCCTCCTCGCCAACAGCGGCTTCCACGTCTCCCTCGATGGTGGCGAGACCTTCCGCGAGGTCCGCTGGGGTGGAGACAACCATGACATCTGGATGGATCCTAAAAATCCCGATCACTTCGCCATCAGCTACGACGGGGGACTCGCAATCACCACTGTAAGCGGCCGAGGCTTCCACTCGGTCACCCTTCCCATTGGCCAGATGTACCACGTCGCAGTCGACGACCAGGTGCCCTACTACGTCTACGGCAATATGCAGGACAACAGCACCATGCGAGGCCCCAGCATTCCCGCTGCCGGCGGCGCTCGAGGAGCCGAAGCAGGCTGGGACCACAGCATGGGAGGCTGCGAATCCGGCTTTACCCTCCCCGACCCCACGAACCCTGATATTGTCTGGGCCTCCTGCTACGCCGACGAAGTCACCCGCTGGGATGCCAAGGCAAAGCAGGCCCGCTCCGTAAGCCCCTACCTCCACACGCTCGACTCCGCCCCGACACAAATCAAGTACCGCTGCCACTGGACCCCGCCCCTCGCCATCGACCCCTTCGATCACAACACCATCTACTACGGCTGCCAGGTCATCTTCAAGACAACCAACAGCGGCCAGAAATGGACCGTTGCAAGCCCAGATCTCTCCACGCAGGATCCTAGCCGCATCGTCTCCTCCGGCGGACTCATCGGTGATAACCTCGGCCAGTTCTATGGCGAAGTTGTCTTCGCCATAGCGCCCTCCACAATTCAGAAGGGACTCGTCTGGGCAGGAACCAACGACGGCAAAGTCTGGTACACCCGCAGCGGAGGTGGCGAGTGGACCGACGTCACGAAAAACATCGCTGGTATGCCGACCTGGGGCACCGTCACCAGCATCGAACCCTCCCATTTCAACCCCGGCACCGCCTACGTAACCGTCGATTTTCATCTCGTCGACGACCGCGACCCCTACGTCTACAAGACCACCGACTTCGGCAAGACCTGGCAGCGGATCAACAACAATCTCCCCAAGGGGCCCCTCGCCTACGTCCGCAACGTCTCTGAAGACCCCAACGCGCAAGGCCTCCTCTTCGCCGGAACTGGAAACGCCCTCTACTACTCCCTAAACGACGGAGGCAGTTGGACCCAGCTCAAAGACGGCCTTCCCCCATCCCCAGTCACCTGGACCGTCGTGCAGAAGCGCTTCCATGATCTCGTCGTTTCCACCTACGGCCGCGGCTTTTACATCCTCGACGACATCACGCTGCTCGAGCAGATGGCGAAACAAGCTTCCTCGTCTGAGGTCCGCCTCTTCACTCCGCGTCAGGCCTACCGGCTGCACAACTCCACCACGGCATTTGTAAACTACTCCCTCAAATCGGCTCCGAAGAAGCCCGTCGAGATCGAGATCCTCGACACAAAAGGCGACGTCATCCGCAAGATGACCAGCGCTGGTCACCCAGGAATCAACCGCGTCGCATGGGACATGCGCTACGACGGCATGCGCACCATCGCCCTCCGCACCATTCCTCCTGAAGACCCTCATATCTGGGAGGAGGAGCGATTCAAAGGCAAAGACTCCCGCCCGATCACCCACTGGGGCATGACACCTGAGCAGCCCGGTCCGCTCGTCGCTCCTGGTAAATACATCGTGCGCCTCAACGTTGACGGTGAGGCCTTCAAGGAGCCGCTCGAGGTCCTCATCGATCCCCACAGCCCCGGTTCCCAGCAGAGCATCGAAGCCTCGCTCAAGATGCAGCTTCGCATTCGCGACGACGTCAACAAAGCCTCAGATATGGTCAACCAGATCGAGTGGATGCGAAAGCAGCTCACAGATGTCGAAACAATGCTCGCCGAAAGCAACCACGAGACACGGCTCCTCTATTCCGCCAAAGAGACAGACAAAAAGATGCAGGACGTTGAATACCAGCTTCTCTCGAAGGACCTCGCGGCAAGCGACGACAAATACTACATCTCCGCCTACAAGGTCTATTACAACCTCCTATGGTTGAACGGAGAGGTCGGCTCGGGAGCAGGTGACGTAGCAGGCGCAGGCGACTACGGCCCAACCGATACCTCGCCTCAACTTCTCGCCGGCATCGAAAAGGATCTAGCCCATGCCGAAAACGACTATCACGAGCTGATGAAAAAAGTAGTCCCCTCTTTCAACCAGACACTCTCCTCCGATGGCATCGTTCCTATCGCTGCGACATATCCAGCTCGGGAAACGGGGAATCAATAGGAGAACACCACAACAAGTGAAGGATCACTCAGTGAGGTTGCTTTCAGAAATGACCAACAAGTCCATCCCTGACATCAGGCTCCAACGCGAGGTTCTCCAATTTGCCCTCTGCATATCGGTTGGCTTCGCTCTCGCAACATACACCCTAGCCCAGGCAATCTCTCCGCCCGCGGGATTCGGCAACAGCAATACGGTCACTAGGACCACCGTAACCCAGAATGTAGTCCACGACCTCTCCCTGGCGCTTACTGCGCTGAAGAGCACCGCGAACCCAACCGCAGCCTCCGCCGAGTGTGGCAACCTCCACAACTCCTGCGGCACCTCGCCTGAACCCGAAGACGTAGATAACGACATCGACGCCAATGCGAATATAGCGCCCGACCTGGCAGTTATCGAATCAGGCGCATCGATTGAGCAGAAACAGCAGGGCTCGCGCGACGCAGTTCCTCTCATCGAGAGCTTCGACGGCCTCGGCGAAGGTTTCGTCGGCCCACAAGGCACAACCACTACCCGCAACCCCTCCGACAACAGCCTCGCCGTCGGTCCCGACCACATCGTCCAGATCGTTAACTCCCGGATGGCAGTCTACACAAAAAAAGGGAGACGCTACGACACCACCGGAAAGGTGCTCTACGGCCCGGTCATCACCAACACCATCTTTGCCGGCTTCGGAGGACAGTGCGAGCTCCGCACTAGTGGAGACGCTGTCGTTCGGTACGATCAACTCGCTAACCGCTGGCTCTACGTGCTGCCCATCTTCAGGCGTCCTCCGGACGAGCCTCAGGGGCCCTACTCTATGTGCTATGCCGTAAGCCAGGGGGCCGATCCTCTCGGCCCCTACTACCGCTACGAGTTCAAGCGGCCCCTCTTCCCCGACTATCCACGACCCGCCATCTGGCCCGATGGCTATTACGTCCCCACCAGCGTCGGCGACGACGTCATCCAAAAGCAGGCCTGCGTCGCCGACCGCAACAAGATGCTGCAAGGACTTCCCGCCTCCGAGCAATGCGTCTTCATCGATGGCGTCAACTTCCTCAACAACGCCGATATCGATGGACAGACCCTGCCGCCAGCCGGCGCACCAAACATCATGCTCGCCACCGGAGGCACACAGCTCCACGATCACTTCACGGACGACGGTCTCTATCTCTACAAGTTCCACGTCGACTGGGTCGACCCCAACAAGACTGCCGTCAGCCCCGTCAGAAAGATCACCGTCGCCCCCTACAACTATCTCTGCAACGGACAATTGACCAAATGCGTCCCCCAACCGGGAACCCCCATGCGCCTCGACGCCCAGGGAGACAAGCTGATGCAACGGCTTGTCTATCGCAGGATCGGCCACGACGAGTGGATCGCCGGGATTCACTCCGTCGACACCAAAGGCGGAGGAGGAGGCGTGCGCTGGTACGAGCTCAAGCTCGACAAAAAGCGCGAGCCGCAGCTCTATCAACAAGGCACCTACGCCCCCGACGGCTTCTATCGATGGATGCCCAGCATCGGCATCGACCGGCAAGGAAACATCGGTATCGGTTACTCCTTCGGAGGCGACCCCAACTTCCCTGGCCAACGCTTCGCCGCGCGCCGCGCCAAAGATCCGAAGGGAGCCCTGACCTATAAAGAAGCAGTTCTGGCTGCGGGTAAGGCTTCACAGACCACCACCTTCCGCTGGGAAGACTACACCACCACAGCCATGGACCCCTTGGACGACTGCACTTTCTGGTACGTCGGCGACTATATCAAAGCGATGGGCCAAAGCTACAGCACTCGCATAGGTGCCTTCCGCCTGCCCACCTGTTCCGCAAAACACTAAGCGTGGGAGTACTCCGAAATGGAGCTTTATTCAGTCACTGAAGCCGGAAGAGACCTGGTGACGCGGAGGGATCATTGCAGATCCTTAGGCAGCGGGGCCGCCATAAACTTTTCGATGTCTGCCGCCTCAATTGGAAGGCTGCTCGAGAGATTTTCATAACCGCCCGCCGTAATCAACAACATGTCTTCGAGCCGAAGACCGATATGCTCCTCGGGAATTCGCAGCATCGGCTCGATCGTGAAGACCATTCCCGGCTCAAGTGTCTTATAGGAGCCGTAGATATCATGGACCTCCATCCCGACCGCATGCCCTAGCATCCCCGCCCTCTTCTTCCGAAACCCATCGACAAAGGCCAGTACAGCGCTCTTGAGCGCAGGATCGGTGAAAGGGTAGGCCGCAACAATAGTATCCATCTTCTCCACCGCACGTTGCGTGATCGTCGTCGCCGACTCGTGAACTCGGATCGACGTCATCAGCGCCTGGTAAAGGCGAAGATAGATCGTATAGAGCTCTCGCTGATGTGCGGTGAACCTCCCATCCGCTGGAAAGATGCGCGTCACATCGGAGCTGTAGTACCTGTAATCTGGCGCATAGTCGTATTGCACCAGATCTCCAGCCTCAAGCCTCGCGGTGTTGTAGTGATAGTGCGTGTACCATGTATTCCTCCCTGTCGCGACCAGAGCGAAATATGACGCGCCATAGGCGCCATTGCGCTTGAACTCATACTCCGACTCAGCCTGAAGTTGATACTCAAACATGCTGGGCTTCGCAGCATGCATGGCTCTGAGTATCCCTCGGTCCGCAATCCGTGTCGCCTCACGAATCATGGCAATCTCTCCCTCGCTTTTAATCGCGCGCAGCTCGTCGACCAACGGATCGAGGTCGCGAATCTCAGACCGCGGCGCTGCACCCATCAGCTTCAAGCGAAAGGCTTCCTCGCGGCTCGGCCTTCCATCCCATGGGTCTTCATGGTTCAATCTGGTCAGGAGCTGTGTATCGTAGGAAGATGCGTTTCCCAGCACCTCAGGACGGAACGGGGTATAGATAATCCGTCCTTCCTTAGCTATCGCGTCCAAAGCTTTACCGAACTGCTCACGAGGAAGCACGTTAATAACTCCGATCAGTCGGGCGCTGTCCTCCCCCAGATAAAGCGCGCCAGGACCATATTTGGAGCTGACATCCGTGGGATTGGCAGGCAGCAAAAAGACCGTCGTCTCTTTCGTACGTCCATCCAGTACCGCAATCGCGCGCGGTTCCGCGACACCTGTCAAGTAATAGAACTGATTGCCTTGGCGGAACGGCTGTTCCCCCGGACGTTCCGTTGTACCTTCGAGAATCGCGACGTCGTTCCCGATCTTCTCGAACAGCCGCCCCCGGCGCGCTGCAAACTCCTCAGGGGGAAAGATATTTCGAAAGACTGGTTGTGCGAGAGCAGGGGCGTGCATAAGCACCACAAAGAGGATGACCGCGAAAACATCAACCAGATAAGCTTTCCTCATCCAATTCTCCGATGCACTATAGAGTTATCGCGTAATTAAATTCTAGATTTCAGCTTCTACCTCGATCCTGGCCCAACCGCCCGCATCGCCGTGTTTATCACCTTCGACGACGAGACACAAAATACTCACTCAAACTTCTCCGCATCCAGCGGAGACTTTCTCGAGCGGCAACTCGTCTCAAAAGAAACTTCGTGACGTAGAACACAAATTTGGATACAAGTAAGCATACTAGACCTCCCGGCAAAACCGGGTTACCAATAGGTGATCAAAGCGTGATTTTCAAAATGAAATCGAGAAGTCTTAGTCATTTTTTGACCATGACTCTTTGCGCTATCTCTGTAGGCACTGCCATTGGGCAGGGAACGCTCGCGGACTACCAACGTGCGCACTCCTTACAAGAGAAGGCGCGTCACCTAGTGGTGGATACGCCGGGGCCGGTGACCTGGATCGGCGATTCCGATTACTTCTGGTATCCGAAGACCGTAAAAGGCGGTACAGAGTTCGTCTTGGGAGAAGCGGAAGAAGGTAAGAAGGGCCCCGCTTTCGATCAGGAAAAGCTTGCCGCAGCCATCTCCCAGGCGACCGGGCACGCCTACACGGCGCTCAACCTTCCGTTTGCGCCTGTGCAACGACGGCCGGCGGCGCGTCCTGTTCCCAGTGCAACATCGAGAACCGCGCCGCTGACGTTTCTCGAAGGCACTCAAGCTATTCAGTTTGGGACCGATGGTTCTCTTTATAAATGTCAGCTCAGCGATTACACATGCGCCAAGGCGGGTCCGATCCCCGTTCCCGTGGAAGGACGCCCTGGTGCCTCCTATGACGAAGCGCAACTGAATCCCGAAGCCGATCTCGAAGGTCCTGGTGGCGATCCAGCCGACGGACTGGAATTCCGACCGCCGGCGCCGCAAGACGGAGACGAAGGCCGTTTCGAACATGGTCAGCGTGCTTGCGCGCAGCGTCCTCCGTCACAATCATACGGAGGACAAGGACGAGGTCAGCACCCTGGAGTCGGCTCACAACTCCTTGGTCAGCTTTCGCCGGGACCTCTCGAGATATGCGCTTCGTTCGATGGCAAGTGGGAAGCCTTTATTCAGAACTACAACGTGTTCCTGAAAGCGATTGGGAGCAAGGACCCCGCAATACCGTTGAGCTTCGATGGGTCGGAAGGAAACTACTACACGCTGCGGAGTGTGGCGTGGTCGCCAGATTCCAGGAAAATCGCGGCCTATCACACACGCCCTGGCTACGACCGCGAAATCATGTACATCGAATCATCACCGGCCGACCAGATTCAGCCGAAACACACCACCATTCACTACCAAAAACCGGGTGACGCCCTCGACATAGCCTATCCAGCACTGTTCGACGTGGACACGAAGCAAGAGATCGCGATAGACAATGCTTTATTCCCCAATCCATTTTCTCTGAGCACGCCGGTTTGGTGGAAGGACAGCCGAGGCTTCACCTTCGAGTACAACCAGCGCGGTCATCAGGCTTACACGGTAATCGAGGTTGATGCGAAGACTGGCCATACGCGCCCGCTGATAGCAGAGACGACGAAGACGTTCTTTTATTACAGCAATCTTGGACCGGGGCTCTCTTCGGGACGCAAGTACCGCCACGACGTGAACGACGGCAAGGAGATCATCTGGGCGTCTGAACGTGATGGATGGGAGCATCTCTACCTTTATGACGGGGTCGCCGGAAAGGTAAAGAACCAGATCACCAAAGGCAATTGGCTGGTAAGGAATGTCGATTACGTCGATGACGCCAAACGTGAGATTTATTTTGAAGCCGGAGGCTCAGTTCCAGGCCAGGACCCTTACTTTACGCAGGCTTATCGCATCAACTTCGACGGCACGGGTCTCACCAGGCTTACAGATGCCGATGGTATGCACACTATTACGTTTTCTCACGACCACAAGTATTACGTTGACATGTGGCAACGTGTGGATCTGGCTCCGGTGGCGCAATTGCGCCGGACGTCCGATCAAAAGGTTGTCATGGATCTGGACAAGGGCGACATCTCGGCACTTCTGGCTGCGGGGTTCAAGTTCCCGGAGGTATTTGTCGCTAAGGGGCGCGACGGTCAGACGGACATCTGGGGTACGATTACACGGCCGCTCAACTTCGATCCGTCAAAGAAATACCCGGTCATTGAGAACATCTATGCCGGGCCGCAGGGTTCGTTCGTTCCGAAGACTTTCAGCCCGCTTGCTCCTGACCAGGCGCTCGCGGAGCTCGGCTTCATCGTTGTTCATATCGACGGCATGGGGACCAGCAATCGCTCGAAGGCGTTCCACGATGTAGCCTTCAAGAACCTGGGTGATGCAGGATTTCCGGATCGCATTTTGTGGCATAAGGCGGCGGCGGCCAAGTACCCGTACTATGACATCTCCCGCGTGGGCATCTTCGGAACCTCCGCAGGTGGCCAGAACTCACTGGGCGGCGTGTTGTTCCATCCGGAGTTCTACAAGGTTGTCGTGACCAATAGCGGCTGCCACGACAATCGCATGGACAAGATCTGGTGGAACGAGCAGTGGATGAGCTGGCCGCTCGGACCACAATATACGGCTTCCTCCAACGTAGACAATGCTTACCGCCTGCAAGGCAAGGTGCTGATCATCATCGGCGAGATGGACAGCAATGTTGATCCAGCTTCGTCGCTGCAGGTGGTGAACGCACTGGTGAAGGCACACAAGCACTTCGACATGATGTACATCCCGGGCCAGAACCACGGCGTTGGCGTCCTGGCGAATGAGCACTACCGCGATGATTACTTCGTGCACAATCTTCTCGGAGTAGAGCCACCGGACTGGAACAAAGTGACGTTGCCGGAAGAAGAGAAAGAAGAAGAAAACTGAGGCGCCATGTTTTGTAACCGCAGATCCTCGTTCCTCATTGGCTCGCTTATGGTGCTGGTCTGCTCCCCCGCATGGATGCAGTCGCAGTACAGACAGGAGCCCGGCCGCTCGCTCGGCTCCATCACCACACGCGGCAACCTGATCATCATGACACTCGATGAAGGTGTGCTGGGAAAACCCAATCTCTTCAACCTGGCACACCACACTGTGCGCTTTACTCCGGATGGCGAGGGTTATCGCATTGAAAACCTTGCAGAGACGTGGGACCAGGAGTTCGGCGCTCCGCTCACACAAAACGAAGTAGCGCTGAAGAACTTCGCCTTCCCATTCTCGGGTAAGACCTACAACTCCTTCGCAGTAGGCGTTACGGGGTCGCTGGTTTTCGGTGAACAGCCGATGAGCGAACCTCGGCGTGGCGGTGGCCTTTCTGTAGACCGCTTTGCTGAGTTGCAGACGGCGGGCCACACGATCATCAACACCGTTCCGGCAATCAGCGTCTTTTTCAAGCCGCGCATGTCGGGCACTCGCTATGTGAAAGAGCTTAGCGATAAAG
>Ga0137412_10003900_pt1 | contig 11919 bp, 8 predicted proteins | sample CZODoug2_1_16fun_FD_122160 | JGI IMG/M metagenome (GOLD analysis project Ga0137412, IMG submission 122160) | Vadose zone soil fungal communities from Angelo Coast Range Reserve, California, USA - CZODoug2_1_16fungal (Hybrid Assembly) | ecosystem: Environmental > Terrestrial > Soil > Vadose zone...
GGACGGGCGTTCGCCTCGTGCACCACGATCGGCACCCCGAGCCGCTTGGCGGCCAGGTAGCCGGGCAGCGCCACGTACCCGCCGAAGCCGACCAGGCAGTCCGCCTTGGTGCGCTCCAGCACCTGCTCGGCGGCCTTGATGGTGCCGCGCAGCCGCCCGGGGACGGTGATCAGTTCGGCCGTGGGCCTACGGGGCAGCGGCACGGCGGGGATGAGGGCGAGCTCGTAGCCGCGCTCGGGCACCAGCCTGGTTTCCATGCCCTTGTCCGTGCCGACGAAGACCAAGCGCGCGCTGGGCAAGAGCGTCCGCACGGCGTCGGCGACCGCCAGCATCGGGAAAACGTGGCCGCCAGTGCCGCCGCCTGCGAACAGCAGCGTCGTCATGACAGCGCCTCGGCGGGGCGCTTGCGGCCCTTGCCGGCGTGCTCCGGCGCAAAGCCGGCTTCGCTGACCAGCATCGCGCTGGCCTCGGCCGGCAGGCTGTCGCCGGAGAGCCGCACGTTGCCGGCGCCTTCGCTGCGCCGCGAGATGCTGAGCAAAATCCCCATGGCGGCCGCGCACACCAAGAGCGATGAGCCGCCGTAACTCACGAACGGCAACGTCAGTCCTTTGGTCGGAAAGATCGACATGGCGACGGCGAGGTTGATCAGCGCTTGCGCGCCGAACAGCACCGAGATGCCGATCGCGATGTACTGACCGTATTCGTCTTCGGCCTGCAGCGCGATGCGTACGCCGCGCGCAACGATGACGAGGAACACCGTACACAGCCCCAAAATCCCCAAAAATCCCAGCTCTTCGCCGATGATGGCCGCGATGAAGTCGGTGTGAGCCTCTGGCAAATACAAGACTTGCAAGCCCTTGCCGACGCCCATGCCGGCCGTCTGCCCCGAGCCGAAGCTCATCACCGCCTGAAACGGCTGGTAGGCGAGATCCTGCCGGTGCTCGGCCATGTTGAACCACGCGAGTACACGCTCCCACCGATACGCCTTGGAACGGATGAGCCACGCACCGGCGGCAGCACCGAGAATCAGCGCGGCGCAGACGGCAAGCATCCCAGGAAGCATGACGTGCGCATCGGTGTAGGTCACCCCGCCAAAGATCGTATGTTCGTCGAACAATCGCTCGAACCGGGCGATATAGGCGCGCATCGCGAGGATCAGCAACAACAACCCAAACGCAATGGAGAACCCGCGCCATGGCCGCGAGGTGTAGCTGCTTCGGCGCCCCGATAGCATTCGAGCGCTGCCGGTAACGAAAATGAAGAAAAGGGCGATTAGACAGGCAATCACGGCTAGCGTCAGCAGCCAGCCCACGATGAACTGCCATGCGGGCAGAGAGAATAGATAAAAGTTAATCGCCTTGCCGAAGATCGGATCCACCGGACCACCGGTCGCGCTTGGTGCGTACCAATAAAGCGCGAACGAAGGCCACTCACTCAGCATGCTGGCCCCGGTCACGACGGCGATAACGAGGGAGACCCCGAGACCGAGGAGGTGCAGGACGCGAGCAACCGGTAAATTCAACGGCTGGCCGCCGAGGACGATCCTGTACTCGTCCGGCAACTCGGATTGGTAAGCCCTCCTCAACGCCAGAAACCATCCGTACACAAAAAGAAATGTGACCGCAAAAAATGCCCCAAACACTATCCACTGAAGAGTGAGACTCTTCCGGAACACATCCCCGTAACCGAGCGACCCGAACCAAAGGGCATCGACGTAATACGATAGTGCTGTTCGGCTGCTGAAGATGACGATGGCAAGGAGAGCCAAAACGAGGAAAAACAAGCCGCGACGGCGCCGCGGCGGTTGCTGCCAGTCGACTATATCGGGCATGACCCTAGCCTGCTTTCAAAAGCGCTTCCGTTTGACGACCAAGTAGACCCCAATTGTACGCTGTCTGCTCTCGAGACCTTCGACTACCGCCGACCGGTCCAGTCATTTGCCGTTCCGCAAGAGGCGCAAGCACGACCAGGACTCCTGCACACTCTTAGCCCGACGACATCCCCGCGAACAGACATGACTCCCTAGGGGCTTTCGCCTCGCCTTGCAAAGCTGACTGCGCCCTCCCTGCCCAAACCCTGCGCATCTCCGCCGCTTCTTCTGTGCGAGGGTCGTCACTGCACTCCGATGAACGCCATACGCCGGGCGCCCTTGACAGCGCGGGCGAACAGGCGCCTTCCCCTGCCACGAAGGGCTTTTGCTTTTCCTGCACCGGTCCGCGTTGCTCAGGGGAGGTACAGCCGAGCGACGTTCACCCTTCTCGAACTTCGTAATAGGATGGTTGCCCGATGACCGTCCGTAAGATCGTGCATATCGACATGGACGCGTTTTATGCGTCCGTGGAACAACGGGACGACCCGGAGCTGCGGGGCAAACCTGTAGTTGTCGCTTGGCACGGCAACCGCTCTGTCGTCTGTGCTGCTTCGTATGAAGCCAGAGGCTTCGGGGTACGCTCGGCCATGCCGGCAAGTCGCGCCGAACGCTTGTGTCCCAACGCGGTTTTCCTTCCTCCGGACTTTCAAGGTACCGGGCCGTCTCTCGTCTCGTGCGCGATATCGTGGTGCGCAATTCCTAAGGGTCCGTCGATGCTACCGGAAGACTAACCCCCTGAGAGCAAGGCTGTTGGTGCAGCAGAACCTGGCAGCATTTAAACCGTCAGCTTCCGGCTTGCCCATCACCCGTACCGTACTGATGAGCCCATTCAGTTAAACAGTCGTCACGAAATCAGAGTCTATGATTCCACGCCGATTCGGTGCAGAACTGCGTCCAGAGCTTGCGAGACTCTCGTTAGGAGGCCATGTTCTACAACGTGTTTAAGAAATTGCTCATTTATGCCACCGGCAGTGGCGTGACTGGCGGCCAGTGATTGAAAACTGCGCTCGTACGATTCGACAGCGCCGGTCGTTACCCCCAAAAAGAGTCGTGCAATGTAGTCTCTGGCTTGCGGTGCTGGAACACCCTGCTGCTCCAGCCAAGACGCAATCGTTTCATTAAATGCGAAATAGGACGCGATTGTCGCAGTCGTGGCGCAGAGTGCATCGAACTCGTTTTCCCTTTCAACTGGAAAGACAGTTCCAACGGCAGCGAAGAGTTCAAAGGCCACCGGATCGTGGGGATAGAGTGCCGTGGGGCTCAATCGTTTTGCCGTTGACGGTAATGGCACGGCCCTTGCGATTTGCGCAGCAGGCAGTACAAGCTCAGATAATCTCCGCAGCGAGAGCGCCGAGACAAGGCTGATAACCTGATGATTGGACCGGAAACGCAATTCCGAAAGAACATCTCGCGCAGCTGAAGGCCTCACAGCGATCACGATTGTGTCGGAATGGTCGAGAACTTCCTGGTTACAGGACGCGACCGATATTCCTTCGAAACGATTGGCAAGCCGATCAGCGATAGCAGAATTGCGAGGGGACAACCATATGGAGTGGGCTGTGATGCCAGACGAGCACAGGCCGGTCACGATTGATGATGTGATTTCGCCAGCTCCGATGAATCCTAGTTGCATGAGTCTTTCCTGTCGGTTCCAACGGAAGCAGGCACCGACTTGAACGGTCTTCAAAAGGTCAGAAATGTATTTGTCAGCATTCTATCCGACGAGGCGACACTTCGCGAGTTGTCGGCCACACGGAAGTGATCTGATGCAGGCTTACAGCGACTAGTAGTGGGAAGTCGGCATCGCGCTCGTCAGGAAATCAGGCACTGACGAGATCCGCGTTTCTCAGGATTAGCTCCAAGACTTCGCTTTGCCTCAGTGTGGCGCGGACGCTACAATTCGGATATGGACATTCGATCGTGGTTGCTCAGGTACCTTGCAGTCGCCGTCGCCTTCGGTATGGCCTCGGCTACAAAACTCTCTTCTCTGGGCGGCGAAATAGCGCTAGCCCAACCCTCGCTCCTTGCACCTCAGGAAAGAACTTCTGAACTGGAGGCGTCACTTTTTGTACAGGACCCGCATCTTGAGGGTGGCAAGAAAGGCATACAGGTGATTTGGATCCCGCAGCCAATTCAAAGATATTGTTTGGGAAAGACGCCCAAAGAGTGCAGCACGATCGACTACTGTATTCGCACCACAAACAAGCACGCCTCAATGTGCCAGGGCCTGAGTGTGGACACGACGCGCTTGCCAGCCTATCCTCCAGACGTTCCCCCGAGGCGCGTCCTTAGCATTGTCTATTTTCTTCCGATTCAAACTGCTAAAGGTTTTGACAGTCTTGCACAGTTTTTTGAGAACGCGCCGAAGGGTTCACTCGATCACCTATCCAGAAGTGCGCGGATCAGAGCGAGAATTAAATTGACCAGATCAGCAGACGATGATCAGTTTGATGTGCTGGAAGTTTTAGCCGTGCCGTCATTGTAGGTCCCATCCGTCGTACGCCGAGTGTTCGATCAACTCCCGATTAGTCAGCTTCTCCCCAGCGATTACTTCTGGATTGCGACCACCGTCCACAAACTCTTCCCTCACTTTTAGAAACCAGTTTGTGGATAGCGACCGGCACTTGATAAGACCAGGCCAGGGACGTTGGCAAAAAGACTGCTGCTCGCATGCCGCGGGGAGAGGGTAGCCGACAGTCACCTCGCGGTTCAGGGGCGCTGGACGAAAATCGCATCCGTCTGAAGCAGCCAACCGTCGGCTCGGTGACAATAGTTGTAGAACGATACCAACGAGAAATTGTGGTCATCAAGGAGTTGGAGCAACTCATGCAACTTCCCTTGCCCCTTGTAAGTTGGGGCCGATATCATTTCCGTATAGACGAGAGTGACTCGACCTTCGCTGAACATTCGGCGAGCACCACGGAGAATCTGGATTTCCGTCCCTTGGGTATCTAATTTCAGAATGTCGATATGCTCGACCGTGTGCTTCTTGCAGAAGTCGTCGAGCGTAGTAACTTCAACCTCGACACGCGAAATGGTTTGGACTTGTCCGTGGCCCCAATAAGCCTCAGCCACTTGCTCAGTCTCAAGTAATGAATTCGTAGCAGAACTGGTGTTAACCTGCATCACAATCGTTCCAGTCTCTTTGCCCAGGGCGACCGGTTGCGCAAACACCGATGAATCCTCGCGTGTCGATTCCACGAGTTGAGCGTAGCTCGGAGGAAACGGTTCAAAGGCATAAATCACACTATTCGGAAAACGAGACCGATAGAGCCGCGTGATGTCACCTTTATTTGCGCCCACATCGAATATAATTGGGTGCACTACTCCGTTCAGGAGCACTTGTTGCTGGAGAAAAGGGTCACGGTCAGGACCTGGCGGACGTATCCTGTGAAATTCGTACACCGCCCTCCGGAATGTCTGCCAAACAAATTTTTTAATCAAACCGGTCTGCCTTTTTGTGATACTTCTCCCTACCACCGTTTCGTGCGCTTCCAGGTAGTCAACGCTACATTGACTTGCGTTCAGCAATGCTTAAAGCTGCTGTTGAGTTACTACGATTTAGCATACCAATCATCGGAACAAATTCGCCGCATAGGCATAGAAAAACAACACAATAGCAATCCGTCGCACTCAGTAGGCAAGGCGAGCGCCGCAACTGTTAACCGAAGGGTTGCTAGCTCGAATCTGGCTCGGGGAGCCAAATTCTCCCTCTCTTTAGGTTAATTACAAACCATGGTTATCACGTTTGCGCTGCCTCGTGGCGAGGGCCATTCCAGTGTCATATAAACCGCATTCGGTGAACCGTGACGCGCCCGACATACATCCTTCCGGCTCGACAGTTGCTGCGTGCATGCAGTGACCCAACTTCTTAGGTTGGCTGCCGCGCACTGTGGCATATCCGGAGCGAAGACTACCGGATATCATAACAAGATGCAGAAGTTTGTATAACCGCATATCAGCCCCAGGAACGCCAACCCGTATCTGATTCATTAAAAGTGATTTATGTGTAGTCCTAGAAGTTCGAAGGCTGGCACCACAGTTGCCATAGGTCGTGTTGGGGTACCGAAAAGCGTCGAGTTACCTTGGTAACCGGCGGAAATTTGAAGAAGAATGGGTTTTCGGCTCGCGTTGGAAGCAGTTAGATGTCGGTGTATTCGGAGCCCCTGCTTTAACAGAGGAGGGCATAAAGATGGCTCTAGCGAGTGGGAGTCTACTGGCAGTACGAGGAATTTTAGAGTGGGTGGCCTTGTTGACGCTCGTACTCGGCTGTTTCGAAAGTGCGACGTTGGCGCAGACGACGGCCAGTATTAAGGGCACCGTGACCGATGACAGCGGCGCGGCGGTTTCCGGCGCCAAGGTGACGTTGAAAGGCGTGAGTTTGGGGATTGAACGCTCCGCAGCAACCAGCGCGGGCGGCGACTATGAATTTGCAGTGCTCCCGCCGGGAACGTACAGCATCCAAGTCGAAATGCAAGGGTTTCAGTCACAAATCGCGCCGTCATTGGTTGTCGCGGTAAGCCAGAACTCGGTGCAGAATTTCGGGCTGAAACTGGCCAGTGCGTCGTCGGTCATCACGGTCGAAAGCACCCAGCCTGTCGTCGAATCGACGACCATGACGGTGGGTCAAGTGATTGACAAGAACGTGGTGCAGGAGATTCCTTTGAATGGCCGGCACTTTGTCGATCTGGCGTTGCTGGTGCCGGGCACGGTGACGCCTCCTCAGAACGGATTTTTGACTGCGCCACTTCGCGGGCAAGGTTCGTTTGCGTTTAATTCCGCCGGTGGTCGCGAAGACGCAGTGAACTTCATGATTAACGGCATCAACTTGAATGATATGTCGCAAAACCAAGTAACGTTCCAGCCGACCATCAATACTGTGTCCGAATTCAAGATCGATAACTCAACTTATAGTGCAGAGTTTGGCAGGAATTCGGGTTCGATCGTCAACATTGCCACTCGTTCGGGATCCGATCAGTTCCATGGCGAAGGATACGATTACCTGCGCAACAATTTCTTCGACGCGCGGAATTTCTTCAACCCGACATCCGGCCCACAGTCGGCCCTCAAGCGAAATCAGTTCGGAGGAGATTTCGGCGGCCCAGTTATCAAAGGAAGGACATTCTTCTTTCTGAGCTATGAGGGTCTGCGACAGCGGCAAGGGTTGACGACCACGAGCAACGTCTTTTCCGACGCTCAAAGAAGCCAAATACAGAGTTCCGGGAGCGCCTCGGCACAGGGTCTATTGCAATTCGTACCGGCGGCCAATGGAACGCTGAATGGTGCAGCGGCGTTCTTCGGCTCAGCGAGCGCAAACGTGAACATCGATCAAGGCACCGTGGACATCAGCCACAATTTCAGCGACAAAGACCGGATTCACGGATACTACGCGAATCAACATGATTTGCGGTTGGAGCCCACGCAGGGCGCGGATATCCCAGGATTTGGCGATACGCGGGCGGGTGTTCGGCAGGTCATAACCTTGGGTGAGACTCACGTTTTCAGCCCCTTGTTAATCAACGAATTTCATCTCGGCGCAAATCGCGTTCACATCACGTTCAGTCCCAATAATCCGACCGATCCGACCACAGTGGGGCTGTCCGGAGTTCTAGGTCCAGACCTAGCGTTTGTCCCGGTGATTCGTGTTCAGGACCTGGGACTGCTGTTTGGCGCCGAACGGAACTTCCCGCAAGGACGAGGGGACACCACGGTCGCGGTGGGAGATACGCTGAACTACATCCGCGGAGCGCATTCGCTGAAGCTCGGGTTTGAGTTCCGCGACTTCCGGAACGATAATTTCGCCACCGATCCCGGCCAATTGATCTTTAACACAACAGCAAACTTCATCGCAGGCATCGCGGACACGTCGGCTAGAACTATAGGAGTAGCCCAGGCCAACCGCATCACCCAGAATGCGCTCGACTTCTTCGCCCAGGACAGTTACAAGATCAGGCCCTATCTAACGCTGGAACTTGGCCTGCGCTATGCCTGGAACATGACTCCCAATGAAGCGATGGGCCGCTTCGTGACGTTCGACCCAATATCGGACTCGCTCGTCGGCGTGAGCGACCCTTACAGCCAGAACAACAAAAACTTTCAGCCGCGCGTGGGCTTTGCTTGGGACATTTTCCATAACGGAAAGACGGTCATGCGTGCCGGGTACGGATACCAAGTGGACCAGCCAATCACAGGCATGGTTACGGGGCTGAATTCCAATCCGCCGTTCGCAGTTCCCATCAGCGTCGGCACCGCCCAGCCGCTAAGCGCTCTGGGAACTTTCTACGACCCCAACAATGCCACCAATATCTCGCCAATAGTGATCAACCCGGACTTCAAGAATGCCAATGTGCAGTCCTGGAACCTGAATATTCAACATCAGATCTTGCGCAACACGGGGATCATGATTGGTTATTTTGGATCCAAGGGCACTCATCTGGAGGCCGATCGCAACATCAACCAGCCGGCGGCCCTCGGCAGTTTTGCTCCGGGCAGCAAGCCCTTCATCGCGCTTTCCGCAACCAGTCCATTTCTGCCTGGGAAGACGCTGGCGAATAGCATCAATGAGCACGATAGCGACTCCAACTCCACGTACAACGCTCTGTGGGTGACTGCCAATCAGCGCTTCGCTCATGGCCTGCAGTTCAACGCATCCTACACCTACTCTCACTCAATCGATGATGTTTCCCGGAATCTCCAGGGAATCTTGGTGCAGGACAGCACGGACATCTTCAACAGCCGGGGGAGTTCCGATTTCGATGCTCGTCACCGGTTCGTGGCGAATGCCATTTACGATCTGCCGTTCAAAGGCAACCGCATCGTCAGCGGATGGAAACTGGCGCCGATCGTGACTGTACAGTCTGGCAATCCGTTCACGGTCGTTATCGCTACGGCCAACATCAATGGCGCCACCAATACTATTCGCCCGAATTTGATCGCGCCGGTGCAAATCAGCGGGGATCCCGCGCAATGGATTACCAATGCTGGGACCGCGTTTGCTATCCCGGCCGCGGGGAGTTTCGGAAATCTGGGTCGCAATACGTTTTATGGCCCCGGATTCACGAACGTCGATCTGGCGCTGATCAAGAATACGAAGATCACGGAAAGGCTCAACCTGCAGTTCCGCGCAGACGCATTCGATCTCTTCAACCATCCAAACTTTGGACAGCCGGGGCCCACCGGAGCAACCGGTGTGGTGATTTTGCCGACTACGGCAACAGCGCTTAGTTCGTTTTCGACGATCACCAGCACGCGTTTTCCGACCGCCGATTCCGGGTCGTCGCGGCAACTTCAACTCGCGCTGAAACTGCAGTTCTAGTGTCGGCGTCGATCGGTAAAGCAGGCAACGGGCGGATTTGCTCCGCCCCTTGTAATTGTACGAAGACAACCGGAACATGTGGGCGGGTCGTTTGGGTATTTGTCCCGAATTGCGCATTGGGAAGTAAGCCCCACAGCAGCGCATCACCGAGCGAGCGGCCGGCGACCACAGGCCGTCCACATGATTGGGGATGGCGTCATAAAATCCGGATTGTCCAGCGCCGCCAAGTCTTGCAGCAGTTCTTCCTCCGAAATATGGCGGCTGGCGATCAATGGATCGTGGAGTTGCGCGAAGTTTGCGCGCATCAGCGAGGCGCCGGCCGATCCGCCCTGCCACATAAACAAACGTGCCTCCGCGCGGACTTCGACAAGCCCGTGGGCACGCAACCTGCCATAGAGAAGGCGCCCCCAGCGCCTTTCAATGCCCCGTTCTTCAACAAGCTGAAGTAGGGCTGTTTGTGCTTTCAACTGGATCTCACCTGGACTGATCGCCGAATCAGCGGGCAAAGATGCAGAATCAAACTCTTCTTCGATGAGCCAGCCTCCAGGCTTAAGGGCCGCGACCAGGCGTTCCAGAACCTTTTCCCGCTCCGGAAGATGTATCAGCACTAGACGAGCGTGAATCAAATCGAAGGTCGCTTCGGGAAGTGATTCAGTGACGATGTTGTGACGACGCACTTCCAGATTCGGGGCCTTCGATTCATCGAGGAAGCGCGGATCCAGGTCGGTTGCCAGGACATGTCCTGTGGGACCGACACGGGCCTCCAGCCAAGCTGCGATGGAGCCACCGCCGCCACCTACTTCCAAGCATCGCCAGCCGGGACCAACGCCACTGCTCTCCAAATGCTGGATCGAGGCGCGGTCATACATGGCCGACAAGGCATCGAATCGCGCTGGGGTTTCGCGGGCGGCATTGTCGAGTAGGTACGCCGAGTCGGTGCCAGACTGGGTATTTGCCGTTTCCTGACTTTTCATGTTTATCCCCTATTGATTGCGGCCGCGAGTATTGACCGCGCTCCTGAAGGAAACTCAATCCGGTAATCGGTCTCCCGCGGGTTCGCGCAACCAGAACGTCCCGATCGCTCCAAGAACCAAGAAAAAGAGAGCGACAGTTCCAGCGGAGTGGGCGAGTTGGGCGGCGTGGCCGGCTCCGGGCATGACGTTGGAAAGTGTAGTCGTCAGAAGAGCCGCGGAGACGCCGATGACTCTGCCGCCGATATTGGCCGCGAAGCTTTCCCCCGTGGCGCGCAAACGAGTCGGGTAGACTCTGGGCAAATAATTTCCCCAAAAGCTGTGAAGACCATTGAAGAGCATGGTGGCAAGAAAAAGTCCCAGGTGGAGGAGCGCCAAAGTGCGAGTGGCCGCGAAAAAGTAGAGAAAAGGAAAGACAATCAGGGAGGGAACGAAGAACAGAAGCGCGCGCCGGCGTTGCGAAACCACGTGGATGACGAGAAGAGCAAAGAGTATGCGACCCGTGGTGCCTCCCAATTCTTGAAACATCTGCACGCCGCTGGCGGCTTGTTCCAGCTGTCGCGGCGAAAAGCTTTGCACGTCGGCAAGGCCGGACACCATGCGAATGGTGTGCTGAAGGGCTCCCAGCGGCAGGGCATAGCTGCAGGCGAACAAGAGTGTGGCTACCAACGTGGTTTTTCTCAGGGCTGGTTGAAACAACTCCGAGATACGCGGACGCTCCGGCCTGATCGTGGACTTTTTTTTCTGCCACACAGGAGATTCCGGAAGGAACGGACGAACCAGGAGAAGTGGCAGCGCCGGGATCAATCCCGACAGCAGCGTGTAGCGCCAAGCCTGATGGCCTGTTCGGATCATCGGCAGACCCTCGCCGTAAGTCACGGCCAGATAGTAAGCGCCCGCGACCATCAGTCCTCCGATTGTGTAAAAGGCCTGCGTGTAGCCAAGCACAGATTCGCGACGTTTGGGATTCGCAAAGAGTTCAGCAAGCCACGTCGTGGCTGCCACAAATTCCACCGAAACACCAATCAGCGTCGCGCAGCGGAAGATCAATAGCTGCCAAAGCGACGTGGAGAACCCGGCGGCGCAGGCCGACACGCTGTAAAGCAGAATGCTCCAAACGAGGATGCGTTTACGGCCAAAGAGATCTGTGAGGTAACCGCCTAGAAGACCGAACACGCCAGCCGCAACGTTCGGAACGTAAAAGAGCAAGCCGACCCATAAATTGAATTCAGGGGTTCCTGGTCTGAGGCCGCCCAACTCGGTGATGGCAGGCCGTACGAGGAGGGCCATCATCAGAGTCTCGTAGAGATCGAACGCGAAGCCGACACAGGCTACCGCGATAATCAGCCACTCCACCGACGTCAATCTGGCCGTGGCAGGTTCAGCACTTTGCATTACACGCATGACTAACCACCTTTCATGGGGTCGCCTTGGGCCTCTCTACTGTGCTTCGCCGGCGCCGCCCGGCGCCTGGCCGTGCGTATTGCGGATTGGCCGCGATCACGCGCTCCATCATGTCGACGAGCGATCGACGCTCGGCCGGTGTGAGCACTTCCAGCACGCGCTCCTGCGAGGCGCGCGCTTTAGGACGCTGCTTGTTATGCAAGGCCAGACCACGCGGTGCGAGACGCAGCACACGCGCTCGCCGATCCGTGCCGTTCACAGGGCGTTCGATGAGGCCCTGCTGCTCGAGTCGATAGACGAGTGCGCCGGTGCTTGTCCGATCCAGGGCCATGCGTTCCGCGAGCGTGTTCTGGTCGATG
>Ga0137412_10003901_pt1 | contig 11918 bp, 9 predicted proteins | sample CZODoug2_1_16fun_FD_122160 | JGI IMG/M metagenome (GOLD analysis project Ga0137412, IMG submission 122160) | Vadose zone soil fungal communities from Angelo Coast Range Reserve, California, USA - CZODoug2_1_16fungal (Hybrid Assembly) | ecosystem: Environmental > Terrestrial > Soil > Vadose zone...
ATGAGCCACATCAACGTCACCATCAACGGCCGGCAATACCGCATGGCCTGCGAGGAGGGCCAGGAGGTGCGGCTGCTCAAGCTCGCCGAGAGCCTGGAATCGCGGGTCGAGGGACTGCGCGGCAAGTTCGGCGAGATCGGCGACGCGCGCCTCACCGTGATGGCGGCGCTGACGGTATGCGACGATCTGCTCGACGCCGGCCAGCGCATCCGCGCGCTGGAAGAAGAACTGAAAACCCTGCGCGACGTCCGCGTCGCCGCCGTCGACCGCGCCAAGGCGACGCAGACTGCGGTCGCGAACGCACTGAACGCCGCGGCCGAGCGGATCGAGCGGACCACGCAGGTGCTGAACCGGACCATCGGGGGCGGGGTGGCGATCGGGTGAGCGGCGACGCGCCGGGCACGGCGTGGTCCGGTGATTGTATCGATTCCGGATTTTGCGGATTAGACCTGCGGCGAGTGTCGGTGCCGCGTCATGCCCGCGCTTGTCGCGGGCATCCACGTCTTGCTTTTCCGATGCCGCAGAGACGTGTGCCGCAGAGACGTGGATGGCCGGGACGAAGCCCGGCCATGAGGGTCAAAGGGTCACGACCAACGTCCGCTGATATTAGCTTGTAGGGCGGATCACGATCCGCCGTTATGAACCGCCAAGATGGCGGGTTACGCCTTTGGCTCCAACCCGCCCTACGCGCTGGGCTCTACTCGGTTTGACCCATCTCAGACATTTTGGCGATACTTCCGTCTGCGTCTTTTTAGGCGACAGCCTGGCATCAATACGGACCAGGCGACGCCAGACTTCGCCTCGTGGCACGAAGCTGCCAGTCCGGGATGTCCGTGGTTGGATCGCTGTCGCGGGCAGACCGGACACGCCGCGCAACGTCGGATTCGGTAGCGTTTGACCCGTCTCGGAAAGTCGGCGGCCCTGTCTTACAGCGGTCCGATGTGCTTTCATGCGGGGAGGTGGAACTCCGATCTAATGGGCCCCTGAGGCTATCGAGCCCTAAGGCGTGTTATCATCGGCACTCTCATCCGGATGTGGCGGGTTTGCGTAATAATGTCATCTTCAGAGCCCTCGAACGACGCGGCAGACACCACCACTCGGCCCCCGAGGCGGCGGAGCTCGCCGTTCCTGCTGCTGGCCGCCGGACTCCTGTTCTTCGCGGCCATTATCGGCGCGGCGTTTTTCCTGCTGCGTCCGACCACCTTGCGGATCGCCGTCGGCCCCTCGGGCAGCGATGACCAGCAGCTGATCCAGGCGCTGGCGCGGAGCTTCGCGCGCGACCAGAACTGGGTGCGGCTTTCGGTGCTGACGACGTCGGGCGCGGTGGCGAGCATAACGGCGCTCGGCGCCGGCAAGGCCGACCTCGCGGTGGCGCGCGCCGACGAGGACATGCCTGACGGCACGACGTCGGTCGCGATCCTGCGCAAGAACGTCGTGGTGCTGTGGGCATCCTCCGGATCCGCCCGCAAGGGGCCGCACAAGGACGCCAAGAAGATCAAGACCCTCGACGATTTGCCCGGCCATCGCGTCGGCGTCATCGGACGCACCCAGGTCAACATCAAGCTGCTCCGCGTGATCCTGAAGGAATCCGGCGTCGATCCCGACAAGGTCGCGGTCACGCAATTCTCTACCGACCAGGTCAATGAGATGTTGCGTGATCCCACCCTCGACGCGTTCATGACGGTCGGGCCGCTCAACTCGAAGATCACGGCCGACGCGATAGCGGCGACCGCACGCGCCAGGGGCGAGCCGATATTCCTGCCGATCGATGTTTCCGAAGCCATCGCCTCGCGCCACCCGGCTTACGAATCCGAGGAGATCCCGGGGAGCGCGTTCACGTCGTCGCCGGCGCGGCCGGAAGACAAAGTCGAGACGGTCAGCGTCGATCACCTCATCGTGGCGCCGAAGTCGCTGCCGGAAGCCACGGTGGCCGACCTGACAAGGCAGATTTTCGCCGCCAAGCCGTCGCTCACGCGCGAATTGCCCTCCGCCGCAAAGATCGAGAAGCCGGATACCGACAAGGATGCCGCGCTGCCCGCCCATCCCGGCGCGGCCGCCTATATCGACGGCACCGAGCGCACCTTCCTCGACAAATACAGCGACTACCTCTGGGGTGGCGTGCTGCTGTTCTCCGTGCTTGGCTCCGCCACCGCCGCGCTGCGCCATTACATCAAACGCGACGAGCGCAAGCTGAACACGCAGCACCGCGAGCGGATGGTGGCGGCCATCGGGCAGGTCCGGGACAGCACGACCGTCGAGGAACTGGATGCGCTGCTACGCGAGGCCGACGACATCCTGCGCGAGACGCTTGAATGCTTCGACGACGGCGCCATCGAGGACACCGACCTCGCCGCCTATGGCCTGGTCCTTAGCCAGTTTCATCACGCGGTCTCCGACCGACGGGCCTCGCTTCCGGGCGTGCCGGTCAATATCTCGCGCACGCGCGCAGTCTGAAGGGTCCCGATCGAAATTCATGTTCCCGTCCCGCGGCGCGACGTCCCGGGTCCGTGAAGGTTTGCGTACGCCGGCCCCCGGTGCGTGCCGCGCCATCTTCATCGGGCCGGCATCCGCAAACCTTCACAACACCGGAAAATGACAGGCGAGCCGCGAGAACTACGCGATTAACCCACAACGGACATTGGTCAAGTGGCTCCGTGCGCCTGCAGCAGGCGCAATATCTCTTCTTGCTGAGTTCTCGCCTCTGGCGAGCCAGAACCACCGCGCCCCGTGTTTTGGCTTGCAAGCAGCAATGGCGTTGAACCGCTCTTGTTTCCAGCACACGCATCGGCGCCGCCCCGAAGAAGGGCTTCTACGGCGGCGGCGCAGCGCGTTCGAACGGCACGGTGCAGCGGGGCAACGCCGCTCTTGTCTAATGAATTTGGATCGGCGCCAGCTTCTATAAGGATTGTTATGGTTGCTGCTTGGGCCGGCGGATTCCATCTGCGGGAGCCTGGCACGCCATCGCTGGCGTAGTGGAGCGGCTCCGCACCGCGTCTATTCCTTGCTCGGACGTCGGCGCCTTTGGCAATTAGATCAATGGCAATCTCCTTTTGGTACGCCGCCGCCGCCATGTGCAGAGCGCTATCACCCTCGTACATGTAGTGCAGGATTTCATCGAAAAAGCTGTCTTCCGCCGTATGACGAGCTGCGCCATATACGGCCCGTTCCCAAGCCAAATTCGGTGAAGCCGCAAGCATTCCCGTGGCAGTCGTGACGTCGGCGAAGACAATCGCCTGAACTAACGCCCTGAAGGGTTCCTTCTTGTTTCCAGCGGGTTTCATATTCCGACTCCGCGATGGCTTGCAGGCCACGGCGAGCAAGCGCCCGAGGCGCTACGCGCATGACCGGGACGTGCATTTGAGCAGAACATGTTCCGCAACTTGCTGACGCACCATTCTTTGAAACATCGTTCACCACACATCTCGGCTGCTCCGGCGCGGCCGCGATCCGCAAATCTACGTAGGCATGAATACTCCAAACGGACGCGGTGCGCTTAGGGGATTGGCAACCTGAAGATGATACTAATATTTTCAGTCAAATACTGGAGACCTGTACATGCGTAAATCAGCAATGACGCCGAATGCCTTCCCGCAACGCGGCACGGCCGCCCCTTTCCGTGTCGCCCTCGGTCTGACGCTCGCAGCGGGCGCCGGCTTGATGTTGTGGGGCGTCGGCACCCACTCCTTCGCGAGCGAAACTACCATGACGATCGAGGACCGCGTCGCTGCCCTGACCGCAGAGCTCGCCCAGGTCAAGGCGGCGACCGTCAAGCTGCGCGAGAGCCAGGGCGACACCTCCGAGGAGCTTTCCCATATGCGCGCGAGTCTCGCCAATGCCGAGATCGGCCTTGAGTCGCTGCGCACCACCACCGACGGGAACGAGGCACGCCAGCGCGATACGGCTGCCCAGATCGAGTCGAATCTCGCCCAACTGAAGGACGAGACGCTCCGCCTCCGCATGGCGCAGGACGACACCGCAACCGAGATAGGCTCGCTGCGCGCCGGCGTGGCGAACAGCGAGATCGGCGTCGACTCGCTCCGCGCGACCACGGGTAAGATCCGCCACCAGATCGAGCGCATCGAGGCTGCCAGGGACGCGACCGGCTCGATCGCCAGGAGCCACAAGCATCATGGTCACAAGAAGTGGGTGGCGCAGCGCTGAGGCGCGGGCGCTACTCTCCTCAGAGTATGACCGAAAAAGCAGCCAGTATTTTCGGGCCTCGGCTAACAGTTTGAAATTGATTCCATTTTCGTCATGGCCGGGCTTGTCCCGGCCATCCACGTCTTTCCTGCCATTAGAAAGCAAGGACGTGGATGCCCGGCACAAGGCCGGGCATGACGAGCTAATGCCGATGCCCGAATTTACTAATCGCTTTACAGCAAGCGCTCTCCGAGTAGGGGCGCCGGCACCGGATTGAACGGCCTGCCGGTGTCGGCTGGCGGAGAGCTCCAGGTCCGCGTATTCTCCATTGCCACGTCAGGAATTGGCACAAAGCTGCCAATCCGGGACGTCCATAGCTCGTAGGCGGATCGCGATCCGCCGTTATGAATCGCCAAGATGGCGGGTTACGCGTTCGGCTCCAACCCGCCCCACGGACCTGCCGAGAACTGAACCGATGACCCAGTCCGAGGAGCTTTCGGCATACACGACCTTCGGCCGAAAGGAGTGGGCGGCGTTGCGTTTCAACACGCCGCTGACGCTCTCTGAGCCGGACCTCTCTGCGCTTCGCGGCCTGAACGAGCCCATCACACCCGCCGAAGTCGCCGACATATACTTGCCGCTGACCAGGCTTTTGAACCTCCATTACACCGCGGCGCGCAGCCTTGCGCAGGTCAAAAGTGCGTTCCTGGGCCGTGCACCGCACAGCGCGCCGTATATCGTCGCGCTGGCGGGCAGTGTTGCCGTCGGCAAGAGCACCTTTGCCCGCGTGCTTTGCGCGCTTCTGGCGCGGTGGCCGGACCATCGCCGGGTCGAACTCGTGACCACCGACGGATTCCTGCATGCCAATCGGGTTCTGGAAGAACGTGGGCTGATGCGACGGAAGGGTTTTCCTGAAAGCTACGACCTGCCGCGAATGTTGCGGTTCCTGTCGGCGGTGAAGGCGGCCAAAGCCGATCTCGAACTGCCGATGTACTCGCATCTGATCGGGGATATCGTGCCTTCGGAGCATCAGGTCGTTCGGCATCCGGACATCTTGATATTCGAGGGTCTGAATGTGCTGCACGCACGAGGCACGGCGCCCATGGTCGTCTCGGACTTCTTCGACTTTTCGATCTACCTGGACGCTGACGAGACCGACATCCGGTCGTGGTACGTCGAGCGCTTTCTCACTCTGCAGCGCACCGCTTTCCAACAGTCTGCCTCATATTTCCACCACTACAGGGATCTGCCGCCAGGCGACGCGCGCGAGGTCGCGGACAGGCTGTGGCGTGAGCACCATCGCGCAAATCTCCGCGAGAACATTCTGCCCACCCGCACGCGCGCCGATGTCGTGCTCCGGAAGCGTTCCGATCACTCGGTTGGCGAGGTCTGGTTGCGAGAGACGTAGCCGGATCACGCTACTTGCAGACTTAAGCATTCCCACAGCGGAAGGTTTGACGCGTTGAACCGCGCCATCGGCGGCGGGGTCGCGATCGGGTGAGGAGTGGGTTGTTCTGCGGGTAGATGATGGGCGGTGATCGTCTCGAATCCTCGTTTTACGGATTAGCTAGACCTTCGGCCGCCGACGATGACTCGTCATGCCCGCGCTTGTCGCGGGCATCCACGTCTTGCTTTGTCAATGCCGCCAAGACATGGATGGCCGGGACGAAGCCCGGCCATGACGGTCAGAGCGAAACTGCCCAGAATCACAATCAAATGCCGTATCAACGAAGCTGCGCTTCCTCCCTCCTTGTGGGGGACGGCTGGGGAGAGGGCGGCGGCATCGGCAGTCCCCGAAGAATCCGCGCTCGGCAACCCTGCCGACAGCACTGGCATCGGGGCGGAACAAGCCCTCGTCGAACCTGTTACCCCATCGCTTGCACGATGCCGGGGAGGTCGGGATGGCGCGCCATATGCGGCCGGCCCACCACGTTTGGGGCTATGACTGGCCCGATGATTGTCCGCCCCCATACTATCGCCGGGTGATATTCACGCACCCGGCGCCCGCTCATGCGCGAGTGGCTTTGCAGCTTCCGCCATGCCAGCCGCATGCCGGCGTCAATACCGATTGGAGCGGCGACAAGTGTGCGTTGCTCCATAGAAATTCCAGCCATGCCTTGTTGACATCGCCTCCGGCGCAGCTCGTGGAGTCACAGTCGGTGCCCGCGACGCAAACACCTGTGGCGCAAAATTCGGTAGCGCGAGCCCCGGTATTGCAGCCACCGCAGGCCCCGGCGCCGCAGCCGCCGCAGTCCCAGGCGTTGCAACCGGCGCCCGCCACGCGGCCGGTCCTTCCCAAACCTGCCGCCGAGCCGGTGACCGTAGGTCAAGCCGCATCTGATCACGTTCGTCCGGAGTCCGTGATGGCCAATTTGGGGTATGACGTCGCGATTGGCCTCTGCTTGATCCTCGCGTTCTTTGTGGTTCGCCGTTTTATCTTGGATTTGATCGAAACCGAAAGGCCATCGAGCAGGCCGTGAATTGGCCGAAACTAGATGACAGCTTCGGAACGATAGGCGCAGCGAAAGGACAAGGAATGGCCGAGAACAATAACACGAGCAAGAACACGATCTGCCTGTGGTACGACAAGGACGCGGAGGCGGCGGCCCGCTTCTATGCCGAAACGTTTCCCGACAGCGCCGTGAGCGCGGTCCGCCGTGCACCGAGCGACTATCCTTCCGGCAAGGCGGGCGACGTGCTGGTGGTGGAATTCACCGTCGCCGGTGTCCCCTGTCTTGGCCTCAACGGCGGTCCCATGATCAAGCACAACGAAGCTTTCTCGTTCCAGATCGCCACCGATGATCAGGAGGAGACCGATCGCTACTGGAACGCCATTGTCGGCAATGGCGGCCAGGAGAGTGAGTGCGGCTGGTGCAAGGACAGATGGGGCATCTCCTGGCAGATCACGCCGCGCGTGCTGATGGAGGCGCTGGCGGCCGGCGGCGACGAAGCCAAGCGCGCATTCAATGCCATGATGGGCATGAAGAAAATCGACGTCGCCGCGATCAAAGCGGCGCGGCGAGGCTAGTTTTATAGAAGAGCCTTCCGCCTGCGCAGGACGAGCCACAGCGGCCAGTAGAATCTTCTCCCCTCCCGCGCGCGCAGCGCGTGGCGGGGAGGGGTCGGGGGCGGGGGTGCTTCCGCAGACTCACTGACAGACGAATGCGCGGAGCCACTCCCAACCCCTCCCCACCGCTTCGCAACCGCTTCGCGGAGGGAAGGGCAAAAAGTCACCGCCAAAGGCGAAGTTTCGTCGGGCGGATTCTGCTTTCGGCTGCGATCCGCCAGGCCTCTTGGGCGGATCACGACCCTACGAATCCGCGCGTAGGCTCGTATTTCCCATCCGCCCCGATTTTTGTGATGATATTCTACATGGTAGTTGTTCACCTTCAGGGATAATCGCTTTATCGATCAACCTTCGGGCGAGGGGGTTTTTGATGAGTACGCTAGAGGAATCCTGTCAGGAAGTGGTGCTCGCGTGGACGCCGAGCGTCGTGTTTCTCTTCATCGTGCTGTTGCGCGATTGGCTGTATCGGCGCCGCCGGGGGATCTCTGAACTGGCAAAAACAGCTCATGACGGCGCGTAGGCGGATCGCGATCCGCCGTTATGAATCGCTGAGATGGCGGGTTACGCCGGAGTCTGTCATCGGGCCGCGCTTTGCGCGGACCCGTCGGGCTCCAATCCGCCTTACGGACCTCGAATGTGCTAGTTGTCATTCACGGCTTGATAACGTCAGGGCCGCCCGCGAGGCTGCCTTTCGGACGTGACCGTCAAGGTCCAAAGAAAGTTGTGATAGCAGCGGCAAGATCTCCGTGCCCGAGAAGGCCTCGGCAAGGTCGCAAGCCCACTGTCGGTGCCGGGCAAGTTCGTCCCGATAGAAGGCATCAAAAAGCGTTCGCCAGTTTGCCGGGCTAACCCGCAGCCGCAAGACCGAAGCAGCTTCCCTACGAACATCAATTTCGGAATCATTTATGTAGATGCGGAATATCGAAGAAAAATCCGTATCGACCCAAATGGTACCCAGAGCCCGGATCGCGCTTCGTCGGGTGGCCGCAGATGCGTTCGCCAGGAGAGACTGCACAATGAAGTGCGCCTCCGACAACTTCCATTGGGCGACGACGTCGCAAGCCGTTCGCACTACGTATCCTGATGAATCGCCCAAGGCGCCCAAAATGATGGCGCTCAACTCGCGCCCTCGCGGGTGGCGCCCTATAACCTCTATCGCTGTTCGTCGCAAAAATTGATCGTTGACCGCCGCTGCATCAGCGAGCGAATTCAGCGCCACCGCATCTTCACGGGATGCGAGGTTACGGACGGCCTCGTGAGTAGCCGGCAGTTTGGCAGCAGAAACTGGCATGTGGAATGGTCTCGTGCAGCTTCCCAAACGATGGTCCGTAATAATGCGGCGAGCGATGGACCTTTGCAATCGACCATCTCATTGACCAGATATCGAAGGTAACTGGACAGTAGTGGCCTATTTTGGATGCGGTGGGTCTTGAACAAGATCGCGGTCGCCCAACATGCCTTTCCAACCGCACTTAGGGCATTCAACGGGAGCCCTAAGTTGGTCGTGAGGATTAGCGCCTGGCTGATAATCGAAACCTACTATGCCACACACTGGGCAGCAGGAACGAATGTTGAGACGCTGAACGATTTTTGTGTACGCCATTGGTTTTTCCCAGCGTTCGCATATTTGACACGAGCCGCTGATGAGGAAATTTCGCTCAACTGGCGCGGCCCGCCGCCGTGCAGGTGGCTTTGGGAATAGGTGAGTTCCCAGAATTTACCGGTCCCTGGATCGGCATAAAGAACATCCCACCCGCTCTGGTCGTTGCCTAGTTTTTGCATTCCAAAGAATGCTATGTCGATCTCCGCTCCATGATCTTGGGGGTCATATTCGTTCGAGCCCCATCCGCCGCAGTTGGGGGATTGTAGTTGGGTCGCTGTCGGGCCTGACCGGAGATGCCGCGTAAGGTCGGATTCGATAGCGTTTGACCCAGAGCGACGCCCATCCGCGTCCTACCACAAGCCCCGCTGCTGCATCGGAAAAAACAACTGCCCCCCGCGCGGACGCATGTTGCCGGGCTGGGGATGCCGATCGGGCTGGAAAAAGGACCCAAAGCCGCCATCGTCGTCCGAGGACTCGCCGTTCGCGATGACATCGGCCGTCGGGCGCCGCGTCACGAAGCCGCCCTGGGGCTGGTTGTTCAGCACCGCGACGAACTCGGTGCGATAGTTGGTCTCGCTGCTCAGGGGTTCGTCCGAGACGATGATCGAGGATCGCGGCGCAGCCGTCGGCGCGATGCGATCGAGCACCTCCTGCGGGATGGTGATGCGGTCGAGCGCGTCCTTGGCACTGTCGCCCTCGTCGATCGTGACCGCGGTCCAGCGCAGGCCGGCGCCGTTGCGCGCCATCGCCGTGAACACGTGCGTGCCGATCGGCGTGTCGGGATCGCGGATCGTCACCGGGACCTCGATCGACGCATCGAACACCTCGCCCCCATCCGCCCACCGCTTGTGCGTGTTGCGCCGAACGTAAAGCTTCTGCGTCGCGCGGCTGATGTAGACCGAGACCGGCTCGAGCGCGAGCTTCGCCTCAGCTGCCGCCTTGGCGGTCTCGGCTTTCCTGGCCGCGGCCGCCTTGGCGGCATCCTTTGCGATGGCAGCGGTGGCGAGCTTCGGCGTCACGTCGCCCTTGGCGGTGTCGAACTGCGTCTGCGCTTCCGCGGCCTTGGTGGCGGCCTTCTGCTTTGCATCCTCGGCCTGCGCCTTGGCCTGGTCGGTCTTGGCGGCGGCAAGCTTCTTGTCGGCAAACGCGAGCTCGGCGTCGGCGCGCCTCTTGAGCAATTCCAGCTTGCGGACGGATGCCGTAAGCGATCCGCTCTCGCGCGCCGCTGCGGCGGCGGCTTTCTTCGCCTCGTCGGCCGTCTGGGCGGCCTCCTCGGCCTCGCGGGTGAGCGTCTCGGCACGCGCTGGCGCCGCCGCAAGCGCCGCCGCGTTCGGGACGAACAGGGCCGGGTGGGAAAATTCGACCGGGGCCGCGTCGTTCGGCGCGATGATCACCCGCATCCCGATCCACGTCGTGTCGAACAGCTTTTCCGCGAAGCCGTAGGGCATCCGCACGCAGCCGTGCGAGGCCGCATAGCCGGGCAGCGGGCCGCCATGCAGCGCGACGCCGTTCCAGGTGATGCGCTGCATGTTCGGCATCCATGCATCGTCATAAAGGGTCGAATGGTGGTCCTTGTCCTTCTCGAGCACGGCGAAGACGCCGGCCGGCGTCTCGCGTCCCGCGACGCCGGTCGACACCGGCGCGCGCAGGATCCAACCCTCGGCGTCGTAGAAAGTGACCTTTTGGGTCTTGATCGACACGATCGCCATGATCGGCTCGCCAGCCTCGCGCGGCGCTACGGCCTCGATGGTTGGCGCAGGGCGCGCCTGTTTCGCAGCGGCGCCGGCGGTCAGCGCCGTTAGGGCTGTTATCGCCGCGAGCGTCACAATGGCGAAAGGCCCCCAACGCCGCATCGCCCCGCTGGATTGCGCCGTCACCAATCGATTTACCATGCCATGCCCCGGTTGCCTGTCCGCGCTTGCGTCGATCACGTGTCGGATCGCGATTTTCGAATTAACCAACCACTACCATCCAGGCCGGCAATTCGTTCCGGGACGATCGGCAAATCTCTCATATACGACAGCCCGAGTGGGAGGAAGGGTGGTTCGCGGCGGGAACTGGCACCAAACGCGTCAGCGACGCGCGCTATCATGATGGCGCTTTTAGTCCCTAATGAGACATTGGTTCGCCTGCCGGAATGACATTGTGGGTCATCGCTGACGGTCGAGAGTCTTGCATATAGCCCATGCACAAATTGCCCGTCGTGCCAACTTGCCGCATCCCCACCAGTATTGCCATCGACCCCAAATCAGAACGATCATCCGCGCATCCCGCACCCGCAAGAGGGGCGCTTCGCGGTCGTCACGGACGTTGGGAGCGGGATGCGATGGACGCGTGAGTTGCGCAAGACGAACGCAAGCGTAACGCGGACGGAGAAGTCGTGTGGTTCTGGCGCCCCGACGCTGGCGCTAAGCTCGCAAAGACGCATCGAGCGTCTTGCGAGTGACGGTGGCAAGAAAGCCCGGTCACCGGGAAGAGCACGAAGGACCCCGTTAAAACCATCGCGCAGGGAATGCCGGTTGTTGCGGTGTACCTGTAGTTGCTGACGCCTGTGCTTTTTTACTGCACAGGCGGCTACGGGTGCAACGCGCACCCGGCATTCCCTGCGCCCTCTGTTTTCCGAGGGCGGTTTTGAAAGCAAAACTCGGACGCATGCGTGCCGCGAGAACGTGGAGTCACGTCCTGCTCCGCTGTCATGCCCATTTTTTCCCCAGTCGTCATGCCCCGCGCATGCCGGGCATCCAGTACGCCGCGGCTTCTCGGTTCAAGCACGGACGTCTCTGAATACGGGGGCGCCCGGTCATCCCCGATCGGGTCGGGGACAGGCGCCGGGCGATGACGAGCGGAGTATCTGGGCGAACGAGCGGAATGGCTGTTTGAAAATTAAACCAGAAATCGAGATTTCCCGCTCCAAGCAGGCGGCGGGACACCATGGTGCTGGCGATCCCGCGGTATCGTTGCTACATAGCGCAGGCGAAGCTGCGTTGCGCGTCAGGAGCCATAATATCCCCGGGGCCTTATCGATCCTTTAGGGAACTGTCCCTGGCCGGGTCCGTGGACTCGGACATATGGTGCCCACCTACTTTCGTAGGGAACTCCGGGATCGAG
>Ga0137412_10003902_pt1 | contig 11917 bp, 9 predicted proteins | sample CZODoug2_1_16fun_FD_122160 | JGI IMG/M metagenome (GOLD analysis project Ga0137412, IMG submission 122160) | Vadose zone soil fungal communities from Angelo Coast Range Reserve, California, USA - CZODoug2_1_16fungal (Hybrid Assembly) | ecosystem: Environmental > Terrestrial > Soil > Vadose zone...
CTGCCGCACAGGTGTTGGTTGTCGTGACGCCGTTTAACGTGATCTGCAGCTTCTTCAGGAATATCGGGTTGACGCACCGCTGGAAATAAGCGAACGCCAGGTGCTGCCCAGAGCTCAGCGGGGGGTCGCTGACGGTGCCGCCCCCGCAAGCGGTGAGCCCGATCGTGGCACCCACCGCCGCAAGAATACCCCGCACGGGTCGTTGCGTGCCTTTCGTCACGGAGTGCAGCCGCTCAGTATCCAGTTGGCGATGGTGTTGTAGTCGGCGCTGCCAAACGGCAGGACCGCCGTTGTCTGATTGGCGGCCCCTGGCGGATGGGGAATCGTGGACGGCATGCTCAGCAGCAGGTTCGGCGACGGATTGTTCATGACCGTACTGCATTTGGTATCGCTGATCATGGTCAGCACAACATTGAAGTCCGAACTCGGGGTCCCGGTCAGCACCAGCTTGTTATCGACGAACGAGGTGCCAGGTGGCGGCACCTGATTGCTTCCGACCCCCTGGTGGCAATAGGCCGCGCAAGTCTTCATCAGGATCGGCTCGACCTGAGCGTTGAAAGTGGCCTGGCTGAGCGAGTTGATCATGCGCACGCCGCTCGCGCCGTTGAACGGATCGTTGTAGTACTTAGCACCCAGGTCGATCCACTCGGCGACCAGTCGTTTCTCTGCTGCGTTCAGCATTGTGGCATGGTTGGGCGCCGAACCCGGTGGATTGGGGTGTGCGGTTTGTGCGGCAGCGCCGGACATCAGGTTCTCGCCCCACATGATCTCGGTCAGCCGGCTCTTGCGCGCCATGCCCACCGCGTCGCCTTCGCCGCCGGTCGGGGTCACCAGAGCCGGGCCCCGCACAATGACCAGAACGCCGTCCTGGATCTGCGTGACCGGCTGCCCGCCGGAGTTGAGCACCGGGGCGCCGACCAGCAACGATTCGTAGGACGCCATGCGGCCGGTTCCCGCGATGGTGGCGGTCAAGTCCAGCTTGGCCGGATCGGCGTGGCAGGTGGTGCAGGTGTTGGCGCCGCGATTGCGCGTCCAAATGGGCTGGATGTGATCTGGGTAGTTGACGATGCCGTTGAGGGGAACCGCTTCAGGGGCGACCAGATCGTCGGCAGGGTTTGTGTTGCCCGTGTACTTGATCGCGAGCGAGCTACGGGCCGTCACCCCCGGCTTGCTGGTGTCCGCCCACACGTCGGCGTAGGTCGGATCGGGCGAGAAACTCAGGACCGTGGAGTCAAGACGGGTGCGCGTCGAGGCCATCGTCTCACCCGACTGATGGGCGCTCGCCATGGATGGCAGCCAGGCAGCCGGAACCGCGTTGACGATCGTGCCCGAATTGAGCGATGCGCCGCGGCGCGGGCTGTGGCAACCGTCGCAGGTGCGGCGCTCGCCGGGCCGGGCCTGGATCCAGTTCGTGTGGACCTGAAAGGCCCGACCCTGGGAGTCGAGCACTTGCAGGCCGATCGGCATGTCGGCTGGAATGTTGAGTTTGAAGGAGCCGTCGGGCTCGACCGCCGCGTAGCCGAGAATCTGCTGCGGCTCGAACTCGGTCAGCCCGATTGCCTGCCGCAAGCCGGTCGATCCTTCTGGCGGCGCCACGGCGCGCACGGCCCGCACAAAGCGCGCCGGCGCGCATCCATAGGCCGCATTGGCCGGATCCTTGATCTTGACCAGGTCGGCCACCAGCGCGCGCGTGTCGAGCGGATCGAGCGGCGCTGTCTTGACGATCGACGTGGCGCACCCGGTCGGCAGATCGGCCGCCGCCAGCACCGGATCGCCCATGCGCCCAAGGCCATCAGTGTCGTACACGCTGCGAACTTCGATCACAGCCAGGCCCTGCGCGGCCAGCATCGGATCCACGCTGGTCGGTTGCTGAACGCTCGGTTCGGCAGTGGCCATGAGTGCAACCGGATTCTTGTACAGGAAGCCGGCGGGCGGCGCCGCCACGATCAGCCAGGTCTGGGTGGCCGGGTCGAACATGTAGATCGAATAAGACGGCGGTACATTGTTCTGCAGTGGATCGGCCGCGACGTCGGCGATCAAGCGGTTCTCGGCGCCGAGCCGAGCCATTTCGGCCTGGGTCAGGGTGGCGCACGAAACGACAACGCCGCTGCGGGCGACCTCGCACGGCGCATAGGCGACCAAGACGCGGTTGGTGCCGTCCCGCAGCGGATACGGAGTCGTGACCCGCCCGTACCGGGAAACGCCGCCGCCGAAATTGAGCGGCTGGGCCGTCGCCTGTTTCTGTCCGCCCTGCGCCGGCACGGTCGAGTTGGCCGGGGTGTCCTGTTCCGAGTAGTTGCCGGCGTCGATGAACATCAGCGCACCGCCTTCCTGGGTCCTGTCAAGCGGCATCGCATCGCTTGTGATGAACCCCTTGTACGGCCCGCTCGGATCCATGTCGCGTGGGTGCAGGAAACTGTTGGCCGCGTTATGCGCGCCGTACAGCACGAACAGGTTGGTGCCGTCCGGTTTGGCGGTGAACACCGTGAAACGGTTGCGGTCCCCGACGTGGTCCCAGCGCGAGTACATGATGCTGCCGTCAGGACGCACCACCGGATTGCGGTCGTGACTCTGGTTAAAGGAGATCTGCTGGATGTTGCCGCCGTTCAGATCCATCGTGTGCAGGTTGAACACGCGCTCGCGCTCGTACTCGTCGAGCGCGTAATAGCTGTGCCCGAGCGCCTGGTTCGGAAAGGACTTGGTCTGTCGATTCGAGGAAAAGACGAATCCGGCGCCGCCCGGCAGATAGCTTGGGGCCACGTCGTCGGACTGCGACGAGCTCGTGATGCGCCGGAAGCTGCCCCCGGTGATCCCACCGGCGCTCATGTCGTATTCCCAGATGTTCCAGTGACCGGTGCACGCGGACACCTTGCCGATCATCGCGGTGCTCGAGGTCGGGCAATTCATCGCAAATACGATCTTCTTGCCGTCGTAGGACACAGCCGGGTCGGTGACGTCGCCCGCGCCCTGCGTGAATTGCGCGGTCACGTTGTGGGCGGGTGCGCTGGGCGAAGACTTCTCGCGGATGATCAGGTCGCCTCCGGGAGCGAAGGGCCCGCCGGTGAGCGGGTTGAGCGTGACGGTATTGGCGCGCATCGCATAGGCCACCGGAATGTCGCCGGCCACCGTGACCGTGCTCGAATCGGTGTTCGAGCCTGAGCAGGCGACGAGCCCCATGCTTAGCGCTGCCGCGATGCACCCAACCACGCGCATGCGGATTCCTGCCTGGCCTGTCATCTTGACCTCCGGACGTCTCGATTGGTTAAGCGGCATGCGAACACCTTCTCATCGCCCCGACTGCGGACCACGGTCCAGCAGGCCCGACGAGTAATGCAGGACACCAGCGGCGTCGACCACCACCGTGTCGACACCTTCGAGCGACTCGACGAGCCGCATGCCTCTTTCGACCCCCATCACGAAAACGCTCTTGGTCAGGCCTTCGCTGGTCAACCCATCCGGAGCGATGACGGTCACGCTGCGCACGCCGCCGGGCGACTTGCCGGTGCCGGGATCGATCACATGATGGCAACGAACGCCATCGGCCTCGAAATAACGCTCGTAGTCGCCCGAGGTCGACAGCGCCACGTCTTGCAGCGGCAACAGCGCCACCACCTCTCCGGGCCTGCGTGGATCGCGAATCCCGACGCTCCAAGGCCGCCCGCGCCGGTCACCGAGAATGTGGCTGTCGCCGCCAGCGGTGACAATGGCGTTGGCAATGCCGCGGCTTCTGAGGATGGCTGCGCCGTTGTCCACCGCCAGACCCTTGGCGAAGCCCCCCAGATCGATTCGCACGCCCGGCCGCGCGAAGCGGATCGAACGCGCCAGCGGATCGAGCATCAGGTTCCGGTAGCCGACTGCAGCGCGCGCACGAGTCAGTTCTTCCTCGCTCGGCTTGATTCTGCGCCGATAGTCGTACAGCTCTCCCACGCTGGCGAAGGTGATGTCGAACGCACCCTCGGACAATTTCGAAAAATCGATCGAGCGCGAGATGATGTCGTACATCGGCTGGCTCATCGCCACTGCCTGGTACGCCGCATCGCGATTGATGCGCGAAAGCTCCGACCCCGGCTTAAATGGACTCATCGTGTCGTCGATGCGGTGCATTTCGGCCATGACCGCTGCCATCGCGGACTCGCCGGCGGCGCCATCCTCGCTCCACAATTCCACTCGTACCGAAGTGCCCATGATGGCTTCATCGCGGCTGTACCAGCCGCCCCGCAATCCGCTCAGCGACATGGTGACTCGCAGCGCAGATCGCGTCGTTCAAAATGCAACTGATCTGCCAGCCGATTCGGTCGATCAACACGCCGCTGGCCGGGCCGCCCGACGCAGCTGAATCCGCGCAGGCGACGCCAAACGCCGCTGTAACTTGAGTGCATAGTTGCTGGAGTGCAAGAATCCGGCGGCGCGAACCGATTCGCCGCTCGCGCTGCATGACGTGCCTGGGGGCAGACATCTGCCACGCCGCTCATCGACCCGATTGCACGGGCGGCGCCAGATTCGGTGCACACGTTATAGCGCCGCGTTGTTGGGATGGGCATTGCCTTTCCTACTTCCTTTTAGGGAGTCCTTTCGAGGGATCATGGCGCTAATCCGCGTCGGCGGCCATCATGAGTACGGCTTGGCCTGTTTTCCCGCGGCTGAACCTCAAGTTTTCCGGTCGGGTCGATACCCTTAGACCGTTTGGTCGAGGTGCTGCCGGCGCAGGCGACGCCCGGTCATAGCTGTGCCAGCCTGTCCAGAATCGTGAGGCGGTACTGATCGAAGTCTTGGATGTCGTTGTGGGCAGCGCCGTGGACCAGTACCAGCTGCGCGTTTTGGGTCAAAGCCCGCAGTCGCACGCTGTGGTCGAACGGGATCAGCCGATCACGGTCGCCATGGATCAGCAGGACCGGTCCTTGAACGCGGGCGATATCCTTGAAAGTTTGCAGCGGATAGCGCAGCAGCGCCGACGGCAGCAGCGGGTAGTGCGCGCGCCCCAGCTCGGCCATGCTCCAGAAGGGCGACACCAGGATGGTCATGTCGGGCTGGATCTGCGCGGCCAGCCCGGCCGCCAATGCGGTGCCAAGCGAGCGTCCATAGACGACCTTGCGCAACCCCTGATAGCGCGCAGCGACCGCCCGCCAGGCAGCGGCCACGTCGCTGCGCAACTGCGCTTCACTGCGAATCCGGCCGGTGCTCTTGCCGTAGCCACGGTAGTCGAGCATGAACAGGTCGAAGTTAGCCTGCCGGTAAAACTCGGAATTGACGAACCAGCTGGCCAGGTTGCCCGCGTTGCCGTGCAGAAAGAAAACCACGCCCTTTGGATGCAGCAGCTGTAAATGCAGCGCCGACAGCGTTGCACCATCGACCTGGATGCGAACCTCTTTGACGTCGGGCAGGCCGAACGCGTAATCGGCAGGCAGCGGCTCGGGTTGAAAGATGAGCGCCTCTTGCCGCAGGTACACGAGCGCCACCAGAACCAGCAGGCCCGTGACCGCAATGCCGGTCAGGATCGTCAATTTTTTCAGTTCGAGTCCTGCACCAGGCCAATGCGCCTGCGCAGCCGTTCGGCCTCGACGGTGGCGCCGGCCCTCTCGGCCCGCAACGCCTGTACATTCAACCACGCCAGCAGCGGTCGCCTCCAACCCTGCTCGGACGCGGTATCAACCGCCAGGGCGATCTCGGCCGGGCTGGCCCGGCCGGCCTGGAAAAGCACAGCAGCGGCCACCAGCCTCGAAAACGGGTCGTTGATCGCGCGCAGCGCATCGAGCGCCGCATCGGCACTCGTACCACTGGCAGCGCAGGTGCGCTGTGGCGGTGGAAGCAATGCGATGTCTTGCGCCTGCAGCCGTGCCCCCAGGAAATCGGCGTACGCGCGCTCGGGCGCGGCCGCCTGCGCGCTGAGCTTTTCAAAACCTTCGCATGCTTCAAACACCAGGCTGGCCACGCGCGCCGCGCATCGGATCAACTCGACGCGGGCCAGTAGATCGGCTCGGCCGGTACGCGCGATCTCGGCGTGCCCCAGATCGAACTCCTTGGCTTCCAGGGCACTGTCGCCGGACAAGTAAGCGCTCACAGAACGATCGATCGCCGCCTTCGAATTCAGCTTCCAGTCGGGCGGAGCCGGTGCGCCGGCGCACGCCGCCAGCAACCCGACCGCCACGGGGGTCAAATGCCAGCGGCGGGCAAGTCCGATCATGGGAGCTTGAGTTCCGTGTCGCGCGCAAATGGCCACTTCCGATTGACTTCGTCGACCAGGTGTTCGACCTTTCGCAGGCTGACTTCCACCTCGGCCCGCAAGGCGCCCAGGTCGGTGGTGGCGACGCGCACGTTGGAAGCGGTACCCTGTGCCTCTTGCAGCACCGCGTCGACGCGCTTGAGCGTTTCCCGCGCCTCGCCCAGCATTGCATTGAGCTGCACGATGGCCGCGTGCGTCTCGCTCATCACACCATCGGCGCCAAACACCTGGCTGTCGGCCTTGGCGACGACGCCGTCGACTCTGGCCAGCAGCGTGTTGGTGTGGTCCAGCGCAGCAAGCAGCTTGCCGGCATCCTTTTCGTTGCCGAGCAATACGCCCAGCGCGCCGCGAGGCCCTTTCAGTTTCTCGGTGGTCGCCTGAAGGTTGGCCAGGCTTGCGTTCAGCGGCGAGTCCGGCGCGCTCAACGCGGTCAGGTTCTGCACCAGATCCCGGGCAGCGGACACCAGGCGGGGAATTTCCGCCGTGGCGTCGCCCACCAGGGCCTTGCGCACCGCGCCGTCAGGCAGCGGCGGATCGGTCAGGATGCCGCTGAAGGCCCGGATGTTGGTGTTGCCCAGCATGCCATGGACCAGGGTGAACACGCTGGACTCGCGCAGCCAGTGGGCGTCCCTCTGGGGCACATCGATGATGATGCGTGCATTGCCCTCGGGGTCCAGTTCGATGCGTTGTACGCGGCCGATGGGGAACCCCGAAAAGGTCATGTCCATGCCGACCTTGACCCCCTCCGAGTCGTCTGCCACCAGCACCAGTTGCTGGGTGGCCTCGAAGGCGCCGCGCGCGTACATCACGTACACCACGGAGCCGCCCACCAGCAGCAGCATCAATAGCAGCAGCATCGCCACCTTCAATTCCAGGTGAGCGACCGGCGACGCGGGGCCTGGCGCTACTTCCGTCATGAATCTCGAGCACTCGACATCAATAGTAATTGCCTACCAGCGAGGCCGCTTCGACCACCAGAATCACCAGGAACATGCGAACCAGTCCGCGAAGCTCGACGCTGGTTCTGGAACGCGCTAGCGCCGAATCGTATAGAACCGAGGCGACCGGAATCAACGAGACGGCCAGGCTGAGGAAAAAAATCTTCAACGCAAAGATGGTCGTCGTCGCCGCATCGAAGATCTGACCGACCGTATGCGTGTAGCCGGCAAATCCCCAGCGCGTGAAGCCATAGACCGACAGGTACGCCAACACCAGGGTCAGCACACAACTCACGGCCGCCAGCGTCAGCACGGCAAACACGCCGGCCACCACACGTGGCAGCACCTCGTGTCGCAACGCGTCGACGCCCTGGATTTTCGGCGATTCGAACTGGCCGCGCGAACGCATCGCGGCGATCTCGGCACCATCGGGTATCGTGCATCGCAGCGCAACGAACAGCGCCGTCGTCAGCGGTATCAGCTCCAGCACCAGAACCCGCACCACCATTTGCAACGCGTACTGTGACAAGCCGTAGCTGAGCGCCGTGACCACCACGATGCGAATCAGGACCAGGCTAAGCAGCGCCGACAGCACCGCAAACCAGAGCAGGTTGGGCATGGTGCTCTGATAGACGTGGCGGGCCAAGGCCGAGCGGTTGGCCCGCCTGTAGATGGACGGCGAAAGTACCAGCGCGAGGATCAGGATGCCCAGATGAATGATGCGCCACCATCCTGCAAACGCGCTGAGCGTCAAGCGGCCAAGCTCGGACAGCGCACCCTCGCGCAATGAGGTCGGTAACATGAAGTTAGGTAGAAAAGATCACGAGGGACCCTCTCCCCCGGCCCCTCTCCCAGAAGGGAGAGGGGCGGCTACCGGCGTCGTTCTCATGCGCAAGGGGCGCTCTGCCCCAGCCCTCCCTAAAAGGAGAGGCAGCCCGAGCCTGCCCCTCTCCGGTTAGCTTTAGACATGATAGGTGCTGCCACGGGACTCTGAGCTGCGGGTCTGCCGGCGGCCTGGCACCCTGAGGCTGGCGCTGGAAAACGGCGATCCATGAGTCGAGCATCGCCTCAGGCGCCAAGCGCCGAGAGCACGTCACGAGCGTGATTTGCAAGCGTCGAAAAGTGGCCTTCCTCCGGATAGAACGTCGCCGTGCAGTGCGGCAGGGCTGCGGCCAGTCGCCGTGCCGGCCCGACCGGCGCCAGGCGATCGCGCTCGCCGTGCCACAGGAAAACGCTGCGCAAGGAGATCGTCTCGAGTTGCAGACCCCAGCCGCGCACCAGTGCCAGAATCTCCCGGCGATTGGCCGCCGCACCCTGCCGTCGGCTCTCCGCCATTGTGCGCACCAGAGCCGCCCGGATCGACGGACGGCGCAGCACCTCCCGGTCGGCCTCGGCCAGCCAGGCGCCGATGCGCAGCAGCCGTCGCTCGGCGTTTCGCGAATCGGACGAGGATTCAGGCAGCAGTGCCCGCAAGCAGGCATGAAGCAGCTGCGGTCGACGCTCCCCGACCCACCAAACGGCGCGCATCCAGGCGGGGGCCGCTTGCCTGACCAGCTCGGGCGGGCACATCGTGCTGATCAATCCGCATCCGGTGAGGCGCTCGGCAATGCCGAGCGCACACGCGAGCGCGTAGGCCCCTCCGGCGGAGACACCTTCGATTGCGAAGCGGCCGATACCCAGTTGATCGGCCGCCTGCCTCACGTCGGCCGGCCACTCGGCCAGGCCGTGTCCCGGCGCGGCGTCCGAATCGCCGATGCCGGGCCGATCCAGACCAATCAGCCGCACTCCGGTGGCCTGCGCCAGTTCGGCCAGCGGCAGTACCTCCAGTCGCGAGGAACCGTTGCCGTGAAAGTGGAAGATCGGAAATCCATCGGCGCATCCGACTTGCAGGCAACCGAGCCTTCGCCCGTCAGGCAAACGCAACATCGAGGCCTGTCCCGTGCCCGCAGGCCGGTATCGGAAGCAGTCGAGCAGATCGGTTCATTGCAGGAAGTTAACGGTCTTTCGTACCCGACCGGCACGACCCACACATTTTCCAGCATCCGGGTTTCGGGGCGAATGCCGGCACGTTCAGTCCATCGTTGCCTCGTCCAGCACCGAATCGATCACGTTGCGATTCTTGTCAACGATGCGGATCCGGGCCGGGAACCAGTGCAGCTTCTCGCTGATCCAGACCTCGAGGGACTCGTCGCCGGTTTCGGTGGTGCGATTCGACAGCACGCGCAGCGCTGGCAGGCGTCCGATCCCGGAGTCGACCGATTCTTCCCCGGTCACGGTGAAAGTCCAGTGACCGATATCGCGCGTCCCGGCCAGCGTGATCGGTACCACGCTGCCGCGAACGAATCGCTCCGGATAGACCTGTCGCAGCACCGACAGCTGAAACTGGATGCTCAGGCGATCTTGCGTGCCAGGCTCGGCCGTGCGCCGCCCGTCTGCATCGGTGAACGTGACCTGGTGATTGACCCAATCGAACTGTGTGGTGGCAAGCGAATGACGATGGCGCCTCTCCGTGTAGCGCTCGGGCGCCAGACCGAAGTCCGGGTCGAACTGCCCTTGCGAGGACTGCCCGAAGTTGACCACGTCGATGCTCAAGTCGGAGTAGTACCGTCCGTCGGCGAACCGCCATTGGGTCGTTGTTCGTCCACGTACGCTCAGTACGAATCCTCCCACGCGCACCGATCCATGGGACTCGTAGACGAAGCGTGCCGACTTGGGAAGAACGACTTGCACCGCGGCGCGCGCGGGCAGCGGCGGGGGCAACGGCGGCGGCGCTTCGGCCTTGCCCGCCGCGGGCGCCGGTGGCGTCGGCTCGGCCGGCGCGGCTGCTTCGACCGGTGCGATGGGGGAAGCAATTGCGACTGCACGCTCCGAGGCAGCGGGCGGCGTCGGCGCGCGGGCTCTCGGCAGCAACCGAGAAATTCCTGGCCGAGCTCGGCTGGCGCGAGTTCTCCTACAATCTCCTGTTCCATTTCGGCGACCTCGCCCAACGCAATTTCCGGCCCGAGTTCGATGCCTTTCCCTGGCTCGAGGCGGACGGCGCCCTCGAGGCGTGGCGGCGCGGCCGCACCGGCTATCCCATCGTCGATGCCGGCCTGCGCGAGCTGTGGGCCACCGGCTGGATGCACAATCGCCTGCGCATGATCGTGGCATCGTTCCTGACCAAGGACCTGCTGATCGATTGGCGCGCCGGCGAACGCTGGTTCTGGGACACGCTGGTCGACGCCGACCCCGCCAACAATGCGGCCGGCTGGCAATGGGTCGCCGGTAGCGGCGCCGACGCCGCTCCCTACCTCCGCATCTTCAATCCCGTCCTGCAAGGAGAGAAGTTCGATCCCAGCGGCGACTATGTGCGCCGCTGGGTGCCCGAGCTCGCCTCCTTGCCAGCCGAGATCATTCATCGGCCGTGGACGGCCAACGCACCTCTGCCGCCGGAAATCTACCCGGCGCGCATCGTCGACCACGCCACCGCTCGCGAACGTGCGCTGGAAGCCTTCCGCGCGCTCAGGCGACCGGCCTAGTTTCATCGCAGGGGCAGTCACTCATGAAAATCGCCGTCGTCGGCGCCGGTGTCGCGGGTCTCGGCGCCGCCTGGTCGCTCAGCCGCCGCCACGACGTGGTGGTCTATGAGCGCGAGAGCCGCTTCGGCGGACACTCCTGCACTGTCGACGTGCCCTCAACGGACGGCCGCCAGCCGGTCGATGTCGGTTTCATCGTCTACAACGAGCGTAACTATCCCAATCTCGTAGCGCTGTTCGAGCATCTCGGCGTGCCAACGCAGGAATCGGACATGTCGTTCGCCGTCAGCCTCGATCGCGGCCGCTTCGAGTATGGCAGCTCCTATGCCGGTTACTTCGCGCAACGGCGCAACGCGGTACGGCCCTCCTTCCTGCGCATGACGCGCGACATCCTGCGTTTCAATCGATTGGCGCCGCGCCTGCTGGCGAAAGCCGAGAATCTCGACTTCACGATCGGCGATTTCATCGTCGACGCTGGCTTCAGCGATATCTTCCGCGACCGCTACCTGCTGCCCATGGCATCCTGCATCTGGTCGACGCCGCTCGGCCGCATGCTCGATTTTCCGGCGCAGACCTTCGCGCGCTTCTTCGACAACCACGGCCTGCTGACGGTAGGCCCGCAATTGCGCTGGCGGACCGTCAGCGGCGGCAGCCGGTCATATGTCGAACGCATCGTCGGGCCGCTCCGCCGCCAGGCGCGGCTCGGCATGCCAGCCAGCGCACTTCGTCGTCACGCCGAAGGCGGCGTCCAGGTGCGCGACGCCTCGGGCCACTGGGACCGCTTCGACAAGGTCGTGCTGGCCTGCCATGCCGACCAGGCGCTGGCGTTGCTCACCGACACGACTGAGCGCGAGCGCGCGCTGCTCGGCTCCTTTGCCTACTCCTCCAATACGGTGTGGCTGCACAGCGATGCCAGCCTGATGCCGCGGCGGCGTGAGGTGTGGTCGAGCTGGAACTATGTCGCCGAGGCGGGCCGATGCGACGGCCAGGACGGTGGCAAGGCGAGCGTGACCTACTGGATGAACCGGCTGCAGAATTTGCCCGGCGCACCGCCGCTGTTCGTTTCGGTCAATCCCGGCCGCCTGCCCGACATCGGCCAGGCGCACGCCTACTTCACCTTCGAGCATCCGATGTACGATTCGGCCGCCATCCGCGCCCAGCGCGACCTGCACGAGATCCAGGGGGTGCGCGACACCTACTTCTGCGGCAGCTACTGCGGTTACGGCTTCCACGAAGACGCGCTG
>Ga0137412_10003903_pt1 | contig 11917 bp, 7 predicted proteins | sample CZODoug2_1_16fun_FD_122160 | JGI IMG/M metagenome (GOLD analysis project Ga0137412, IMG submission 122160) | Vadose zone soil fungal communities from Angelo Coast Range Reserve, California, USA - CZODoug2_1_16fungal (Hybrid Assembly) | ecosystem: Environmental > Terrestrial > Soil > Vadose zone...
AGCGCCGCCGAGCGAACATGGCCTACCAACAATCCATCGCCCCTATCGCCCAGTTCAGCAACCGTGCTGACCTCGCCCGCAACGCGTTTCCCGTTGACTGTAAATGTCAGCAGCGCGCCGTCGTTGGAAAGCGAAACCAGCTTCCATTCTCGAGGTGGCAATGGAGTCTTTGATACCATCCTGACGGCTGGCTTTCCGACTACCTGGTATTCGGCAACCAGGTGGCCCGGTGCATCGACCCCAAAGAAGAGCCGGCCTTGCGCGGTGCCCTGGTCGATGATCGGCGCCTGGTTCCAGGGCAGTGCATCCAACTTGATCCAACAGGAGATGCTCCAGGGCAGGCCCCGCCCGGTCAGCCGCGGAATAGGATGCGTGGCGACGGACGTCGACATCCCGTCCATTTGCAATGCGGTACCGACGGGGCTGGACGTCTCGCCAGCAGCCCCGCTCACGGCGACTCGCTCACCCGATACGCCATCCAACAGAGCTTTTCCCTGCTCCGTGACGGTGTAGCGCGCCAAAACGCTCCCATCAGCCGCCCAACTCGCGACCAGGCCCATCAACAACAGCCAGCGCGCCGCGTCAGCCAAACAGATGCTCCTGCCGACCGGACACACCTACGTCGATTGCAAACAATGCACCCTGGTCCGGATCATTGCGCAACTCATGCGCAAGGCCGAAGCGGGCCGAGGTCACCAGCAACGTCCGTAACCCCGATCCTCCGAATGCACAGCTCGTCGGAGCCTTGCACGGCAACTCAACAGCCCGGTCAACGCTGCCGTCCGGAGCGAACCTGACCACACAACCGCCCCCGACGCGGCAGTTCCACAGAAATCCCTCGGCATCGAGCGCTGATCCGTCCGGCAAGCCGACAGGAAACGGCTCGCCAAAGGTTCCTCGGGAGGTGAGCTCACTGCCGCGGCGATCGAATGCGTAGAGTTGATTCGACAGCGTGTCGGCGCACAGGAACCGCCCGTCATCCGTCCAAGCCATGGTGTTGCAGATGCCGTATTCGCGCGTGGTCAAAGGCTCAACACGGCCGGAAGGCAGAACGCGATAGTAGGCCCCGCTCGAGCGGGTCATATCCATCGGCTCCCCGGAGTCGCCGATGTTGTTCTGCATCGTGCCGATCCAGTAGGCGCCGTCCGGACCGACCTTTCCTTCGTTCAGTCGATTGTCAGGCAGATCCGGCTCGACAGTCGCCAGGGGCGCAAACCGATCGTCGTAGTCCCAGTAGGCGAGGCCGGTGCGCAGTCCGACGATGCAACCCCCGTCTTTGCGCAAGCCGATCGAGGTAACGAGGTCGGGTGTTGGCCAAGTCTCATGATGTCCGGTCGATGGCGTCAGCGCATTGATCCGCCGCCCCACGATGTCGACCCAGAAGAGCCGGTGCGTGCGTGCACACCAGACTGCGCTCTCGCCGACGATGTCCCCACCCGAAATCAGTCGCTGCACGTCCGCCACGGCTCCCCCTTCAGATGAACCTATAATACAGGATGGATCTTTGCTATGCTCGATCAGCAGGCAATCGGCTTTGGAGCCCTGATCGGTGACCCCACCGGCGACTGGACGGACTGTGCTTCTGACTGGCGGGCTGGGATCCCTTGGTCGGGCCCAGGCGCGGGCGTTTGTCGCAGCGGGTTTCCGCCTGTGGCTGCTCGATCGGCCGGATCATCCCGAGGCCGGGCCCTTCGTGCGACAACTCGACTCGGTCCACTATGTCGGCCAGGATCTCGCGGATCTCGAGGGTTCGCGCCGGATCGTGGCGGAGCTGGCGCAGAGCGTTGGTGGCATCGACGTGCTCGTCAACAACGCAGCACTCATCCTCAACCGCCCGTTTGAAGAGTTTTCGCTGGCCGAGTACGAAGAGCAGATGCGTGTCAACGCCGGTGCTGCCTTCGCCCTGTCGCAAGCCGTGGCCCCAGGGATGAAGTCCAAAAAAGCGGGAGCCATCATCAACTTCTGCTCGGTCACCCTGAGTGGCGAGTGGGAGGGTTACGTTCCGTACGTTGCCTCCAAGGGCGCCATGTTGGGTCTGACACGCTCGCTTGCCCGGGAGCTCGGTCCTCATGGCGTGCGTGTCAATGCGGTTTCCCCGGGAGCAGTCGTTTCGGCAGCCGAGGCGCGGGTTTTCGGCGCTCGCGCCGATGAATACAACAAGTGGGTTTTACAGCGCCAATGTCTTCCCGGCCGCATTCAGCCGGAGGATATTGCGGCGGCGGTTGTGTTTCTCGCGGGTGACGGAGCCCGCATGATCAGCGGACACATGTTGGAAGTGAACGGCGGTTGGTAGTCGCAGGAGAGATGTGGTGAAGAACAAGGTGGTCAAGGTGGCAACGGATATCAGCGGACCCATCACCAGGGTCAGCGCGGAAGGCCTGGTTGGCCGCGCAGTGAATGCCATCGTTGAAGAGATCCGCGCCAACGGTTTGCGCAAAGGCGACCTGTTGCCCTCGGAAAGCGCGATGGTGGCCCGGTTGCAGGTCTCGCGCATTGTCGTTCGCGAAGCAAATCGATACCTCGCAGCGCTTGGCATCATCGAGATCAGCAACGGGCGCGCACCGCGGGTGTCGGTACCCGATGAGAACGTGGTCGGCATGTTGTTCGATCATGTGGTTTACACAGGCCACGTCAGTGTCCAACAGGTTCTGGCAGTGAGGCGCCCCCTGGAGGTGCGTGCTGCCTGTCTCGCTGCCGTCCGTCGCACGGCGGAGCAGGCAAAGGAGATCGTGGGGCATGCCGCCGCCATGCGCGCGACGCTGAACGATCCGACGTCAATGCGCGAGCATGACATCGCTCTGCACGCAGCCATCGCCGATGCGAGTCAGAACCCGCTTCTGGCCATCATGATCAAGGCGTTTACTCCGGTCACGCGCCAGACCTGGCCGGTCGGCTGGAAAAGCCGCACCGAGCCGGAAGAGCAAATGGCCATGATTGCCTGTCATGAGACCCTGGCGGATGCCATTCAAAAGCAGGACGTGACTGCCGCCCGAAACGCGATGTCCGCGCATTTCGATGAGTCGGTGAAAGCTCTGGTGGCCGCGGGCGTCAATTGACAGTCAATCGCCGAAGTGTCCTGAAATCAGGCGCCTCCGTTGCCGCCGCGCTGGCTTTGAAAACAACGGGCGCCGCTCCATCGTCTAACAGCAACGTCGTTTTCGTTCGCAGAGAGTGCGCCGACACGGCGAAATCACGCCTCGCGGTCCGTGAGTTGCGCGCGGGGTGTCTGGCGCTGCGATTGGCGCCGGATGTCCGGGAAACCCGGGAATCAGCGCCGGGCGCGCTGACGTTTGTGTTGCGTATCGATGCAGGCGTGACAGGCCCGGAGGCCTTCGAGATATCATTCACCGGTAACGCGGTCGTGCTGCGTGCAGCAGACGAACAGGGCCTTCTGTACGCGGTGTTTGAGCTGCTCGAACGACAGGGCATGTTGTTTGGTCTCGATGGTGCGGCAGCTCCCATCGATCTGCCTCGACACTGGAGCTTGCCGGCAAAGCATGAAATCTGGCGTGCGCAGCCGCTGCTCGCAACCCGCGGCCTGTTGCCTTGGCCGGACTTCCTGAATTGCGTAAGCGTCTACAACAAGGAGGACTTCCGCGCCTATTTCGCCTCCATGCTGCGCATGCGATTCAACACGTTCGGCTTGCATGTTTACACTGACAACGAGCAGCCGACGGAATCCTACCTGTCAGTGGAATTCGGTGGTGTCGGGCACCAGGCCGTATTGGAAACGACGGCCATGCGAGGTTGGGGATACCTGCCTCAGCGCACCTCCACGTACCGGATGGGCTCCGCGGAATATTTTGATCGGGAGACGTTTGGAGCGGATGCCGCACGGTTTGCGGCCGGTCCCTGGGAGATGGCCGAACGGACGACGGCGTTACTGCGCGACGGGTTGGATTTCGCCCGCGACTTAGGCATACGCACGGGAGTCGGCTTCGAGCCCTACAAACTGCCGGTTGCGATCGCCGATGCCCTGCCCCCGGAAGCAGCGAGCCACCCCCAGGGCTTTCCCGAGTCACGCACGGCAAAACGGCTGTTGGAACGCCGGCTCGCCGATCTTCTCGAGCGCTATCCGGGTGTCGATCACGTCTGGCTCTGGGAGGATGAGACCTCCAACTGGCAAAGTCGCGGCCGAAATGTGCCGATCTCGGCAATTGCATTCCTGCAGGCGCACGACTTTCTGCGGCGGCATGCGCCGGGCAAACGGCTCGTGGTGGCGGGGTGGGGCGGTTTCACGCGCCACTTTGCGCATCTTCACGAAGTGTTGCCCGGGGACATAGTCTTTTCGGCGTTGGGTAACTCACTCGGTTGGGATCCTGTCGCCGAAGAGTTCGGTACATTGGCCGATCGTGAGCGCTGGCCCATTCCCTGGCTCGAAGACGATCCTTCGATGTGGTTTCCCCAGTTCCGGGCCTCGCGTGTGCAAGGTGATTTGCAGCGCGCACGGCAACTCCACTGCCAGGGAATGCTCGGCATCCACTGGCGCCACCGCATCGTTGATCCGACAGCGACCTGCTTTGCCCGTGCTGCCTGGAACGACGGGCTGACGGCAAAGCAACACTACGGTCACTACGCACGCTCCCAAGCCGCGGCGCCGCGCGCGATGCAACTGGCAAACCTGCTCGTCGACTGCGATGAAGGCCACGGGATTGCGTCAACCAACACCGGCCGCAAGGACGCGAATGGATTTGCGGTTCACATCGAGCTCACGGCCGACTACCAGGAGGGATTCAAGTATCGGGAAAACGAACCCGATACCGCGATGCTGCCGAAGCAACGTGAGATAGCCAGCCGCTTCGCCGCTCTGGCACGGGCCGCAACCTCGCCGCTCGAGCGCGAGCGCCTGGCCTACCTGGCCAACTTTGTGGGATTCATGGTCCCGTATTGTGACGCGTACAGTAACGCCCATGCCCTGAATGCGGTGGTGGCGAGGGCGGTTGAGCGGCGCAAGAATGGCGAAGCCGACGCGGCGCGCGATCTGGTGCTCAATGAGGGTGTACCCATGTGGACCACCCTGGCCCCGCAGGTTCGGTCTGCATTGCTGACATTCCAGGCGATTGTGGCCACCCGCAACGATCTCGGCCAGTTGGCCTCCATGCAGAACAAGCTGGTTCGAATCGCCCTGGAGCGACTGCGACTGTCGCTCGAGGAATTCGTGGGTGATCTGCCGCCGGCGGCCTCTCGAGTGTATGCAGAGGCAATTGCGGCCGAAGCAACCGTGGCGCCGCGGGTCTTCCTGCCAACGCGCCCCTCGATCCTACGTCCAGGTGAGTCGTTGCGGTTGTTTGCCCACGCGGTTGGAATCGGCGGCTCGCCTGAGCTTACCCTGTTGACGCGGCCAGTCGGTCAACGGGAATGGGCTTCCGCGCCGGCCCGCCACGAGGGCAGAAGTGTCTTCAGTGTCAACCTGGGACCCTTGGCTGCCGACGTCTCCGCCGTGGAGTACCGACTTCAGGCGCGTGGACCCACAGGGATGCTTTCTGACCCGGCGGGTGAGGGCGCCCACGTCGCCACCGTGCTGGAATGAAAACAACCGTCAACCCCAACGGTCGCATCGAAAAAGTCCTCATTGTCGGCGGTGGCACGGCCGGCTGGATGGCCGCGGCAGCCTTCTCCAAGGTACTCGGTCCCAACGGCATGGCCCTCGAGTTGGTCGAATCCGAGGAGATTGGCACGGTCGGTGTCGGCGAGGCGACGATCCCCCAGTTGTTGCATTTCAATGCCCTGCTGGAGCTCGACGAGAATGAGTTCGTGCGGGCGACCCAGGGCACCTACAAGCTCGGCATCGAGTTTGTGGACTGGCTCCGCCCCGGCCACCGCTATATTCATCCCTTCGGTTCGTACGGGATCCCGATGCTCGGAGTGGATTTTCAACACTTCTGGCTCAAGGGACGCCACCTGGGCGAGACGGCGTCGCTCGATGAGTATTCCATCGCCGCGGTGGCAGCGCGCCAGTCGCGCTTCCTACGGCCTCTCTCCGACCAGACCCGCTCGCCTCTGTCGAAGATCTCGTACGCATTCCAGTTTGATGCGTCCTTGTATGCAAAGTATCTGCGCCGTTGGGCCGAGACCCGCGGCGTCATCCGCACGGAAGGTCGCATCGCCACGGTCGAGCAACATCCTGAGAGCGGGCACATCCGGGCCGTCCAGTTGAGTGACGGACGTCGGCTGGAAGCAGATCTCTTCATTGATTGCTCGGGTTTTCGGGGTCTGCTCATTGAACAGACTTTGAAGTCCGGCTACGAAGATTGGACTCGCTGGCTGCCGTGCGACCGGGCTGTTGCCGTTCCCTGTGCCCGCATCGAAGATCCGTTGCCCTACACGCGGTCGACCGCACGGCCCGCAGGATGGCAGTGGCGCATCCCGCTCCAACATCGCACTGGAAACGGTTACGTGTATTCGAGCCGCCACGTCTCGGATGACGAAGCGGCCGCAACCCTGTTGCGCAATCTCGACGGCGAACCACTCGCGGAACCCCGGTTGTTGCGCTTTACCGGCGGGCACCGCCGCCGCCCCTGGATCGGCAATGTGGTTTCGATGGGATTGGCGAGCGGCTTCCTGGAACCGCTCGAGTCCACGAGCATCCACATGGTGCAATCGGCAATCGCGCGCCTGATGACCCTGTTTCCATCGGCGCGCTTCGAGCCGGCCGAGATTGACGAATACAACCGACAGACCCTCCAGGAATACATCCACATTCGGGACTTCCTGGTGTTGCACTACAAGGCAACCGAGCGCACGGATACGCCGTTCTGGAACGAATGTCATGCCCTTGAGCCGCCACCGGGTCTCGCCCGGAAGTTGGACCTTTACCGCACAAACGGTCGCATCGTGCGTGACAAGGACGAATTGTTCACCGAGACCAGTTGGCTCGCAGTCATGGCGGGACAGGGAATTGAAGCGGCCGGCTACCATCCTGTCGTTGACCTGCTTGACGCGGATCAGACGCGGCACAGACTGGCGGACGTCCGCGCCGTCAATCAGCGTGCGGTCCGACTGATGCCGCGGCATGTTGACTTCCTGGCTGGAAAACAGGTGCCGCTGGTCCTTTCCTGATGATGCGCGCGTTGGCTGCAATGCTGTTCGCGGTGTCGATCGCGTCTGCGGTCGCCCGCCCGTTGGCAACCCCGGCCCCAAAATCACACGTTCCCCAAATCCTCTACGGCGCGTCCTACTACAACGAGTACATGCCTGCCGAACTGGGCGCGTCACGACTGAACACGGACGTCGCACTGATGAAGCGTGCCGGCATTACCGTTGTGCGGTTGGGCGAATCGAGCTGGGGCTCGTTTGAGCCCGCGGACGGCCGGTTCGAATTCGCTTGGATGGACCGCGTCATTGCGGTGCTCAGCCAGGCAACAGCTCGTGAGTCACTATCGCAATGAGCCCGCTGTCATCGGGTGGCAGCTCGACAACGAGACCGGACCCAACGGCGCCGCGAACCCGGGCGTGTTCGCCGATTTTGTGAGCTATCTGCAGGCGAAGTTCAAAACGCCGCCAGAATTGAACCGCGCCTGGTTTCTCAGCTACTGGGGCCAGTCCATTCACGACTGGTCGGAGTTGCCCCGACCCGACTTTACGGTGAGCCCCAGTTACAAGTTGGAATGGGCGCGGTTCCAACGATCCCGTGTGACTGCCTATCTTGCGTGGCAGGCGTCACTGGTGCGCGCGCTCGCACGGCCGGATCAGGTCGTGCTCCACGATTTTGCGAGTGCGATGCGGACCGACGTCGATGAGTTTGCCATTGCTCCGCAGCTCGATGTGGTTGGCATCAATGTCTACCACGAGACGCAGGACCGCATGGATGGGCAGTGGCAGGCCATGCAGGGCGACTACGCCCGCTCGCTCAAACACCAGAACTATTTCGTCACCGAAACGAGTGCCCAAACCATTGGGTGGAATTCTTCGGGGCAGTTTCCCCCTTACGACGGGCAGTTGCGGCTCGATGTCTATGCCAACGTGGCAAGCGGTGCCAACATGCTGCTGTATTGGCATTGGGCCTCATTGCACGCGGGCCTGGAGACCTATTGGAAGGGTGTTCTCGGACATGACCTGCAACCCGGCCGCGCCTACGACGAGATTGCGAGGACGGGCGCGGAGCTGCAGCGGCTGGGCCCCGCTATCGCCAACCTCACCACCCACAACCAGGTTGCGATTCTCTACAGCGCCGACTCCAGCAACGCAATCAACTTCATGCCGTACAAAAAGCCGGCTGGAGGTGACTGGCGACCGGAACAGACGAATGGGTATTCCAGCACACTGACTCAACTGCATCGCGCACTCTATCGAGCCGACGTGGGAGTGGACTTCCTGTCGGCGGACGACGCTCACGCTGATTTCGCTCAATACCGCCTCGTAGTCGTCCCCAGCCTGTACGTCGCGAGTGATGAGCTGTTGCAACGGCTCGTGCGCTACGTCAAGAACGGCGGGCATGTGTTGATGACCTTCAAGAGCGGTTTCGTCAACGAGAATTCCGCCGTTCGCTGGCAACTCGCACCGGGCCCGCTCGCCGCCGTGGCGGGATTTACGTACCAGGAGTTTTCAAACCTCGCGAATCCGATCCCGCTGCGCGGCGATCCCTACCAGTTGGGAGCTGACAACCGGGTCAGCGATTGGGCCGAATTCCTGCAACTGCACACGGCCACGGCACTCGCCTGGTATGACGACCCAACATTGGGCCGGTGGCCTGCCATCACGCGGAATGAGTTTGGCGCCGGATCCCTGACGTACGAGGGAACGGCGTTGAGCGACAGCCTTCAGTACGCGGTCGTCAACGATGTGTTGCGGACAGTTGGTGTTGCCAAGCCTGATCGTGGGCCTTGGGGGACGGTTCGTACACGCACCGCCGTGGGTACTGATGGCCGGATCCTGCATTTCTTCCTGAATTTTTCCGCACTGACCGCCCATTTGACCTATTCGCATCCCGCGGGCCGGGACCTGCTGTCAGGGCGGCCGCTGGCCCCGGGCCAGCCGGTCGACATCGGTCCCTGGGATCTCGTCATTGCCCAGGAAACCCGAGCCTCTTCCGGCGCGGAGCGCCGCAATTCGGACGGGGTCGCTTCGACCCCGTAAGTCCAGCGCTTTAGCGCGAAAAAAAAGGTAGCGCTATCATATAGGTTGGGTTTATGCTCTATCTCACGTTGAGCGGTGCCTGCGATATAGCAGCGCACAGCCGATTTGGTAGAGGGGGGCAGTGAATGGGTTCGAAGCAGACAGCTCAAATGACGGTGTCCGCCGCGGTCGCACTTGTTTTGGCGACAGCGGCCTCAGCTCAGTCAGCGGACAACAAGCAGACCGAGCCAGCGGAGCCTGCTACCTTGCAGGAGGTTGTGGTCACCGGCATTCGCGCGTCACTCGCGAATTCGCAGACCATCAAACAACTCGCACCGACGGTGGTGGACGCCGTTACCTCCGAAGACATCGGCGCTTTGCCCGATCGATCCGTGGTGGAGTCGCTGCAGCGCATCCCGGGCGTGTCCATCAGCAAGTTCGAAGGCGGCAACGATCCGGATCACTTCTCCGCCGAAGGCACCACGATCCAGATTCGCGGCCTCAGCCAGGTTCAAACTCAAGTCAACGGCCGCGACACCTTTACCGCGGGATCTGGGCGCAGCATCAATCTCGCCGATTTCCCGTCCGAGCTGCTCAGCTCGATTGAAGTCTACAAGGAGCCGACCGCCGACATGATTGAGGGCGGCTTGGGCGGCACCGTCAATCTCACCACACTCAAGCCCCTGGATCACAAAGGCTTCCATTTCGCCGTCGACGCCGAGGCCAACTACAGCGACTTCGCGAAGAAAACCACGCCTGTCGGCTCGGGCCTCATCAGCAACACCTGGGATACGGACGCCGGCAGCTTCGGTGTGCTGGCCGACCTGTCCTACTCCCGGCTCAAGGTTCGCTCGGATGGTATCCAGGCGACCAACATCCAGACACGCGACGGGCAAACAGTCAACGGCGTCCTGCGCAACCAGTTGCCTGGCCAGGATGTGGCTTACGCACCCATCGGTGCCAGCTTCCGCACCCAGGATACGGACCGGACGCGCATTGGCGCGGACCTGGCTGCGCAATGGGAAAGCCCCGACCGCACGATGATGCTCACAGGGCAGTTCCTGCGGACGCAGGCCACCCGCTCCTGGACCGAGCACACATTCGAGACCGAGAGCGGCTCATCGGAATACAACACTTATCCGTCGGGCTGCCAGCCGAACGCCGCGTCGGCCGCCGTGTGTCCGGCCGGTTTCGCGGACTACACCTACAACGCCAGTAACGTTTTCGAAAAGGGTTACATCACTTTGCCGGGGACGGGCTGGCGCACGGCAACCTCCGGGCAGGCGGATTCGCCCACGCCGACCGGCGGCATGCAGATGAACCTGACGCGACGCGATCGTTACGAGCGCGCCGTGACCAACGACGCCTCCCTGGGCTTCAAGTGGCAGCCGACTTCCCGCCTCACCGCACAGGTTGACGGTCAGTACATCAAGACGAGCAGTTGGGACTTCGATTTCACCTCTTACACCGACACGTTCGCGGACATGCAGTTGGATCTGACCGGCAACCTGCCGGTGGCAATCCCCACCAAGCCGCAGAACAATGCCTCGCCGAACGCCCGCATTGCGGGCGAAACCGACGCTCAGTATTTCGCGGATCCCGCCAACTACTTCACGCGCGCGGCAATGGACCATGTCGATGAGAGCGACGGGCACGAGTGGGCGTTCAAAGGCGACCTGACGTACGACATCGACAACGACGTCCCATTCTTACAGGCCGTGAAGGCCGGAGGCCGTTGGTCCGACCGCCAACAGACCGTCAAATACACTCCCTACAACTGGGGATATGTGAGTGAGGTGTGGGACGGAACGGGCAACGCTGTCTATCTCAACCAGGCCGGGCAGAGTCAGAATCAGCTTTTCAGCTTCAACGACTTCTTCCGCGGCAAGGCGAGCGCGCCTCCGGGCTGGTTCTACAGCAGTCAGCAGTTGAGCAACTATGCCGCGACCGCGTCCTACATAAAGAGCCTCGAGCAGGTCTGGATCACTCAGAACGGCGGCTTCCCGGGGGGCTGGACCCCGGTCGCCGAGCGTAGCGGCGTCATCCCGGGCACACCCTACCGGCCGGGCGAAATCGACGATTCGGCCGAAAAGACCGGGGCGGCCTATGTCATGCTCAACTTCGGCTCGAAAGATCCGATCGTGGGTAACGTGCGGATCCATGGAAACATCGGTGTACGCTATGTCCGCACGGAAGACCGGTCGCTGGGCTCCGTCCAGTACCCGTCCAACACTCTTGGTGGCTCGTTCGCGCAAATATGCCAGGGGGGCGCTGCGCCGCCACCCGTCTGCGGCCGCGGCGAGGACTATTACAACAGCCTCGTCGCGTTCAGCAACGCTGGCTCCAACGCCTCGACGGTCACGCATACTTTCAACAACTGGCTGCCGAGCTTCAACCTGGTCGTCAGCCCGGTCGACAACGTTCAGTTGCGCGTGTCCGCGTCCAAGCAGTTGCAACGACCCGACTTCGGGTTCCTGCGCAATTACGTCACGCTGAGCGACAGCACCGGGGATCTGCCCCTGGTCGCGTCCGCGGGTAACCCGAATCTGAAACCGGCCGTGTCGACCCAATTTGACCTCGGGGTAGAGTGGTACTTTGCCCGCGTGGGTTCCCTCACCGTCGACTACTTCCAGAAGCGGGTCCACGACTTCTTCTATCAGTCCGTGTTACCTCAGAATTTCACCAACAACGGCCAGACGCTGACGGCCTATATCACGCAGCCGGCCAACTATTCCGGCACCGGCAAAATCAACGGTGTCGAGTTCGGCTATCAGCAGACCTTCGATTTTCTGCCGGGATTGCTGAGCGGGCTCGGCCTGGCGACCACCTATACGTTTCTAGACAGCCAGGGTTTGCCGAACTC
>Ga0137412_10003904_pt1 | contig 11916 bp, 9 predicted proteins | sample CZODoug2_1_16fun_FD_122160 | JGI IMG/M metagenome (GOLD analysis project Ga0137412, IMG submission 122160) | Vadose zone soil fungal communities from Angelo Coast Range Reserve, California, USA - CZODoug2_1_16fungal (Hybrid Assembly) | ecosystem: Environmental > Terrestrial > Soil > Vadose zone...
GTTGCCATTTTCGACACGACTTTCGCTATACCGGTCACTGGATTCTCAGATGCTCTCCAAAAGCATCAGCCGAAGATTGTTGTCATATACGAAGACGATTTCAACTTCGTCACAAAGATGTGCCTTGCACATATGCGAGACCTGGCAAACCAGTTGTCCACCATGGCCCACATCAAAGGCATCCCCGTGATTGTCCACGGGTCGGATGCCACCGATCACCCCAAGGAGTATCTCGACAACGGTGCCGACTACATCCTCAATGGAGAGGCCGAGCAAACATTGACCGACCTCTGCACTTCGCTCTTACAGTCGCGCGAGCCAAAGAATATTCCCGGGCTTGTACGTTACATCTCGTCAGATAAGATGTTGCAAAGTGTGACGAACCCTCCTAAGAATCCCTCGTGGACCACTCTCCCACCGATCGCACGAGATCTAATCGACCTCAAGCCATATCGGCGTGCCTGGACTGAGAAACATGGCTATTTCTCTACCAATGTTGTCTCAAGCCGTGGCTGTCCTTACCGCTGCAATTGGTGCGCAAAGCCCATCTCCGGCGACAAATTCCACATCCGTGCACCCAAGGATGTCGCCGCCGAGATTCACGAATTGAAAGAGCACTACGGCGTACAGCACATCTGGTTTGGCGACGATGTCTTCGCACTGGACCATCACTGGGTTGAAGCATTCGCTAAAGCAGTCGAGTCAAATGGTGAAGCCGTTCCCTTCAAGATACAGTCACGTGCAGATCTGATGAGTGAAGCAACCGTTTCAGCCCTGAAACGCGCAGGTTGTATCGAAATATGGATGGGCGTCGAGTCTGGATCGCAAAAAATCCTGGATGCGATGAGCAAAGGGCTCAAACTATCCGCAGTTCATGCCGCTCGAAAAAGACTCTACGAGGCTAATATTCGGGCGTGCTATTTCCTTCAATTTGGTTATCCAGGAGAGGGATGGGACGAGATTTGCGATACAGTCCAGTTGGTTCGCGAGACGTGGCCTGATGATATCGGCGTCTCACTTTCGTATCCACTACCCGGAACAGATTTTTTCAAGCGTGTGCAAACTCAGCTAGGGCGCAAACGCAATTGGACCGACAGCGACGACTTATGCCTGATGTTCAAGGCAGCATACAAAGACGAGTTTTACCTGGCGCTTCGGAATGCGCTGCACGCGGAAGTGGACTTGTGGCACGGCGATGGCCTATCGAGCGGTGGCCAGGACTGGACTTCACTTTGGGACAAAGTGTTTGCGCTTGAGGAAACCAGCAAGAACTCTGAGGCCACGAGTTTTACGCAGTTTGAACCCTCCGGGCGGGACCAGCTTGTTCATCTTGAAGCCATTCAACCGGCTCGATGAGAAAGGGGATACATGGCTGAGCTTTTACTCGCACACGGTTACTTTCTCTACGAAGACCCCAAAGAGCTGCAGATCATGAAGCCTTATGCGCCTTTGGGCATTTTGTATCTTTGCTCACACCTGCGGCGGAAGGGGTTTGACGTCGATGTATTCGACACTACCTTCTCCAGCCGGGAAGCACTCTTCCAGCATCTGCGCAGTGAGCAGCCTTCTGTATTGGGGATCTACGCCAATCTCATGACGCGCAAGAATGTGGTGGAAACGCTCAAGGTCGCGCGCGAAGCGGGCTGGAAGACAATTGTCGGCGGCCCTGAACCGGGGGCCTATGCTTTGGAGTACCTGCAGGCGGGAGCGGACTTCGTGGTGTTTGGCGAAGGCGAACTCACGGTCGAGGAATTACTGGAGTCATTTCGCGCGAGGTCTACGGACGCTCACGCTGCCATCGCCGGCATCGCTTACCTTGATGCCGATGGCAAAATGCACGAGACTCCGCAACGCACACAGATCTCCGATCTCGATAGCCAACCCTGGCCTGCGCGGCAGGCGATCGATATCCACCGCTACGTGAAGACCTGGCGCGACGCGCACGGCAAAGGCTCGGTCAACTTCATCACTGCGCGCGGATGCCCTTACAAGTGCCGCTGGTGCAGCCACCAGGTATTCGGCCAGACTCATCGCCGGCGCAACCCGTTGCTGGTGGTAGACGAAGTGGAATGGCTGTTGAACACCTATAGCCCGGACATGGTTTGGGTGTCGGACGATGTATTCACGATCAACCATGCGTGGCTGCGCGCGTACGCGGCGGAGATGCGTTCGCGCAACTTGCGCATCCCATTCGAATGCATCTCGCGCGCGGATCGGCTGAACCCGGAGATGCTTGACCTGCTTGCCGAACTTGGTTGCTTTCGTATCTGGATTGGTTCGGAAAGCGGATCGCAGCGGATTCTCGACTCCATGGACCGTGGAGTCAAGATCGAGCAGGTGCAGCAGGCAGTTGCCATGAGCCGGGAGCGCGGCATTCAAAGCGGAATGTTTCTGATGTGGGGTTATGAAGGGGAGGAACTGGAAGATATTGAGGCGACGATTCGCCATGTAAGCACGTCACAGCCGGATATCTTCTTCACCACGGTTTCTTACCCCATCAAAGGCACGCCTTACTACAAAAAGATGTCCGACCGTCTGGTGCAACTGCAACCGTGGGCAACCAGTTCCGATCGGGAACTGAAGATCAAGGGGCGGCACTCGCAGAGGTTTTACAGCTACGCTGACCGGTTGCTGAAGGAAGAAGTGCAGCTTGCCCGGATGGCCGGTACTCCAGCGGCAAATTCCGAGAGCGCAGCCAGCCTGCGCCAGAGCATTGAACAAGCGCGGGCAGGGCTGCTCTCGACGGTCGCAGAGGTGGACGCATGAGCGTTGCGGTGGAGAGCCAGACCGTGCTCGCGTTCGACAGCCTGGCCGCGAAGTACGATGACCTGTTTACGCGCTCCATGATCGGCCGCGCACAGCGTGGAGTTGTGTGGGACGCCTTGATCGACACCTTCGAACCCGGTGCCCACATTCTGGAAGTCAACTGCGGTACCGGCGAAGATGCGCTGTTTCTGGCGGGACATGATGTTTCCGTTCTCGCCTGCGATGCCTCGGCGCAGATGATCGACACCGCTCGGCGGCGCATGCAGAGCGAAGATCCGGAGGCGCCGATCGAATTCCGGGTTCTGCCGACAGAGCATCTTTCCAAGCTGGGGCGTGGAGAGTTGTTCGATGGAGCATTCTCCAATTTTTCGGGGTTGAACTGTGTTGCGGATCTCCACCTGACTGCCCACCAACTAGCCGGCCTGGTAACCAGGCGCGCTCCTGTGCTGATCTGTCTTTCGACTCGCTATTGCATTTGGGAGATAGCCTGGTTTGTTCTCCACGGCCAGTTCCGCAAGGCATTCCGCAGAACCTCAGGCTTCGCAACCGTGAAGGTTGGGGAGTTCACGGTCAAAGTGTATTACCCGACCCTGCGGGCAATCAAGAAGACCTTTTCACCGTACTTTCGCATGCGTTGGTGCACCGGGATCGGGATTGCCGTTCCGCCTTCGTACCTGGAACCGATGGTGCGCAAGCATCCCCGTGTGTTGAACCTGCTTCGTGCGATCGACCGGGTCGTCTCTCCGCTGCTATGGTTCAGGACGGTTGGAGATCACATACTGATCTGCTTTGAGCGAGTGGAGGAGCCATGCTGCTAAGCGCGCAAGTACAGCTTAAGGAGCAGTCCCAGGTGCGCGGTACGGGGGTGATGCTGCGTTGTCCCCGATGCTTTGATTCGATCGGCTTCCTTCCGCCCCAGGACGCCGCGTCGATTGAGTGTTCCACCTGCGATGCACGGCTGGCTTGTGATCAGGGTATCTGGAAAATGCTTTTGCCGGAGAGGGCGGCCCGGTACTCGCAATTTGTACAGGACTACGAGTCGATTCGAGCCGCGGAAGGACGGGGCAGCAACAGTGATGAATACTATCTGGCGCTTCCCTATCACGATCTATCCGGCCGTCTGAGTGGGCAATGGGCGCTGCGGGCGCGTACTTTCCGCTATATCGAGCGAAAGATCATGCCTCGTTTCACTCCCCTGGCGCACTACCGTCTGCGCATTCTGGATCTGGGTGCAGGCAACGGTTGGATGAGCTATCGCTTTGCGATCCAGGGTCATACACCGGTCGCGGTGGACCTGCTTATCAACGAGCGTGATGGTCTTGGGGCAGCAAAGCATTACGAGCCGCGGCTGCCGTCCTTGTTTCCCAGGTTCCAGGCGGAGCTCGATAATCTGCCTTTCGCCGATTCCCAGTTTGACGTGGTGATGTTCAATGCGTCGTTTCATTATTCCGAAAATTACGAAAAGACATTGGCCGAGGCGATTCGCTGTGTGCGCGGAGGCGGCACGGTGGTGATCGCTGACACTCCGTGGTACAGGGACGAACGGAGTGGAGCGCGCATGCTGGAAGAGCGCCGCACGTTATTCATCCGGCGCTATGGCTTCCCGTCGGATGAGTTGAACAGCCTGGAATTTCTGACCGACCAACGCCTGGGTGCGCTCGAGCAACGCTTCGATATCCAGTGGCATGCGCACAGTCCTTTCTACGGTGTGCGTTGGCACATGCGGCCGTTGGTGGCCAGGTTACGCCGCACGCGCAAACCGTCACGGTTCCGGATCTACTCCGCCAAGGTAGTGAAATGATCATTCTTTTCCATCCTCGAGCCACCAAGCCCCGGAACTGCAGGCTTCCGCTTGCGGTGCTGGCTCTGGCGGCGGTGCTGGAAGGCAGGGAGGAATACAGAATTATCGATGGCAACCTGGAGGAGGATCCTACCGCCGCCATTCTGAGCACCATCAACCTCCACCAGGTTGAGCTGCTGGGGGTTTCCTGTATGCCTGGGCCGCAGATGGCAGCTGCCATGGAGACGTGCCGCGAGATACGCCGGCTGCGCCCCCATGTGCGCATTGTCTGGGGCGGCTACTTCCCTTCCCTCTATCCGGATACCACGCTCAATGCGAAATATGTCGACTACGTGGTCCGCGGCCAGGGCGAAGATACGCTGCTCGAACTTATCGACGCGCTGCGGGGAAAGCGGACACTCGAGTCCATTCTCGGGCTCTGCTATAAGGACGCGTTCGGGTTTCACCGGACCAACCCTGAACGGCCGATGAGAGGTCCTGACGAATTTCCGTGGTCGCCGTTCCATCGCCTTCCCGTGGAGAAGTATCTGCGGCCCTCGTTTTTCGGCAAGCGCACAGCCGTGCATCACGCCAGCATCGGCTGCCCATTCAACTGCAGCTTCTGCGGTGTGCATGCCGCATATGGAAGAGCAGAAAGAATGGAGTCTCCTGAGCGGACGGTCAAGATTCTCAGCTACCTGGTGGGCCGCTATGGCGCTGACTCTGTCCAGTTCTACGATATGAATTTTTTTCTGCGCGAGGATCACGCCCGCGAGTTGATGGACCGCCTGGCTCCGCTTAATCTTCGCTGGTGGTGCGAAGCGCGGGTAGACATCATGTCCCGGTATTCAGACGCCACGATGGAAGCAATCAAGAATGCGGGCTGCGCCATGATCTTCTTTGGGGCGGAGTCGGGCTCCGATTGGGTGCTAAAAGAGATGCAGAAGGGTATCACCACGGAAGAGACGGTGATGATGGCGCACCGTACGCGCCAGTTCGGCATCATTCCCGAGTTTTCGTTTGTCATCGGCAACCCTGGAGATCCGGAGCGCGATACCAAAGAGACGGTCGGCTTTATCCGCAAGCTCAAACGGATCAACCCTGACTCGGAAATTATTGTGCAGCACTACACCCCCACGCCTCAGCCGGGGAAGATGTATGGCGACGTTGACAGCAAGATCGTCTTCCCTGATAGCCCTGCGGGATGGGCGGAAAAGGAATGGATGGATTACACGCTGCGCATCGACACTCATGCTCCGTGGCTGAAGAGCAGGACTAAGAAGTTGATCGATAACTTCGAAACTGTCGTCGCGTCGCGCTGGCCAACGGTGCAGGACATTCGCGCACCGCAATGGAGCCGTGTGCTTTTGAAGATCCTGAGTTGGTGGCGCTATACGTTCCGCGTCTACAGCTTCCCGTTGGAGCTGCAATGGGCCAACGAGTTTATCAGTCTGCGTAAGCCGAAACGAGAGAGCTTATGAGCCAGCTGGCTTCGCTGCCGCAAGAGGTCTTCGATAGCTGGGCGGACGTGTATGACGCCCAGCCGAACCCGTTGCTTTCGCTCGAGCAGCGGCTGCTCGGCCCTATGTTGGCAGATGTGCGCGGGCTGGACATTCTCGATGCAGGCTGCGGCACAGGCAGGTGGCTGGAGCAGTTGGCCGAGCACTCTCCACGAAGCTTGTTAGGGGTAGACACCTCATCGGCCATGCTCAAAGTGGCCGCCGGCAAGCTGAACAACCAGTGTGATCTTCGGCTGGGGAGTTGTTCCGCGCTTCCGGTTCCCGACGCCTCCGCTGATATGGTGTTGTGTTCTTTTGTCGTCAGTTACCTGGATGATCTCGACAGCTTTGCGTGCGAGATCGATCGGGTCGCACGCCCGGGAGCAACTGTAGTTCTCAGCGACATGCACCCCGATACCGAAGCCTCGCTTAACTGGGTAAGGTGGTCTCCGGCGAAAGATTCGGATGCTCGGATTCACGGCCGGGGATGGCCTCTGCAACAGATTACCGGAGCCTTCGAAGCGCGCGGGTTCAGAGTTGTTTCGCTGGTGGAACCAATCTTTGGTGTCGAAGAGCGAGAGATCTTCGAACAATGCGGCCGGCCGGATTTGTACCAGGCCGCCGCGGATCTGCCGGCCATTTACCTGCTGCAACTGCGCAAGTCCACGAGTTCGCCGCGGGCGCGCATCTCCGCGAAGGGGACCACAGACTCGCTCCGTCTGCAAGGAGTTCGCGTAGTCCGGGGACCGATTGCAGCGTCATTGGCTTCTGTTTCCGTTGTGGGGGGCACGATCCATCTCATCCAGAGCGGGTCTTCCGCGAATAACAAGGCTAGCCATTTTTCGGAGAGCGCGCTTGATCTGTCCGGGTTCTTTCTGTTTCCGGGATTGATCAACGCACATGATCATCTGGAGTTCAGCCTGTTTCCTAACCTGGGTAACGGGCCGTACCAAAACGCCGCTGAATGGGCACGGGACATCCATGAGAACCATGCCGCCCTGATTGAGCGGCATCGCAAGGTACCCCGGCCGGTGCGTCTATGGTGGGGAGGCATCCGCAACCTGCTCTGTGGGGTAACGACCGTCTGCCATCACAACCCCATAAGCCCGGATTTATTGGACCCCGGGTTTCCGGTGAAGGTTGTCTCGGACTTTGGGTGGGCTCACTCACTCTCGCTTGATCCGCAACTGGCGGGCAAATTCGCGAAGAGTTCGAGCGACGCTCCGTTCATTCTGCATGCCGCGGAGGGGGTCGACCTGGAAAGCCAGGAAGAAGTATTCGAGCTTGACCGCATGCATGCCCTGGATACGCGGACGGTTCTGGTTCATGGCCTTGCGTGCACACCGGTGGCCGTGGGACTGATCAACCGGCGTATGGCCGCTGTGGTTCTGTGCCCCACCTCTAACAAATTTCTTTTCCATCAATTTCCTTCGCTTCCGCTGGTCCGTTCGCTGAACAAGGTGATCCTGGGGAGTGATTCGCCGCTTACCGCTGCAGGCGATCTGCTGGATGAGATCCGATTTGCGCGCACACAGATCGGCCTCCACGCCAACTCGATCTATGGAATGGTGACCAACCAGCCGGCAGACATTCTGCATCTTCGGCGGGGAGAAGGACGCTTGAGGCCCGGGTCGGCCGCCGACATGCTGGTGGTTCGCGACCGCGGTCTTAGCCCGGCAGAAACTCTGGCTCAGCTGACCGTCGATCAGGTGGAACTGGTGATCACGGCAGGCCGCGTTCAACTTGCGGGACCAGGGTTGTTTGAGCGCCTGCCGGCTGCGCTCACGAACGGGTTGGAGGCTTTCGAAGTAGATGGCGTGCAACGATGGGTTCGCGCTCCTATTGGCCGATTGATTGCGGATGCCGAAGAGGTTTTGGGAAGCGACTTCTGTGTGGGCGGAAAGAGGGTGCGCCGTGCCAGTGCTGCATGAGAAAGAGTTCGCTGCACCTCAGGCGTCTTCCGTACTGGCGTCGATGCCTATCCTGGTGCTCAACGTCCATAGCCATTGCAACTGCCGCTGTGTCATGTGCGATATCTGGAAGCGGGAGAAACACGAACAGGTGCGGGTCGCGGACCTCGAGCGTCATCGTGAGTCGTTGCGGAACCTGGGCGTCCGGCAAGTTGTGCTGTCTGGTGGCGAACCGCTGCTGCACGGCGATCTGCGCGCGCTTTGCCAGTTTTTCCGCGAAGAGCAGATACGCCTCACCTTATTGACTACAGGGTTGTTGCTGCTTAAGCGTGCCGGCGAAGTCTCCGCTCTGTTCGACGATGTCATCGTATCGATCGACGGGCCGCGAGAGGTTCATGACGGCATCCGGCGGGTCCATGGTGGTTTCGATGTGATTGCCCAGGGAGTTGCGGCGGTCCTTAGCCGAAAGCCGGATCTGCCGATTGCCTGCCGCATGACGGTGCAGAAAGCGAATCATCGCCATCTTCGCGCTACGGTAAGGGCGGCGAAGTTGATCGGTTTTACTTCCATCTCGTTGCTCGCCGCCGATCTTACGTCGGAGGCATTCAATCGGGCTTTGGTTTGGCCCGGGGAGAGACAGAGCGAGATCGCGTTGACGGAGGAGCAAGTTGGCGGGCTGGAGGATGAAATTGAGGGGCTGATTGTGGAACATGACGATGATATCCGCCGCGGATACATTGCGGAGCGGCCGGCAAAGCTGCGCCGGATTTCCCGTCGTTTCCGCGAGCATCTGGGGCAGGTTTCTCCCGAGTCTCCTACGTGTAATGCTCCGTGGGTTTCTGCGGTGGTGGAAGTGGATGGATCGGTGAGGCCGTGTTTTTTCCATCGCCCTGTGGGGAACATTGGGTCGTCTACGCTGGAAGAGGTAGTCAATGGTGAGACGGCGCGGGCGTTCCGGCAGTCACTCCGGGTGAGCGAAAACCCGACTTGCCGGCGGTGTGTTTGCTCTTTGAATTATCATAAGTGAGGAAATATGCGAAACAGGTTTAAGGTATTGGTCGGTCTGCTGGGGCTTGTGCCCTGGTACGGAATCACTGCTAACGCAGCGGATGTTGATTTGCAACCAGGAGCGAAGGCTCCGGCGTTTAGGCTTCCGTCTCAGGATGGAACTCCTGTCAGTCTCTCGGATTACCGCGGCAAATGGGTGGTGCTTTATTTCTATCCCAAGGACAAATCGAGCGGATGCACCATCCAGGCACACGAATACCAGAGCAATCTGTCCAAGTTCGAAGAGCATCATGCTGTCGTACTCGGGGTTAGTCTGGATACCGCGGAAAGCCATAAGAGCTTCTGCACCCAGGATGGGCTGACTTTTAAACTGCTTGCGGATCCGGATCGGCAGGCGGCGACGGCGTACGGTGTCCCGTTGATGACCTTCAAGGATATGAAGTTCGACGAGCGGGATACTTTTCTTATCTCGCCCAAAGGAACGATCGCGCAAGTGTGGCGGAAAGTGGATCCGCAAAAGGACAGCACCATCGTTCTCGCAACAATCGACAGCCAGAGTAAAAAGTAACCGCTATCGTAAGTGTTCCCGGAGTTGGCTGACAGCGCGCGGCATCTCTTCCACCGGTGTATTGCCAAATCCCAGGATCAAACCCTGGCGGGTATGCTTGCCCAAATAAGAAGGGGAGAGCGGCCAGAGCCAAAGGCCCTTGGCCGCCGCCCTCGCCGCAATCTCCTGATCGCTTAAGCCTTTGGGGAGAGTGACTGCCAGATGCATACCCGCCTGGCTGCCGTGAATCTCCAGCTCGGGCCCGAGTTGGTCCCGAATGCTATTGACCAGCGCGGTTCGTCGTTGGCCATACAGCAACCGCATCTTTCGAATGTGACGGGCAAAATGGCCTTCGCGCATGAAGTCGGTAATGGTTTCCTGGTAGAGATAGGGCGGAAAAATATCCATGGCGGAGCGCACGGCCGCGAAATGGCCTACAAGATCTTCCGGAATGACGATGTAGCCCAGGCGTAAAGAAGGAAAAAGAACCTTGCTGAAGGTGCCGATGTAAATGACCCGAGCATTCCGATCGAGTCCCTGCAAGGAGGAGATAGGCGCGCTTTTGAAGCGGTACTCGCTGTCGTAGTCATCTTCGATGATCCAAGATCCGGCGCTCTGCGCCCAGTTCAGCAGTTGCATGCGGCGGCCGGCGCTCATGGTGGCGCCGAGCGGGTATTGATGTGAGGGCGTGACGTAGGCAGCTCGGGCCTTGGGACACCGCTTGATTCCAGCAGAGACGATCATGCCGTCTTCATCGATCGGAACCGGGATGAGATTGCAACCTGCCCCGGCGAAGACGTTTCTTGCCAGCCGGTAGCCTGGATCTTCGACCCAGATGGAGCTTCCCCTTCCCAACAACACTCGTGCCGAAATTTCCAGTGCCTGCTGCGAGCCGGCAACGATCATGACCTGGTTCGGCTCACAGTGAACCGCCCGCGCAGTGCGAAGGTAAGTGCAGATGGCCTCGCGAAAGGTCTCGGTCCCCAGAGCATCAATGTTATGGATTGCGCTCAGGCGCGGACTTCGTGTGTGGCGGGCGACGATGCTCGACCATATCTGGAAGGGAAAATGTTCAAATGCGGGTTGATGCACGCCAAAGGCGCCAAAGCCGCGCGCCCAAGGCGGCCGTTCCGCTGTCATGAGGAGCCCGCGGCGCGCAACCGGCCGCGGTCCTGACCCAACCTGCGCGGATTGCGGGGTTCTCTCTTTACAAACGGTGAGACTCTCAGGGAGAGAGTCAGAGACAAATGTGCCTGCACCTTTGCGGCTCTCGAAATATCCTTCGGCTAACAACTGTGCGTAGGCGTTGAGAACCGGAATGCGGGAGATTCCCAGCTCCACAGCCAGCGAGCGGGAAGAGGGCACGCGCTGCCCGGGCCGGAGGTTGCCACGGACGATTACCATGCGAAAGCCGTCGTAGACCTGTTTATGAAGGGGGTCTGAGGCTTTCCTGTCCACGGCGATGACCGGGGCGATTGGCTCAGCAACTTTTGCCATGGATTGATGGTAGTGGCTATATGGACAAAGGGACAAGTGGCTAGTGGTGGCGACCACTAGCAGAGTGGAGCATACCTTGAGGCCCCCAAAAGCATGGCCCTCCCTCCCTGCTTGCTTTGACGCGGGCGGGGTTCACGTGGTTGGCGGTGAATGAAGTGTTATTCGAGGCGGAGGGTGTCGAAGGGACGGCCCAGTTCTGCACAAAGAGCTTCGACGGCCAGTTGATGATCGGCACGCTCCGGCAGGCCCGAGACGGTGACGGAGCCGATGACGCCGGCTCCCAGCACGCGCAGCGGGAAGCTCCCTCCATGGCTGGCGTAATCCGCGATGGGCAGCCCGTAGCGGTCGGAGAGGTTGGACTTTTTCTCCTCCATCTCCCGGCCAATGGCATAGGAACTGCGATGAAAACGCGCTACCACGTTGCCTTTACGGCGCACCCATTCCACGTTGTCCGGGGTGGTGCCGGGGAGCGCACTGTAAAACAGCGGCTGGCCAAAACGCCGTACGTCAACCACCAGGCTCAGCTTGCGCTCGACGGCCAAGGCACGCACATGTCCACCCAGTCTCCAGGCTGTCTCTTCGTCAAACCGGGCAAATTGGAGCTCTTGCTCCTGCAGTGCAATACGCGCTAGATCTTCAGCTATCGGCATGGCGCTACTTTAGCATCCCGGCAAACGCAACAAGCGTCCCGGATAGCGGAACGCCGGGATGCATTAAGACGCCACTAGCCAGATTTCCATTGCTCATCGAATATGCGATTTGATAAATCTTGGGCCGGTCTGCAGTCGACTATTTGGGGGGCTGTATGCGGTTATTTCGTGTCAATGCGTTTACGGGGTTTACCAGGCAAATAAAAAATACCTGGAAGCCAGCGTACCTGTTCCTACACCTGGTCCTGCTTCTCGTTCC
>Ga0137412_10003905_pt1 | contig 11914 bp, 10 predicted proteins | sample CZODoug2_1_16fun_FD_122160 | JGI IMG/M metagenome (GOLD analysis project Ga0137412, IMG submission 122160) | Vadose zone soil fungal communities from Angelo Coast Range Reserve, California, USA - CZODoug2_1_16fungal (Hybrid Assembly) | ecosystem: Environmental > Terrestrial > Soil > Vadose zone...
TTTTCCTTCTTCACCCACCTCGGCGACACCCTCCTCACCGGCCCCACCGGCAACAATCTCCGCGATCTCCGCATCCTCCTCGCGCATCCGTAAAAACAAAATGAGCGAGCGGCACCCATTAAAAAAAGCCAGTTCAGCCAAAAACAAAAACGGACGAGCAGCACCAACAAGTGAGCAGTATCAGCCAAAAACAAAAAGGACGAGCTCTCGCTCGCCCTCTTTTTCCAATCCGTTCCAACTACTGGAAGAATTTCCGGCCGTTTGAAAAATGTCCCAGGTGATTTTTGTTTCTACTTAAAACTTAAAACCTACAACTTAAAACTCACCTCTGAAAAATGTCCCTTGGGGGTTGTTTCTACTTAAAACTTAAAACCTACAACTTAAAACTCACCTCTGAAGAATGTCCCTTGGGGGTGGTTGTTTCTACTTAAAACTTAAAACCTACAACTTAAAACTCACCTCTGAAAAATGTCCCTTGGGGGTGGTTGTTTCTACTTAAAACTTAAAACCTGCAACTTAAAACTCACTTCTTCGCCGGCAACTTCTCTTCAATCGCCTTCAACCGGTCGCTCACCTCTTGCAGCATATGCTCCAGTCGTTCAAGCCGTTTAGCCATCGCCGCGGAATCGCCTTCCGCCTTCTCCCCGCCATCGGCGCCGCCCGGGCCCTTGCCCGGCTCTTTCTTCAGCCGCGCGATCTGCCCCTTGATCGTCGGCGCCATTTCGATGCTCAAGTCTTCGCTCTTCAACAACGCCTCCAGCGCCGGAATCGCGCTCGCATCGCCGCGCGTTCCCAGCGCAAAAATTGCCGAAAATCGCACCGGCGCGTGCGCCTCCGTCAAATAGCCCGCAATCTGCTGCGTAATCTCCTTGTTGTTTTTATCGAGCCGCGCCAGGCTGTTGATTGCCGCCTGTCGCGTTTCGATCGGCTTTCCCACGGCCACCCATTCCCGCAGCGTTGGCACTGCCTTGTCGTCACCCAACTCACCCATCGCACGCAGCGCCGCGTGCCGCAAAAACTCATCCGGTGAATCCGCTTTCACGGCCTCCGTCAAAGTTTCCAACGCATTCGGCGCCTTCAGTTTTCCAATGGCTTGTAGCGCTGACGCCCGCGCTCGGTACGAATCGTCTTGCTTGGCAATCGAATTCACTTTTGTCAGCACATCGGCGTTGTCTTTGAAGTTTCCCAGCGCGGCGACAATCCGGTTTCGCACCCACGGCTCCTTCGTGTTGTTAAGCGCCTCCAACAACAACTTTGCCGCAGCCGGATTCTTCGTGGCCCCAAGCGTATCCGCTGCCGTCGCGCGCACGCCCCACGCCTTGTCGTTCTTCAGCGCATCGCCGATCGATGCAATCGCTTCACCGTCCTCCTTTGATTTACCGAGTTCAACCACGGCATCCAATCGATCCGCAACTTCCGTCGCGTTCTTCAGCTGGTACAGCCATTCTTTCTTTTCTTTGTGAAATTCTGCCGACTTCAGTACATGCCCGCCCTTGTCGAACAGCACCATCACCGGCGCGCTCTCTGCCGGCAATTCGAACGCTTCCTCCGCTTTCGCCACAATGATCGGATAAGTCTTCGCGCCCGCTACGGTCGCAACCTCCACATCGACCGGCACCCGGAAAATCCCGACCTTGCCCTCCAACTTTTGCGCTTGTTTCACCTTCAACGAAATCTTGTGCTTGGCATCGTCGTAGCTGTAACTCACGTCAAACTTCGGCGCACCGGCTCCGTAAACCCATTGCGAAAAAAACTGGTCAACATTGATATGCGTGGCTTCTTCAATCGCACGTGTTAAATCCGCCGTCACCGCGTTCTTTCCGCGATTCGTTTCCAAGTAGTGTTTCAGGCCCGCGTAGAACGCCTCTTCACCGATCTCGTGCCGCAGCATCATCAGCACCCAGCCGCCCTTGTTGTAAGCGTTGCCGTCGAACTCGCTTGAATCGTCAAAGTCATGCCGCACAATCGGCTTGCCATAAAGTCCTTCATTCTCGAACCAGTCTCGCGCGCCACTCCACAATTCGTACTCGATCTGGTCCTTCGGAAAATTATGCTCAACCCAAAGCCGCTCCATGAACGTCGCGAATCCTTCATTCAGCCAGATGTTTCCCCAGTCCTTGCAAGTCACCAGATCCCCGAACCACTGATGGCCCAATTCATGCGAAATCAGCGGGTCTTCACCCGTCGTATATTCATGCGCCAGTTTTTCATGTGTCAGCGACGTGCTCGTATTCGTCGTCGCGCTCGAATTTTCCATCCCGCCCGCAACAAAATCGTCCACCATCGATTGCGCGTATTTCTCCCACGGGTAATCCACGCCCAGCCGTTTGCTGAAAAATTCCAACATCTGCGGTGTGCGGCTGTAATTCACTTTCAACCGCTCGCCGCGGCCCTTCGGCGCATAGTACGTCACGGGAATCCCGCGCCACGTTTCCTTCACTTCATCAAATTCCCCCGCCACCACCGTAATCAAATAAGTCGAGCTCGGCAGATTTTCCCGCCACGTCCACGTTTTATTTCCGTTCCCTGCGTCCGTCACTCCAATCAACTTTCCATTGGCCACGGTGATCCACGCCGCTGGTACGGTCAAAATCGTTTCCGTCGTCAGCCTGTCGTTCGGATAGTCGTACGTCGGCAGGTAATACCGCGTATCTTCCGATTCGCCTTGCGTCCAAACCTGCTTCGGCCGATCCGGATAATCTTTATCGGGCAAAATGAAATACAAACCCTTCGTCGGCTTGCCCTCGTACTTGATCTCTACGTCGAACTTCTGTCCCGTCTTCGCCGCGCTCGCCAGCGGCACGATCAGCCGCCCATCTTTCGATTCGAACTTCGCCGCCGCCTTGTTCACTGTCACGCTCTGAATTGTCAATCCAACCGAGTCAAACCAGATTTTTTCCGTGCCTTCTTTCAAAATGCTCAGCGTATGCGTCACATCGCCAATCACCTTCTTCTGCTCAAGGTCGAATTTCAACGCAATCTTCGAATGTTGCAAATCGTAGTCTTTGTTCCGCGCAAAAGGCTCATCCGCTCGCATCGCGCTCGTCATCGTGAGCAACACTGCACACGCCGTCGCTGCCCGCGCCGCACACTTCAACGTTTTCAACATTCCGTCTCCTCGTAGGTGCTGCATTTCAAGCTTTGCTCTTGATTCTTTCTTCTTACCGCATGCCCCGCCGCTTCGAGCGCGCTGATTGCCTTCTCCAGTTCGCCTTCCGAAACCAGCAAATAATCCGTGTCGTATGTTGACACCGCAAAAATGCTCACCTGCGCTTCCGCCAGAGGCGCCGCAATCGCCGCCAGTATCCCTGTCAAACTAAATGCCAGCGTTCCCTCCACCTGCATCAATCTCCGTTTGCGCTCGGCGTGCGCCTCGTGCGGCACTTTCGAATCTTCACACACAATCGAAAGCTCGCTCTTCGTCCGGCTTATCGTTACGAACTGTTCGCCTGCAGCCCACGCGGGAACCGCCTCACCCGCGCCTAGCCGGCAAATCGCGTACAGGTCCGGATGCACTGTAATCGTTAGTTGATGATTCATTCTAATTTATTGCGCCAGCTCGCGTCTGTTCGCTTCGCCCTCTACAGCAGGCTGCGCACGATTCCACCGTCAATCGCAATCGATGTTCCATTCACGTAAGCCGCTCGCTCCGACGCCAGAAAGGTCACCACGGCCGCAAACTCCTCTGGCGTCCCCAATCTTCCCGCTGGAATCTGTTTCTTCCATCCTTCTACAACGTCCTCGACGCTTACTTTGTTCCGTGCCGCCACAGCTTCCGACAATTCACTCAACCGGTCCGTAGCCGTATATCCCGGGCAAACGTTGTTTACTGTAATTCCGTATCGCGCGTACTCACTCGCCAGCGTCTTCCCGAGTCCCGTCACCGCCGATCGAATCGAGTTTGAAAGCAACAATCCATCCACTGGCTGCTTTACTGTCGTCGAAGTAATCGTAATAAATCTCCCCCAACCGTTTTTCTGCATCCTTGGCAGAGTTTCCCGCGCAAAATGTACGGTGCTTAATAACAGTAGGTCAACCGCGTCCCGCCACTCTTCGGTTCGCGTCTCGGCAAACAATTTAGACGGAGGCCCGCCCGAATTAGTGACACATATATCTATCTTTCCAAACCGGCTCTCCACTGCTGACACAAAATGGTTCACCTCGGCCTCATTCCGGACATCCACAGCCTGGTGCAGGATCTCGCCGCCCGTCTCGCCCTTGATCTCCTCGGCAGTCTTTGCCAGCGCTTGCGCCGTTCTCGCGCAGATCGCCACTTTCGCACCTTCTTTGGATAATTCCCGCGCCACCGCTCGGCCCAGCCCCGTGCTCGCCGCCGCCACAATCGCCACTCGTCCCTTCAGTCCCAAGTCCATTCTTTATCCCCCAGCCAAACGCAAGATGTTCTCCCGAAACCGCTTATCGGTCAATCGACACAATCCGCCCGCCCAACACCGGCCCCTGTTTTCGCCGCACAATCCCCTTGACTTTGTTCATAGATATGCTACTATACGAATTAGGTAAGGCTGCGAGTTTTCCTGCGGTTGCGGTTGCGGTTGCGGTTGCCGGGCTATCTCCTTCCTAATCAACAAGCACCGCCGCGCACCTCGCAACTCCTTTAGATTCAGTACTTACAAAAACCACCCTTTCTAACTCCCTTAGAATCAATACTTACAGAAAAAGGGGGGAGGGGGGGTACCACCCTAGCTTTGGTCTTAACCATCTCGCTCAAGAGCTCCCACCTCCCCTCGCAGACCAACTTGCCTCGCCCTTCGTCTATGTTCCTGTACCACGGAACATTTCGTACATCGTGGTCGTACTGTCTGATGGGTGCCAGCTCATAGCCGGCGGGGGTCTCGAAATGGCAAGTAATGGCAGTGCTCTAACAAACGGCAAGAATGGCAAAAAACGTCGTCGCCGTATTATCTGGGGCAGCGTCGCCCTCGTCATCCTCTTGGGTGCAGGTTACGGCGTCAAAGCCGCTCTCAGCCCCAATCACGAAATCGACCCCTCCAAACTCGCCGATGTCGAACGCGGCGATCTCGCCCGCGTCGTCGTTGCCACTGGAAAAATTCAGCCGCTCTCCAAAGCCGAAATCAAGTCCAAGGCCAGCGGCATCGTCAAAAAGATTTACGTGGACTACGGCGATCGCGTAAAAGTCGGCCAGATTCTCGCCGAGCTCGATAAGGTTCAACTCGAAGCTGCTCTTCGCGCCGCACAAGCCAATCTTCAGGCCGCTGAAGCTGCTTGCGATTCCGCGAAAGCCGCCCTCGAACGCAATAAAGTTGATGCCGAGGGTCCCGACGTTCCGTTCCTCAAGCTCAACATGGAACGCGCCCGCCAGATGTTCAAAGACGGAGTCATGTCCAAGAGCCTCGTCGAAGACGCCGAAAAAAATTATCAGCTCGCCCTGAACAAACAAAGTAGCGCCGTACACAATCTCGTCGTTTCTAAAGCCGAAATCGCCAAAGCCGATGCGCAAGTCTCCCAGGCAAAAGCCGCTGCGGACAACGCCGGCGAAGATCTTCGCAACTCCACGATCGTGAGCCCCATCGACGGCCTCGTTCTTTCCCGTGACGTCAACATCGGCGACGCCGTCAGCTCCATTCTCATTCTCGGCTCGCAAGCTACGCCCATCATGACCCTCGGTGACGTCAGCGAAGTCTACGTCCAGGGCAAAGTCGACGAATCCGACATCGGCAAGGTCTATCTGAATCAACCGGCGCGCATCGTCGTCGAATCCTTCAAGGACAAGAAATTCACCGGCAAGGTCACCAAGATCTCTCCGCTCGGAAAAGAAAAAGACAATGTCACGACGTTTGAAGTCCGCGTCTCGATTTCCAATCCCGGCGGCGAACTCAAAGCCAACATGAGCGCCAACGCCGAAATTCTTCTCGAAGAGAAAAAGAACGTCGTCATGGCTCCCGAAGCCGCCATGATTTACGACAAGGACCGCAACGCTCAGGTCGAAATTCCCGACCCCAAGGGCCCGAACGGCAAAAAGAAAATCAGCGTCAAGCTCGGCATCTCGAATGGCGTCAAAACTGAAATTCTTTCCGGCCTGACCGAGAAGCAAAAGATTGTTCTGCAGTAACCGGAGACCGCCCTGTGTCTTTTCGTGACCTTCTTCGCGATACGCTGGTGACGCTCTGGGCGCAAAAGCGCCGCACGCTTCTCACCATGTTCGGTATCGCCTGGGGCATCATCTCCATCACCATCATGGTCGCTGCCGGCGAGGGCCTCGGCGACGGCATCCAGAAAAATCAGGAAACCTTTGGCAAAGACGTCATGATCGTTTTTGCCGGCCGCACCAGCATGCAAGCAGGCGGCAAACGTTCAGGCCGTCTCGTTCGCTGGCTCGAAGACGACTACATTCAAGTCGCCAAGGAATCTCCCGCCTGCAAATACGTCATGCCCGAACTCGGCAATGACGCTCAGGTTCGCAGCCTCTTCAACAGCGGCACAATTCCCATCGTCGGTGCGCTCCCTCCGTTCCAGGAAATTCGCAGCGTCGCCACACTCGAAGGCCGTTTCTATAACGACCTGGACAACGAGGAAGCTCGCAACGTCGCGTTCCTTGGCAGTGACGTCAAAAAACAGCTCTTCGCCGAAAGGGAAGCGCTCGGCTAGAACGTCTGGATGAATGGCATCCCTTACACCGTCATCGGAACGATGAAGCCCAAGGATCAAAACTCCAGCTACGACGGCTTCGACACCCGCAAAATCTTTATTCCGTTTAACTCCATGCGCCGCGATTTTCCCAACAAGCCACCCGCCATCGAACACTCCGTCGACCGTCTTCTCGTCGCGCCATGGAATCTCGAAACCCACAAAGACTGCGTCCGCCAGATTCGCCGTACTCTGGCTCGTCTCCACAATTTCGATCCGCGTGACGAGGAAGCCGCCGGCCTCTGGGACACCGTCAAGAACGCGCAAGCCAATCGCATGATTATCGTCGGCATGGAAATCTTCATGGGCTGCGTCGGCGTCGCCACTCTTTTTCTCGGCGGCCTTAGCGTCATGAACGTCATGCTCGTCAGCGTTCGCGAACGCACGCGCGAGATCGGCGTCCGCATGGCTCTCGGCGCCACGCGCAAATCCATCCTTCGTCAATTCTTTCTCGAAACCATTTTCGTCGTCGTCATCAGCGGTGGTGTCGGCCTCATCATCTCTTATGGTTTCTGCGCCCTGGTCAATCTCGCACCTATGCCGCCCTTTTTCACCGGCATGCTCACCAGTTGGAAAATCGCCGCCGGCTCCATCTTTCTCCTCGGCCTTATTTCGATTTTGTCCGCGCTCTATCCGGCGAATCGCGCGGCTTCGGTTGATCCTATTGAAGCGTTGCGGTTCGAGGCTGGTGGCTAGCGTGCAGTTCTCGGTGATAAGTTCTAAGTTAAACGGACGCTCGGCTTGGTCCGCGTTTGTCTTCAATCGGGGTGATAGTTTTGTTCGTATGCGGTCGAATTCCCGATCCAACTCTGGAGATGAGTCCCGCAAGCATCAGCTTCACTTCACGAATTCTCGCATCGATCACTTCATGCTGTTTCGGAACGAACAGACCCAAATCACGGGCGAGCAGACAAAAGTAATCCAACTCACTGGCCGATCCGAGCGCCATGTGCAGAAATTGCTTCAACTCGGGATTGCCGCTCCGGCCACAGCCCTCAGCGATATTGGCGGGCACCGAGAATGCTGCGCGCCGCATCTGACTGGTCAATCCAAATCTTTCGTCGGCCGGGAATGGCGTCGTAGTCCTGTAAATACTCAGCGCCAGCGCATGCCCTTTTCTCCAAACATCCAATTTCCGAAAATCTTGCATCGTAGCCAACCTCCATCGCGCAATCTCGAAACAAGAATGTCCTTCAATTACTTCTTTCCTTTTGTTTCTACTTGCAACTTAAAACCTAAAACTTACAACCTCCGGCAAGACGCCTCAAACGGTCAAGCCAATCACTCACTCCTTCTTTTTGTTTCTACTTACAACCTACAACCTAAGACTTACGACCTCCGGCAAGACACCTTAAACGGTCAAGCCAATCACTCACTCCTTCCTTTTGTTTCTACTTACAACTTAAAACTTACGACTTATAACTCAACGGAGAGCCGCGTACCTCAACCCTCATTCTTGCTTTTTGTTTTTACTTACAACCTAAAACCCAAAACTTACGACCTTATGCCAGACCCATCGAGCAACCAAGCCAAGCGCCCATCCCCTCATTTTGTTTCTACTTACAACTTAAAACATATGACCTATAACTTAACAGGGAGCTGCCGACAATGCTAACCGAGATTTTTAAACAGGCTTGGACGGCTTTGGGCAGAAATCCAGTTCGTAGCTTTTTGACCATGTCCGGAATCTCATGGGGAATCGTTGCCGTAACACTACTGCTGTCCTACGGCGCCGGCTTCCGCAGCGTTCTCATGTACACCTTCGAAGTTTTCGGTAAAGGCGCAGTAGTCGCATGGCCCGGCACCACCAGCGAACAAGCCGGCGGCGAACGCGCCGGCAAACCCGTCCGCTTTGAAGCCGAAGACGCCGAGTGGGTCAAAGCGCAATCGCCGCTCGTCAAGCGTGTCACACGCGAGACCGTCCGCTTCCAAGGCGTCTCTTACGGTGAACGCCTCTCCGACTCCGCCGTCCGTGGCGTCTATCCCGAATACGGCGAAATGCGCAACGAAATTCCATCCGACGGCCGCTGGATCTCCCCCGAGGACATCGCCGAACGCCGCCGCGTCATCTTCCTCGGTGCCCGCCTTCGCAAAAAACTTTTCAGCGGCGAACCCGCGCTCGGCGAAACCGTACGCATCAAAGGCGTTCCGTTCACCGTCATCGGCTCCATGGACATGAAATTCTCCGACAGTTGCTATTTCAATTGCGACGATGAATCCGCTTTCATCCCATACACTTCCGCCAACGATCTCTGGGACACAAAATATTCCAGCGTCATGGTCTGGGAGCCGATCGCTCCCGTCTTTGAAGCTCCCGCAATGGTCCAGTTCCGCACCGCCATCGCCAATCGCCAGCACTTTTCTCCCAACGATAAGCGCGCCATCACCATGTTTGGCCGCGAAGAATTTAAACCAGTCATGGAAGGCATCACCATCGGCATCGAAGCGCTTCTCTTCATGATCGGCGCGATGACGCTCGGCATCGGCGGCGTAGGCGTCATGAACATCATGCTCGTCTCCGTCGAAGAGCGCGTGCGCGAAATCGGACTTCGCCGTGCACTCGGCGCGCGCAAAAAACACATTCGCTGGCAATTTTTATTGGAAGCGCTCGTCATGACTCTCGCCGCCGGCGCTATCGGCATGCTTCTTTCCTGGGGCCTTACCACCGCCATCGGCACTCTGCCGTTTCTCGGCCCCGCCTACGAAGACGAATCCGGCAAAGTGGACATCCACCTGAATCTTTCTGTCATGACCATGTTCTTGTCTTCGATCATCCTGATCGTCGTCGGCGTCCTCAGCGGCTGGCTTCCCGCCATGCAAGCCGCCAAACTCGACCCCGTCGAAGCCCTCCGCTACGAATAGTAGCGTAGCCACTCTTGTTTATCCTGCAAGGGGCTGCGTTCTTGCGTTTGTAGAGGCGACTTTACTTGGCTGACTTTTGCTCTGGTTTTGGTTCGCGACTATATTGGACTACGGCGGCCGCCGCTTTTACGCTGTGAGCAACGACTAAATTTCTCACTCATACGCCCGATTCCGGACCACTCGGCGCATAAAAATAATAATCCGCCGAATACGCACTTTCACTCTCCGTCCCGTTCTTCGAGGCATCACAAATCTTAGCTGCGTCAGCCACGCCGCCATCCGTATTCACTCGATGTATCGTCGTCACGCTCTCCAGCGCCCCACTCCCTTTATGCCCAGTCACCGTCACGAGCAACCACGGTATCGCCCCAACCTTCGGCGCATCGTGCTTCGCAACCATTTTTCCCGTCACTTCACTCCCATCCTTCAACTTCCAGGTCGGCCCGGCAAAATGCTCCCCAATCGATTTCCCCTGCTCATCAAACAACTCCGCCTTCGGTGCCTTCAGCGTCCACGCAAACTTCCCGTCCGTTCCCGCCGCGCAAGAATAAATCTGCACGCCCTTCGCACGCGCATGAATAAAAACTTTCTCTCCCGCAGGCACCTTCAAATTATCAGGCACATCCGGCGGCACCACACTCTGCGCCGCAATAATCCCCGCCACTACCAGAATTCCACTAACCATCGCCGCATTTCGCATGTTTCCCATTTCTTTGCAAAAAGCTCCGATTCTTTTATTGACGACTGAAAACTGACGACTGACGACTGACGACTGTCTTTCAACACTCGATCACATTCAGCGCCAATCCACCCAGCGACGTCTCTTTGTACCGCGACTGCATGTCCATTCCGGTTTCATACATCGTTTTAATTACCTGATCGAGGGAAACTTTATGTTCGCCGCCTTCACGCAGCGCAATCCGGCATGCATTGATCGCCTTCACCGCGCCAATCGCATTTCGTTCAATGCACGGAATCTGCACCAATCCGCCAATCGGGTCGCAAGTCATTCCCAAATTGTGTTCCATGCCAATTTCCGCGGCATACTCCGCCTGATGATTTCCTCCGCCCATCGCGGCCACGAGTCCGCCCGCCGCCATCGAGCACGCCACACCCACTTCCCCCTGGCATCCCACCTCCGCGCCGGAAATCGAAGCGTTCTCCTTGTACAAAACCCCAATCACGCTCGCCGTCAAAAAATAGCGAAACAATCCCTCGTCCGTCGCATCGGGAACAAATCGCAAATAGTAGTGCGCCACCGCCGGAATAATTCCCGCCGCTCCATTCGTCGGCGCTGTCACCACGCGCCCGCCCGCGGCATTTTCTTCATTCACCGCCATCGCAAATGTATTCACCCAATCCATCGGCGCCAGCGCGTCGTCTTTTTTCTCTGTCGCCAATTTCTTCGCAGACCGCGGCGCCCGCCGTTTCACGTTCAAACCGCCGGGCAAAATTCCTTCCGTCACCAGCCCGCGCTTCACGCACTCCTGCATCACGCTCCAAATTCGCGCCACGTGCGCGCGAATCTCAGCCTCCGTGTGCCAGGCCTTCTCGTTCTCCAGCGCAATCTCCCAAATCGCCAGCCCGCGCTCATCGCCAATCCGCAGCAATTCATCCGCGCTCGAAAACAAAAAGGGAACTGGCTTCACAACTTTCGCCCCGGCGCTTTCCCCCTCGCGCAAAATAAATCCGCCGCCAATCGAAAAATAAACCTGCGTCGCCAGCACCGCGTCATCAGCATCGAACGCCGTAAATCGCATCCCATTCGAGTGTGCCGCCAGCGTCTTGTCCTTGTGCCACAACAAATCCGTAGCTTCCTCGAATGCAACCTCTCCGACGCCCGCCAATCGCAATTTCTTCGCCGCACGAATTGCCGCCAGCTTCGGTTCAATCGTTTCCGGCTCAATCAAATCCGGCAATTCACCACTCAATCCCAACAAAATCGCGCGATCCGTTCCGTGCCCATGCCCTGTCAGCGCCAGCGATCCATACAACTCCGCCAACAATCGCACTACACGCGTCAACTCGCCTCGCGTCTCAAGCCCCCGCGCAAAATCCGCCGCCGCGCGCATTGGCCCCATCGTGTGCGAACTCGAGGGCCCAATTCCTACTTTAAAAATTTCAAATATGCTGGTCTTCACGGAAAGTCTACCCAAAATTTATCCTACGCCGTTTCTTCGTCCTCTGACAGCCGCTCGCCGCGCTCTCTTTCCTGTCCATTACTCTCCATTTGCACCTCATTCGGGCCGATGAGACAATTAAGAGATGAAAAAATCACAAACTTTATCGCTGATTCTCCTTACCTCCAGCGCGCTTCTCGCCTCGAACGCGTTCGCGCAAACTTCACCAACCTCCGGCTCAACCCAAACTCCTGCCGCCAAGCCGC
>Ga0137412_10003906_pt1 | contig 11914 bp, 8 predicted proteins | sample CZODoug2_1_16fun_FD_122160 | JGI IMG/M metagenome (GOLD analysis project Ga0137412, IMG submission 122160) | Vadose zone soil fungal communities from Angelo Coast Range Reserve, California, USA - CZODoug2_1_16fungal (Hybrid Assembly) | ecosystem: Environmental > Terrestrial > Soil > Vadose zone...
ACGAGAAAGCGGCGAGGCGGGAAGCAAGAGTAGAACGGAGTTTTAACACAGAGGGCACAGAGGGCGGAGCACAGAGGTCACAGAGAAGAGAAAGCGAGTCGAGAACGGGCGCAGGCCTGAGTGACGAGAAAGCGGCGAGGCGGGAAGCAAGAGTAGAACGGAGTTTTAACACAGAGGGCACAGAGGGCGGAGCACAGAGGGCGGAGCACAGAGGGCGGAGCACAGAGGTCACAGAGAAGAGAAAACGGGTCGAGAACAGGCGTCGGTCTGAGTAACGACAGAGTTGCGAAATCCTATCGAGTTGGATGCGGTGTTTCAGTCTTGCCGAGTGGGTCGAGTGGGGCAAGTTCGCGCGGTCGCCTAGCGAAGAGGGCACGATATATCGTGCCCCTACCGCAGAACCGCTGGGCGTTCAGTCAGGATCGATCGAAGAGAGGTCTCTCCGCTCCGTCGCCCGGCGTGCCAAAAGCGCACGCACCCCTCGGCTCCCCTCGGGGCAAGCGAAAATGCCGGGCGACTCCGGTCGAGATGACAGAAAAAGAAGAGACCGTGCGGGTGAGCGATTGTGCCAAGCATTTCCGGGGCTGAAGCCCCTGGGCTACAGAGTCGTTGCCGAGTGGCCGACTGGAGGCCGTTTGCTTCGCCGCCTCACGAAGAAGGCACGATATGTCGTGCCCTGCTGAAGAGCGAACGAAGTTGTGATCGACCGAAGAGAGATTTCTCCGCTGCGTGGGCCGGCGTGCCAACACCGCACGCAAGAAAATGCCGGCCCACTCCGGTCGAAATGACAGTGCTTTGCTGGATGCGGTGGGGAGGGGATTAAGAGGTGGGTTGGACGCGGATGCCGCCGGAGACGGTGCGGACTTCGACGCGGCCGCCGGGTGTGCCGACATGGGCGCGAAGAGAATGCTTGTCCTGGTCTTCGATGACAATGGGAAGATCGGCGCGAATTTCTCCGGAGACGGCTTCGGCGGAGAGATGGAAACCGGCGTCTTTTGGAACGGAGACTTCGACGCTGCCCGAAGCGGTCTTGAGATGCCAGTAAGAGTTGCCGGAGGGATTGCCGGCGACTTTAATTCCGCCGGAAGCGCTGCTGGCTTTTACGTCGTTGTTGGCGCCAACCACTGTGACGGAGCCGCTGGCGGTTTCGGCTTCGACGCGGGCGCCGGGTGAGGTGATATTGAGAGAACCAGAAAGAGAATGAGCGCGCAGATCACCCTTAATGGAATTGACATCGATGCTTCCGCTTGCGGCGGTGATGCGTGCGTCGTCGCCAAGATTGCCGGCATGAATGGAGCCGCTGGCGGACCTGATGGTGACGGAGCGGTCGATGCCGTCAACGCGAACGCTGCCGGAGGCAGAATCGAGATTAACGGGCCCTCGGACGTTCTGAATTTCCTGGGAGCCGCTTGCGGCGGAAACGCTGAGTTCGGTTTCACGCGGGACTTCAATGGTGTAGGCGATGGAAGTGTTGCGAAAACCGTTCATGGATTTGCCGATGCGAATGATGCCTGCGTGTTGTTCGATGGGCGGCGAACTGATGACCTTTTGCAATTCGTCTTTGGCGCTGCCAAGGAAAGAGCCGGCGCTTACGTCGCCGTGAATGTGGACTTTGTTGTCGGCGGTGCCCTTGATGCGGACGGCGCCGGAGGCGGTGGCGAGTTCGAGGCGAAGAGGGCCGGAGACGTCGAGAGTGCGGTCGAACGTGCCGTGTTCGGTGGGACCGAAACCGCAAGCGGCGAGCGAAGCCGACGTTGCGAGAAGACCCGATAGGTAGAGAGTGCGAGCGGTCATCCGTCCTCCAGCCAAGAATACGCGCTTTGGGCTGTCATGGATAGATACGGAAATTGGGAGGGGAATGTTCCGAGGAGCGGGGCGGATACCGACACTGGGAAAAGCCGCTGGGTCGGGTTGATTCATACGCCTGGGCGAAACGGCCGGCTTCAGAAAGCCGGCCCTACAACTTCAAGCCCTACAACTGAGGTCGCGGTGACTGGCCGAAGAACGCACGCTAAAGCGTACGCTACAGGCGCTACAGGGCGGCGTTGAGGGAGCCTTGGCGGTAGCCTTCGAGGTCGAGGGAAACGTAGAGGAAGCCGGCGGATTTGAGGCGGGCGTTGATGGCGGCGGCCATTTCGGGAGTGAGGGCGCGAGGGAGTTCGTCGGGAGCGATTTCGACGCGAGCGAGTTTGTCGTGAAGACGGACGCGGAATTGCCGGAAGCCGAGGTCGCGGAGGGCGGCTTCGGCGCGGTCGATTAGGGCGAGGCGCTCGGGGGTGACTTCGGTGCCGTAGGGAAGGCGAGAAGCGAGACAGGCGGAGGCGGGGCGGTCCCACGTGGGGAGATTGGCGCGGCGAGAGAGTTCGCGGATTTCGGATTTGCGGAGGCGGACGTCGAGAAGCGGCGCGAGAACGTGATGCTCGGCGGCGGCTTTGTGGCCGGGACGGAAGTCGAGGGTGTCATCGGCATTGACGCCGTAGGCGATGGCGGAAAAGTTTTGTGCGACGGCGAGTTCATCGAGAACGCGGAAGAGTTCGTCCTTGCAGAAGTAGCAACGGTCGCCGGCGTTGGCGCGGTAAGAGGCATTGTCCATTTCGTGGGTTTCGACGAACTGGTGGCGGATGGAAAATTGTTGGAGGAAGGAAGTGAGTTGGTCGCGGTCGTAGGCGGAGTACGAGGGAGAAATTGCGGTGACGGAAAGAGCACGATTGGCGAGAGATTGGTGAGCGGCCCAGGCAAGGTAGGCGGAATCGGCGCCGCCGGAGAGCGCGACGATGAGGGAGGGGAGTTTGGCGAGATTGGAGAGGAGTTGGGACTGCTTTTCGTCGAGGGAGGGCGACGAAGAGTCGTCGAGACGGATTTGAATGACGGAACTCATTGTTGAGAAAAGTATAGCGCAGTGGAGGGCGAGTTAAACGAGACCTCCCGGATTTTTCGAAGTGGGTGCGGAAGGAGGTGTTCTTGCTCGGTTGTTTGCCCGCGTGGAGGTTGAGGTCCTTTGCGGCAGGAGCCGGAATCTGCGATCGCGCATTCCTTCGGCTTCGCTCAGGGCAGGCTTTCGTGGATGCGCTCAGGATGACAAGCTTTTTGGGATTAGACCCGCCGCGAAGAGGGCACGATCCCTCGGCTGTGCTCGGGACAAGCAAAAAGCGGCGCCACTTCGGTGGGATGACAGATTTTTATTTGATTGCGGAGGCGACAGCGTTGCTACGGAGCGAGTATGCCGAGTGGCTTGACCGCGTCTGAGTATCGGTCACCTAGCGAAGAGGGCACGATATATCGTGCCCCTACTTGCCGATATTTTTGAAAATTATTTGAAGTCGAGGAGGACGTCGACGGTGCCTTTGACGGCGTCGGTGCGGAGCCAGTGGCCGACGTTGTCGTAGTGGACGGGGAGATCGCCGAAGATTTGGGCGGGTTTGTTCTGCAGGCGCGAGAGATAAGTTTCGAATTTGGATTTGTCGAAGAGTTGGTTGGGCTGGACGGGAAAAGTTTCGAGAACTTTGCGTTCGGCGGCGACGGAGAGGCCGGTGAGAACGAAGCTGGCCATTTTGAATTGCGCGCCTTCGGTGATGCGCGTTTTGTAGGAGACGGTGTGGGTGGCATCGTCGAAAGATTCGGCGTGCTCGACCTTTGCGTCGAGGTAGCCGCGGCGGCCGTATTCTTCCTGGACGCGGTCCCATCCAGCGAAGATTTTTTCTCCGTCGGCGAGGTCGGCGGGTTTCACAGCGAACAGGGTGTTGAGATCTTCGGTGGAGAGAACTGAATTGCCGGACCATTGCACGCCGGAGAAATGGTAGACAGAGCCAGCGTCGACTGGAATGTAGACGGGAATTCTGTCGGGGAGCTTTTCGGTGGGCGCGCCGGTGAGACGAACTTGTGGAGGACCGAGCTTGACGCGGAGAAATCCTTTGTTGAGGTAACCCGGGCGAACTTGTTCGGTGAGGAAAATATCAATCGCAAGACGGGAGTAAGGTCTGCCGCGCAGCTCGCCGAGGTGTGCCTGGACGGCGCGGTCGGAATCAAGAGCGGGATCGCCAAATTCGATGGAAGAGATTTGGAGCGCGGCGCCCTCGATAGAGAAAGACTGCACGTTGGCGTCGCCGATGGGATTTTGCATGACTTGATGCTCGACGGTGACGTCGAGTTTGTGCGAGGCGAGAAGGGACTTGATGGCGTCGGCGGCGGCATCCACGAGCGGGCCGGATTCGGGAAGCGTGCCGTCGTAGGCGGGATTTGTGGATTTGATGGCGGCGGCGAGTTCGGAATCGTCGAACCAGGGGATGTTGTCGAAGAACGCGGGGAGAAGAGAATTTTCTTCGACGTGGAAAATGACGGAGACCTGATCGCCGCGCGTGTGGAAATCGTACTTAACGTGAGTGAAGAGGCCGGTGCGGATGAGTTTATCTGCACCGGCTTGAAGCGCGTCGCGGTCGACGGGAGAGTTTAGTTGTAGCTCGGTGAGGGCGATGATTTGAGGCTCGGTGAGTTTTTTGGCGCCGTCGACGTGGATTTCGTGCAGAGTGGCGGAGGAGGGAGCTGGAGATTGGGCGGACGAAATGGCGGCGAAGAAACCGTAGACCAGGGCGGAATGCATGATGACGCGCGCGATCCGAGAGCGAAGAGGCATGGAGATATTCTAGCAAAAGGCGTGCGGTCGGGACTGGCGCGTAGGCCGGGATGACGGGATTTTATGACCGTGGTCCGAGATCGCGGCGAGCGCAACGGGACGGCAGGATCGTCGGAGCGCAGCCAAGAGTGGCTACGCTACCGTTATTCGACGGTGACGGATTTGGCGAGGTTGCGGGGTTGATCGACGTCACAGCCGCGGCGGACGGCGATGTGGTAGGAGAGAAGTTGGAGCGGGATGATCTCGAGGAGCGGGACGAGAAGTTCGGGAGCGGCAGGAAGCTCGATGACGTGATTTGCGGCGGTGCGAGCGAGGTGATCGCCGGCAGTGACAATGGCGATGACGATACCGTCGCGGGCGCGGACTTCCTGCATGTTTGAAACGGATTTTTCGTAAAGAGTGACGGAAGCGGGGTCGGAATCGTCGCGTGTGGCGAGAACGACGACGGGAAGATTCTCGTCGATGAGGGCGTTGGGGCCGTGCTTCATTTCGCCAGCGGGATAGCCTTCGGCGTGGATGTAGGAAATTTCCTTGAGCTTGAGCGCGCCTTCGAGGGCGATGGGGTAGTGAATGCCGCGGCCGAGATAGAGGAAATCGGTGCAGCGAAAAAATTGGCGGGCGAGGTTTTCGTAGAAGCCGGATTCTTCGGCCTGGAGGATGGTTTCCATTTTGTGCGGGATGCGGGTGAATTCCTGGAGGAGCGCTTTTGCAGCGTCTCCGGAAAGCGCGCCGCGGACTTCTCCAAGATGCATGGCGAGGAGGAGCAGCGCGGTGAGTTGCGACGTAAAAGCTTTGGTGGAGGCGACGCCGATTTCGGGCCCGGCGTGCGTGATGATAGAGCCGACGGCTTCGCGCGTGATCATGGAGCCCATGACGTTGCAGATGGCAATCGTGGGCGAACCTTTTTGTTTTGCTTCGCGCTGGGCGGCGATAGTGTCCGCGGTTTCGCCGGACTGGCTGATGCAGACGGTGAGAGTTTTAGCGTCGAGGATGGGATCGCGGTAGCGGAATTCGCTGCCGTAATCCACTTCGACGGGAAGGCGCGCGAGGCGCTCGATCATGAATTTTCCGGCGAGGCCGGCATGCCAGCTTGTGCCGCAGGCGACGATGCGGACGCGGTCGAACGCGCGGAATTGCGCGTCGGTGAGGCCGAGTTCGCCGAGGTAGGTTTTGCCGGTGTCGCGAGAAATGCTGCCGAGCAAAGTGTCACGGACGGCGCGCGGCTGTTCGAAGATTTCCTTCTGCATGAAATGCTTGTAGCCGCCCTTTTCCGCCATGATGGGATCCCAGGCGACGTGGTGCGGCTTGCGCTCGACGGGCTTTCCATTGTGGTCCATCACGTGGACGCCGGACTTGGTGAGCACGGCAATGTCGCCGTCATTCAGGAAAAAAATGTTACGTGTGTGTTCGAGCAACGCAGGAATATCGCTAGCGACAAAAAATTCGTTTTCGCCGAGGCCGATTACCGCGGGCGGTCCCATGCGCGCGGCGACGATTTTGTGCGGGTCGCGCGCGGACATGAAAACGAGCGCGTAAATGCCGCGCAACTGATTCAGCGATTTACGGACGGCTTCTTCGAGAGGCACGCCGCCTTTGGCGTTTTTCTCGACGAGGTGAGCAACGATTTCGGTGTCGGTTTCAGTGACGAATTTATGGCCTTCGCGCTGGAGCTGTTCTTTCAGCTCGAGATAGTTTTCGATAATACCGTTGTGAACGACGACGATTTCGCCGGAGCAATCGCGATGAGGGTGGGCATTTTCTTCGGTGGGACGGCCATGCGTGGCCCAGCGCGTGTGGCCGATGCCGTAGGTGCCTTCCAGAGGATTCTTGCGGATGACTTCTTCTAGATTGCGCAGTTTTCCAGACGCGCGGCGGAGGTCAAGCTTTCCGTCGGCGCCAACGACAGCGATGCCAGCGGAATCGTAGCCGCGATATTCGAGTTTTCGCAGGCCTTCAATGACGACGGAGACAATCTTTTTCGGGCCGATGTAGCCCACGATACCGCACATTTATTGCGCTCCTAAAGTGAGAGAGAGCGTAACACGAGGCCGCGAACACGGGGCAAATCGAAATGAATGATGTCACGAATCGTGACTGTGATAGCTGGTGTGACGATGCTCACATCACAAAGAATAAACCGAGGTGCTCTGCGCCACACTACGGGCTTTACTCTACGATTTCGAAACGGAATTCTTCGATGACGGGATTGGTGAGGACTTCCTTGGAGATGCGCTCAGTTTGCGATTGAGCGTCCTCACGGGTGAGGCCGTCGAGATTGAGGACGAAGAATTTGCCCTGGCGGACGTCTTTGACGGAGTTGTAGCCGAGGCCGGAGAGGGCGTGTTGGATGGTTTGACCTTGCGGATCGAGAACGGTGCGCTTTGGCATGACCCAAACGTGTGCTTTCATGAGGCGATTATAGCAAAACGGCCGGCTTCAGAAAGCCGGCCCTACAACACCCTCCACGCGAAGGCGTGGGTGAAGCTCGCCTGAAGGAGGGAGGTGAGTTCGGATTCGGAGAGGCCCATGCGGTGGGCGTTGCGGTACTCGGTGGCGAGGTCGGTGTGGAACATGGTGGGGTCGTCGGTGGAAAGTGTGACGGGGATGCCGTGGCGGAGGAGTTGGGGGAGCGGGTGAGACTTGATTGAGGCGGCGGGCCGAGAGAGTTGGCGCGCGAGAGCGCCGGTGAGGATGTTGCTACCGGGGCAGATTTCGAGAGGGATGCGACGGTCGGCGAGGAGGTCCATGAGGGACGGATCGTGGATGGCAGCGATGCCGTGACCGATGCGTTCGACGCCGAGGAGTTCGACGGCTTCGCGAATTTTTTCAGGACCGCCAATTTCGCCGGCGTGCATGAGGCGATGAAGGCCCAGCGCGGCAGCGGAATCATAGACGGAACGAAACGCGACGGTTGGAATGCTCAGCTCGTCGCCACCGATTCCGAAGGCAACGATTTTTTTTGAGGCGGCGCTGCGAGCGGCGTTGACGACTCGTTGCGCGGCGTCGGGACCGAATTGGCGGATGGCGTCGAAGATCCAGAAAAGTTTGAGGCCGCGGGCTTCGAACGGTTCGGCGGCGCGAAGGATAGCTTCGAAATTTCTTTCGGGACGCTGATTGCGGAGAAGCATTACGCCGACAGAGAGGGTGACTTCCGCGTAGACAACGTTTTGCAGGAGGAGTTGTTCGGCGAGGTCCTGGACGATGAGCGCATAGTCTTCGGGATTGCGGAGAAAGGAAGTGACCCATTTAAAGGTGTCGAGAAAGCCGAGGAAGTCCGTGTACGAGTAGCGGCGGCGAACTTCGCCTTCGGTGATGCGAAGGCCATGGCGGGCGGTGAGTTCGGAGACGATTGGGGGACGAATGCTGCCTTCGAGATGAAGATGAAGTTCTGCTTTAGGTAGAGAAAGAAGGTGCTCCGGAAAAGGGCTGTCTGGCATACGAGCGAACTTAGCGAGGGAGCTGAGGCTGGCCGGCGTTTTTCCAGGCGGTAAGCCAGAAGGAACCGACGTCGGTGGAGGCATCGGAGAGTTGGCGAATCAGGATTGCGGCGGCCTGATTGTAGAAGCGATCGTAGTATTCGTCGGTGTAAGAGTTGAGGCCGCGGCGCGAATTGCGGTCAGCGAAAAGAATAGTTTCGAGCCAACTGTGGGAACGAAGGCAGGCTTCGAAGGCATAGTCGGTTGGATCGGAAATGAACATGGCGTCGTTGGGACGCATGGGAAAGAAGGAGCTATAGCGATCGATGAGGGTAGTGCCGAAGCGGTCGTTGACGCCGAGCTGGCCGGTGAGTTTGCCATCGTTGTTGTCTGTGGTGTTGAAGGGGTCGTGCGCAGCGGCGACGTAGTTCGCAAGGATGGCGGCGTAGAGGCGCGCTTCGTCCCATTTTCCGCCACGCATCGCATTGGTGAGTTTTTCGCTGTAGACGCCGATTTGCCAGGGGAGCAAGCCGTTGGCTTCCAGTTTTGCGCGGCCGAATTTCAAGACCGCGGCTTTGTATTCGCGCGGCAGCGCTTCGAACGGGAAGCGACCGTATTTTTCTAGGACGAGATATTGGGTGCGGCGCTCCGTAGGAGTCTTGACGGCGGAAGCGAGCGGGTCGTTAACGTGCTGGAGGAGAAAGCCGCGGCTGCCTTCGAAAAAGGGGCGGACGTCTTGCGGAAGAGTCTCGATGGCACGGTTGACGATGAGTTTATTGGCGTTGTCGCCCCAAGCGCGAGATTGAGAAGGAAGAAAGAGCGCGAGCAGGACTGCTGCAGCGTGCAGAACGCCAAGCGAACGAAACCAGGAGACATATACGGCGCGGAAGAGCACGCGATACCCTCGCACTATTTGGCCGGAGGCGGATTGAGCGTACTGCGCTTCCGGCTGTAAAAGAAATAGATTACAAGTCCGATGAGCAACCAACCAAGGAATCGGAGCCAATTCATAATAGGCAGGCCTGCCATCAGGAGCAAGCAGGTAAGGATGGTGAGGATGGGCGCGAGTGGTCCGCCGGGCGCGCGGAAGGCGCGGTGACGGTTTGGTTCGCGGTAGCGAAGGATGAGGACGCCGGCCGCGACGAGCGCGAATGCGAAAAGCGTACCGATGTTGGCGAGGTCGCCGAGCGTGCCGATATCGAGAAGTCCGGCGGGGACGCCGACGACGAATCCCGCGACCCAAGTGGAGAAATCCGGCGTCAGATAGGTGCGGTGAACACGGCTGAAAATTTTGGGAAAAAGGCCGTCACGCGACATAGCGAACCAGACGCGCGCCTGGCCGATCTGGAAGACCAGAAGCGACGAGATCATGCCCATAAGCGCGCCGATGAGTACGATGAGGCGCAGATTGGAGATATGGAGCTTCTTGAGCGTGTTGACGACAGGAGCGGCGTCGTCGAGAAGAGTTTCCCATTTGACGAGGCCGGTGAGAACGACCACGACACCGATGTAGAGAAGAGTGCAGATAACGAGTGTGGCGATGATGCCGCGTGGCAAATCGCGCTGGGGATTTTTACATTCCTCGGCGGCGGTGGAAACGGAATCGAAACCGATATAAGTGAAAAAGACGATGGAGCCACCGGTGAGAATGCCGGGCCAGCCGTTGGGCGCGAAGGGATGCCAGTTTGAAGTGTGAATAAATCTTGACGCGAAGGTGACAAAGGCGAGGATAGCGATGATTTTGACCATCACCATAAGATTGTTTGTGTTGGCGGATTCTTTTATGCCGCGGACGAGGATTACAGTGAGCAACATGACGATGATGAACGCGGGCCAATTGAAGCCGAAGTGCCAGCCCGGGCCGTAGATCATGTTGCCCTGGAGATCGGGCAGGCCGCTGGGAAGATAGGCAGGCGAGATCCATTTGGGGTCGGGATGCAGGCCGAACCAGTCGAGGAGGTCGACCAGGTGCGCGGAGAAACCGACACTGACGGCCATGTTGCTGACCGCGTATTCCAGGATTAAATCCCAGCCGATAATCCATGCGATGATTTCACCCATAGTGGCGTAGGTGTATGTATACGCGCTGCCGGCGATAGGAATCATGGCGGCGAGTTCGGCGTAGCAAACGGAAGCAAAGCCGCAGGCAATGGCGACGAGGACGAATGAGAGGGCAATGGCAGGTCCGGCGCCGGGGCGGCCGAAGGATGCGTTGTGGTGCATCAGGTATTGCAGCAATGGAGCATTCAGAATCGAAGACGTCTGGAATTTCTGGCCGGCGATCGCGGTGCCGACGATGGTGAAAATGCCGGAGCCGATGACGGCGCCGATGCCGAGAGACGTAAGGCTTAGCCAGCCGAGGGATTTTTTGAGGCGGAGTTCGGCGCTTTCACAATCGGAAATGAGTTGGTCGATATTCTTGCGGCGAAACAGGGATGAAGGCACTCAGAGTCTCCGAGCGCATCCGGGCAACGCGAAATTTTTCCCTGCCTGCCGGATACGATGATCAATGCGAGCCACACTTTATCGTGATAGAGGCGGAGGCGCAACTTTATGCCATCCGCTGGTTTTAGACGGCTGGCGAAGCTAAAGTAGCCACAGGAGATGAGCGGTGTTCGAAAAGATTGCTAATGGCATTTGTTGGACCGTCGTGGTCATCCTGGGCCTGTTTTTCCTGGTGGCTCTTGCAGGTCGAATTATCTATCTAATATTTGGCTTCGCATGGCTGTTTGCGTATTCCGATTTGCCGTGGTGGGTTCTTTTGCCGGCTGCGATTGCACTCCTTGCGGGATTTACGTATCTCTTCCTAAGAAACATGGATCGCCGAGTGCCGCCAAACCACAAGTTTCTTCAATAAAGACCTTTCCTTCCTTATGCTGGTTGAAGTTGGGCGTAGCGTTCGATGAATTTTTTTGTGCCGCGACCGGGGAAGCTGACGGAGAGGCGGCGGTCGTCTTCATCGCCTTCGACACCGACGACGGTGCCGACGCCGTATTCGGGATGGCGGACTTTGCGGCCGAGCATGGGATCGGCTGGTGTGCGGCGGGAAGCCGAACGGCCGAAGCTGGGAGTTTCCGAGCGTTGACGCGGCGCGGAAGAACGCTGCGCGGCGGGGCCACCGCGTACGCGGCGAATAAATTCTTCGGCCGAGTAAGAATACTCGGGGTCGGGTTCGTAGCGGCGGGTCTGGCCGATTTCGGCCATCGAGCCGACGGCGGTGTCCACGAGTTCGCTGGGAATCTCCGCAAGAAAGCGCGACGGCAGCGAGGCGCGGAGTTGTTGTTCGTTGCCGAAGATGCGGCGATAGACGGCGCGGGTGAGCGTGAGCGATTTGCGAGCGCGAGTCATACCCACGTAGACGAGGCGGCGCTCTTCTTCGATTCCTTTTTCATCGTCGAACGAACGGCTGTGCGGGCAGATGCCCTCTTCCATGCCGGTCAGGAAGACGTGGTCGAACTCGAGGCCCTTGGTGCTGTGAAGCGTGATCAAGGTGACGCCGGGCTTGTCTTCGAAAGCGTCGGTGTCGCTGACAAGAGCGGCGGCGTCGAGGAAGTCGCTGAAGTCTTCGCCGGATTCGTCGCTGTCGGCGATGGCGCGGGAAAGTTCTTCGAGGTTTTCGATGCGGGCGACGTCGTCGGGCGTGTTGCGGTCTTTCAACATCTCCATGTAGCCGGTGTCGTCGAGGACGCTGCGTAGAAATTCGGGCGGGTTCAACTTCAAGTAGTTGTCTTGCAGCTTGGCAATCAAATCCTGAAAAGCGCGGAGAGGCGCGACGGCGCGACCGCCTGATTCTCCGGAGACAAATTTGTTCATGGCGTCCCAGAGAGGTGTGTTACCGGCGCGCGCGGTTTCACGCAAGGCGTCGACG
>Ga0137412_10003907_pt1 | contig 11913 bp, 13 predicted proteins | sample CZODoug2_1_16fun_FD_122160 | JGI IMG/M metagenome (GOLD analysis project Ga0137412, IMG submission 122160) | Vadose zone soil fungal communities from Angelo Coast Range Reserve, California, USA - CZODoug2_1_16fungal (Hybrid Assembly) | ecosystem: Environmental > Terrestrial > Soil > Vadose zone...
ATCAACGAGTTTATCGGCGCGACGCTCGGGCCCACCGCCCAATCGAGATATCGGATCATCATCGACGATCCCGCCGCAGTCGCGCGTGCCATGGTGAAGGGGCTGGAAGTAGTCAGGGACTATCGGCGCATCGCAAGCGATTCCTACGGCTTCAACTGGCTGCTGCGGATTCCTCTCGAGTTTCAACGGCCCTTCGAGGTGACGCACGAATCGATGCGGCAGCTGAAACTGTCCCACGAGCAGCCGGTGCATGAGCGGGCCGCAGATCTGCGCCGCGCCTTTTCGGGCATCGTAGCCGGCAACATCAAGGAATACGGCATCAACGCGATCGAGAAATACGGGCCGTTCGAACTCGCAGGCGAAGCCTCGATCATGGAGCCGCTCGATCGGCTGCTGCGGTCGTTCGTGGCGCAGCGTCGAATGAAACTGAACGGGACCGAATACACTCCCTGCTACCGTTTGGTCGCATGAGCGAAGCGCACACCATCACCTATCGATTCGACCTGCCCGACGGTTCGGCGAAAACCTTGGAATTCACCTTCGACGCGGTCGACTTCAAGATGCTGAAGGCGCCGCCCGACCCACCGCCATTCTGGACGGAACTGGCCTTCAGCCGCTGCGCCAACTGTCCCCTCAATGAAAACCAACACCCGCATTGCCCGTCGGCATTGCAGCTGGCATCCGCCTTGGAACCGCTCAGCGCGCTGGTCTCGTTCGACACCGTGGGCGTGACGGTGACCCAGGCGGAAAGAACGGTGTATGCACAGACCTCGGCGCAGCAAGCGATGAGTTCGGTGATCGGCCTGGTCATGGCGACCTCGGGATGCCCGTGGACCGACCACCTCCGGCCGATGGCCCGGTTCCATCTTCCGTTCGCCAGCGAAGCGGAAACCGTGTATCGGAGCATCGGCATGTTCTTGCTTGCGCGCGCGATCGCGGGCGGCGATGGGTCGCACGGCTTCGCGGCACTCGAGGCGCTTTACGAGAATCTGCATGTGGTCAACCGCGATATGTCACGTCGTTTGGGTGCGGCGACGCGCACCGATCCGGCCCGCAACGCGATGGCCCTGCTCGATGCCTACACGACGTTGCTGCCCGCGGCGCTCGATCGCTCGCTCGACGAACTCAAGCCCTTGTTCGATGCGTGGCAAACCAAGAAAAACCCGGCGATTTAACTTACCGCGATACGCGGTGAGATGCCCATCGCAATGCTCACGGATGTCCTGCCGCCGCCCAGGATGCCTGTGACACAGTTCCTGCCCTAGAGAGTGCGCGACACTTACTGTCGTGCACATCAACGAGGCACACGAAGATGAGCGACAGCAAGAATCAGACTCGCTACACCGGAATCGATCGGCGCACGCCGCGTGCGGAGCCGGGTGTCGCCAAACCGGGAGTGGCCGCTCCGCGCGAAGCCTACAAGACCGGTGGTCGGCATGCGGCCATCACCAACCACCTTTACAACTTTCACAGCTATAAGAATTGGGCGGAAAAGGTCCGCGGCAGCTGGGAAGACAAAAAGTAACGAACGGGACGCCTTTCTCGCCTTAGGCCGTTTCCTGCAAGGGGTTGACGTTGCGCGGCGGCTCCGACGCTTCCTTGGCCCGCAACCACCCGAGCAGCGGTTCCCAATCGGCCAGATCCTGCTCCACCAGCTGCTTCTTCATCTCGTGCAGGCCGACCCCCTGCTCCGCAGCCCGCACGTAATTTTGCGAATCGCGCAGGGTGGCGATGACCGGTATCCGCAAGGTCTCCAGGAATCTCATGAGCGACTGATAAACCAGTGTGCTGCGCCTCACGCGGTTGGCCACCACACCGATGCGGTTCTCGTCGCGCCGCACCTTCGCAATCAGCAGCAAATCGGCGATGCATTTCGAGAAGGCATGGATGTCGATGTCGGAGGGAAGCACCGGAACGATGATGGCGTCTGCCCCTCGGGTCAATTCCGGCATATCCTGTCCGAGGACCGCCGCCGGCGTATCGACCACTACATGGGCCGCGTCGGACGGTATGCGCATCTGCCACGCTCGCGTCATCCGGCTGTTGCGCTCGAAGGCCGCTATGCCGTGAATGAACGCCTGTTCCGGCTTGCGCTTCTTCAGCCAGCGCGTGCTCGAACCTTGCGCATCATTGTCGGAAAGCAGCGGACGGTCGCCTATGCTCGCGAAATAGCTGGCGAGATTGGTCGCTACCGTCGTTTTTCCCGAACCGCCCTTCGGGTTCAGGACGAGAATGCGCTGCATGTCGATCAAGCCTACGCAGCCGCCGGTGCCATAGCAAGGGTGTGACCTCACTCACGGCGCATGCGTCGCGGCGTGCCTACACTCGATTCCCATGGAGTGGGTATTACAAGTGGTCGATGAGATCGACGATGCCGTCGCGATGTTAAGGCACGGATGGCTCGGAGTTCATGCGCACATCGGCATGCTTGCGGGCGGCCTGGCGGCGGCAACGGCTTCAACCGTCGCTGCAAGCCTCAAAGTAAGGCTCACGCTTCATCGGGCGCGCCCCTAAGCCACGTACGCCCCAAAATCCTTTAAGATGCCCGCATGAAGGGCATTCGTCTCCCGTCTCGTCCGGCCGTCGGTGTCCTGCTCGGGCTGCTGGCTGCGTGCGGCGGCAAGCCGCCCGCAGCGGGTCCGTTGTCCGATTCAACAGTTCCGGCGGTGGCTGCTCCGGCGATCGAGACGCTGGAAGTCGGCGAGCTGCGGGCCGGGTCCGGCGCTCCCATCACGGCCGGGCAAAAAGCCGTGGTCCAATACACCGGTTGGCTCTACGAGACGTCTGCGCCCGATAAGAAGGGGAAGGAATTCGACAGCTCGCGCAGCAGCGGCCAGCCCTTCAGCTTTGTCGTCGGCGCGGGCCAGGTGATCAAGGGCTGGGATCAGGGCGTTCTCGGAATGAAAGTGGGTGGACGGCGCCGGCTCACGATTCCCGCAACCCTTGCCTACGGAGACGTGGGCGCCGGGGGCGTCATTCCGCCCGGAGCGGCGCTGGTCTTCGATGTCGAGCTTGTCGCCGTCGAATGACGGCAGTCGCAAACCCTACCGCGATTGGCTGCCCAGCCGCGATTCGCCGCGTCGTGATCGATGCGATCCGGAGCGGTTGACCGCTCCGGATCTAATTCTCGATTAGTTCACGAATTCCTTGAGGTTCTTGAGGGCGGCGATGCGCACTTTCTTGCTGGCGGGCTTCGCCTTGAACATCATCTTTTCGCCGTTGAAAGGATTCACGCCTTCTCGCGCCTTCGTGGCCGGCTTTTTCACGACCTTCATCTTCAAGAGCCCGGGCATCGTAAACAGGCCGTGGCTGCGAAGACTCTTCTTGATGGACGCGGAAAGCGAGTCAAACACGGCTCCGACCTGTTTCTTAGAGAGCTCAGTTTCCTTCGAAATCGTAGCGAGAATTTCAGACTTGGTCGGTGCTGCATTCTTTTTCGCCATATAAATCTCCTAATTGTGTTTTCGAACGTGGGCGACAAGGTCCCACATAGTCAACTCGGCGCCGAAAATAACATAGAAAAAAGCCGATGTTTAGCGCATTTGCAAAAAAACCCGAGGCTCCGTCGTGCTCCACAGCCCTAGTTTTCCAGGGTTCGGCGATGACATACCGCAGATCCGGTACGGCTAACCCTCGGCGTTCGCAGTGATTTCAAGCACGTAGGACGTCATATTCAGCGCAGAAGTACCAGCAATGCACCGATTACGATCGATACCCAGAGAACGGAAAAATCAATTTGCCCGATCGGCGGAATGATCCGCCGCACGGGTTTCAAGATGGGTTCGCAAAGTTGGGCGAGCAAACGGACCCCCGGGGCGTAGCCGCCCGGGGTCACGAAGCTGGTCAACCAATAGAGCAGCAGTGCGAACAGGTAGATACGCAACGTCAGATCGACGAGGCCCACGAGCGTGATGCGCAAGAACACCAGCGGCACGCCTACGCCCGCGCCGTCCAGCCCGAGCAGGACGGCGGTGCGAGCCGAGGCTACGAGCACGACCGCAACCACGGTCGCGGTATCCACCTTGCCGATCGGCGGCAATAACCGCCGCAAAGGCAAAATCAACCAATTGGTGGCTCGCACGATGGCATCCGCCATCGGATCCCGAAAATCCGCGCGCACCAATTGGAACAGAAGACGCAGCAGGAACGCGAGCGTCAGCAACCACATCAACGTATCGACTATGTATCTAATCGCTTCCATATTCATTCACTGCCCGGCAAGTCGGGGAACGCCACGCTGCCGGGTGTCCTACGGGGTACCGTACTCCGCGGCGAGTTCGGCGGATCGGCGGTCGGCTGCCGCCACGGCGTGTGCGACGATAGCACGAAGGCCGGCCGCGTCGAGAACGTCGAGCGCCGCCGCGGTGGTGCCGCCTTTGGAAGTGACCTGCTCACGCAGCGTGCTCAAGGATTCGTTCGAGAGCCGCGCCATTTGCGAGGCTCCGAACGCCGTTTCCAGAGTCAGTTTGTGAGCGATCTCGGTCGGCAGGCCGCGCGCATGCGCGGCGGCCTCGAGCGCTTCCATGAACAAAAAAAAGTAGGCCGGGCCGCTGCCGGAGAGCGCGGTGACCGTGTCCATTTGCGATTCATGTTCCACCCAGACCGTGGCGCTGACGGCAGCCAGGATGGCCTCCGCCAGAGCCCGGTTCGCAGCGCCGACGCTGGGCGGCGCGTACAGGCCGGTGGCGCCGAAGCCGTTGAGCGCCGGCCGATTCGGCATGGTGCGGACCACCGCCACGCGACCGCCGAACCAGCGCATCAGGGCGGCATGCGGAATCCCGGCGGCAACCGATATCACCAACGGATTCGATTGAGCGAGACGCGGCGCAATTCCGAGGGCGACCGCGCGCATCTGTTGCGGTTTGACTGCCAGAACGACCACCTCGGCGCCGGCCACGGCGCTCTCGTTGGCCGGCGCGGTCGTGATGCCGTAGTCCCGCACCAGACGCTCGAGCTGCAGGGAGCTCGGATCGGCGACGACGATGCGGTCCCTGGGAAGCCCACGCTTGGTCAGACCGCCTATGAGGGCGGCAGCCATGTTGCCGCCGCCGATGAAGGCCATTCTCCGTATGTTGTTCATGCTCGCCTGCCTGTGGGTGTGTTATTCGTCATCGGCTGCCGAAAATCGCCGTCCCGATCCGCACGTGAGTTGCGCCTTCGGCGATGGCGGACTCGAAATCGCCGCTCATGCCCATCGACAGCGTGTCGAGATGGTGCCCTTCCGCGTTCAGTCGTTCCTTGAGCCCCCGCAGCTGCGCAAAGACCGCGCGCTCGGCCGCTACGGTAGGCTGCGGCGGGGGCACGCACATCAGGCCGCGCAGCCTCACCCGCGGCAGCTCGGCGGTCTTGGCGGCAAGCGCAGAGAGGCTGCCTGGATCGACACCCCCCTTGGTGGGTTCCGGCACCAGGGCGACCTGGATGCACAGGTTGAGCGGTGCGGCGTGAAACGGCCGTTGTTCCGAGAGCCGCCGGGCCACGCTGAAACGATCTATGCTGTGCACCCAGTGGAAGCGCTCGGCCACGGCGCGAGTCTTGTTGGACTGCAGGCTGCCGATGAAATGCCAGTTCAGCGGCAGGTCGCGGAGTTCGTCCAGCTTCAAAATGGCTTCCTGCAAATAATTTTCACCGAAATCCGTGACGCCCGCCGTGGCGGCCGCCCTTACAGATTCGGCAGGCTTGGACTTGCTGACCGCGATCAGGGTGACCGAGCCGGGATCGCGCCCCGCGCCTTTGGCAGCGTGGCGTATCCGGGATCGGACGTGGTTCACATGAACCGCTAGATTTTGCGGACCAATTAACATATTGGGTGACGACACCCTCTTATATACTGCCGGCGGGTGACAACACCTATACTAGGAGCCGTAAATGGCGGTTGATATCGCGCAGCTTCTCGCCTTTGCGGTGAAGAACAACGCGTCGGACCTGCATCTGTCGGCGGGCGTGCCGCCGATGATCCGCGTCGACGGGGACATGAAGCGCGTCAATATGCCGGCTCTGGTGCACAAAGAAGTGCACAGCATGGTGTACGACATCATGAACGACAAGCAGCGCAAGGCCTTCGAGGAATTCTTCGAGACGGATTTTTCGTTCGAGATCCCCAAGCTGGCCCGATTCCGCGTGAACGCTTTCAACCAAAATCGCGGTGCCGGAGCCGTGTTCCGCAACATTCCGTCGACGATCCTGTCGTTGGACGAGCTGAACGCGCCGAAAACCTTCAAAGATTTGTGCATGCTGCCTCGCGGACTCGTGCTGGTTACCGGACCCACCGGTTCGGGCAAATCCACGACCCTTGCCGGCATGGTCAATCATTGTAACGACAATCGCCCGGATCACATCATCACGATCGAGGACCCGATCGAATTCGTGCACGAAAGCAAGCGTTGCCTGGTCAACCAGCGCGAGGTACATCGCGACACGCTCGGCTTCACCGAGGCACTGCGGTCGGCGCTGCGCGAGGATCCGGACGTGGTGCTGGTGGGTGAAATGCGCGACCTCGAGACCATTCGGCTGGCGCTGACCGCGGCCGAGACCGGTCACTTGGTTTTCGGCACATTGCATACGAGTTCGGCCGCCAAAACGATAGACCGCATCGTGGACGTGTTCCCGGCAGCCGAAAAGGACATGGTGCGCGCCATGCTGTCGGAAAGCCTCCGGGCGGTCATATCTCAGACGCTGATGAAGCGCGTCGGCGGCGGTCGTATTGCGGCGCACGAAATCATGATCGGCACCCCGGCTATACGAAACCTGATCCGCGAGGGCAAAATCGCACAGATGTACTCGGCGATTCAAACCGGACAAGGGCAAGGTATGCAGACTCTCGACCAATGCTTGCAGGAATTGGTGCACAAGGGCGTCGTGAGCCGCGAGGAAGCGAAGTACAAGGCGCAAAACAAGGACAGCATCTAATGGAGCGCGATCAAGCAATACGCCTGATGCAGGATCTGCTGCGGCGCATGGTCGAGAAGAAGGGTTCGGACCTGTTCATTACGGCCGGATTCCCGCCCGCCATCAAGATCGACGGCGAAATCAGACCTCAGTCGGACCGGACCTTGAGTCCCGAGCAGAGCGCGGGCCTGGTCCGCGCCATCATGAATGACCGGCAAACCAAGGAATTCGATTCCACCAAGGAATGCAATTTTGCGATCTCGCCGCCGGGAATCGGACGCTTTCGCGTCAGTGCGTTCGTGCAGCAAGGCTTCACGGGCGCTGTGCTCCGAACCATCAACGCGAAGATCCCGACCCTCGAAGAACTGGAATTGCCGCCGGTACTGAAGGAAGTCGTGTTGTCGAAGCGCGGCTTCGTGATTCTGGTCGGCGGCACGGGTTCGGGCAAGTCGACGTCGCTGGCCGCGATGGTCGGATACCGGAACGAAAAGACCCGCGGCCACATCGTCACGATCGAGGATCCCGTGGAGTACGTGCACGCGCACAAGGGGTGCGTCGTCACGCACCGCGAGGTCGGCGTCGATTGCGAAAGCTGGCATCTGGCGCTCAAGAACACGCTGCGGCAGGCGCCCGACGTGATTCTGATCGGGGAGATCCGCGATCGGGAAACCATGGAGTATGGAATCCAATTCGCCGAAACCGGCCACTTGGTGCTGGCCACGCTGCACGCGAACAGCTCCAACCAGGCGCTCGACCGCATCATCAATTTCTTTCCGGAAGAGCGCCGCGAGCAGCTGCTCATGGACTTGTCGCTCAACATTCGCGCGCTCATCTCTCAGCGTCTGATACCCAGGGAAGCAGGATCGGGCCGGATCGCGGCCATGGAAATCATGTTGGCTTCCCCGTTGATTTCGGACCTGATCTTCAAGGGCGACGTTGCCAAGATCAAGGACGTGATGTCGCGCTCGAATCGCCTCGGGATGAAGACCTTCGATCAGGCGCTGTTCGAACTGTACGAGGCCGGCCTCATTTCCTACGAGGACGCGCTGCGCAACGCCGACTCGAAGAACGAACTGCGGCTCAAGGTGAAGCTCGAAAGCAAACGCGAGGTCAAGCACCCGGAGGAGGGCGCCACTTCGCTGCAGATCGTCGAGGAAGAAGAAGGCCAGGTGTTCTAGCGAATGACCGAGGACTCACCGGTTCAGGCTCAGGTGATGAACACCAAGCCGCTCTTCAAGCTGATGGTCGAGCGCAAGGCGTCGGATCTTTTTTTCACCTGCAACGCGCCGGTCAAGATCAAGATCGAGGGAAAGATCTTCCCTGTCAACAAGCAGGTCTTGAGCCCGGAGACCGTGCGCCAGGCCGCGCTGGGACTCATGAGCCAGGAGCAGCTCGAGCACTTCAACGAAGAATTGGAGATCGACTTCGCCATCTCCGAACCCGGCCTCGGCCGGTTCCGCGTCAACGTGTTCTACCAGCGCGGCTACCCCGCGATGGTGTTGCGCTACATCACCGCCGAAATGCCCAAGCTCGAGGACCTCGGCATGCCCGATATCTACAAGGATCTGGTCATGCTGAAGCGCGGCCTCATTCTCATGGTCGGCGCCGCCGGGGCGGGCAAATCGACGACGCTCGCCGCGATGATCAACTTTCGGAACGAAACGTCGTCCGACCATATCCTCACCATCGAGGATCCGATCGAATTCCTGCATACGAACAAGAAATCGATCATCAATCAGCGTGAAGTGGGCATCGACACCAAATCATTTTCCCGCGCCCTGCGCAGCGCGGTGAGGGCGGCGCCCGACGTCATCCTCGTCGGCGAAATTCGCGACCGTGAAACCATGGAAGCCGCGATCGCGCTCGCCGGGACGGGGCATCTGTGCATAGCCACCCTGCACGCCAACAACTGCGCGGAAACGCTGGATCGCATCATCAACATGTTCCCCCGCGACCAGCACAACCAGATTTTCCTGGACCTTTCGCAGTACTTGCGCGCGATTCTGTCGCAGCGTCTGGTGCCCGCCAAATCCGGAATCCGCGTCGCCGCCTCGGAGGTCATGGTCAATACGCCGTACATCTCCGAGCTCATCAAGAAGGGCGACGTGATCGGCGTCAAGGAAGCGATTCGCACCGGCACCGAGCGCGGCATGCTGAGCTTCGACAGTTCGCTCTACAATCTCGTGCGCGAGGGCCGGATCGAATTGGAGGAAGCGCTGTCGAGCGCGGACTCGCGCACCAATCTCGAGGCGAAGATCAATTTCGGCTGATTCGACTGGCAGGCGACCAGATTCCCCTCGAATTCGCGGGCGCTCGCATCCCAGCCGCAGCGCACCGCGTTCTCCCGGCAGACCTTGGGATCGAGCGTCAAGGCGCGCAGCGCGGCCTTTTCCAGGTCGTGATCCAATGCTCCGGTCACGCCGTCCTGGATCACGTCTATCGGACCATTGACGGGGAAGGCCGCCACGGGCACGCCGCAGGCCATGGCTTCGAGATTCACCAGTCCAAACGTATCCGTGAGGCTGGGAAAGACCATCACGTCGGCAGCGGCGAGGTGCGCGGCGAGATCCTCGGCAAATCGAAACCCGGTGAACGTCGTCTCCGGATACAAGCTTTGCAGCCGCGCGCGCTCCGGGCCGTCGCCGATCACCAGTTTGCTGCCGTCCCACGGCATGCGCAGGAACGCCTCGACGTTCTTCTCCACCGCGACACGGCCGACGTAGGCTGCGATCGGGCGGGGCAAACTCAAGAAGTCCTTGGCTCCAGGCTTGAAGAGATCCGTATCAACGCCGCGCCGCCAGGCGGCCAAATTGTTGAAACCGCGCTCCTGCAGCTCGTTCCGCAGCGATTGCGTGCTGACCATGCAACGCGCCGCCGCGCCGTGGAACCAGTGCAAGGCCCAATAGGAGAATGCGATGGGAATCGGAAAGCGCGCCCGCAGGTACTGCGGGAATTGGGTATGGTAGGACGTGGTGAATCTCAATCGGCGCCGCAGGCAATAGCGCCTCGCCGCGAGGCCGAGCGGCCCTTCCGTCGCTATGTGCAAGGCTTGCGGCGAGAAATCATCGATGCTCTTTTCCACGAGTTTCCGCGGCAACAGAGATAGACGGATCTCCGGATAAGTCGGGCACGCAATGCTGCGGAAGTCCCGCGGGGTCAACATTCGGACCTCGTGGCCGAAGCGGCCGAGCCATTCCGAAACTTTCGCCAAGGTACGCACGACGCCGTTGGTTTGCGGAAACCAGGCGTCGGTAACGATCATGATTCTCATGTGCGCCGACAATGGCATGTCTGCATGACGAACACGTGAACGTGAAACGGCGGCCGTTCTGAGTTTGACGGTCCGCAGACCTTCCTGTAACAGGGGTGTAATCAAAATCCTATATTTGCTTCATCGTCGGCTTGAAACAAGTACGATGTGACTTCTCCAACGAGGAACTTCTTATGCAAAATTTCTGGGAAGAACTGCGGAGCCAGCGGTGGGACGATCACCGTTACTATCACCACAGCCGCATCAACCAGTCGCTGCACTTCCTGAGTGCGATCAGTTTTCTGGTCGCCTACGTGATGATGTTCAAGGATCCGGTGGTTGCCGCTCTGATCGGCTGGCTCGTCGCCATGGTCAGCCGCCAATCCGGGCACTTCTTTTTCGAGCCGAAAGGATACGACGAGGTCAACAAGGCGACCCACGAGTACAAGGAAGCCATCAAGGTGGGCTACAACTTGCGCCGCAAGGTGATCCTGCATCTGATCTGGGTGTTGGCGCCGCTGGTGCTGTGGTTGACTCCCACCTTGTTTGGGCTTTTCCAGCCACCCGACCGGGGAGGCGACTCCTTCATGCGGCACGTGGGAGAGATCTGGCTGGTCGTCGGGATCGGTGCCCTGATCTTCCGTACCGTCCATCTGTTCTTCCTGCGGGACGTGCGGACCGGGTTGGTGTGGCTCACCAAAATCATCACGGACCCGTTCTACGACGTCAAACAATACTGCAAGGCGCCTCTTTACCTCATGCGCGGCGAACTCATCGACCCGATGGGCGAGAGCCACCGGGCTTGAAGCATTTCCTTGAGCACTCCGCGCCGGATGGACTTGTTGGTGAGCCGGGGACTCGCCCACCACCAACCGTCCTCCTGCATGGCATGGGCGGCGGACACCATGGCGTCGCACACGTCCGAAAAATCGGCATCCGTATAGTTCAGGCTAAAAATCAGCCTGCCGGTTCCGACCCAGCTTAGGGCCAAGCCGGCTGCACGCAGGTAGTATTGGAACATCCAGTTGTAACGCGACGGCTGCTGGTAGCAGATCGTCCAGATCGACGACAAGTTCGCGACCCGCACCGGCAGCCCCGCGGACTGCAGCCGCTCGTTGAGCGTTTGCGCGCGCAAGTTCCAGACCGTATCGAGATCGCGGTACAGCCCAAGGATCGGCTCGCTCTCGATCTGCTTCAGGAACTCGGACATCGCCCCCATCACATAGGGGTGCGAATTGAATGTGCCTCGGGCAAAGCAGATGTCGGCCGGCCGATCGTCCCTGAAGCGGCGCATGAATCGGCGGCGTCCGCACAGCGCGCCCACCGGCAATCCACCGGCGACGGTCTTGCCGTAGGTCACCATGTCGGCCTTCACACCGAAGTACTCCTGCGCTCCTCCCAGGCTGAGCCTGAACCCCACGAATACCTCGTCGAATATCAACACGATACCGCGTTCGCTGCACACCTCGCGCAGTTTGCCGAGCCACGCGGAATAGGCGGCGCGATCGAAGTGGGCGCGGCGCCCGCTGTCGACCAGCGTGGAGTCGCCGGGCGCACTGACGTTAGGATGAAGCGCCTGCAGCGGGTTTACCAGCACGCAGGCGATGTCGCGCCGCGTGCGGAGCACCTTGATGGTTGCGTCGTCCATCTCCTGCAGGGTGTAGGTATCGCCCTGCGCCATCGGATTCCCGACCCCGGGCTGAACGTCACCCCACCACCCATGGTACGCGCCGCAGAAACGAACGAGATGGCTGCGGCCCGTGTGATAGCGAGCCAGG
>Ga0137412_10003908_pt1 | contig 11908 bp, 12 predicted proteins | sample CZODoug2_1_16fun_FD_122160 | JGI IMG/M metagenome (GOLD analysis project Ga0137412, IMG submission 122160) | Vadose zone soil fungal communities from Angelo Coast Range Reserve, California, USA - CZODoug2_1_16fungal (Hybrid Assembly) | ecosystem: Environmental > Terrestrial > Soil > Vadose zone...
ATCAGTCGTCAGCTTGCCGCAGTCCGCGCTTGCCACTCCGTCGGGTACTGGTGTCGTACGGGCGTCTGCACGGTCGGCGGTGAGCATGGCGTAGCCAGGAAAGCACGTCAGCCACTGCCCCATGTCGGCTTTCGCCGGTCGCGGAATCCTGGCGACGTCGAGTTCGGCGCCGGTACCGCTGGCTTCGGCGAGCATGCCCGCGGTCCCCACGATGCCCGCCATGCTGACGTCCTTGGCCGCGCGCGGCCGCATCTGCGCCACCAGGGTTGCCAACCGCGCCAGGTCGGCGCCGTCGCGGGTGCTGCTGGAATCCCATTGGCGGCCATGGTGGCCCGGCCGCCAGTCACCGGCCAGATCCGCAGTCAGGCGCAGCGTGTCTCCCGCCGATCCACCGCCTGCGCGGACGGGTTCGGCGGTGCGGCCGAACGCCGTCACCGCGAGCGATGCGGGGACGCCCAGCTGGGTGTGCCCACCGAGAACCGGGACCTGCCACGCCGCCGACGCCTTGGCGATCCCCCGCACGATGCGGGTGAGCAGCGACCTGGTTGGGGCGCCGATCGCATCCAAGAGACCCGTTGGTGTCGCGCCCATCGCCGTCAGATCGTTGACGTTGACCAACACCGAGCACCAGCCCGCCCACTCCGGATCACGTTCGACCATCGACGGGATGATGGCATCGCAGGCGGCGACCAAGTCGCTGCCGGGCAGCGGCACTCCGTCGTCGCCGACGAAGCCAGCGGGGCCGAGGCCGCCCTGGATCTCCCGCAGCGGCGCCAGCGCGTCGCCGAGGAACGACTTGGTGGCGTCGGCCAGGCGTTGCATCTGATGAAGCGGCCAGCGCATCGCGGCGTGTGGTTGGCCCGCCACCAGGCAGTCGCCGTGGTTCTCCCATCCGAGCGAGCCGAACATCGCGGCGTAGCGCGCCTGCACCGTGGCATCGAAGCGAAGCACACCCGCGGACTCCGCGTGGGCGCACGCCGCCCGGATGAGTGCGGGGCCAACCCCCGAGGACCGTGCCGAGTCGACCGTGACCAGCCGGCTGCCCGTCCACCAGCCGATGTCCGGTTCGCACCGTGGCGCGAGTCGCACTCCGCCGAGCACCGTCCCGTCGGCGGCAGCGGCGACGAGGACCACGGTGCGCGGATCGTCGTCGATGTCGTCGGCGTCGCTGCTCGTGAAGAGATGCTGCTCGCGCACGAACGCGTCGTGACGCAGCCTGCGGAATGCCGCGACGTCCGCGTCACTCTCCGCACGATGGATGAGGAACGCCGGCGTCGAATGGGTGCGGGCGCCTGCCAGGATCGACAGCTCTTGTCTACGCCGGAGCTGTTGGGCCACTTCGGTTCTCGTCGTCTCCACGATGCTCACCCGCCCACGCTCTGCAGAATGCCGCACGCACCGCACGCTGCGCAGCCGGCCTTCTGATCGATGCCCGCCATACCTGCCAGCTGAAGGGCGTTGGCGACTTCGCGGGACACCTTCTCGACGATCGCCGAATCAGGCGCGCCAGCTCCATCGACGTCGACGGCCAGGGTGCCGGGATGCGGCCGGAACGGCACCACGAAGGGGTAGACGCCCATCTCGATGAGCTCGGCGGCGCCCGCAATGAGCTCATCGGGATCCTCGCCGAGTCCGACGAGCAGATACGTGGAGACCTGGTTGCGTCCGAACACCCGGACCGCCTCTTGCCACGCGTCGCGGTACTGCGACAGCGGAACGGTCGCCTTGCCCGGCATCCATCGGCGACGAACGTCATCGTCAAGGGACTCCACGTGAATGCCGATGGCGTCCGCACCCGCGTCGCGCAGCTCGGCGAGGACGGCCAGGTCGGCGGGTGGTTCGCACTGCACCTGGATGGGCAGTCCGGGCACCGCGGCCTTCACCGCCTGAACGCAACGGGCCAGATGCCTGGCGCCACGGTCACTGCCCGCGGAGGTGCCCGTGGTCATCACCATGTGCTCGACACCGTCGAGCCGGACCGCCGCCTCGGCCACCTCCGCCAGTTCGGCAGGGCGCTTGACGGCGGTGGTGGCGCCCGACCGCAACGACTCCTCGATCGAACAGAATCGGCAGCGCTGGTCCTCCGCGTAACGGATGCAGGTCTGAACGACGGTGGTGGCGAGCACGTTCCGGCCATGCAGCCGGGCGATCTTCTCGTAGGACACGCCCTCCGCGGTCCGTAGATCGTAGAACCTGGGCCGGTCGATGACGCGGACGTCGAGCCCGGAATCCTCACCGTCGAGGAGCACCCTGGCGCCGTCGAAGACGAAGGGGCTTAGCGGGTTCAGCGGGATGGCGGCGGCGCGGCCGTCGATGACGAGGTGGCCGTCATCGCTGGGACCCGCACCAGCGGTGCGGCTCACGGGTGGACGGCCGCGAATACCCAACAGGGCGAGGTCGACTCGAGTGGAGACTGACATGGATTCTCCTCTCAGCGGGCCACGGCGAGCCGCGGCGCGGACTGGTGATGGAGATCGTCGATGATCGTTGTCGCAATGTGTTTGGCGTCGCGGTCGATGCCGAGGAAGCGCCCCGAACCCCAGGTGTGCATCCACGGCAGCCCAATGAACGTCAGGCCTTCGACTCCCGTGATACCGCGGTTCTGCATCGGCCGGCCTGCGCCGTCGAAGGCACTCGCTTCGATCCACCGGTAATCGGGCCGGTAACCGATCGCCCAGACGATGCTGGTGACTCCCTGGGCGGCGAGGTCCAATTCGGTGGTCTCGGCGTCGGGCTCCCAGACGGGGGTGTATCGGGTGACCGGCGGCGCGGAGATGCCCTCGCGCTCGATGTGGGCGTCGATGTCCGCGCAGATCGAGTTGTACACGGAGTCGGCCTTGTCGAGCGCCTCACCCAGTGACGGTTCGAAGGCCAGTGTCGCGTCCTTGCCGTTGCTCAGCGTGCCGTAGAGCCGCATTCCTTCTGCGGCGAAGCGACGCAGGTCGATGTCGCGTCCGCCGTCACGTCCTGTGACGTAGTGGTTGGTCTTCTCGATCGCCGCCTTCCCACCGGGGTATTCGGGGGCAGGCTTCTCGTAGAGGCCCATGTCGGACAGCCACGTCATGCAGTCACGGCCACGGTAGAACCGCGCCACGCGTGGTGCACTGCCGACGGCGAGGTGCACCTGCCTACCTGCCAGGTGCAGGTCCTCGGCGATCTGCGCACCGGACTGGCCGGTGCCAACAACCAGGACGGCACCCTCGGGCAGCTGATCGGCGTTGCGGTACTGCTCGGAGTGGATCTGGCTGATCGAGGTGTCCAGCGACCCTGCGAACGAGGGCAGCACCGGAACGGGATATCCGCCCGTCGCGACTACCGCGTGGTCACAGGTCAGGGACTCGTCGGCCGCTTCGCCATTCTGCAGCGTCAGTTCGAAACCCCCTGAAGCCAGCGGACGTAACTTCGTCACGCGGGTCTGGGTGAGCAGCGGGGGCGTGAAGGTGTGCAGCCAGCCGTCGAGCCAGTCCACGACTTCGTCTCTGGTCATGAAACCGTCGGGATCGTCACCCTCGTAGGCGTAGCCAGGCAACTTGCAGTGCCAATTCGGTGTGACCAGGGTGAAGTTGTCCCATCGGGTATCCGCCCAGGCGTGCACGGGGGTCTGCGCCTCCAACACGACGTGATCGATGCCGGCCTCGCCGAGGTACCAGCTCACCGAGAGCCCAGCCTGGCCGCCGCCGATGACGGCGACTGTGACGTGTCCGGCGTCCGTACTCATGATGCCTCCAAACCCGGTCGCATGCCGACGATGCGGATCGTGGCGTTCGATGGGAATTCCGTTGCGGTGGACGAGATTTCTTCCTCGGTCCACGCCGCGGAGCTGCACGCGAAGCCGAACTTGGCCCGCACCCTCTCGCTCGCCTCGTGCAGCGCCTTACCGGAACGGTCGAGGAAGTCCGCGACGGTGTAGTCCGTACCCGCGCTCAGGTAGTCGTGCATCACCAGGCTCGGCGAGTAGCACCGCTGCACCCGACCGTCTGGCCACAGCACGTCGAAGGTCATCTCAGGCATGGGTCAGCTCCTGCCATTGACTCGTGCCATCGGCATCCGTGACCGGGCCGTAGACGTCGGGCCTGCGGTCCCGCAGGTGGAACATTCCGGCTCGCATGGCGCGGAACGTGCCGTCGATGTCGACGTCCGCGACGGCCATCCCGCTACCGAGAAGTGTTGTCGCCAACGTATTTCCACCTGGATCGACGACCTTGGCGTTGCCGACGTAGCGCAGGGATCCGAACGTTCCGCTCTGGTTCGACGCGATCCAGAACACCTGGTTGTCCAGGGCCCGTGCCGCATCGAACAGGTTGAACCGATAGGTCCATCGATCGTCTTGCAGATTCTCCGCGGTGGCGGTGCGTGCCGCAGGCCACGCCGACAGGCTCGCGATGATCTGCGCGCCCTTCAGCGCCATGATCCGTGCAGCCTCGGGAAATGCCTTGTCGTAGCAGATCTGGAGCCCCACCCTGCCAACCGGAGTGTCGAACACGCCGTAGTCGGAACCAGCCGAGTAGGACATGCCTTCGCCGAGGGGCTGGTGCACCTTGCGGTACGTGCCGTAGACGGTGCCTCCGTCGAGGACGGCAGCCGCGTTGTAGCGGGTTTCGCCGTCGTCGTCGAGTTCGCAGAATCCGATGGCGACCACCAGATCACCGACGATCTGCTGGACCCTGGCGATCTCGGGGCCGTCGACGCGGATGGCGGGCGGCAGTGACTTGGACGTGGTCTTGACGGTGTCGCCGTGGTTGCCCAACGACGACAGGTAGCCACCGATGGCGGCTTCTGGCAGGACCATGAAGTCGACGCCCTCGTCACGCGCCTGTTGGGCCAGTGACTCGATCAGTGCGTAGTTCTGTTCCAGGTCGCGGGTGAAGTTGGCCGCTACCGCAGCGAGTTTGGTCATCGTGAATCGCCTAGACCATGTAGGTGGAGTTGATGATTGCGCCCTTTCGGGCGTAGTGAATGAGGGCGTCCTGCACGTCGAGGGGGTGCGCGGGAATCACCCCTTCGATCAGGTCTTCCTCGCGGCCGCCGTGCAGCGCCAAACCGAACCGGCAGCAGAACACCGTGCCGCCCTCGGAGATGAAGGTGCCAAGCGAGTCGTTGATGTTCTGCTCGCCGGGGAAGCCCGAGTCGCCGGTCTTGGGAAACCCGCGGGTGGCCAGGCAGTTGATGGCTCCCGGTCCGTAGAAGTAGATCGCCGATTCGTAGCCCTTGCGCAGGGCCCTGGTGGCCTGCAATACGGCGACGAAGCTGACGGACGACTCGTGGGCGATGCCGTGTACCAGCGTGAAGTAGCTCTCGCCGTCCTCGGCTTGGTAGTCGGGGAAGATCTTCGACCCGCCGTAGATGTTGGAGCCCTTTGGCAGGGCCGGATGCGGGATCTCGGCGAGCGAGGTCTTGATGTTCTCGGCGATTGAATCGTCAAACGTCATGGTGGACTCCGATTTTGAGCATTGGTGTGAAGGTTCTTGGCGACTCGGCGACGATGCCGGCTGGCCGGGAAGTTCGGCTTGAACCAATTACAGGAGCCACGTGTTTCCGATTGGTCATCACAGGAATACGTTTCGGTTATCGGAACCTCACAGCGGACATCTGCGCGTAACACGGGACGGGCGCGGGTAGCGTGTACGCATGCCCGAAGGGGACACCGTGTACCGGACGGCCATGAAGCTGCGCGAGGCACTCGATGGCAGAACACTCACCCGGTGCGACGTGCGGGTGCCTCGTTTTGCGACCGTTGACCTCACCGGCGAGAAGGTCGACGAGGTCATCAGCCGCGGCAAGCATCTGTTCATCCGCGTCGGCGATGCGAGCATCCACTCGCACCTCAAGATGGACGGCGCGTGGTTGATCGGCGGTCAGATCCGCCGGGTGCAGCCGCACAAGGTGCGGATCATCTTGGAAACGGCCGACTCTCGCGTCGCGGGCATCGATCTCGGCGTCCTGGAGATCCTGCAGCGGGAGCACGACATGGAGGCCGTCGCGCACTTGGGCCCCGACCTGCTCGGCGACGACTGGGAGCCACGAACGGCAGCGACGAACCTGGTCGCCGATCCCGACCGGCCGCTGGCCGAGACGCTGCTGGATCAGCGGGTGATGGCGGGTGTCGGCAACGTCTACGCCAACGAGCTGTGTTTCGTGCTTGGGCGGCTGCCGACCTCACCGGTGAGCAGTGTCAAGGATCCGCTGCGGGTCGTGCAGCGCGGACGGGACATGCTGTGGCTCAACCGGTCCCGGGCCAATCGGGTGACGACCGGTGACACCAGACCCGGCCGTGACCTTTGGGTCTACGGCCGGGCAGGAAGCCCGTGTCGCCGCTGCGGGACGATCGTCGAGTCAGACGGTGCGGACGCGAGGAGCAAAACAGGCTTCAGCGGCGAGCGCGTCGTGTACTGGTGCCCGAACTGCCAGACCTAAGTCCAGGGCAGAGCGAGCCTGCAGATCTTGCGGACCACGGTGGCGAACTGCTTGGGCAGCGGGCCCTTGTTGTAGGGCACGCCGTACCGCTCGCAGATCTCCTGCACCTCCTTGGAGATCTCGTCGTGCCGGAACGCGGGCAGGTCGGGGAACAGGTGGTGCTCGATCTGGAACGACAGGTTGCCGCTCATCAGGTGGAAGAGCTTTCCACCGGTGAGGTTCGCCGAGCCGAGGACCTGGCGGAAGTACCACATGCCGCGGCTCTCGTTCTCGGTCTCCTCCTTGCTGAATTCCTGTGTGCCGTCCGGGAAGTGGCCGCAGAAGATGATCGCGTAGGACCACACGTTGCGGATCAGGTTGGCAGTCAGGTTGCCGGTGAACACCCACGGTGCGAACGGGCCTGCGAGCAGCGGGAAGGCGACGTAGTCCTTCAAGGTCTGCCGCTTGACCTTGTGCCAGATGCCTCGGATCGTGTCGCGTTTGTCGGCGATGGAGATCTCACCGGAGCGAATACGCTCGGTCTCCAACTCGTGCAGCGCCACGCCGTACTGGAAGAACACCATCAGCAGGAAGGCGTACACCGGATTGCCCAGGTAGTAGGGCGACCAGCGCTGGTCCTCGCTCATCCGTAGGATGCCGTAGCCGATGTCGCGGTCCATGTCGACGATGTTGGTGTAGGTGTGGTGCATGTAGTTGTGCGAGTGCCGCCACTGGTCGCTGGGGCACGCCGAGTCCCACTCGAAGTTGCGGCTCGTCAGAGCGGGATCGCCCATCCAGTCGTACTGGCCGTGCATGACGTTGTGGCCGATCTCCATGTTGTCCAAGATCTTCGACGCGGCGAGCATGGCCGTCCCTGCGAGCCAGGCCGGCGGCAGCACGCCGGCGAACAGCAGTGCCCGGCCGCCGACCTCGAGGGCGCGCTGGGCCTTGATGACCCGGCGGATGTAGGTGGCGTCGCGGTCGCCGAGGTCGGCGATCACGCGTTCCCTGATCGCGTCGAGTTCGCGGCCGAAGTTCTCGGCCTGCTCGGGCGTCATGGTGACCGTCTTGCCGCCGACGATCTTGGTGATGGCCGTCTGAGCCTTGGCGGGCTTGGTGTCTTCGATGATGTTCTCGAGTGTCGTGCGCACGCGAGGAGCAGTTAGGGATGATGTCATGACGAATTCCTTTCCTAGAGCGCCAGTTCGACGTCGCCGACTGGGGCGGTGACGCAGATCTGCACGTCCTCCCCATCGGTCGTCGACACGGCGCCGGTGATTAGGTTCTTGACCGCGCCGCTGGTCTTGCGGCGGGTACAGGTGTGGCAGATGCCCATGCGGCACCCGCTTTGGGGTGACAGTCCGGCCGCCTCGGCCTGCTCGAGCAGGGATCGCCCGTCGTCGACGACGTCAACGCCGCTGTCGACGAACGCCACCCGGCCGCCCGACGCCTCGCTCGGCACGGCGAACACCGGCGGCACGAAGCTCTCCGACAGTGTGGCGGGGCACTGCGCGCGGACCGCGTCGACCAGCGCAGGCGGGCCACAGGCGAACACGGCCTCGGGGTTCGGCAGGGCCGCCGCGAGGTGCTCGGGGCCGAACCGTCCGACGAGATCGGCCGCGTCGTCGCTGCGGGTGTAGCCGTGCAGCACACGCACGCCGGGCAGCTCCGCCAACTCGTCGCGGTAGCACGCCTCGGTGGCGGTGCGGGCGTAATGGACGAAGGCGACCTCGCCGGTGTGGCCCTCGGCGATCAGCGTCCGCAGCATCGACAGCACCGGCGTGATGCCGCTGCCGCCGGACACGAACAGGATGCGCCGCGGCCGGTTGGCCGGCAGGACGAACTCCCCGCCGACACCCTCGAGTCCGACGACCATGCCGGGACGGGCGTTGCGGTACAGGTGCTGGGAGACGGCGCCGCCGTCGTGCAGACCGATGGTCAGCTCGATGAGGGTGTCGTTCTCGGCGTTCGCCGGTGAGTAGCAGCGGGTCAGCCTGCGTCCGTCGACCTCGACGGAGAGGTTGACGTGCTGGCCGGCCCGCAGAGGGGATGCAGCCCTGAAGGCCGCGTTGGGTTCCAGCGTCAAGGTGACGCTGCGGGTGGTCTGTCGCCGGACCGCGACGACCTTGGCGCGGGAATCGCCAAGGGTCCAGGTCGGCTCCACCAGCTCGGTGTAACGGTCGACGCCGTGCGGGCCGGTAAGCAGGTCGACCAGCGGCGACCGCAGTACCCTGTCCCGTAGGCTCGGCTTCGAAGTTTGAGTAAACATGTGTACACCGTGATCCTCGTTAGCCCAATCCGTCAATCGATCGGGCCAGGTTGTGGTACGTTTCACACAGTGAACAGTCGTACGCCTAGTTCACGAACGCCCCGATCGGGACGCTCGTCGTCCTCCCGCTCCTCCCGGGACTCGCCGTCGCGCGAGGAACGCAAGGAGGCGACGCGGCGGGCCATCATCGCGGCAGCGCTGCGGCTCCTCGAAGAACGCAGCTTCAGCGCACTGAGCCTGCGTGAGGTCACCCGTGAAGCGGGCATCGTGCCCGCGGCGTTCTACCGGCACTTCGAGACGATGGAAGCGCTCGGGCTGATCCTCATCGACGAGTCGTTCCGCGCGCTGCGCGACATGTTGCGCAGCGCCCGCGCGGGCAAGCTCGACCCGACCCGGGTCATCGAAGGCTCCGTGGACATCCTCATCGCCGGCGTGGACGAGCGCCGCGAGCACTGGCGCTTCATCGCTCGCGAACGCAACAGCGGCGTGACCGTGCTGCGCTATGCCATTCGCACCGAGATCCGGCTCATCACCTCGGAGCTCGCGATCGACCTGGCCCGCTTCCCCGGGCTGAACGCCTGGAGCGCCGAGGACCTCAACATCCTGGCGAGCCTGTTCGTCAACTCGATGATCTCCATCGCCGAGGCCATCGAGGACGCCGTCGACCAGACCGCACTCGAGGAGATCAGGCGCATCGCCGTGAAGCAGCTCCGGCTGATCGGCACTGGGATCAACGGATGGCACAGTAGCGATTAGTTGGGTTCGGCGGGCAGGAGCGAAGCGACCGGGGAAATGACTCGGCATAGTGTCAAGTGCCATGGCGCACCTCGAACTGACCCGGCCACGTCCGGACATCGCCCTCATCACGCTCAACCGGCCCGACAAGCTGAACGCACTCAACTACGGCTTGGTCGAGGACCTGCACGCCACGCTCCAAGCGATCGATGCCGACGACGAGTGCCGCGTCGTGGTCTTGACGGGCGCAGGCCGCGGGTTCTGCTCGGGCTTGGACCTGACGGATCCGTTTCCCGATGAAGCCAACCACGGGTTGGAGTTTCCCCGTTCGAGCATGCGGTGGCAGGAGCGCATCGCGAACCTCACCACGCGCCTGATCCGCCTGCGCCAGCCGGTGATTGCCGCCGTCAACGGACCGGCCTACGGCGGCGGTTTCGCCCTGGCGCTGGCCTCCGACATCCGGATCGCGTCGGAGTCGGCGCGGTTCTGCACGCAGTTCATCAAGCTCGGGCTCGGCGGCTGCGACATCGGCGTCAGCTACACGTTGCCGCGCGTGGTCGGCGCCGGGCAGGCCTTCGACCTGATCCTCACCGCGCGCACGGTCGCTGCCGACGAGGCGCTGCGGCTCGGGCTGGTATCGCGGCTGTCGACCGGATCGGTGGTCGACGACGCACTGGCGATCGCCGAAACCCTGTGCGGCTACGGCAAGTTCGGGGTCGAATCCACCAAGCAGGTGCTATGGGCGAACCTCGAGGCACCGAGCCTGGAGGCGGCGCTGCAGGTCGAGAACCGCAGTCAGATCCTCGCGACCACGAGCGGTGAAATACGCGAGGCAACCGCGGCGTTCGCCACCCGCAAGCGCTAACGCGGCGTCCCGCCGCCGTCGACGATGACGACCTGGCCGGTGATGAAACTACCTGCGCCGGAACACAACAGCAGCGCGGAACCGACCAACTCGTCGGCATGCGCGAGGCGCTTCATCAACGTTCCGCCGATCATGTGATCGATCGCCTGCTGCGGGTTGTTGCGCATCATGTCGGTGTCCACCGGCCCTGGCGCCATCGCGTTGACCCGGATGCCGTGTGAGACCAGCTCCGCAGCCATCGACCGCGTGAACGACATGAGCGCCGCCTTGACCGAACCATAGATGGCCAAGCTCGGGGCGAACATGAACGCACCCACCGACACCATGTTCAGCACCGCCGCGTTCTCGCTCTTCTTCAGGTACGGCAACGCCTTCTGCACCAGGAACACCGGGCCGTGCAGATTGACCTCGTAAGACTTCGTCAGCGCCTCGGGAGTCATCTCGCCGATCGGTTGGGCCAACGCATTGGCAGCATTGTTGACCACCACGTCGATGCCACCGAACTCGGCGACGGTGCGCTCCACGATGACGTCGAGGTCGTCGAGACTGCCCGTGTGCGCAGGCACGCCGATTGCCTGTCCGCCGAGGTCGCGCAGGTGCTTGGCAGCCTCCTCGCAGGCGTCGGCCTTGCGGCTGGCAACTACGACGTTCGCGCCGGCAAGGACGAAACCCTCGGCCAAGGCCAGTCCGATGCCGCGGGTGCCACCGGTCACGATGACGGTACGGCCGGTCATGTCGAAGAGACGGTCGAATGCGCTGCGATCCATTTCGTCAGTAGAACACGGCGCAGTTTTCCGCTAGTCGCCCGAGTTCGTCGACCTACATCCGATCGGTGCGGGAGCCTCAGCCCTTGTAGGGCGCGGCCTTCACGGGCCCCACGTTCTTGACCGGCGCAATCGTCCCCGAGAACGTCAGCGTCGTCGTCTCGCCGGTCGACATCGACCCGACGGACACGACAGCCGTCTGACCGTCGCTAGTGCCACCGGCTACTGCGCCGATGACTCCCATTGCAACCAGCGCGCTCAGGCCCAGCAGTGCGGCCGGCCCCTTGCGGTTGCCGGAGCCAAGAGTTCGGGTCATGTTGATCCACCAATCGTCAATTGTTCGGAACGCCCTGCCGGCGCATCGACGTCCATTAACCCTGCAGCGACCCCAATCCGAAGGTCAGCCCAAGGACATTGACAGGAAATTGGTAAGCGAATGGCAGCATCCAGCGCTGGCGCAGATCAGATTTCGTGATCTGTTCACAGGGATCCCAACAGTGGACGAATCCCCGGCGTGGATTACGACCACAGGTCCAGGTGGGCCGATACCCACTGCTCGACGGTTTGGGCGGGATGTCCCGTGACGCGCTCCACGTCATCCGTCGCGCGGTTGTACCGGTCCTCGCGATGCAGCTTTGCCATCGTCGAAATATGGTGCGCCACATGGTCGGAAAGCCCCGAGCTGGCCAGCAGGCCGAGCATCTTCTCGGTCGGGAGCTCCTCGGGGGTGATCGGCCGGCCCAGTGCCCGGCCGAACTGTTCGGCGAGCCCGGCGACGTCGAGCACCTGTGGCCCCGTCAACTCGTACACCTGACCGATCGACGTCACGGGTTCGCCAAGCAACGCCACGACCACCCGGGCCACGTCGTCGGCCGCGATCGG
>Ga0137412_10003911_pt1 | contig 11906 bp, 6 predicted proteins | sample CZODoug2_1_16fun_FD_122160 | JGI IMG/M metagenome (GOLD analysis project Ga0137412, IMG submission 122160) | Vadose zone soil fungal communities from Angelo Coast Range Reserve, California, USA - CZODoug2_1_16fungal (Hybrid Assembly) | ecosystem: Environmental > Terrestrial > Soil > Vadose zone...
CATCATCCTCCTCATCGGCATCGTGAAGAAGAACGCGATCCTGATGATCGATTTCGCGGTGGTCGCACAACGCGACGAGGGCCTGTCGCCCCGTGAGGCGATCTACAAGGCCTGCTTGCTGCGCTTTCGTCCCATACTCATGACGACGGTTGCCGCGATATTCGGCGCTTTGCCGCTCATGTTCGGCACGGGCACGGGGTCCGAGCTGCGCCACCCGCTCGGCGTCAGCATCGTCGGGGGCCTCTTGGTGAGTCAGGTTCTGACTCTGTTCACGACACCGGTGATTTATCTGGCGTTCGACCGAGTCGCGGCGCGCATGCGCCGCCCCGCACGAGCGGCCGGCGACCGGTTGGCGGCGGGCGGACCCACGTGAACATTTCCGCTCCGTTCATCCGTCGGCCGGTGGCGACGATACTCCTGACCACCGGCGTGGCACTGTGCGGCGCCGCGGCGTTCATGCTGCTGCCGGTGGCGCCGCTGCCGCGCATCGATGTGCCGGCGATCTTCGTCTCGGCGCAGCTGCCGGGCGCGAGCCCCGAGGTCATGGCGAGCACGGTGGCGACGCCCTTGGAGCGGCACCTCGGCGCCATCGCCGATGTCGACGACATGACCTCCACGAGCGGCGTGGGCACGACGAATATTCAACTGACCTTCGGAGTCGACCGAGACATCGACGGTGCGGCGCGCGATGTGCAGGCGGCCATCGTCGCCGCGCATGCGGACTTGCCCAGCTCGCTGACGCGCAATCCGTCGTACCGGAAGATCAACAGTTCCTTGTTTCCGGTCATGGCCATCGCCATGACCTCGGACGTGCTCACTCAGGGTCAAATCTACGACGCGGCGGACGCCGTTATTTCTCAGCGCCTGTCGCAGATTCAAGGCGTCGGCGGAGTCAATGTCAACGGCAGCGCGCTGCCCGCCGTGCGGGTCGAGATCAATCCTCTGTCGCTGTCGAAGTACGGCATCGGCCTGCAAGATGTCCGCGCCGCCATCTCCAACGCCAACGCCAACGCGCCCAAGGGCTCCATCGAGTCCGACCGGCTGCACTATCAGATCTACACCAACGACAATGCCCGCGACGCGGGACCCTACCGCAATCTGATCATCGCCAACCGCAACGGTGCAACGGTGCGGCTCGGCGATGTGGCCACGGTCTTGGACATGCAGGATGGCGCCACCGAGAACATCCGCACCTATGGCCTCTACAATGGCAAGCCCGCCGTGTTCGTCACGGTGTATCAGCAACCCGGCGCGAATGTCATCGAAATGATCGATGCCGTCAAGGCCGAACTGCCGCTTCTCAAGAGTTCCATCGACTCGAAGATCGATCTGGTGGTCACCTTCGATCGCTCCATCACCATTCGCGCCTCGCTGCGCCAGGTCGAGCATACTCTGATGCTGGCCGTGGCCTTCGTGATCCTGGTGGTCTACGTCTTCTTGAACAGTCACCGCGCGGCGCTGATTCCAGCCTTGGTCGTGCCGGTGTCCTTGATAGGCACTTTCGGGGCCATGTATCTGCTCGGCTATACGCTCGACATTTTTTCGCTGATGGCGCTGACCATAGCCACCGGATTCGTGGTGGATGACGCGATCGTGGTCATGGAAAACACCACGCGGCACATCGAAGGCGGCATGTCGCGCACGAGCGCCGCCTTGCTGGGCGCCCGCGAAGTGGGATTCACCGTCGTGTCCATGAGCCTGTCGCTGGTCGCCGTGTTCATTCCCTTCATGTTTGCCGGCGGCATCGTCGGCCGGATTTTCCGCGAATTCACCGTCACCTTGTCGGTATCGATCCTGATCTCACTGGTGATCTCGCTGACGACGACTCCGATGATGTGCTCGCTGCTGCTCGAGCGCGAAGGCACGCGCGAACCCTCGCGGTTCGGCCGGGCTTTCGAGCGCGGCTTCGGGCGGCTGCGGCGCGGCTATGAAAGGACGCTCGACTGGGCTCTGCATCATCCGCGCACCGTGATGCTGATGCTGTGCGCGACGGTCGGCTTGAATATTTATCTCTACATCGTGATACCCAAGGGATTCTTCCCGCAGCAGGACACTGGGCAGCTGCAGGGAGGAATTCGCGGCGATGCGCAGAGCTCGTTTCAGATGATGAAGCGCAAGCTTCAAGAAGTCGCGGCCATCGTCCAAGCGGACCCGGCGGTCAACACCGTCACCGGGTCGGTGGGCAGCGGCGGCTTCGGACCCGGCGGCGGAGGCGCCAGCGCCAATGTCACCATCGCGCTCAAGCCGCTGGCGGAGCGCCGCATCTCCGCCGATCAAATCATCGCGCGATTGCGGCCCAAGCTGAACAGAGTCACGGGGGTTTCGGCCTTTCTACAATCCGTGCAGGACATTCGCGGCGGCGGCAGGTCGGCCAATGCCCAATATCAGTGGACATTGCTCGGCGACGACTTGACCGAATTGCAGGCCTGGTCGCAGAAGCTTCGAACCGCTCTTCAGGACATGCCGGAAGTCACCGACGTGGACACCGATTTGCAGCCCGGCGGCCTCGAAGCCGATCTGATCGTGGACCGCGACAGCGCATCGCGGCTGGGGCTTACGGAAATTCAGATCGACAATGCGCTGGGCGACGCGTTTGCCCAGGCTCAGGTGTCGAATATATACAACCCGTTCAGTCCGCAGCAATACCACGTGGTCATGGAAGTGGCGCCCGAATTTTGGCAGAACCCAGACACTCTGAAAAATCTATACGTAAGCACCTCCGGCGGCGCCGTCTCGGGGACGCAGGCGACGCAGGCGGTGGCAGGCACGACGGTGCTCAAAACGGCGTCGTCGGCCACTTCATCCAGCGCCTCGGTCGCGGAGGATGCGGCGCGCAACCTGGCCGCGAATTCCTTGGCAAATGCGGGCCGCGGCAATACATCCACCGGCACCGCCGTGAGTGTCGCCCAAGAAACCGTCGTTCCGTTCTCGGCGTTCAGCCGCTTCACCACCGGCACGACTCCGGTGAGCGTGAATCACACGGGCACTTCCGTATCGACGGCAATCGCATTCAATTTGCCGGACGGCGAAACGCTGGACGTCGCGCTCGCGGCGATTCAGCGCAAGATGAGCGAAATACATGTGCCTGTCGGTATTCTCGGCGGAACCTATGGGACTGCCCGCCTCTTTCAACAAAGCAGCAGCAACACTCCTCTGATGATCGTGGCGGCGCTGATCGCGATCTATGTGGTACTTGGCGTGCTCTATGAAAGCTACAGTCAGCCGCTGACCATTCTCTCCACCCTCCCCTCCGCGGGCGTCGGCGCGCTGCTGGCCCTGATAGCCACCGGCACTGAATTCAGCCTCATCGCCTTCCTGGGATTTCTCCTGCTGATCGGCATCGTCAAGAAAAATGCCATCATGATGGTCGATTTTGCTCTCGAGGCCGAGCGCACATTGGGGATGGATCCGCGCGCAGCCATCGCGCACGCTTGCAGCCTGCGGTTTCGGCCCATCATGATGACCACTTGCGCCGCCATTGCCGGCGCATTGCCGCTGGCCATCGCCTCCGGCGACGGCACGGAGATGCGGCGGCCTTTAGGCATAGCAATCGTCGGCGGTCTGGTGGTCAGCCAGCTCCTCACGGTCTACACCACGCCGGTGGTTTACTTGTACGTACATCGCTACTGGAGGCATTTGAAACAAGGCAAGTACAACCCGCCGGCGCCGGCCGCCGGCCAGAGTCCGGGCGGCCGCGGTTTCGACCCCGTCGGAGCGGGCACTTGATGCGGCCCGTTCACGGCTCGGTGACGCGGTTCATTCGATGGGTGAGCGTGGCCGCGGGAATTGCCGCCGCCGCCGCATGCGCGGTCGGACCTGACTACCATCGCCCGAAGCTCGACGCGGCTCCCGATTACAAAGAGACCGGCGATTGGAAACCCAGCGAGCCCAACGACGTGTTGAGCAGGGGGCCCTGGTGGGAGATATTCCACGACGACGACTTGAACCAGCTCGAAGTTCGCGTCGACATTTCAAACGAAAACGTCAAGGCCGCCGCCGCCGCTTTCGATCAGGCGCGGGCGTTGGTGGCGCAGGCGCGCGCAGGCTTTTGGCCCACCATTGGCGTCAGCGCCGCGCAGCAGCACGGCGCGGTCGCCGGTGCACCCACGCGAATTACCGACAGCGCCGGAATTTCCGCCAATTGGGATCTGGATATCTGGGGCCAGATTCGACGCACGACCGAGAGCAGCCGGGCGTCGGCGCAAGCCAGCGCCGCGGCCCTCGCCGCGGCTCGGCTGTCCGCCCAGGCCGAACTCGCCACCGATTATTTTGAATTGCGGGCGCAGGATCAATTGCAGAAGCTGCTGGACGATACAGTGGTGGCCGAGCAGCTGTCCCTGAAGATCGCCGAGAGCCGCTACCGCTTCGGCGTGGCGGCCAGAGCCGATGTGGTAAGCGCCGAGGCGCAATTGCTGTCGAGCCAGTCGCAGCAGGTGAATGCCAGGATTCAACGCGCCGTGCTCGAACACGCGATCGCCGTGCTGATCGGTCAGCAGCCGGCCGCATTCTCCGTGAGCCCCTCTTCCATGCGCACCGACGTGCCCACCGTGCCCGCGGGTATTCCCTCCGCATTGCTGGAGCGGCGACCCGACGTGGCGCAAGCGGAACGCAATGTCGCGGCGGCAAACGCGCAGATCGGCGTGGCGATATCCGCGTTCTTTCCGAGTCTCATCCTGTCCGGATCGGACGATTACTCGGGCCGTACCTGGTCGCGGTTGTTCAACTTGCCGAATCGCATCTGGTCTTTCGGTCCGTCGCTCGCGGAAACGTTGATCGATGGTGGACTGCGCAGAGCGCAAGTGGCGCAGGCGCGTGCGGCCTACGACGTGAGCGTCGGCAACTATCGACAGACGGTGCTGGCCGGCTTCGAACAGGTCGAAGACAACATCGTTACTTTACGCGTGCTGGAACAACAGGCGGTCATCGAGGACGCCGCGGTCGCGGCCGCCCGCGAAGCGGAGAAACTCACGCTCAACCAATACAAGGCCGGAACCGTGCCCTACAGCAGCGTCATCACCTCCCAGACCGTGCGCTTGAGCGCCGAGCAGACGGCGCTCGCCGTCCTATCGAACCGCTTGCAGGCCAGCGTGGCACTGATCGAAGCCGTGGGCGGGGGCTGGAACGCGTCGCAGCTGCCCTTGCCCTAGCCTTCATTTAGCCCCCCAGCTCCCGACCTCATCCAGCCCCTAAGCCTTGGGCCGGGGGCGTTGCAGCAAGGCCGTTTCGGGCCCGTTCCTCTTGACAATCGAGCATAAACCTCGCTTTTCAGCTGAATCTGTGGGCCCGGTTACATAATCAACGGGTCAAGTTAGGCCACAATCTGCCGAAGCTAAGAGAGGGAAGCATTCGGCTTCGGGAGAGGTTGTGTCCAAGATTGTCCACGCGAGATCCGCGCTGGTTACCTGCCGCGCGCGCGTACACCGCCTACTGCTGCTGGCCCTGGTGTTGGCGCTGCCGTTTCCGTCGAGCGCCGGTGAACCGGTCGTGCCCGCCGAACTTAAGACAGCAACGTCATGAAACGCGCCACGGACAAACTCATCGCCCTGCAATTCCTCGCCGTCGTGCTGCCGATCGCCGTCGTATTGCTCGTGCAGATGGTTGCCGACGCCCGCCGCGCCGCCGCGCTCGAACATTCCCGCCCGCTGCGAATCCTGGCGTACGAAGCCCGTGCAAATTACAAGACCTTCACTAACGGCGCGGCGGACGCCGTCGATACGGGCACCTTGGGCGGACAGTCGGTCGAGGCGCTGCACACCGCCGCGGCGCGCCTGACCGAACTCGCCGATCGCGGCGAAACGGACGTCGCCGGCAACGCGGCGGCCGCCGTGCGGAAACTCGCAACCGTCCTTTCGAAAGGCACCGCCCTCAACGCTCTCATGCCGCTGCGCTCGCTCATCAATCAAGGGGACGCGCTCACCAAATCGGTCGACGATGAATTCCAGCGGCGCGACGAATTCGTGGTCAAGGACGCCATTGCCTCCGCCATACGTCAAAAGCACGCGGTCACGGGCGCGCTCGTCATCACTTCCATTCTGACGGTGGTGTTCGTATTGGCGACGCGGCGGCGCCTGAAGGCGCGATTGGAGGCGGACATCTCCGCGGAACGGAACCGCCGCGCCGAACTCGAGACGATTTCGGTGCGCTTCGGCATCGCGACGCGCGCGGCGCACGCCGGCGTCTACGAACTCAAGCGGGACGGCCTGGACGTTTGGTGGAGCGACACCATGCATGAACTCTATGCCCAATCGCCGCAGGCGTTCCGGCCGACGATGGACACCTGGCTCGGGTTGATCCATCCGGATGACCGGCAATCTGCGCAAGACGCGATCACCGCCGCCATGCGTGATCATAGCCAGCTGCGGTCGCAGTACCGCGTCGTGCGTCCCGGCGGTTCGGTGTGCCACATCGCATCGCTGGCGGCGGTGGTGACGGATTCGGTCGACGCCAGCCCGCGCTTGGTCGGCATCGATCTCGACATCACCGATCGCGTCGAGGCGGACGAGCGCGAACGCAATCTGCAGCAGCAATTGCGCGATGCCTCGCGCCAGGCCGGAATGGCCGAGATCGCCACGAATGTGCTGCACAATGTCGGCAACGTATTGAACAGCGTGAATATTTCGGCGAGCGTCGTCGCGGACAAGGTCAAGAAACCGAGAACATCGGGGCTCGGCAAGGTCGCCGCGCTGCTGCAGCAGCACCAAGGGGACCTCGCCGCCTTCGTCGCCAGCGACGAGCGCGCCAAGCATCTGCCGGCTTATCTGGCCGAGTTGGCCCAACAACTCAACGTAGACCAAGAAGCGACGCTGCAGGAACTTGAATCGCTGCGCAAGAACATCGATCACATCAAGGAAATCGTGACGATGCAGCAGAGCTACTCCAAGCTGGTGGGGGTGCCGGAGAGGCTCGCCGTCAAGAATCTGGTCGACGATGCATTGCGCATGAATTGCGGCAGCTTCTCCCGACACGGTGTGACCTTGAAGTGCGAGTTCGAAGAGGTCCCGGAAATCGTCGTTGAAAAGCACAAGGTTCTGCAGATCTTGGTCAATCTGCTGCGCAACGCGAAGCACGCCTGCGATACCTCGAAGAGGACGGACAAGCAGGTCGTGATGCGAGTCTCGAACCAAGCCGGCGGAGTACAAATCAAGGTCACCGACAACGGCATCGGCATTCTACCCGAGCACATGACGCGGATTTTCACTCACGGATTCACCACGAAAAAAGAAGGCCATGGGTTCGGATTGCACAGCGGCGCGCTGGCGGCAAGGGACCTGGGCGGCGCTCTGCGCGTCGACAGTGCCGGTCCCGGTCTGGGGGCGACGTTTACGCTCGATTTACCGCTTAAGTCTCCGGAGACGGTCTATGGCTAAGATCTCAACGCCGGTCAATCGGCGCATCCTCATCATCGACGACAACCAGGAAATCCATGGGGACTTTCGCAAAGTCATCGGCGCCGGCCCCGACGCCGCCGGCGCCCTGGCCGCGGCCGAACTGGCGCTGCTCGGCGAACAATCGCCGTCCGGCGCGAGTCCGGGATATGAAGTCGATTCGGCCTATCAGGGCCAGGAGGGGGTCGCAAAAGTACAGCAGGCCTTGGACGAAGGCAGGCCCTACGCCATGGCCTTCGTCGACATGCGCATGCCGCCCGGCTGGGATGGCCTGGAGACGATCGAGCGTCTATGGGCGATCGATCCGGATGTGCAGGTCGTCATATGCTCCGCGCATTCCGATTACGACTGGACCGACGTCGTGGCTCGCCTGGACAACTCCGACAAGCTTCTGGTGGTGAAGAAGCCGTTCGAAGCCATCGAAGTCCTGCAATGCGCGAACGCGCTGACCCGCAAGTGGCAGAACGAGCGCATCGTACGGCGCCAAGTCGAGACCTTGGAGCAGGCGGTGGACGCGCGCACGCAGGGCCTGGAGACGGCTAACAAGCAATTGCGCCATCTGGCGACCCACGACGCCCTCACCGGGCTGCCGAACCGGGTCCTGATGGACGATCGATTGAGCCAGTCCATCGTCGTTGCCGACCGTCAAGGGCAGACGTTCGCCGTACTCTTGGCGGACCTCGATCGCTTCAAGCTGGTGAACGATTCCCTGGGGCATCGTGCCGGGGATGAGCTTCTGAAAGAGGTGGCGCAGCGGCTCAGGAGCGTGGTGCGCGACGTGGATACGGTCGCTCGTCTGGGGGGAGATGAGTTCGTGCTGATTATCGCACCGAGCCCGGAGCGCGATGCCGCTCAACAGGTCGCGAAACGGATCATCGATGTGTTGCAGGCCTCGGTGCGCATTGCGGGCATCGAGATTCATACTTCGCCGAGCATCGGCATCGCGTTCTATCCCGGCGACGCCAGCACCGTGGAGACGCTGCTGGCGCACGCGGATGCGGCCATGTACTTCGCCAAGCAGCGCGGCCGGAACAATTTCCAATGCTTCATGCCGGGTATGAACACCGCCACTCAGGAGAAGGTCAAGCTGGAAAGCGACCTGCGCGTCGCGCTCGAGAAAAAGCAGTTCGAATTGCATTATCAGCCCAAGGTCAATACCGCAACCGGGATCATGCACGGCGCCGAGGCGCTGCTGCGTTGGAAGCACCCGGTGCACGGATCGATTCCGCCGGCGGAGTTCATCCCCATTGCCGAGGAAAGCGGCTTGATCGGCGGCATCGGCGCCTGGGTGGTGCGCGAGGCGTGCCGGCAGGCGCGCGCCTGGCAAGTGGCGGGGCTGCCGCCGCTGCGCGTTGCCGTGAATCTGTCGCCCTCGCAATTCCGCCAGGGCAACATCGTCGAGATGATAGCCGACGCACTCGATCTAGCCGGCCTCGAAGCGCGCTTTCTCGAGGTGGAACTCACCGAAAGCACGGTGATGAGCGATCCTGAAGAGTCGATCGCCATTCTCGAGAAATTGAGCAAGATGGGCGTACTGGTATCGGTTGACGACTTCGGCACCGGCTACTCCAGCATGAGCTATCTGCGGCGATTTCCCATCGACAAGCTGAAGATCGACCGGGGATTCATCAGCGAGATCATGTCGCGAACCGAGGATGCCTCCATCGTGCGCGCGATCATCTCGCTCGCTCATAGCTTGAAATTGAAAGTGGTGGCGGAAGGCGTCGAATCGACCGAGCAGCTCGAGTTTCTGAAGACGCTGGGGTGCGATCAATACCAGGGCTTTCACTACAGCAAGGCCCTGCCCGTGGCGGATTTCGAGGCGCTGGTCCGCTCCAGGCGCTATGAGGAACCGGAACTGTCCGAGTTCGATCCGGGGCGCACGCACAGCAAGTTGGCGGTGTACCGGCCGAGATAGGCGCTACGCCTTCTTCGCGGTACTTAGGGCTCGCCGCTGCCGATCTCGGCGCGGCGCTGCGCAACATAGGCGTCGAGCGCATCGCGAATCGCGGAGTCCATCGTGGGCTCCTCATATTCCTTGAGTGCCTGCTTCCAAAGGTCGGTCGCGCGCTGCGTCGCATCCCTGGCGCCGCCCAGCTGCCAGTTCTCGTAGTTCTGCCAGTTGGACACGAGCGGCCGATAGAATGCATGCTCATACCGTTCCATGGTGTGCGGCTCGCCGAAGAAGTGGCCGCCGCTCGCAACGCCCCTGATCGCATCGAAGCCCAGCTCCGGCTCATCGACGACGATGGGCTTGAGGAACTCGATCATCATCTGCAGCATCTCGACGTCGAGCACCAGCTTCTCGAATGATGCCGTCAACCCTCCTTCCTGCCAACCGGCGGCGTGATACACCAGATTGCCGTGTCCCAGGATCGCGCCCCATAGCGACATCTCGGTCTCGTAGGCGCCCTGGGCATCGGCCGCATTGGACGCGCTGGCGTTCGACGTGCGGTAGGGAAGCCGATAGCGGCGGGCCAATTGTCCGCTGGCTATGTTGGCTTTGGCATTTTCCGGCGTGCCGAACGCCGGCGCTCCCGAACGCATGTCCACATTCGAGGTGAAGGCGCCGTACATCACCGGAGCACCGGGCCGAACCAACTGCGACAGTACCACCCCAAACAGTGCCTCGGCGTTTTGCTGCGCGAGGGCGGCCGCCAGCGACACGGGCGCCATGGCGCCCATGAGGGTGAAGGGCGTGATGACCGTGGCTTGACCGTGTTCCGCCATGGTCATCAGTCCCTCGCTCATGGCTTCATCGAAACGGCGCGGGCTGTTGACCGAGATGATGGTCATGACGCCGGGACTGTCGGCGATTTGTTCGAGGTTGAGACCGCGCGCGATCGCCATCATGCGGATGCCGTCGAGCGCGCGTCCGGCGCCGATCGCCGTGCAGTGATAGACCTTGTCCGAATACAGGAGGTTCGCCCGATAGGCATCCAGATGGCGGGAATTCGCGGGCAGCTCGACCGGTGCGCACACTTGGTTTCCGATCAGATGGATGGCGTTGAAGTGCTGCGCAAGACGGATGAAGTCGCAGTAGTCCGGGTAATTTCCGGGGCGGCGGCCGCGCTCGCAATCGTGAACATTGGGCGGACCCGCGACCAGGCCGAAATTGATGCGGTTTCCCCCCATGATCACGCGCCTGTCGGCGTTGCGCGGAGTGAGCGCAAACGAACTCGGGGCGCTCTGCAATGCGCTCGCGACCAGCCCGCGGTCCAGGCGGACCGTTCGCGCGCCCGAGTCCACTTCCGCGCCCCCCGCCTCGAGCGCCGCCAGCGCGCGGGGCGACATCACCTCCATCCCCAGTTCCTCGAGTATTCGCAGCGAGGTGAGGTGAATCGCCTCGAGCTGATCCGCCGACAGCAGCTCCATGGGCGAGTACGGATTGCGCACTTCGGTCCAAGGCAGCTGAGCGAGGCGGCCTCCGTGAAGACGTCTTCCGCGGCCTCCTTGACGTCGACGGCTCGGATCCATGCTTGTCATGGTCCGCCCATCGTGGCCAAGTCGTCCAGCACGAGTGAGGTATGTCGCCGCAGCAGCGCCGTTTTCGCCTCCCACTGCTCCTTCTCCGGAAGATCCACGAGGTACTGAACCTCTTCCGCGGCATAGGTCGCGACCGGCAACCCATCCCGGTACAGCAGCCGATTGCCGGCGAGCGAGGCCAGCCTTGCCCCCGGTGTGATGATGCCGATCAAATTCAGCGGATCGGCGGCCGACAACGATACGTAGCGCTGCGTGTGCGGCCTGCGGCGCACGTCGCGCAATAGACCGACCGCCTCCGGCGTCGCATATTGTTCGCCCGAGAAACCGGCGACGAACCGGCCGCCGCGAATCTCGCCCCGCGCCTCCAAGCGGCGGCAACACATGAGCATGTCGCGCCACGGCGGCAACCAATTGGCCTCGCGTCCCAGGAGCTTCCAGAAGATCACACCCCAGCGGCGCAGCAGCGTGCGCACGATTTGTTCGACCGCCTCGTCGCCACGATTGGACGCGCCCGCCATGGGCCTCCGCACCAGCGCCCAGCGCCCCGCGTCCGCCATTCCAAACAGCGCCAGGCGGCGCTTGCGCCGCGAAGCGTAGGAGGTCGACCTGCCGCGGCGGCCGCTCGGCAACAACAGCACGCGCAGGCCGGCGAAACTGTCGGAGTTCACCATGCCGAGCGCCACCAGCTCGGCGAGCGCATCCTCGACCTCCACCGGGAGCATGCCGACATGCTCCGCGATTTCGTCGAAGAACGAGGCGCCATGTTCTCGGATGAATTCGGCCACTGACGCGGCTCTTGATGTCAACTGGGTTGGATCGGTCTGGTCGGTGAGCGCGGACCACACCGGCACATTGCGCCTCGCCAGCAAGGTGATGGGAGTGGAACGAACCGGGGAAGCGCCTCGGCCGCGTTCGGGCTCGGCAGCTTGCGCAGCGTTGGCAGAGATAGCCACGGCGGGGCGCGCGGTCCCGCGCGCGGCAAGCCGGGTCCAGACGACTCGCCCTGCGCGGCAATGCTCATCCAGCCATTGAGGC
>Ga0137412_10003912_pt1 | contig 11906 bp, 9 predicted proteins | sample CZODoug2_1_16fun_FD_122160 | JGI IMG/M metagenome (GOLD analysis project Ga0137412, IMG submission 122160) | Vadose zone soil fungal communities from Angelo Coast Range Reserve, California, USA - CZODoug2_1_16fungal (Hybrid Assembly) | ecosystem: Environmental > Terrestrial > Soil > Vadose zone...
TCAGCAGTTGGTTCGCGATGCGCGCGAGCATGTACCACGCGATCGATCGGGATCTGGGCTACAGGATGCTGGCCATACTGCCCTACATCGAAAGCCATTCTCTGAACACCAGGGAACAGTTTGAGAAGACATTTACCAATTCCTCAAATTCGTCCATCGTTGGTGTTTTCGTGCAGATTACGGACCAACAGTCCAATCTGCTTTATGAGTCGGATGTGCTAGGTTCGCACCGGGTCCCAATTTTTCCCCCAAGCAAGCCGGATGGTTCTATTTCACGCGCCACGGTAGGCAATCGTGGATGGGCGGTACGGGTGGCGAGCAAGCGAGTACGGGTGGGGGGAGCGGATTTAACCGTTCATGTTGTCGAGCCGCTGCACGATCTGCTGAGCGCACTGCACGAGTACAGCCTGTATCTCGCTTTGATTGCACCGTTCGCGCTGCTACTCACGTCGACTGCCGGCTATTGGCTAAGCAGGCGTGCGCTGGCTCCTGTGGAGCAGATCAGGAAGCAGGCCGAGGAAATCAATGCGGTTGACCTCAACGCACGCCTGCCGATTCCACCAACCGACGATGAGCTTGCCCGCCTGGCGAAGACGCTCAATGCCATGCTCTCCCGTATTGAAGCGGGTTTTCGTTCCGTGCAGCAATTTACCGCGGACGCATCGCACGAACTTCGCGCGCCCCTTGCCCTGATCATTACTGCCGGAGATGTTTCTCTGCGCCGGGAACGATCGCGAGAAGAGTTGACCGAAGTGTTGCGCAGGATCGTGCGCGAAGCACGGCATATGTCCGGCTTGATCGAGAATCTGCTGGCGCTGGCGCGCGGGGATGCCAATCGTCTGAATGCGGCGCTCGGACCGGTGGACATTGCCGGCATGCTGCGAGAGCTCTGTGCGCAGATGCAGCCTGCGGCGCAGGCAAAGGAGATTGCACTCATCCCGGATATTCCGGAAACCGTGGTACAGGTCACGGGCGACAGCACCGACCTGCGGCGCCTATTTTTGATTCTCTTGGACAACGCGATCAAATACACAGAGGCCGGTTCGATCAACCTGATGCTCCGTGCAGAAAGCCAGGCGGCAGAGGTCACCGTCGTCGACAGCGGAATTGGCATGGAGCAGTCTGCATTGCCGCACATTTTCGACCGTTTCTGGCGGGCAGACAAGGTGCGATCGCGCGCGGATGCAGGAGCGGGCCTGGGCCTGGCGCTGGCCTCTCAGATCGTCCAGAATCACGGCGGCGCCCTTTCCGTGGAGAGCGAAATCGGACGTGGAACCACGTTCACGGTTTCGTTCAAGGCCACCAATCTCACGTAGATTTTTCCCAGGTTTTCAGGCGGCTTTCAGGTTCACCGGCCATAGTGACGGCTGGCTGTTCTGAGGGTCTCGATGAAATCTGTCCGCTCGTTCGTCTTCTGGTTGCACCTGGCTGCGGGATGCACCGCCGGCGTTGTGATCCTGGTTATGTCGGTGACTGGTATCCTGCTGGCCTTCGAGAGGCAGATCAACAACTGGATGGACACGCCGGCGGTGTTGCAGGGCCAGGCCGGCGCCGAACAGCCGATGCTGCTCAACTCAGTTGTAGCTTCGCTTGCAGAAAATGGGCAGGGTGTGCCGACGCAGCTGGTGGTGCGAAACGGCCCGGCGAGCCCGGTTGAGGCCCGTTTTGGGCGCGAACGTACACTCTTTCTCAATCCGTGGACTGCGGAAATCATCGGCCAGCCCTCTGAAGAAACCAGGGCCTTCTTCGGCACCGTGGAGCGCATCCACCGTTCGCTTGGATTCGGCATGCAGAGCGCCTTTGGTCGAGGGATCACGGGCGCAGGCAATCTTGCGTTTCTCTTTTTGTTGCTTTCCGGCCTCTATCTGTGGATACCAAAGTTATTCACAAAAGCTAATCTCAAGAACCGTTTGATTTTTCGGCATGTACTTCAAGGGAGAGGGCGGGAATGGAACTGGCATCACGTGATTGGAATATGGAGTGCTTTTCCGTTGCTGTTTATCGTTATCACAGGAGTCATCATGTCGTACCCGTGGGCTTCCAGCTTGCTGTTTAAGTTAAGCGGTTCACCACCAGCGGTTCGCAATTTCAGAGGCGGCTTCCGCAACGATCCGGGGGCACGTGCCAAATCCCAGTTGAGCAAGGCGGAGTTGTTGAGCTTGTATCAACCTCTCGGCGAGGCGGTCAGGAACGCACAAAACCAGGTCGGCGGGTGGCGATCGATCACCATCGACATTCCCCAGGTGCACGAGAAGACCATGAACGTTTCGGTGGATAGAAGCGTGGGCGGACAGCCTGAACAGGTGACGCAGCTCATGGTTAATCGCAACACCGGCAGTATCGAGACGCTCCGGCACTTTAGCGACAACAACCTGGGCAGCCGGCTACGTGCGTGGGCGCGTTTTCTTCATACCGGGGAAGAGTTCGGGTTAGCCGGCGAAATCATCGCAGCCCTGGCCTGCCTCGGGGCCGTGATGCTCGTCTGGACCGGCTTGTCGATGGCAGTCCGCAGAGCAATCGCCGCCCGTGCAAGAGCGAGAAAGCGATCCGCAGAAATGGTTTCCCGGCCGGCTGGCGTCTGATTGCCACGCTCGCATCAAAACAGGCTACTCCTGGGTGTTTGGCGGTGAAAAAAGCAGCGAACACGCGGCACTATAATTGTGAAAAGGAACCATGATCCATTGTTCCGCTTCACGCGGTTTGCCTGTCGGAGTTTTATAACGGTAGTGAAGCCCGACCACATGCGGTATTTGCGCTCTATCGAGCGCGATGCACGGATCTCTCTGTTCAGATACGTCTTGAACGATGACGAGCCTGCGCCAACGCAGGAATGCGGAGTCGTGATTGCGTGAGATTCTCATTCGTGTTCCCTCCATCAAACTTTGGTAATGGCTATGTACTGTATCGGCACGATTAGGGAGATTCGATAGAGGGAATTTTTCAGTCGCCCCTACGGGACTTTTCCAAGGTGCGTGCAAACCCAGGACTGCGTCCTGGGCTAAGTTCAGCCAAACTTGTCCCAAATTGGTTCATTTCTACTTCGCTGCATCGATGGCGAGGACGAGTGGGGTGGGGGTTTATCTCGGAAGAAGGGCAGGTGCGACCCAAGAGTACGTCGAGGCCCGGAGGGCCGGCGGCTAAACGTGAGCCCAGCCCGGAAGGGCTGGGATATTGAGGGAGGCTGATCTGAGCGCCGTAGGTGCGGCACTCTACCGCGCTGCTACCCAACCTGATTTCGGCATACCCCGTCGCGGCACAACCATGTCCAGTAAAATCAACGCAACAGAATCGACCAATCAGCTAATTTGGACAGCTCTGAATTCACATATTACCGAAACCGGCTGGAGGTGAGATGAACAGGTTGTTGGTGATTCTGGTATCGATGCTGATAGCCATTGTTGCGAGCCCTTCCAGGGCTGAGGACCCCACAAGCATCGGTAACCAGGGTTGGAACATCACGGCTGATCCGGGGCGGGGTGTGCTCAACATCGAACAGGAAAGCCTGGGGCTGGTTTTGAAGGATGTTCGTTTGAACCTCCAGAACGAACACGAACTTCTGCCACTAAACGAGTGGTCGGTCGAGGCGGCCGGCAAATCCGTAGTCACGTTGCACACGCGTCATCCCGCTGGCAGCTGGACCTTCGCGATTCGTCAAAACAGTGTCAATATCTCAAGCACATTCACTACCGCTATCCTCACCGCCCAGGCTCCGGCTCCGCAGAACCGCATTCCAGTGCGCACCCTTGATCCGCAGGGTTCTCCCGTCGATTGGCGGGGAACGGACGAAGCGATGCTCGCATACGGTGGGACCGAAACCAGGAACCAATCGTTTCTGCCTCGGAAAAATCCCGAAGTTATGTATCTCGCTTTAGGCCTCGTATCGGGATCGCAGTTTCACGGACTGTTCGACCGCAAGCTAGACGTTGTGATTCAGTTCACCGACCAGACAACGCTTCGCCGCGCCGATGACGACGAGACCTTACTGGATGTAAAGATGCCGGTTCCCGGAAACGCCATGATTCGGCTCATCCCGGACTATTACACCCAAGTCTTAGGCATGCCTTCCTACACCCCCTTCGACGACACCTATTTCAAAGCCGCCCCAATCGTTTGGTCGAGTTGGACCGGCTACTATCAAGACGTTACGGAAAACGATATCGTTCGCAATACGGACTGGTTGGCTAAGAATCTCAAGTCGTACGGTTTTCAATTTGTCCAGCTGGACGACGGGTATGATCGGGGCAAGAACAATGAGCACTCCTGGATAGAGAACTGGGATCGATTGAAATTTCCGCATGGTCCTCAATGGTTGACGAGTTACATAAAGTCGAAGGGCCTGCACGCCGGGTTGTGGCTCGTCCCGAACGCGTATGCGGGTGCGGTCGACAAACATCCCGATTGGTATCTGTACTCCACGGAAGGTCAAATCGTTCACGACTATGAAACTCCAGCCCTCGATTCCACCAATCCGCAGGCCTTAGGGTTTCTAAAAACACTCTTTAGCACTCTGGATGATTGGGGATTTGAGTACTACAAGTTTGATGGCGAGGGTTCTCTACCGCAGACCATGACTGAACTGGATCGAGACAGGCTCTTCGATCGGTCGGTTGATCCTGTCGCGAGTTATCACAACAGACTCAAGGTGATCCGGGAAACAGTGGGGCCCCATACATTTCTGGAAGGCTGCCCAGCTGGAATGCCACTGAACGGCATCGGCTATTTCGACTCCTATTTTAACGGTCATGATGTGTTCAATAACTGGTCCGGGATGCATGCACTCTTCAGTTCCATAAGCGCCAATACATTTTTTAATCACATCGTCGCCTACGTCATGCCGGGTGAAGGGCTCGAGCTTGGGACTCCTATGACCATGGAGGTTGCGAAACAGAAACGCGCACCCGGCGTGCTAAAAGAGATTTCTCAACGGGAGAGCCCAGCCAGCGGCGTGGGCGTGACTGATGCGGAAGCTCGAACATTAGTCAGTTATGTCTCTTTGACCGGTGTCGCCTACCCGGTGGGCAATGTGATGCCGGATCTTCCGGAACAGAGGCTAAAACTTCTACGGCAAACCATGCCGACGATGCCGATACTTCCACTCGATTTGTTCAGCCGCGGAACCGACTTGCGGGATACAACTTTTCGCCGCGTACACCCCGACGATTACATCCATAATTATCCCGAGGTCCTTGACCTGAAGGTACAAGCACCATCAGGAGCTTACGACGTGGTGGCTTTGACGAATTGGCGCTCGGAAGCCGCTACCAGAACCATTTCCTTGATCGATAAGTTGGGCCTCGAATCGGACTCTGGCTACATAGCCTTCGATTTCTGGAATCAAAAGCTTCTCGGTGTATTCACTGATCGGTTACAAATTGACATCGAGCCTCACGACACTCGTGTATTGTCGATCCATCCCTTGTTAAAACGCCCGCAGCTAATTGGCAACGCCCGCCACATCACTGGGGCATATTCGATCTTGGACCAGCGATGGGAAGCCGCGAATAAAAAACTTTCCGGAACCTCTGAATCGCTGCCTGAAGAGATTTATACGCTCTGGTTCCATGTCCCAAGGGGACTGACTCTCTCGCAAGTCAACCTGGTGTCTAAGACAGGACGCAAAATCCCTGCTCAGCATGTTCTAACTGGTGAGTCGTTGATGGTCAGTTTTCCGGGACAGTTGGAGCCCGTGAGCTGGGAACTCAGCTTTGCAGGTGGAGTCTAAAGACCGCAGAACTTTACTGCGCGCATCCGAGAACCGTGCATGTGAACGCAGCAGTTGTGGTTAGGCAGGACTCATCGCCGCGTCAAGAGCTCTCGATCTCTGTTACGAACATCGGGCAACTTGCCGCCGCACGATTCACGCACGACCAGTTCTGTGTCGAGAGTGATCGAACGGCGGGGGCGGTTCGGATCCTGCAAACGCTCGAGCAACAATCGGGCACTTGTTGCGCCCAGCTCGCGCGCAGGCTGGGCAACAACCGTTAGAGGCGAGCGAAGCAATGCCGCCGAGGGTGTGTCACCAAACCCGACGACCGCCATCTCGGCTGGTACACCGATCCCTCGGTCCTGAAGCGCTTGAAGAACCCCAAGAGCCATGTTGTTACTGACTACCAGGATCGCAGTGGGTTTCTTCGGAGCCTGCAACAGCTTCGACATGGCCTCATACCCACCGGCGTGGTGAGAGAAATCCGCACATACAGCGAGTTCGGGCAACACTGGCAATCCTTGTTTGCGAAGAGCCTGTTCGTAACCAGCCTTGCGTTCGCGGGTGGTGCTGAGTGAGACTGGCCCATCCACGAATCCGATCCGCCGGTGTCCCAGGCGGATAAGATGCTCGACTGCCTGACGCGCGCCATCCTGGTTCGATACCGTCACCAGATCGACATTCAATCCGTCGGGAATACGAGATACGGCCACCAGGGCTATGCCCGCATCCAGGCAGGATTGATAGTCGACGCTGGGCTTGCAGCTGGCGGCAAAGAGAATGCCCGCGACGCGTTCAGCGCGGAGCGTTGCGAGCTGAGTGTGCTCGCGCTCAGGATCCTCGCCGTAGTTAGCGAGTAGCAAGGAATAGCCAGCGTTCTGGAGCACCTCCTCTGCGCCGCCAATGATGCGTGCGTAGAAGGGGTTTTCGATATCGGGGAACACCATGCCGAGGGTTCGCGTACTCCGGACGCGCAAGTTGCGAGCAGCCAGGTTAGGTTGATACCCCAGCTTGCGAGCAGCACTACGCACCTTGCGGATAAGCTCGCCGCGCACCCCGCCATTGTTGGATAGCACCCTCGAGACGGTAGCGGTGGATACACCGGCTAGCTGCGCGACCTCCTTGACGGTCGGGGCGGCGATGACGGGAGGAGTTCCAGGCTCTTTGGGCACCAATCAAGGAATGTAAACGATTACTGCCTCGCTGTCAATCTAGAAGCTGTCGCTCACGCAGCGAATTCCCAACGTGCCCGCACGATCGATGCTCTTTCTCGAATTTAACCCTCCACGGCCATGTCCAATGATCTGCCGACTTCCAGCAATTCAGCCCAGACAGACGACTTGATAGGAATACCGGATTCACTTTGCGCCTCGGCCAAAATCTGCTCTCGCTCACCTGGCAAATAGATTCTCTCCACACCTGGGGCGCGCGGAACGCCGCGTATCTCACGGATCGCCTTATCGATGCGCTTTTTGTAAATTTCTATTGGCATGAAACAGGCTATGGGTAGCACTCCGAAAAGGTGGCCAACATTCTGCACCCTTTCCAGATCTTCGTACATGTTTGTTACTTCACTTCCAAAGGCAGCTCCGCTGAGCATCGTGCTCAAGAGTCCAATCATCAAGGTGAGGGCGTATCCCTTCGGCCCACCAACGGGCAACACGAAGCCCTTGAGTGCCTCGACAGGGTCAGTCGTCGCCTGACCATCTGGGCCAATCGCCCAATCGTCGGGAATCGGGGTGCCGTCTTTCGCTGCGACAATAATCTTGCCCCGGGCTGCCACGCTACAAGCCATATCGAGAACCACAGGACGCTCCTCCCCTGCCGGCAGTGCAATCGAAAGGGGATTGTTGCCCAGGATGGCTTCGGCCCCTCCCCAGGGGGTCATGTGATTGATGCCCCCGATGGTAAAGCTAAATCCGATCATGTCGTGGGCAATTGCCATGCGAGAGTAATAGGCTGCGGCGCCAAAATGATTGCTGTTCCGCACCGACACAAAAGCACAGCCTGCCGACAGCCCCTTATCGATCGCCGTTTGCATAGCGCGCATGCCAACCCACTGGCCCATGCCGTTGTCCCCATCCACCACGGCGGTCGTCGCTGTCTCAGAGGCAACGCGGACATCCGGGCGCGGGTTGACAACGCCGGCTCGCAGTCGTTCGACATAGATCGGGAGACGCACCACGCCGTGGGATGCGACGCCCTCGAGATCTGCAGCGACCAGGTTGCCGGCGATCGCAGTAGCCTGTTCGCCAGGAACCCCAAGCTTCATGAGGACCTCGCTACAGAAACCGGTGAGCGCCTTGGCCGGGATGATTACGTCCCCAGTTGTTTCGCGCATGAGCGAATTTCCAACCTTTCCCATCAGCCTGCAAACTGAGGCTCGCGCAGACCCCTGACTCCGGCATCGACCGCGAATAAGCCGCCTGCCAAAGGTGCATCGATGCGTTGTTGTTCCGTTAGGCCCATCGAGGCCGAGGTGACGTAGAGAATACTGAAATTTTCCCCGCCAAAAGCGCAACTCGTCGGGCGTTGCACCGGCATCTTGATGACACGGTCCGTACGCCCGTCAGGCGCATAGCGAATCACGCAGCCGCCATCGAACGTGGCGCTCCACAAGAATCCTTCCGCATCCACCGTGGCGCCGTCCGGAACTCCCGCCCCTTCGGGCAACTGCACGAAAACTCTTCGGTTATGAACGGTGCCGCTATCCAAATCGAAATCGAAACTGAAAATGGTTCGCGTCCAGGAGTCGGCGAAATACATGACGCGATTGTCCAGACTCCAGGCGATTCCATTGGATACGGTAACGCCTGCGACCATTTCGGTGTGGCGTCCGTCGGGATCGAAACGATAGAGCGAGGCGGTTTCAGGTAGCCTCGCTTCGTGCAGGCTCCCAACCCAAAATCGGCCACGACGGTCGCACCGTCCATCGTTAAACCGCATGTCGGGTTGGGGGACGATCGGGCCGGGCAATTTGCAGACCTCGCCAGTGAGAAAATCGATGGTAGCCAGACTAGAACGAAGCGAGGCAATGGCGCCCCCGCCTTGACGCAGCCCAATGGCCGTGACCTCTTCTTTCATCCGCCAGGTTTGGCAGGAGCCGGTGACCGGATGGAAGCGGTGTATCGCTGGGCGCTTGATATCTACCCAATAAAGAACATTGTCTTCCGGACACCAAACGGGGGACTCGCCGAGGAGGGCCGCCGCAGGAAGAACGCATTCGACTTGTGGCAGCTGGAGGCGAGGCATTGCTGAGTAGTGTAATCGATTGCAATGTTAAATCAAAAAAAATGCCCTGCACGAAGAACTATAAATACTCAAAAATGCAACCGAAATCGATGGAAGAGGCGCGACTCTCCAAGGATTGCCTTGACAACCACTCGGCAATCGATTACATACGGTGGATGCCCCTCGGCGCCCAAAGCATCGCACTCCTCGAGGACAACAACCAGGCGCCTCTCTCCTCGCCCCGCCCCTGGAGTAAGTCAACCGGGCCTTCCCGGCGCGGCTATGTGGTGGCCTGCCTTTGCTCCCTCTCCTTCTTGACCATTGTCGATCGGGTTTGTATCTCGGCAGCCAAGACCCCCATGTCAGCGGAACTCCGCCTTACCGACACTGCCTTTGGCTGGGTATTCGGAGCCTTTGCCGTCGGCTACACGCTCATGATGGTGCCGTCCGGATGGTTGGCTGACCGCTTTGGTCCCCGCAAAACGCTTGCCTCGATCGTGCTGCTTTGGTCCGTTCTTACCGCAGCAACTGGGTTGGTCAGGGGCGCCGCGATCCTACTCCTGGTTCGCTTTCTCTTCGGTCTGGCCGAAGCAGGAGCATTTCCTGGCGCGGCGCGCGCTATTTCCAATTGGCTGCCGGCGCAAGAAAGGGGCTTGGCCCTCGGGCTGCTGAACACGGGTTCCCGCCTGGGCGCTGCTTTTGGATTGTCAGCGATGTCGTTTTGCATTTTGAGTATCGGTTGGCGATTCAGTTTCATGTTGCTGGGTGTCGCGGGCATTCTGTGGTCGGTCCTCTGGTTCTGGTGGTTCCGTGACCGGCCTGATTCGGTTTCTCACTGGCCCATAAATGACTCCGCGCGCACTGGGACCACCGTCCCGCCGGAGAGCCCGTTTGCGCGGCTGGCCCGCACACGCTTGCGGGGAGAAGCTTCTGCTGGACGCTCCTTGCTACGCTCGCCAAGTGTTTACATCATCCTGTTCCAGTATTTCGCTTCGCAGTTCACCTTCTTCATCTGCTTTAGTTGGTTGTTGCCCTACCTGGAAACTCATTACGGACTCAGTGGCGCCGTCGCCGGCCTCTACGCGGCCATTCCACTTCTCTGCGGAGCCGTGGCGAATTGGATCAGTGGCACCACAGTAGATGCCATTTATCGCAAGGGGCACTGGAAGAGGTCTCGAAGGCTGCCCGCCATGTGCGGATTCGGACTCGCATGCGTGGCTCTCATAGCGGCGCCCTTCGTGCCTTCGCTCGTTGGTTTCGTCCTGCTTTTTGCCCTGGCTACCTTCGGCGTCGATCTAACTCTTAGCCCCAGCTGGACGGTTTGTGCAGACATTGGAGGACGATACGTCGGAGCCCTGTCCGGCGCCATGAATATGATGGGATCTCTTAGCTCCTTTGGCAGTGCGATCTTGTTTCCCGGCTTGTTCGCTCTAACCGGAAACATAAAAAGCTATTTCTATCTGGCGGCATTTCTGGATTTGGTCGCCATGAGTTGTTGGGGGTTCGTCTTAAATGAATCCAACTTCGACAGCGAACTCCCATTCTTACCTGAAGAGCGTGGAACACCAACGTGCTGACGCTCAACCCCTGGCACCCCTGTGACCTGGTGTTAGAGTCCCCAGCAGGGAAGGTCCATCAGAAGCTTGAGCGCTTACTTCTGAAGGAGCCGGGTGGCTGCCCTCGCAATCGTCTGCTGAAGGTCCGCAAGAACCACCGGGTCAGCAAATAATAAATTCGAAGGAAAGAAGGAGTCAGGATGAAGCGAAGGTCGGCATTTGCGGCGCTCATTCTTTTTACCGTAAATTTGTTTGCGGCCGAGACCTATGCTCCTCCCCCTGAGTCGGCCGGGGGCTGGCGGGCGTGTCAGAACGATGAAGAAGTTCGTTCCCTCGCGGGCATGGACCCGCAACGGCTGAATCTGATTAGAGATCAGCAGCTGCAGGTCTTCCAGGGCCCGTGGTCGATCGTCATCATCCGGCATGGCTATCTTGTGGCGGAATGGTTCGGTGTTCCAACCATGCCGCACACGACCTTCGACGTTTGGTCCTGTACCAAATCGGCAACAGGGGTGGCCTTCGGCTTGCTCCTGGACGATAGCCTGCACCACAAGCTTCTCCACGATGTGCAGATCTCGCTGGATACTCCAGCCTATGATTTTGTCCCGGAGGGCCGGCCACTCACGGACCCGGAAAAGCAGAAAATAGACCTGCGGCACTTGCTCACGATGACCTCAGGGATCCCTGGGGAATCGCGTGGGGTGATGGGTCTGGCTGTGGCTCCTCGAAGCGGCGAGTACGAGCTTGCTCTGGGTAAAGAACCGAACCGTTTTGGAATATCTGCGGCTAAGTTAACCGGTGAGCCAGGTACGGTGTGGGATTACTCGGATGCCGCATTTGCTCATCTATCGCTGTTTTTTGCCCATGCCGCGGGCAGGGAAATCGATGATTACATGAAAGAGCGGGTCTTTGACCCGATTGGCATGGAGGATGTTAGCTGGGATCGGCAAGGCGGTTCAGGCCATATTGGCCCGCATACCAATGCGCACAGCGGCCTACATCTCTCGGCTCGGGACTTTGCGCGCCTTGGCTACCTGTTGGCGCATGACGGGCGGTGGCGAGACATGCAGATCGTCCCTCGATCGTGGATTCAAACGGCAACACAAAGTTCCCAAAAGTTGAACCCCAGTTATGGGTATACCTTTTGGGTCAATACAGACGCCGTGCTCTGGCCTACTGTGCCAAGAGATGCCTTCGCATTCAGGGGATACGGTGCCAATCGTTGTTACATCGTCCCTTCGCTTGATCTGGTGGTGGTGAGGGTAGGAGATGCACCTCCAAATTGGGGAGAGGAGTCGTTGCTCCCGGCAGTAATGGCGGCTGTTCTCAATCCTCCGTCGTCAAAACGGGATTGATTCCTAGCAGGCTGCGGAAAAACTAAATTCTTTGAAGGGGACGGCCTTCAGGCCGTCCGT
>Ga0137412_10003915_pt1 | contig 11902 bp, 11 predicted proteins | sample CZODoug2_1_16fun_FD_122160 | JGI IMG/M metagenome (GOLD analysis project Ga0137412, IMG submission 122160) | Vadose zone soil fungal communities from Angelo Coast Range Reserve, California, USA - CZODoug2_1_16fungal (Hybrid Assembly) | ecosystem: Environmental > Terrestrial > Soil > Vadose zone...
TGGGCTAGCCCGTCCGCTGCCACCGCTAACCCCGATCGGGGTCAGCAATGAATTCCGGCCGCCCCTCGTTGATCTTCACCGTCCAGTGGCTATGATGCACAAGCCTATGGTGTGCACCACAAAGCAGCACCAGATTGTCCACATTGGTCGGTCCCCCACTTGCCCAATGGATCACGTGATGCGCGTCGCACTGCCGTGGTCTTCTTTGACAGGCCGGAAATGCGCATCCGCCGTCTCGGATGATCAACGCCCGGCGGATCTGGTTGGGGATCGTCCTGGCGGCCCGTCCGATGTCCAACACCTCGGACTTGGCCCCCAGCACCACCCTCATCACTGTGCTGTCACACGCAATCCTGCGCACCGAGGTCGCGTTCATCGGCCCCATGCCCTCCACATCCGCCGTACCCCGCTGCGCCAGGAAGTCCTCCAGCGACATGGTCAGCGCAATATGTGGCCGCTCTCCGCCTTCCTTGGGCAGGTCTTCGCTGCCGGCGGCCAGGTCGATAATCTCCGCGAGCGCATCCCCTTGGCGTTCCGGCGTGGTCCGCGTGTCGCTCGCTGACGTCGGCTTCGCCAAGGGGCTTAGGAGTGCCTCCAGCTTCGCGCCTGACTCCTGGTCGATGTGACCACGAAAGTCAACCGACCCGTCCTTGCGGCTGCTGAGGTGGAGCTCCCGCTTGGGCTCGGCTAGTTCCCGGTCATCGGGCGCTTTGCCGTCCTGGTCGAGCAGTTGGAGGATCCGGTGGGCGATCTGCTGGAGTTTGGAGCCGTCGAACTCGGCGGCCTTCTCCAGCAGCGTGGCCTCGACCTCGTCCCGGTCCGGCTCGGGCGCCTCGGCGAGAGTCCTGTCGATCACGATCAGATGCTGCTTGCTCAACAGACCTTCCCGCGCCGCCTCGTGGACCGCCTCACGCCGGAACAACTCCGCGTGCCGCAACAGATCCTTCGCCTCATTGCGGGTGATCTTCCACCGCGCCATCAGGTCAGCGACCATCACCGACTGATCATCCTTCGACCGGCTGGTGCGATTCCACAACTCCGCCACCACTTCCACCTGCCGCACATAATCGGCCCTGCGGCACGCCTCGACCCTCTCGCCAACCGACCACAGCGCCCGCTCATCCAACCGCCACCACCCGGCGTCGGCAGACTGATCTAGGACTGCTGTCATGCCCCCATTCTACCGCGCAGAAGAGATCGACTTCCCTTGTGCGCCATCATGTACACGAACGTGTCAGACTTCAGCTCCCATTCAGGAAAGCGCTTTCCGTCACCCGTCACCGGCACCTACGACAAATCCCTCACCCCTCCTCCCGTCCTAAGCCTTCTGTAAACGCGCCCACCCATCTAACCCTCGCCGCCCCGCCCGCCCCAGCCACCCACTCGACCCGCGCAAACGAACCAGCAAAAGGAAAGGCCGGCAGCGAAGAGCAGGGCTGACAGTGAAGGCCCACCCACAAGACAGCCCCCGTGCCCACAACCGCGAGCACGAGGGCTTCCATACCGCCTACCAACCTAACCGACAGATCACCCCGCCGTGGCCTGAAGCTTCCGCAGCTCCTCATACAGCGGCCGCCACGCCTCCGGCGTCCCGCCCTGCTGCCGGAAGAACGCCAAACTGGTAGCGATCCCATCGAACCGCTCATGGATCTTCTTGGCCGCCACCGCCGGCTCTCCAACGATCGCGAACGTCTCCACCACGTCATCGTCGATAACGTCGACGACCTCGTCACCACGCCCCAAGTGAGCCAGCCGATGTAGCTCGTCCCGCAGGTCTTCCAACCCATGCAGCTCCAACACCGGAGCATAACTAGGAATCGAGGCGTAGTAAGCGATCTCCACCTTGGCCCGCTCAACCTCCGCCCGCAGCTGCTCCTCGGTCACACCCGTAGCCACGATCGGAGTGGCATGCAGCTCATACCCCTCCATGGACTTTCCGGCCTTCTCCCGAGCAGCCCGCAAAGCCGGCAGCGTCTGCTCCTCCAACAACCGCCGCGTGCTGATGATGTGGGCGAGGAAGCCGTCGCCCAGCTCCCCGGCCAGCTCGGTCATCAAGGGCCCAACGCCGGCGACCAGAATACTGGGCCGGCCATAGGGATTGGGCCCAGGGTTGAAGAACGGGCTCATCACCGTGTGCCGGTAGAACTCGCCACGAAACCTCAGCCGGCCACCAGTCTCGAAGCAGTCCCAGATGGCGTGCAGGGCCCGCACGTACTCCCGCATCCGCGCCGCCGGCTTGTCCCACGGCATGCTGAACCGCCGGGTGATGTGGGTTTTCAACTGCGACCCGATGCCCAGGCTGAACCGGCCGCCGGAGACCAACTGCAAGTCGTTGGACAGCATGGCAGTGGTCATCGGGTTACGCGCGAACACCACGGCCAGCCCGGTGCGGATGGCGACGCGCTCGGTGCGCAGCGCGGCGGCGGTCAGGCCGATGAACGGGTCGTGCCGGGTCTCCGACATCCACATGGAGTCGTAGCCGGCCTCCTCGACCTCCCGCGCCCATCCGGCGAACACGTCGGGCGGTGTGGTCACGCCGTGGAAGTCGACTCTCACTGGGCCTCCTCGTGGTTGTGCGGCACCGGGTTTCACCCGGCCTGGGCGCCGAAGTTCTCGGCGAAGGCGGGCCGCGGGATCCGGCTCAGGCTGCCGGCGGCGAGGATCTCGTACTGCAACCGCTTGAGCTCGGTGGACGGCTCGATGCCCAGCTCCCGGTCGAGCACGGTGTGCAGGTTCCGGTAGGCGTCGAGGGCCTCGCCGCGGCGGCCGCAGCGGCGCAGGGCGTCGATCAGCTGGGCGTGCAGCCACTCGTTCAGCGGGTTCACCGAGACGAGGCCGCGCAGCTCGGCGACGAGTTCGCGATGTCGGCCCAGCCGCATGTCGGCCTCGACTCGCAGTTCCAGGGCGCGGATCCGCAGCTCGTCCAGGTGCGCGACGTACCGGGAGAGCACGCGGCCGGGGACGACGTTGGCCAGCGTCGGGCCCTGCCACAGGGCGAGCGCCGAGCGCAGGGTCTGCGCGGCCCGTTCGGCCCGGCCCTCGGCCAACAGCCCGCGGCCGCGGTCGAGCAGCTGGGTGAACACCGTGGCGTCCAATTGGGACGGTTCGATCCGCAGCGCGTAGCCGCCGCCGGGCAGCGTGCTCAGCAGCTCGATCCGGTCGGCGCCGGATCCCTGCTGCTCCAACAGGGTGCGCAGGTGGTAGACGTGGGTGCGGATGGTCGCGCGCTCGGTGCGCGGCGGGTTGCCGTCCCTCAGCTCCTCGGCCACTGTGGACATGTCCACCGTGTTGCCGGGACGTAACAGCAGCAGGGCAAGGAGTTTGCGGACCTTCGGGCCCCGCGGCGCGTGCGGGTCCTGCCCGCCGCGCATGGCCAGCGGGCCGAGAACGGTGAAGCCGAACATGGTAGAGCCCCCACTCTGGTTGGTGCCGTCCGGGCGACGTCCCCCCACGAGACCTGCTCCCGGATCAACGCAGCTTTTGTAGCAATGCGACAGATCCGGGGACAACGGTGTTGTCCCCAAGGGACGTGTCGCGTGTGTCCAAGGAGGTACGGGCGGGGTTCGAAGTGGCACAGCGCCGCCGGTGCCGGCGACGCGAGAATCGGGGGAGACAGAGAGGGGAACCGGGATGGCCATCAACCCGAGCATGGTCGGCGAGGTGTTCGCCGCCGAACCGTACGAGGTGAGTCGGGAGAAGATCCGGGAGTTCGCGGCCGCACTGCGGGACGACAACCCGGCCTACCACGATCCCGACGCCGCGCAGGCGCTCGGCCACCCGGACGTGATCGCCCCGCCCAGCTTCCTGATGATCATCTCGTTGGAGGCCGAGCGCAAGCTGGTCTACGACCCCGCCTTCGGCATCGGGGACCCGCGCCGGCTGGTACACCGCGAGCAGCGCTTCGCCCACCGCCGCCCCGCCCACGCCGGCGACCGGCTGACCGTGGCGATCCGTGTGACCGACGTGGAGTACCTGGGGGACAACGAGGTGCTGCACTTCGAGGACCGGATCACCGACGCGGACGGCGAGCTGGTGTCCACCGCCACCTCGACCTTCGTGTCCTTCCCCGAGGAGCGCGCATGACCGCCACCGCCACCATCACAGGCCGCCGCCCGCACGCCGGCGTCGAGGTCGGGCCGATCCTGGCCGACCGTTCGTTCACCCTGCACCGCCGGGACCTGGTGCGCTACGCCGGTTCTTCCTGTGACTACAACCCGATCCACTACGACGACACGCTGGCCCGCGAGGCCGGCCTGGCCACGCCGATCGTGCAGGGCATGTTCACCATGGGGCTGGCCCTGACCCTGGTCACGGACTGGGCCGGCGACCCGGCGGCGATCGTCGACTTCGGCGGCCGGTTCCCGAGACAGGTGCCGATGCCGAACACGGGCGAGGCCGCCGAAATCGTGGCCTCCGCCTCGGTGGTCGAGGTGTTGGACGCGCCGTTGGTCCGCCTGTCGGTCTCGGTGCGACTGGGCGAGGCCAGGGTGCTCACCATGCCGAGAGTGCTGGTCGAGCTGGCATAGCTTGACCAGCAAGGAGATCCGGCGGGGCTTGAGGCGTCCCGCCGGATTCCCACGCGACACCAGGGTCACGGTGGATTCCCCCAAGGGGCCCTCGCAATGTCACTAATGGTCCGGTGTGGCAACGGATTTCGGGGATTACGGTTCGAAACATGGTCACTAGACGACAGTTTCTCGCCAGACTCGGTTCGGGCGTGGCGATCGTGGGATTCGCCCCGGCGACGGGCATGTGGGTCAGCTCGGCCGAAGCGGCCGCCGCGACCCCGTTCGACCGGCTGCCGCGGCTGGACGGCTCGCTGCACTTCGACGTGGACACCAGGATGGCCGACTCGGTCGACCTGGGCCGGGTCGCCAAGCAGTTGCCGCTGGCCGTGCTCAAGCCGGGCTCGGTGGCGGACATCCAGAAGATGGTGCGGTTCTGCGGCCAGCACGGCATCAAGGTGGCCATGCGCGGGCAGGGCCACAGCACCCAGGGACAGGGCCTGACCTCCGGCCTGCTGATCGAGAGCCGCTCGCTGGCCACCATCCACTCGGTCGGCCCGCAGGGCGCGGACGTGGACTGCGGCGTGCTGTGGCGGGAGATCGTGCGGGCCGGCCTGCCACAGGGCCTGACCGTGCCGCTGACCACCACCTACGTCGGTCTGTCGGTCGGCGGCACGCTGTCGATGGGCGGCTTCGGCGCGCGCAACGACACCGGCGTGCAGGTCGACACCGTGAGCAAACTCCAGGTGGTGACCGGAACCGGCGACCTCGTCGAGTGCTCACCCACGCGCAACCGGGACCTGTTCGAGGCGGCGCTGGCCGGACTGGGCCAGTGCGGCCTGATCGTGCGGGCCACGGTCCGCACCGTGCGGGCCCACCAGCATGCCCGGATCTACCAGTTCTTCTACACCGACAACACACAGTTCTTCGCCGACCTGCGGCTGCTGGTGGACCGCGGCGAGCTGGACGGCGTCTACAACCTGTTCACGCTGACCAACGGCACGATTCCCTACCAGCTCAACGCGATGACGTTCTACGACGATGACGCACGGCCCGACGACGCGCACCTGCTGCGCGGCATCAGCCAGCCGCTGGCCAAGGCCGCCGTGGTCAACTGCACCTATCAGGAGTGGGCCGAGCGCTACGACCCGGTCATCCAGCGCTGGCGCGACACCGACGACTGGGACAACCTGATCAAGCCGTGGCAGGACGTGATCATGCCGGACTCCACGGTGGAGCGGTACGTCGGCGAGGTGATGCCGACCATGACCCCGGAGGACTTCGGCAGCACCGGCGTGGGCTTCGTGTTCCGGATCCGCCGCTCCGACCTGACCCGGCCGTTCTTCCGGGTGCCGGCGCCGGACGGCAGCGACTGGGTCTACCTGTTCGACATCCTGACCTCGTCGGAGAAGCCCGGCCCGGACCCGGCCTTCGCGCGCCGGATGCTGGACCGCAACCGGCGGCTGTTCGACCGGGCCCGGGAACTGGGCGGCGTGCGGTACCCGATCGGCTCGCTGGAGTTCGACCGGCAGGACTGGCAGCGGCACTACGGCCCGCTGTGGCCGGAGCTGGTCCGCCGCAAGCGCCGCTACGACCCGCACAACATCCTCACTCCCGGTCCGGGGATCTTCTGATTATCGCTCCAGCGAAAGGACTTCTCCCCGTGCACACCACCTCCAGGGCGCTGGCCTGCGCCGCGGCGCTGGCCGCCGCGGTCGCCACCGCCGCCCCTGCGGACGCGCACACCGAGCATCAGCCGACACCCCGGGCGACCGACATCGTCGGCGTCGGCGGCGACATGTCCGAGACCCTGTTCGACGGCCTCGGCGACGTGTACAACGCCGAACACCCTGGCGGCAGCCGGTTCTACAGCTACGCCTCCAGCGGCCCGAGCCCGCTGACCCCGAAGCGTGGCTGCGCGCCGATCGCCCGCCCGGACGGCTCGTCGGCCGGCATCGCCGCGCTGGCCGCCCGCCAGACGCTGCCCAACGGCCAACCGTGTCTGGACTACGCCCGCGGCACCCGGGACAAGCAGCCGACCGACCCGAAGGCGTTGGAGTTCCTGCCATTCGCGAGCGACGGCATCACCTGGGCTGCCAACGCCAACGGCAACGCCCCGTCATCCATGACCCCGCAACAGATGGCGGCCATCCTGACCTGCAAGGTCAGCACCTGGGACCAGGTCGGCGGCGCCAGTCACGCCACCATCAAGCCGCTGCTGCCCGATGTGGGCGTCGGCATTCTCGGCTTCCTCAAGACCGGCCTGGGCATCGACGCGCCAGGGCCGTGCGTGGGCGAGGGCGTGCAGCAGGACAGCGGCACCGACCCGCAGGTGGCCGGCGACCCGAACGCCGTCGTCTTCTACTCCATCGGCAAGTACCTGGCGCAGACCGAATACCACCACCAGGACGACCACGGTTCGCTGACACTGCGGGACATCGCCGGCGTGCCGCCGACCGTGTACAACCCGAAGAGCCACCGGGTGGAGCTGAACATCGGCCAGGCGCCGGGTATCCCGACCTTCCCGGTGCACACCCACCAGTACGCGGTGGTGTACCGCAACGCCGACGGCTCGCTGCCGGCCCAGACCAAGAACCTGTTCGTGGGCCAGGACAGTTGGCTGTGCCGCGACCCGTGGGCCAAGGGCCAGGTCGCGACCCACGGCTTCATGCCCCTGATCGACGGCACGTGCGGCGTGCCGTTCATCGACTGACATGCCACCCCAACCCCAACGTCATGAAGGGCCCCTTCCTGACGTTCAACGTCATGAAGGGCCCCTTCACCGCGTTCAACGTCAGTATGGGGCCCTTCATGACACAAAACGGCCGACCGGGAGGACACGATGCCGCTCAACACCGATTTCCTCGGCCGGGTCTTCCCGGCCACCGAGCCCTACGAGGTGGGCCGGGAGAAGATCCGCGAGTTCGTGCGCGCCACCGGCGGCACGCCCGCGGACGATCTCCCAGCGGACAATCTCGTTGCCCCGCCGACGTTTGCCGTGCTGCTGACCATGAACGCCGAGTTCGGGGTGATGTTCGACCCGGGGCTCGGCCTGGACGCCAACCGGCTGCTGCACCGCGACCAGCGGTTCGAGCACCACCGGCCGATCGTGCCCGGCGACGTGCTCACCGTGACGGTGCGGGTGGCCGGCGTGGACGACGTCGGCGGTAACGACGTGCTCACGCTGTCCAGCGAGGTCGCCACCGTCGACGCCGAGCCGGTCTGCACCGGCACCTCGGTGATCGTCTGCCCGCGGGCCGAGTTGTGAGCGCCGTGGCCGTCGGGCAGGCGCTGCCCGAGCTGCGGCACCGGATCACCCGGCTCGACCTGGTGCGTTACGCCGCCGCGGCCGGTGACTTCAACCGCATCCACTGGAGCGACCGCGCCGCCGCCGCGGCCGGCCTGCCCGACGTGATCGCCCACGGCATGCTCACCCTCGCGGTGGCCATGCGCGCGGTCACCGACTGGGCCGGCGGCCACGGCGGCGTCGTCGAGTGCGCCGGCCGGTTCGCCCGCCCGGTGGTGGTGCCCGACGACGACCACGGCGCCGAGCTGGTGGTGCGGGCCGTGGTCGCCGAGGTGCTGCCCGGCGGGCGGGTCCGCGTCGACCTCACGGTGACCTGCCAGGGACAGAAGGTTCTGACCAGATCCAGGGCGCTGGTTGCCCTGTCTCCACAGGAGGAAAAAGGCCATGACTGATCTGCGCCGCCCGACGCGGCTGCTCGTCGGCGGCTACGCGGGCACCGACACCCCATCGGCCGCCGTGCACGGCGTCGCCCTGGACCATGACACCGGCCTGCTCGGCTCGGCCGAGCCGGTCGTCGACGTGCCCAACGCCTTCCACCTCGCGGTCTCGCCGAGCGGCCGGACCGTGTACGCGGCCAGCAACGTCGCCGACGGCCAGGTGCACGTGCTGCGGCTGGGCGCGGGCGGCTCGGTGACCCGGGTGGGGACCCGGTCCACCGAGGGCGCCGGGCCGGTGCACGTGGCCGTGCACCCGGCCGGCCGGCACCTGCTGGTCGCCAACCACGACTCGGGCACGGTGGCGGTGTTCGAGCTCGGCGACGACGAGGCCGTCGGCGCGGTGACGGATGTCGTGCAGCACAAGGGATCCGGCCCGAACCCGATGGGGCAGGCCGGGCCGCACCCGCACGCCGTGGTGCCCGACCCGACCGGCCAGTGGCTGCTGGTGCCGGACAAGGGCGACGACCATGTGCACGTCTATCAGCTCGACGTGACGACCGGAAAGCTTGTGGCGCAAGGACAGTACCGCGTCGGTTCCGGCGTCGGCCCGCGTGCGCTGGTGTTCCACCCGGACGGCGAGCAGGCGTATGTGGTGGGGGAGCTGGACAACACCATCACGGTGTGCCGCTGGGAGGCCGAGACCGGCTCGCTGTCGGTGCTGTCCACGGTGTCGACGCTGCCGCCCAACGTGCAGTCGTGGAACGCCCCGTCGGCGCTGGTCGTGTCGCCGGACGGCCGGCATGTGTTCGTCGGCAACCGCGGTCACGAGAGCGTCGCGGCGTTCACCGTCCGGCCTGGGGGCCTGGACCTGGTGGGGCATCAGCAGTTGGGCGTGCCGGTGACGACGTTGCCGTGGGACCTGGCCCTGGACCCGGCCGGCGACCTGTTGTTCGCGGTGAACCAGCTGGCCGGCACGCTGGTGACGCTGCGCGTGGACGGGGCGAGCCTGGAGGTGGCGGGGGAGCCGGTGGCGGTGCCGCACCCGGCCTGCGTCCTGCTGGTCTGAAACGACAGCGAAATGCCGCCAGGACAACGTCCTGGCGGCATTTCGGGTTTCTAGGCCGGCACCGGCTCGGCGACCGCGGCCGCCTTGCGGGTGGCCACCCTCGGCGTCAGCGCCGAGAGAATCGTTGCTATGACCAGCACTGCCACACCGACCCACAGGGCCGCGTGCAGCCCGGCAACAAACGCCGGGGTCGAGCCGTAACCGCCGACGCTGGAGAAGACTGCGGCCAGCACGCCGATTCCCAGCACCACACCGACCTGTCGCATCGAGCTGTTCACCCCGGCGGCCACGCCGTCGAAGGCCGGCGGCGTGAAGTCCATCGTCTGCCGGGCGCTGAGCGCGAAGAAGATGCCCATGCCGACGCCGGCCAGCAGCAGCGCCGGCAGCGCCGCCAGGTAGTTCATCGTCGCGCCGCTGACCAGCGCGAGCCAGGCCAGCGCCACCGCCTGCACCGCGCCGCTGATCACCATCAGCCGGTGCACGCCAACCCGTTCGGCCAGCATGCCGGCCAGCGGGGCCACCACCAGCGGCATGATCGTCCACGGCAGCGTGCGCGACCCGGCCACCAGAGGGGAGTAGTGCAGCACGTTCTGTAGGTACTGCATCAGCAGGAACACCGCCCCGAACATGCCGCCCTGCTGGAGCAGCGCGACCAGGTTGGCGAAGCTGAAACCCCTGGTGCGGAACAACATCGGCGGCACAACCGGGAAGCGGGCCCGCTGCTCCCACAGCGCGAACGCCACCAGCAGCGCCACCCCGCCCACCGCCGAGACGACCACCAGCGGGTCGCCCCAGCCGTTCTCGCCGCCGCCGATCAGGCCGTAGACCACACCGAGCAGGCCGCCGGTGACCAGCAGCGTGCCCGGCACGTCCAGCCTGGCGTGCGGGCCGTGGCTCTCCTTGAGCCACAGCATCGCCAGCGGCACCAGCAGCACGCCGATCGGCACGTTGACCCAGAAGATCCAGTGCCAGTCGCCGAACTGCACGATCAGGCCGCCCACCACCGGGCCGAGCGCGATGGCCAGCCCGCTCATGCCGGACAGGCCCGCGATGGACATGCCGCGGCGGCGCTCCGGCACGGCGTTGACCAGCAGGGTCAGCGCCAGCGGGAAGATCACCGAGCCGCCGGCGCCCTGCAACGCCCGGGCCGCCACCAGCATGCCGATCGAGCCGGCGGTGGCGGCCAGGGCCGAGGCCAGCGTGAACACGGTCAGGCCGGCGACGAAGGTGGCCCGCCGGCCGAACCGGTCGCCCAGCAGGGCCGCGGTCAGCAGGAACACCGCGTAGGTCAGGGTGTAGGCGTTGACCGTCCACTCCAGGTTGGACAGCGAGCTGTGGAAGTCCCGCTGGATGGTGGGCAACGCGGTCGTCACCACCAGGTTGTCCAGCGAGGCCATGAACGCGGCCACGCCGGTGATGAGGAAGGTCGGCAGCCCGGCTCCCCGCTTGGACATGACTCCTCCAGGTGTCGGTGCCCGCTTGCGGGCGGTGGTCCGTCCGCGTGAACTCGTCGAAACGGACGTCTCCGGAACCTTGCGCTCCCCCGCGGGCAATGTGGATAGTATAGGTACCGATAGTGGATATGTTAACTACCAGCTGCCTGTGAAGGGGAGATCATGTTCTCTGCGCTAGGTGCGTTTGTCGTCGCCAGGAGGCGCTGGGTGCTGATCGGTACCCTGATCTTCCTGGTGTTCGCCGGCGTCTGGGGGGCCGGCGCGTTCTCGGGCTTCTCCGGGTCGGCCGGCTTCGACGACCCGGGCAGCCAGTCCAGCGAGGCCGACGCCCTGCTGGCCGGCCCGCTCGGCACCGGTGGCACCGATGTTGTCGTGCTGTACCAGAACCCCAACCAGACCGTGGACGACCCGCAGTTCGCGGAGCCCGTCCAGAAGGCGCTGGCCGGGGTGCCGCGGGCCGGGCTGGCCCGGCTGGACAGCTACTGGACCACGCACGATCCGGCCTACGTGTCGGCCGACAAGCACTCGACCTACGTCGAGGTGCAGTTCAGGACCACCGACGACCCGACCCGGATCACCGCGCTGCGCCAGATCAAGAGCTCCTTCGCGGCGCCCGGCTTCCAGGTCCGCTTCGGCGGCTACACCGCGATGATCGACCAGATCAACGCCCAGACCTCGCGGGACATCGGGCTGGCCGAGGGCGTGTCGCTGCCGATCCTGTTCCTGCTGCTGATCCTGATGTTCCGCAGCCTGGTCGCCGCCTCGCTGCCGCTGGCCGTCGGCATCACCGCGGCCGTCGGCTCGCTGGCCGTGCTGCGCGGCGTCATGTACTTCGTCGACCTCTACACGTTCGCCATCAACGTGGTCACGATCCTCGGGCTGGGGCTGGCCATCGACTACGCGCTTTTGATGGTCAACCGGTTCCGGGAGGAACTGGCCGCCGGGCGCACCGTCGAGGCGGCGGTGCGGCGCACCGTGTCCACCGCCGGCCGGACCGTGGTGTTCTCGGGCCTGGCGGTGGCGATCTCGTTCATCGGCCTGGCCCTGTTCCCGTCCCGGTTCCTCCAGTCCATGGGCTACGCCGGCGTGGCCACGGTGCTGTTCGCCGTGATCAGTTCGTTGACCGTGTTGCCGGCGTTGCTGAGGGTCGTCGGCACGCGGGTCAACTCGCTGCGGATTCCGTTGCCACGCCG
>Ga0137412_10003916_pt1 | contig 11900 bp, 9 predicted proteins | sample CZODoug2_1_16fun_FD_122160 | JGI IMG/M metagenome (GOLD analysis project Ga0137412, IMG submission 122160) | Vadose zone soil fungal communities from Angelo Coast Range Reserve, California, USA - CZODoug2_1_16fungal (Hybrid Assembly) | ecosystem: Environmental > Terrestrial > Soil > Vadose zone...
GCCGCGCTGCCTGTGCGGGCGCACCAACGCCAGCGACACCGGCCCGACGCGCGCGTGCATCGGATAGCGCGATTTTTCTATCGAGACGTCGGATCGCAGAGCCGAACGCTGAGTTCCACAGCGCGCGCATGTCGTTACATCGTTGTTACACGATGGGTCTAGGCTGCGCAGGCGGTCGCGATCTGCAGGCGTGAGCGCAGGTTCTTTGCGTACATCGCTACCTCCCCCTTCCATCGTCGTGTCTTAACGCCAACAGTCTTAAGGCCAACAGTCTTGGAGCGAACAATGAGACATAGGCTCATCTTCGGCTGCTTTGCGGCGGCCTTTATGGTCGTCACCGCCGGCGCTTCTGCAGATGATCGAGATGACCGAAACGACAATCGTCGTGTTCACACCGCGACACCCATCAAGCATCTCGTCGTGATCTTCCAGGAGAACGTATCCTTCGATCACTATTTCGGGACCTACCCGAACGCACAGAACAATCCCGGCGAGACGCCGTTCCACGCCAAGCGCAATACGCCGACCAGCATCAACACCCTGGTCACGCCGCTCGACGTCAACAACCACTTCCAGCCGCTCGGCGGCGTCGATCTCGTCAATCACAATCCCAACAGCAATCCCAGCGCGCCCGCCGCCCCCAACAACAGCAAGCAGAACGGCACCGGCGCTTCGAACCCGTTCCGCCTTTCGCCCGCGCAGGCGCTGACCGCGGACCAGGGACACAACGAAGGCCCCGAGCAGAGCGCGTACAACAACGGATTGGTGGATGGATTTCCCGCCTGGGTCGGCACCGCCGGGCCACCGCCCACCGGGATCGGCACCAAGGCGCTGGTGATGGGCTACTACGACGGCAACACCGTCACCGCGCTATGGAATTATGCTCAGCATTTCGCGCTGAACGACAACATGTACACCACGCAGTTCGGTCCGTCCTCGCCGGGCGCCATCAACCTGATCGCGGGGCAATCCAACAGCTTCTCCGCCACGCTCAACGTGTTCGGGCCGACCGGCAATCTGCTGCATCCGACGCACGAGGCGTTCGGCGATAACGGCAACAGCGCGGGCAACGTGACCTTGATCGGCGATGCCGATCCCTTGCTCGACATATGCTCCAATCCCGCCATCGACCAGGTCACCATGGCCGGCCGCAACATCGGCGATCTGCTCAACGCCAGGAACATCACCTGGGGCTGGTTCGAAGGCGGCTTTGATCTGACCGTGGTCAATCCCAACGGCACCACCGGCTGCGCCCGCGAGACCGATCCGAAGGCGCCGGGCACGCCCGCCTTCACGTCGACCGACTACATCCCGCACCACCAGCCGTTCCAGTATTACGCGTCGACGCGCAATCCGACCCATGCGCGTCCGAGTTCGGTGGCCGCGATCGGGCATAGCTTGATCCCGCACGGCAACAAGCCGGATCCGGCCAACCACCAATACGACATGAACGACTTCTTCGCCGCGCTCAAAGCCGGAAACCTGCCGGCGGTCAGCTTCCTGAAGGCTCCGGCCTACCAGGACGGCCACGCCGGTTATTCCGATCCGCTCGACGAGCAGAATTTCTTGGTCCAGGTGGTCAATACCCTGCAGAAGACCGAGGAATGGGAGAGCACGGCGGTGATCATCGCCTACGACGACTCCGATGGCTGGTACGACCATCAGATGCCGCCGGTGGTGAACCCGTCGTTCAGCGCGGCGCTCGACACGCTCAACGGGCCGGCCAAGTGCAGCGCGGGTCTGCAGCAGGGCAGGTCCGCCACGCCGCTCAACGGCGGCTTCGGGCAGCACACCGCGTGGGGCCGCTGCGGCTACGGCACCCGCATGCCGCTGCTCGTGGTCTCGCCGTTCGCGAAACGAAACCACATTGACCATACCCTGATCGACCAGACCTCGGTGCTGCGGTTCATCGAGGACAACTGGCTTGACGGCAAGCGCATCCAGCGCGGCGGCTCCTTCGATACCATCGCGGGTCCGCTCAACAACATGTTCGATTTCGAGGACCGGGACGAGAGCGGCCCGCGCAACGTGATACTCGACGAGAAGACCGGGGTTGTGGTCTCGGCCTCCAATGGCGACGACGACGGTCATCGTCGACACTAGGGAGTAGAAATATAAGAGTAGTTGTGTTGCTTCCGGCGAGGCGGATTCCGCCTTGCCGGAAATATGCTCCGCCGGGCCGGTCTTTCTGCACGGCGGGCGCGATGAAACGTTGGAGAAGCAGGTGCCGCCCTGTAGCTGTGGAGCAGCGACGGCGAACGATGCGCCAGAATCACCTCTCCGCCCCCCTTCGCTCATTCTTCGGCGCGGCCCCGTTTACCCTCCGCCGCCTGCACCAGCGCGATCAGTTCGTCGCCGTAATGTTCGAGCTTCTTGTCGCCGATGCCGGGGATGCCGCGGAGCTGCGCAAGCGTTATCGGACGCGACGTCGCGATGCCGTCCAGGGTTGCATCGTGGAATACGACATAGGCCGGCACGCCGCGCTTGCGCGCGACCTCGGAACGCCACGCCCTGAGAATGCCGAGCAGAGCCGGATCGCCGGTTTCAGTCCGTCCGGGGGATCGGGGTGCAATATCGCCGCGCCGTGATTTGGTCCGGCTGGCGCGAATGCGGGAGCCGGCGGGCTCCTCGCGCAGCATCACCTCGGTCTCGCCTTTCAACACGCCGCGCGCGGAGTCCGTCAACTTCAACGCGCCGAAGGCTTCGCTGTCGGGCCGCAGATGGCCCAGGGCCACCAGTTGGCGCAGGGCGGCACGCCACTGCTTTTCATTGAGTTCGGCGCCGATGCCGAACACGGAAATCCTGTCATGCCCGAACTGTTTGACGCGCTCGGTCGAACGGCCAACCAGGACATCGATCAGATGCATCGCGCCGAAACGCTGCCCGGTGCGATAGGCGCAGGACAAAAGCTTCTGCGCGATGACTTTGCCATCGCGAAGCAGCGGCGGCGACACGCAGTTGTCGCAATTGTCGCATCTGGCGGCGTTGAGGTTTTCGCCGAAATATCCGAGCAGGCGGGTGCGCCGGCAATTCGCGGTTTCGGCCAGACCGACCAACGCGTCGAGTTTGCCGATCGACACCCGCTTGAACGCCTCCGCGCCGCTCGACTCGTCGATCATGCGGCGCTGCTGCACGATGTCGGACAGGCCATACGCCATCCATGCGCTGGACGGCTTGCCGTCGCGCCCGGCGCGCCCGGTTTCCTGATAGTAGGCCTCGATACTTTTCGGCAAATCCAGATGCGCCACGAAGCGCACATCGGGCTTGTCGATGCCCATGCCGAACGCGACCGTGGCGACGATCACGACACCGTCCTCATTGATGAAGCGATCCTGATTGCGGGCGCGAACGCCGGCGTCAAGGCCGGCGTGATAGGGCAGCGCCTGCACGCCGGCCTTGGCCAGTGCGGCGGCGGTGTCTTCGACCTTGGCGCGCGACAGGCAGTAGACGATGCCGGCGTCGCCGGAATGGCGTTCGGTGATGAAGGCTTTCAGCTGAGTCTGCGCGTTCTGCTTGTCGACGATTTCATATTTGATATTCGGGCGATCGAAGCTCGCAACGAAACTCGGCGCGCCGGCAAGCCCCAGCCGATCGACGATCTCCCGGCGGGTAAGGTCGTCGGCCGTGGCGGTCAGAGCGATGCGCGGCACCATGGGAAAACGCTCCGATATCACCGAAAGGCCGATATATTCCGGGCGAAAGTCGTGCCCCCATTGCGACACGCAATGCGCCTCGTCGATCGCAAACAGGGCGATCTGCGCGCGGCCGAGCATGGCGAGGCAGCGCGGCGTCACCAGCCGCTCGGGCGCGACGTAGAGCAGATCGAGGTCGCCGGCCAGCAGCCGCGCCTCGACCGCGGAGGCTTCGTCCCACGACAGCGTGGAATTCAGCACCGCCGCCTTGACGCCGGCTTCGAGCAATCCTGCGACCTGGTCGCGCATCAGCGCGATCAGCGGCGAGACGACGATGCCGCAGCCGTGGCGCAACAGCGACGGCAATTGATAGCACAGCGACTTGCCGCCGCCGGTGGGCATCAGCACCAGGCAATTGCCGCCAGCCGTGACGTGTCTGACGATTTCTTCCTGCTCGCCCCGAAAGGCCGGCAGGCCGAACACGGAATTCAGAACGGAAAGCGCGTCGGGGACGGCGTCGGACTTAGCGTTGAGGGCCGAGGCGCTGGCGGGAACAGACATGCGGTCCAGGTTGTCCGAATAATGAGGTTGTGAAGACCAGCCTTCGATGCGACGCCACCGGATCGATGGATATCACGGAGGGGCTTGTCAAGGACTATGACAGGACCATTGCTGATTCGGGCAGTGCCACATATTCACTTCCAACCGGCCTCGGGTAAATAGCTGTCGGAAGCTGCCGAAAGGCGTGCTTTCCCGGTCCAAAACCGCGCGCAGTCAACGGAAATAATCGGAGACGACGTGCAAATCGGATGGGGAGGCAGGCGTGCCGCTCAGGCTCGCGTCGATGACCCGGCGACATGCTTCGATGGTGGTATCGTCGCCGAAATCGTTCGCGGCTTCCAGAACCATCCAGGCCACATCCGAGGATGGGTCAGACTTCGACTCGTTGGAAGTCATACCGGGGCGTTCGCTTGCGGCTGCGCCGAAGAGGATTGCGTTCATCGCCGATAATCCTACATCTCAATGCACGTGAAGCGGCGCCTGGCGCGTCGGAGCGGAATCGGCGCCCGCGGCATTCTTGCGGGACTGATAGAGCTTCAGAACGCTCCGGGATGTCTCGACGTTGAGGCGACCAAACTCGTTTTCCAGATCTCTCAACTCCTGGGCGGTGATCCGGTGATCTTTGGCGCCAAGAAAAAGCAATGCCATTGTCGTCGCCCACGAGAAGTCGAGGGCTTTGGTCAGAACCAGTATCATTTCCCGGTTCTTGTCCAACAAGGCGCGTTCGATCACGTCGCCCGGCAGGGAGCACAACAGGGACAGTCCGATCGTGACCTCGTCGAGCTTATGAGACCGCGCATAGTCAAAAATACTGTTCTCATTCAGGTTGCCGTGCTGATGCTGCGTCGTCACCAGCCTTTTTGCGACAAAATAACTTCTTGATGCGGGACCGAACTTGGAATGCAGCGCGCCGGTGACATCGGTCACCGAGGTCTGAATTTGCTCGACCATTTCCGGACGTTCGCGTTCGATGCGCTTCTTCACGTCATCCGACGCCTTCGCGATCAGTTGCTGGAACAGATGCCGGGGGATGTCCTTCCGCAGACCGATCTGTTCCGCCAGAATGGAATCGCCTTCAGCCCGTTTGATCATGTGCAGAAAGCCGAAATCCGAAAAACGCGCGCCATTGTTACTTGCGACGGAGTTCACGACCTCCTGATTGCCGCGCGTCACGAGCACGTCGGTGACCGTCTCCTCGATGGACTTTCGTTTCGAGATCGCGAGCAGATGCGTTTGGCTCTTGGTGCAGGCGTTGGCAACCAGAGCATAAGCCTCGAGCCGCTCGGACTCCTGAAGTACGGGGCCGGCGACATCGATCGAATCGTCAAAGGCAAGTTTATGGATGATATTGACCGGGGCGTTATCGAAACGGGCCATCCGCCTTGCAAGCTGGGCACGGGCCGCGACTTCAATCGCATCCGCCAACAGTCCGATTACCTCGCCAAAGGTCCATATCTCGTCGTCGCTATACCGGCCGGCGATCAATAGATCGGTCGCATGCCACAGCGCCCGCGTTCGGCTATCGGCTGTTCCTCGCGAAACTGCGTCGTCAAGATCTCGCAGAAACGATTTTGCGTGGTTCATTTTGGCAGGCCTCAAATCGCAGCAAATGCGCACAACACTATCCGCGCGGTTCGATCGTACCCCGGCAAAGAGAACTTTTCGGTAAAGGAGGCGAAAAAGTATATTCGCTAAAAATTCGCTAAAATGCGAATCAAGCCGGTTGCATATTGATGCTGTTAACCCTCGCAAAGCGGACTTTTCGAAAAGCCTGCAGCGCTTGCGGGTGCGGAGTGAGCAATTCCCACTCGGAAACCGCATTTTTCCAGCAGTTACCGGGAGCGCCAACCCCGTCGCCGTTTTAAGCTCGAGGAACGCCCGGGTCCAGCTGCCGGACGAACGGCATCAGCGGCAAGAAATTCTTCTTCAAGAAATTCGAGAGATTAGGGGCGCAGCTTCTGTGCGCCGCCGACGGTGACCGGGATACCTGGAAGGCGAGGCGCGAGGAGCGACCGTCATCGTCGCCGATTACTTCCCCATTTCGGGGTGCAGGTTTCAGATTGACTCCCAACGTCGAGGTAACCGCTAGCTTTGGGATCGGCGCCAAGCGCCATCATGTGTAATCCTACGTAAACGTTCATTATCGCCGCATTCATGCAATGCCGATCTGATCGACGTGAAGTGCCGCCCCCCAATAATGCATTAACTAGACCCGTATCTCCTGATCCGACATTGCGTCGACGGTACGATCCTTCGTGAAGAAAGGGACGACCGACGCTTACGTTGGAGGTGCGTGTCATGGATAGATGTAAATCAAGCAAACTGGCTCCGAAGATACTCATTGCCGACGACGATCCCTGTGTACTAAGGGCAGTCGCGGACCGATGCACCCGGATGGGTTTCCAGGTCGAAACCGCGGCCAGCGGACTCCAGGCCCTGATCAAGGCCAGTCAACACCGGCCCGACGTTCTCGTCATCGACGTCCACATGCCCGAGGTGGATGGACTTTCGGTGTTGGCATATCTGCCAGACATCGCGAAGAAGTCACTCCATGTAATGGTGGTTACGGGAAATCCCGGTCAGGAAATTGCTGAGCGGTGCGAAGGGTTCGACGCTTCCTGCATCCAGAAGGGGCACAATTTCTGGAACGAATTTGAGGCCAGCCTTACCGCGATATATCCGCAAAGGGCGGACGCCATAAGGAAGTCGGGCAAGCAATCGGAAAGAATCGAGGTGAAGCAACGTCCGCGAATCTTGCTGGTGGACGACGACGTCAACGTCAAGAAGTTCCTCTTCAGGGAATTCGATAAATTGGGAGCAGAGCTTCTATACGCTGTGGACGGCAACCGGGGTTTCTGGATGGCGCGGCGCGAGGAGCCGACCGTCATAGTGGCCGATTACTGCATGCCGAATGGCGATGCGGAATGTCTCTTGAGGAGATTGCGGAGCGTGCCGGAGACCAGGAGCATTCCCGTCGTCGTGCACAGCGGGCGGCGGCTCAACGAATCGGTCAAGCAAAGGCTCAAGCGGAGCATTGACGGTCAACCAGGCGCGGCGCGCATCTTGCAGAAGACGTCCGACGTCGGGGAATTGTTCGAAACGCTGCAAAGACTTTGCGGCTTCGCAAGTGATCTTGATGGTGAATTGCTCTACCAATAGCATCCGCCGGTATCCGTGGTTCAGCCGCATGCAGCCTATCGTGAACGCGTCCGACGGTCGTCCGGACGGCAGTCGCAAATTGCCGAAGCTTTTTTCGTGACGCCGACGGGCCGGCTCGAAAAGGTGCGCAATTCTATACACCCTAGGAGGCAGACACATCGAGCCAATGTGCTCAGCTGATGAGCTAGGTCATGATTCGGTTCATCACAGCCGGTTGAGAATCGTCGAAAGTCGGTCTTCAATTTCATGAAGGGCATTACGATGTCTCGCGCCGATTTTTCGGACCGACGTCTGCTGCTTCAACGGCCGGCGTGAAAGGTCTTCGCGGCCTGTTCGCCGCGCCGGGTTCAGGTACTGTTTTCGCGCAACCGGAAAAACGCATCGCGGAATTCGCGCCGAACGTTCAGATGCCGTCGCGGCGGCTTCTGCTCGGCATCGGCTTTGCGGTTCTGCTGGCGATCAGCGCCGCCTCGATTGCTCTCGACGTCAAGTCACGATCCGACTTGGCCTGGATCAACCATGCGCTGGAGGTATCCAACAAGTTAACGGACATGCGGCTGCTGTTTAGACGCGCGGACAGCGCCGCGCGGGGCTATCTGCTTGCCAGTGATCAATCCCTCATGGAGGACTATCGCCGGTCCCTTGACCGGATCGCACCAGCGTTCGCGGAGTTGAAAGGGGCAATCAAGGACAATCCCGCGCAATTGCGATTGCTCGCAAATAGCGAAGCGCTTGTGATCAGCAGATTTGCGGTAACCAGCCAAATGATCTTGCTGCATGCCGCGGGTGACAGCGCCGGGTTGGCAGCGCTTACCGCCAGCGCGGAAGGCGGCGCACTGATGGCATCCATCGGCGCGAACTTCGATCAACTCGCCGAAGCGGAGCAAGGGTTGCTTGGGATTCGATCCGCAGCATCGGAGCGAACCGGAAGACTGCTTCTTACGATCGATCTGTCCGGCGCCGCGATGATCCTGATACTTGCGGTGATCCTGATGCGGGAGGGCCGGCGTTCAAGCCGGAAACTGGAGCACGCGTTATGCGCCACCAAAGCCGCCATCGGATCGCTGGAAGCCGCGGTTGCCGAGCGGACCGAGCACCTGCTCGCCGCGCATGAGAAGCTCCGGCATTCGGCGTCAATACTAAATTGCATGTTTGCCAGCATGGCGGAGGCCGTGTTCGTCGTCGACAACGCCGGTGAGATCGTTCTCTCTAATTCCGCAGCGGAACGGCTGCTGCACTACGGCCCCGGCATGACGATCGCCGAGTTGAGGGCGCAAAACGTCACTTACAAATCGGACGGATTGACGCAACTACCATCCGACGAGAGGCTGACTGAGCGCGCCTTGCGCGGTGAACGATTCGACGGGCTGGAAATCCTCGTGCGTCCTGCCGGCAGTCGCAATCCGACTCACTTCATGGTGAACGGCCGGCCATTGCACGATGCTTCCGGCGCCACCAGCGGCGGAGCGCTGGTTTTCCACGACATTACCGCGGCCCGCGAAACCGAGCGCAAGCTTCACCAGTCGCAGAAACTCGATGCGATCGGAAAGCTCACCGGCGGTGTGGCGCACGATTTCAACAATATGCTCACCGTGATCGCTGGAACCGCCGAAATCCTGGTTGCCGATCTTCACGACAAGCCCGACCTTCAGGCCGTGGCGAAGCTGATCAATCGGGCGACGGACCGCTGCACCGAATTGATCCAACAACTGCTCGCCTTTGCCCGCAAGCAGCCGCTGCAGCCGCGCAACGTGGACATCAACGGGTCAATTTTCGATATCTCGAAACTGCTGAGGCCGACGCTCGGGGAGCAGATCGAGATCGAGTCAAAACTGCAACGTGGCATGCCGACGGCGCTGGTCGACCCCTCCCAACTCGCAAATGCGCTGATCAACCTGGCAATCAACGCAAGGGACGCCATGCCCGGCGGCGGCAAGCTGATGCTGGAGACCGCAAATGTGGTGCTGGATGAAACCTATGCGCAAAACAACGCGGATGTCCGTCCGGGCGCCTACGTGATGATCGCCGTGACCGACACCGGCACGGGCATGCCGGCCGAGATCCGCGACAAGGTATTCGAGCCGTTCTTCACCACCAAGGAGGCCGGCAAAGGGACCGGACTGGGACTGAGCATGGTCCACGGCTTCGTGAAACAGTCAGGCGGGCACATCAAGATCTACAGCGAGGAAGGCCACGGCACGTCGATCAAGCTGTACTTGCCCGCAGCCAGCGGAAGGGCTGAAGCGTTCGTTCCGATGGTTGAGCCAGCCAGAGGCGCCGGCGAAACCATCCTGGTAGTGGAGGATGACGCTTTGGTGCGCGGCTTCGTGATCGCGCAGTTGCATAACCTGGGCTATCGCACGGCCGCAGCCGCCGATGGGCGTGCGGCGCTCGAATATGTGGAAAGCGGTCAGCCCTTCGATCTGCTGTTCACCGATGTCGTCATGCCCGGCTCGATATCGGTCATCGAGCTGGCGGCGATGGCGCAGCGCCTGCGTCCCGGCATTGCCGTGCTGCTGACCTCCGGCTACGCGCACGACCTGATCCCAGTCGAGGACCGGCCGGACTATCCCTTGATCGCCAAGCCCTATCGCGGCGAGGAATTGATGGCGAGGTTGCGCAGCGTCCTGGCCGCCCGCCGGCCGCCGCCTCCGTCAGCGCAGGCGCGGCCGGCCGAAGGGGCGCCACCCGCCGAGGCGGCCGGCCGGCCGCGGCGCGTGCTGCTGGTCGAGGACGAAGTCGTCCTGCGCATGTCGACGACCGATATGCTCGAGCAACTCGGCTGTTTCGTCTCCGGCGTCGGCAGCGGCGAGCAGGCGCTCGAGCTCCTGACGCGGGGCGGGGCGTTCGACCTGCTTTTGACCGATCTCGGCCTGCCCGGCATGAGTGGCGAGGAGCTGGCGAGCGAAGTGCGCCAGCGCTTTCCCCGCCTGCCGGTGGTCATCGCCAGCGGCTATGGGCGATCCGGCGCCCAGGCCGCCGGCATGCAGGCCGATGGCCTGCAGTTCATCTCCAAGCCCTATTCCTCGGTCGACCTGCAGCAGGCGCTCGACCACGCGGCCCGGATGGCAGTGCCCACCTGAAACTAGGCACGCGCGCCATGCAACCAGTTCGGTTTGGCGGCGTTTCTATGGCAACTCTGCAGCGCAAGGTGAGGGTGACGCCATGCGAATCGTGGACTTGCCAAAGCCGGGGCGGGCCGCTCCCGAACCGTCCTGGAGGAGCCTTTTTGAGGGCGAATTGATGGACGTCTATGCGGCCATCCTTATCGTCGTGCCCTTGTCGTTGTTCCTGAAATCGCTGTGGTCCTGACGCGCCGCGATCGATCGCAGATCGACCACTGACGGGAACCTCGGCACCGCGCGTCCGTTGACAGCGCACGCGCACATCGCGCCGGCCAATCACAGCAGGAGTAGTTCCCATGCGTCCAATCGCCATTCTCGCCGCTTGCGCGGCGCTCGCCGTCGGCGCGCTGCCGACCATCGTCAATGCGCAGTCCACTGGGCCCAAGTCCACTGGCCCGTCGTCCACTGGCCCCTCCACCGGCCAGACCAGCCAGACCGACGCCAAGACGATCTGGGAGAAGTTCAAGGGCAGCTGGAACCAGACCAAGGGCGCCGTGAAGGAGCAGTGGGGCAAGCTGACCGACGACGACCTGCTCGAGATCGAGGGCCGGCGCGATCAGCTCGTCGGCAAGATCCAGACGCGCTACGGCATCACCCGCGAAGAAGCCGAGGCACAGGTCGGGACGTGGGAGCAGAAGCGCTATCGCGACATGTGATCGGATCGCGTGACAGGGAGACTTGGGACCATGAGGGCATTCCGCAACTTGGCCGCGACGCTGCTGAGCAGCGTCGCGGCGATCGCGGTGACGGCGTCGGCCGTCGCGCAAACGCAGTTCCGTGATGAGAAGACGGGCAAGATCTGGACGCCGGAAAACGTCAGCAAGGACAACCAGATTCGCCCGTCGAACGAGCCCAGCACGCCGGCTGACAAGGCGTTCGATCCGAAGGCTCAGATCGCCACGGCGACCGGCGTCGTGGTGCAGCGGCCGAACGCCACGCTGATGGGTGTCGTACCCATCACAGCCGGTCCGACCGTGTCCATTGTCTCGCTCGACAGTCCGACGCTGCAGGCGATCCCCGGCGATCGCTGGGTGGCGCCGCTCTACCTGACCAACAACAGCGGCGCCGATGCCAACGCCCAGGTCGGCTGCACCTTCACCAATGGCAGCACGCCGGTGCAGGAGACCCGCATCGTCGTTCCGACGGCCGGGCCCGGCCAGCGGCTGGCGTTCGCCGCGTATGGGCCGCGGACGGAGATCTTCGTCGACCGCGTGCTCTGCCGCGTGCTCACGCCCTGAACGCGGACATCGTCTCGAACAGCGGAAACGGGCCGGTCAACGGCCCGTTTCTCTTTTGACCGAATCGTCGTTACGCTGCCCGCCGCTGAGTGGGGGTGTGGGATGAAAGTCGGGCGTAGGACGGCAATGGCGGGCGGTGCGGCGCTGGCGACGGCGTCGTTGATCAGGCCGCGCGAGGCGCGGGC
>Ga0137412_10003917_pt1 | contig 11895 bp, 8 predicted proteins | sample CZODoug2_1_16fun_FD_122160 | JGI IMG/M metagenome (GOLD analysis project Ga0137412, IMG submission 122160) | Vadose zone soil fungal communities from Angelo Coast Range Reserve, California, USA - CZODoug2_1_16fungal (Hybrid Assembly) | ecosystem: Environmental > Terrestrial > Soil > Vadose zone...
TACCGCTTGAGCGGGGACTTGAATCCGGTTCACATCGATCCCGGCGTCGCAGCCAAGGCCGGATTCGCCAAACCCATCCTTCACGGATTGAGCACCTTTGGGATCGCGTGTTTCGGCCTGGTGCAGCATCTTTGCGGCGGCCACCCGGACCGCATGACGGAGATCTTCGCACGCTTCAGCAAGCCCGTGTTTCCAGGAGACACGATTCGGCTGGAACTCCTCGAAGATCGTGATTCCTGGCGCTTTCGAGCACGCGTGGTGGAGCGTGATGAGATCGTTCTCGATCGCGGGCTGGCGCGTTTTAAGAAGGACACCTGAGCTATGGCTTTTGGGATTACTGCATGGGGAGCCTACGTTCCGCGCTTGCGCCTTGAGCGCAGCGCCATCGCGGCGACGCATGCTTGGATGGCTCCTTCTCTCAATGGATTGGCGAGGGGCCGTCGTGCCTATTGCTCCTGGGATGAGGATGTCGTGACCATGGCGGTCGAAGCGGCGCGCCTTTGTCTGGGGAAGCGCAATCGCGCCGAGATTCGAGAAATTCACTTGGCCTCAACGACCGCGCCCAGCGCGGACCTGCAGTCAAGTGCCATCGCCGCCGTGGCATTGCGCCTGCCCTCAAGCGTTCGCGCATTCGATGTCGGCGGCTCACAACGCGCCGCGGTCTCCGCGCTCGGCATGGCATTGCGAAGGACGGGCGAGCCGACTTTGATCATCGGCTCCGAACGGATGCGCGCGCGCCCGGCAAGCGCGCAGGAAATGCAGTATGGTGCCGGCGCCGCCGCGTTTCTGATCGGTGGCGCGGATGTGGCTGCCGAGATGCTGGGTTCGGCGTCGATGACGACACTCCTGGTCGATCATTTTCGTGCCGCCGGTGCTGCTTACGATTACTTCTGGGAGGAGCGCTGGATTCGCGATGAAGGTTATCTCAAGGTCGGGGCCGATGCGGTCCGCCAAGCGCTGAGAGATGCAAACGTGGCCGCCGGCGCCGTCACAAAATTCATTTTCCCATCTCCATTTAAGGGCATCGCCGAGGTGATTGCAAAATCCGTCGGGCTGTCACCTGCGTCGATCGCCGAGTCGCTCGAGTCGAATTGCGGCTTTGCCGGAACCGCCCACGCTCCGCTCATGCTGGCCAATACGTTGGATCAGTCTTCGCCGGGCGACATTGTTGTCGTCGCAGGTTTTGGCCAGGGCAGTGACGTGCTCGTCCTGCGAGTCACCGACGCGATAGCTGCTGCCCGACCGACCAAGAGCGTAGGCGAAGTGATCGAGGCGGGTGTCGGAGTGCAAAGCTACGCCCAAATGGCTACGTTCTATGGGGAAATCGCTCCCGACTACGGGATGCGCGCTGAACGCGATACCAAAACGGCACTCACTGAACAATTCCGATCTTCGGATCAAATCAATGGCTTCGTGGCGGGGAAATGCTCCTCGTGCGGCCAAGTTCAATTCCCTCAACTCGCCTACTGTGTGCTCTGTCAGGCGTCGGCAGATGCATTTGAGCCAGTCTGTCTCGCGGAGGAGGACGCCCAGGTGTTGACCTACACGGCCGACGCCTTGACTTACCATCCCTCGCCGCCCATGTACGTTGGCTTCGCCCAATTCGATATCGGCGCGCGTCTGCTGATGGAATTTGTCGACGTGGATCCGAATACCTTCGACGTCGGCACGCGCCTACAGATGCGCTTTCGAATCAAGGAACGAGACCCGACCCGCGACTATCGCCGCTATTTCTGGAAAGCCGCACCGACAAGCTAAGTCGCATCCGATCACACGACAAGGATCAATCAATGGCCTCAGGTATCAAAGACAAGGTTGCCATCATCGGAATGGGGTGTTCCCGATTCGGCGAGCGCTGGGACGCCGGTACGGACACGCTTCTCGCGGAAGCCTTCGATGAAGCCCTTGCAGACGCCGGCATTGAACGGAGCCAGATTGATGCGGCCTGGACCGGTTCATGCTTCGATCGCATCAACGTGGGCAATTCCGCCGTACCTGCAGCCACGGCCTTGCGACTGGATGGCATTCCGGTCAGTCGCATGGAAAACATGTGTGCCACGGGAACCGAGGCACTGCGTGGCGCAGCCTATGCCGTGGCCTCCGGCGCCGTCGATATCGCGCTCGCCGTCGGCTCTGAGAAACTGAAGGACACCGGTTACGGCGGCTTGCCGGTACAAACGAAGGGAACCTTTAACGATCTGTGGCTGCCGATGGTATCCGCGCCCGCTGGGTTTGCTCAGCTAGCGGCCGGCTATCGAGCGCACCACCATATCGCCAAGGATGATTTGAAGCGCGCCATGGCGCATGTCTCCTGGAAGAGTCATCAAAACGGTGTGCATTCGCCGAAAGCGCATTTGCGCAAAGCCATCGCCATGGACTCGATCTTAAACGCACCGATGATCGCGGACCCCCTAGGGCTATTTGACTGCTGCGGTGTCAGCGATGGCGCTGCGGCCGCCATCGTGACCACCCCAGAGATTGCGCGCTCTCTCGGCAAGCGCGATCTTGTGACCGTCAAAGCCGTGCAATTGTCGATTTCCAGCGGCATCGAATCGACCACCAGTAAATGGGATGGCAGCTATGTCCGCAATACCCGCACCGCCGCTGCAAAGGCCTACACAGAAGCCGGCATCAAGAATCCGCGAACGGAGTTGGGTTTGATCGAAGTGCATGACTGCTTCTCGATCACGGAACTTGTGACCATGGAGGATCTAAACCTCTCCGAACCCGGGCGCGCCGTGCACGACATCCTCGACGGTTTTTACGATCGTGACGGACGCGTTCCGTGTCAGATCGACGGGGGCCTCAAGTGCTTCGGGCATCCGATCGGCGCCTCCGGACTACGCATGGCCTATGAAGTCTACAACCAACTGCTCGGGCGCGCCGGTGACCGCCAACTGCCGGGGGTCAGTCTAGGACTCACGCACAATTTGGGCGGCGTTCCCTACCTTGGTGTCGCCGCCGTTTCTGTACTCGGCCTGCACTGATCGGTAACGCATGCTCAAGCGCACGCTCTTCGCCGAAGAACACGAGATATTTCGCGCCAGTGTGCGCCGCTTTGTTGAAGAGGAGATGGTGCCACATCATCGTCAGTGGGAGCGCGATGGCATGGTGCCGCGTGAGCTGTGGCGGCTCGCCGGCAAGCATGGTTTGCTGTGTGCCAACGTTCCCGAGGACTTCGGGGGCGCTGGGGCGGAGTGGCATGCCAACATCGTGGTGATAGAAGAATTGGCGCGCGCGGGCGTATCGGGTCCGGGTTCAGGCTTTATGGTCCATTCAGAAATGGTCGCGTCCTATTTGATGAGCTTTGGCAGCGAGGCACTAAAGCATCAATATCTTCCGAAAATGGTGTCCGGTGAATTTATTGGCGCCATTGCCATGACCGAGCCAGGCGCGGGTAGTGATCTGAAGAGCCTGCGCACCACGGCCCGCCGTGAAGGTAAACACTATGTCATCAACGGACAGAAAATCTATATCTCAAACGGCTTTAACGCAGACATCATTGTGGTTGCCGCCAAAACTGACGCCCAGGCGGGAGCTAAGGGCATCTCGCTAGTCGTGATCGAAACCGATCAGCCCGGCTTCAAGCGCGGAAGGCTGCTCGAGAAAATCGGCCTGCACGCGCAAGACACGGCGGAGCTATTCTTCGAGAATGTGGTGGCGCCCTGCGGCAATCTCCTCGGCGACGAGAACGCCGGCTTTGGCATGCTCATGAGCAAGCTTGCGCAAGAACGGCTGGTGCAAGCGATTCGCAGCGTCAGTGCCATCGAAGCGATCTTGGAATGGACCGTCGCCTACACAAAAGAACGCAAGGCCTTCGGAAAGACCATCGGAGAATTTCAAAATACCCAATTCAAGCTGGCGGAGCTATCCGCGGAGGCCGGCGCACTGCGCACCTTTGTCGATCGAAGCATCGAGGCCTACTTTACCGGCACGCTGACGGGCGTCGATGCAGCCAAGGTCAAGTTGGTCGCCTCCAATCTGCACTGCAAAGCAGCCGATGAATGTCTGCAGTTCTTCGGTGGCTACGGTTATGTGCACGAGTTTCCGATCGCCCGCGCGTTCTTGGACGCGCGCGTGTCGAAGATCGCCGGCGGCGCGGTGGAAGTGATGAAACAAATCATTGGCCGCGATCTTTTTTCATGAATCACGACTGCCGCCTTCCAGCACTGACTCGCAGACTGCCGCGCGGTCTTCGCCCTCCCTTAAATGAGAGTATCGAGGATCCTTCCAAAAACTATCATCCGCCTCAGTTACACACCCGGACCGGTCGGTGAGCGATACGGCGGAACACGCGCAAAGGTGAAGCATGGATTTTTATGATACCCCGGAAGATGCGCAGTTTCGCGCCGAAGTTAGAGCTTGGCTTACAAAGCACGTAGAGCCGCGCCCGAGCAATCAAAGTCCCGAGGAAAAAGTCGCACGCGCCAAGCGCCTCTTGGCGGCCAAGGCCGCCGCCGGCTATGCAGCGATCAGCTGGCCGAAAGCCTTGGGAGGTCTGGGCGGTACGGAAATTCAAAGCCTGATCTTTCTTCAGGAAGAGTCGCGCTTCGACGTTGAAACGCTTCACGGCTCGGACTTCTTTTCCGTGGGGCTCCAACTCTGCGCTGGCACCTTCTTGAAATGGGCCACGGCGGAACAGATCAAACGCTTTATCCCGCCGCTGCTTCGCGGTGATGAGGTATGGTGCCAACTGTTTTCTGAACCCTCGGGCGGATCAGATCTCGCCGCGGTACGCACTCGCGCGGTACGGGACGGCGATGATTGGCTGATCACGGGGCAGAAGGTGTGGACCACGGGCGGCCACTTTTCCGACTTTGGCTTAGCGCTCACCCGCACCGATCCGTCCATGCCTAAGCATCAGGGACTGACGATGTTTGCCGTCGACATGCGGGCTGCGGGCGTCGAGGTCCGACCGATTCGCCAGATGTCGGGTGAATCTGAATTCAACCAAGTATTTTTGGATGGCGTCCGTGTTCCCGATAGCTGCCGCATCGGCGCCGTCAATGGAGGCTGGAAGGTTGCCCTCACAACCTTGGGGCAGGAGCGTTCGACGGCGGCGACACTCGCGTTCGTGGATCCGCAGGAGCTGCTTAAAATCTCGCGCGATGCCAAAGTGAACGGCCGACCGGCCATCAGCGACGGGCGCATTCGGGAACGGATCGCGGAATGTTGGCTCAACACCTTCGGGATGCGCTTGATGAACTATCGCAGTCAAACCGCACTCGGCCGCGGTGCCGTGCCGGGACCCGAGGAATCAATAGCGAAGCTCATCATCGCTCAGCAGGGCCAACGTTCGGCTGTGATCGCCATGGACATGCTGGGCGTTCACGGCATCTTGACCGCCCAGGAGCTCGGAGAGCGGTGGAAATCGATAGAGCGAGCCTGGTTTTGGGCACCGGCATTTCGCATTGCCGGAGGAACCGACGAAATACTTCGCACCATTCTTGCCGAGCGCGTTCTGCGACTGCCGGCAGACATTCGCATCGACCGGGATGTGCCCTTCAATGGCAGTGCAATCCCCCGGTCGAAATCCAACTAGATAGACTCGCCAACACGATCGTCAGGGACCTTTCATGAATTTCGATTTCTCATCCGAACAGGAACAATTTCGCGATCAAATCAGGCGCTTCTTGGAGAAGAGCGATGGACTCAGTGAAGGCCGATCGCTGCTCAACGACAAAACCCGCGATTTCTCTGCACCGATCTGGCAGGGTCTTGCCGCGCTCGGCGTTCAAGCCGCAGCGATTCCCGAAGCACACGCCGGCTTGGGACTCGGGATGCTGGAACTGTGCGTCGCGGCTCAGGAAATCGGTCGCGTACTCGCGCCCGTCCCATTTCTATCCTCCGTCTGTGTCTGTGCCGAAGCCATCCGCCTGTTTGGATCCGCAGGGCAGAAGGAGAAGTGGCTGCCGGGTCTTGCGGATGGCTCGATCATCGGAACCTGGGGCTTTGCCGAGGATGATCGTGGGGGAGAGGCTCGTGCCACTCGATCGATGGCCGGAACCATTATCGGCACGAAGGGACCCGTACTCGACGGCAGGATCGCGAAAATCATGATTGTCGTTTCCGAAGACGCATCGGGGGCGCTCGTGCTGATGTTGTGCGACCTTGACCAGACGGCCGTTGTGCGCCAGCCGATCAAGACGCTTGACCCCACGCGACCCGCCGCGAGCATCCGCTTCAACGCCGCCATCGCTGAAGCCCTGCCGAATGGCGATGGTGATGCCTGGCGGAAGATCCTGGATCGGGCGGCAGTGCTGCTCGCGTTTGAGCAACTCGGTGCCGCCGAGACGGCGCTGGCGTCAGCCTGCGAATATGCCCATGATCGAATCGCCTTCGGTCGGAAAATCGGTTCGTTTCAAGCCGTTAAGCACAAACTGGCCGACATGTATTCGAAGATCGAACTCGCTCGGTGCCACTGCTACTACGGCGCGTGGGCCATCTCCACCGATGCGCAGGAAGCACCACTGGCCGCGGCCGGCGCTCGATGTAGCGCCACGGATGCCTTTGAATTTGCCGCGCAAGAGAATATCCAGATCCATGGCGGCATCGGCGTGACCTGGGAGTCGAACTGCCATCAGTTCTATCGACGCGCGCGACTGACCGGACTGATCTTAGGTTCGCGTTACGAATGGCAAGATCGACTGGTCACGCAATTGGAGAAGCAATTGCAAGGGTCCGTGGTCTAACAACGCCCCATAGTTGCTCTAGGCGTCGCACGATGAGCCTCGCAGGGAAAGGCGCGCGTGCCGTTCAGTTCAGCGGCAACCCCACTATTTCTGAACCAATTCGGCTATTTGAGCCGTCGTGAGGCCGGCTTCGGTTAGGCGCAGGTTGGTATGTTCGCCAAGAAACGGACTTCGCCGGTGAACCCCGCCCGGCGTCTCCGTCATCTTGACGGGCACCCCGGCGATTCGGATCGGGCTCGACCCCGGCTGTTCCACCTCGACGATCATTTCTCGTGCGGCAAAGTGCGGATCGGCGATAGCTTCGGCTACGTTCATCACGGGTCCAAACGGTATCTTCCCGCCGAGCAGCGTCATCATTTCCGCCTTGGTGAATCGGCTCGTATTGACGTTCAGCAGCGGAATCAGCGCGAAACGGTTTGTGCCCCGCAGGCTTCTGGATGCAAATCGCTCGTCATTCATGAGCTCCGGCACGCCCAAGGCCTTGCACAAAATCGCGAAAAACTCGTCCTTCGTCGCTGCAATCGAAACAAGACCATCTTTGACCGGGAAAAGCCCGAAGGGACAAAGATAAGGATGGTGATTGCCTTCGGGCGCGGGCACCAGACCGTGGACGGAGTTTTGCACGAGCGCGCGCTCACAGACCGCAAGAATCGAATCGGTCATCGCTACATCGACGAATTGGCCCCGGCCGGTGCGCCTGGCGTTGTGTATGGCCGCCAGGACGCCAAAGGCCAGGTACATGCCGGGAATAATGTCACCTACGCCAGGCCCAACCTTCATGGGCGTGTTGGAGTCAGGTCCAGTAATCGCCATGATGCCCCCCATGGCCTGCGCCACTACATCGAATGCCGGCCATTCGCAATAAGGGGATGCGCCCGTTCGCCGGTCACCGAAGCCTCGCAGCGTTCCATAGACTAATCGAGGATTTATTTCCAGAAGCGCCTCGTAGGATAGTCCGAGACGCTCCATGACACCCGCACGAAAATTCTCCACCATCGCATCAGCATCGCGAATCAACGCCCGAAACGCCGCCTTACCTTTCTCCGTCTTAAGGTCGAGAACCACGCTCTCCTTGTTGCGACCGAGGCTCTGAAAGTAGCCGCCGAGAACCTGCTCGCTGTCATCCTCCCGGTACATGTCAAAGCCACGGGTCACATCGCCTTCCGGCGGCTCCACTTTCACCACGATTGCGCCGTGGTCGGCGAGCATCATCGTCCCAAATGGACCTGCCAGCATTTGCGTCAAATCAATGATGCGCAAATCCTTCAAGCTGCCAAAGGTACCACCTACCGACAACGTCGATGTCTTGGTTGCTGCGTGATTCATGATGATGTCCTAGAGTTTCCGCCGTCAGATCTCACAATCGTGTGCGCTGGCCACGACTACGTCACGTTAGAGCGGACTCAATGTTTTGCAGAAACCGGAGTACCGTCGCCCACTAATGCCGCTGCACTGCCGCTCGATGCTAGCTCGGCGCCCTTCGTTAATATAGTGCTCCAGACACGTTGTACCTTGCTCAGGCAATACAACGTCATCGGCACGACGATACCGACGATGCAAAGCAGCGACCAGCGTAGCGAATCGTCGTGAAATCTTAGCGCCAGGGCATCGCTCAACGCCCCGACAATAAAAGGTGCAACGCCCACTCCGACAATGGATAGCGTGAGAGCGTTCAGCGCCGCAGCGGTAGCGCGTTGCGAGGGGTGCGCGATGGCCTGACAAATGGACCCCACGGGACCACCCAACATCCCGAGCGGGAAGGCCGCCCAGGCTGAGCAGATATAGACCGCATTGACGGCCGGGCTTAAGTACATGCCTGCCAGTGGCACGATGGCCGCCGCCACGCACCAACTGACAAAGCGTGGCGAAGAGATGCCCCTGCGCTTGAAGAGCCAGTCGGCAATCGGCCCGCCGGCGACCATGCCGACAACCATTGCGAAGGCCTGGGTGAGCGCAAGTGCCAACCCCAACTGCGCACGTGGGATATGAAAACTGCGCTCAATGAATATCGGTATCCACAACGTCTGACCGAAGGCTAAGAAGGTGGCGCCAATGGCTGCGATCAAGAAATAGATCATCGTCGGATTGGCCAGGAGGTCTTTCAGGGAACCCTTGCTCGCAGCTCCGTGGGCAAGGTGAGGAGCACCTCCTTGCTTGGGCGAGGGTTCCTTCAAGGTCAGCGCGACTAACAAGGTCAAAATGAGGCCTGGCGCGAGACCGATGATCACCAGCGCCCATCGCCAACCGACCAGCGCTTCGATCGGACCACATAGGGCATAGGCGAGCAATAGCCCGCCGGGCGCGCCCGCCGAGAAGGTTCCAAGTGCAGTGGAACGTGCCGATAGTGGAAATATCTCGGTTAACAAGGAGTGCGCGGGAGGTGCATTGCCCGCTTCGGCGCCGCCGAAAAAAAAACGAACCACGAGCAACTGCCAATAGGACTGGCATGCCCCACAAATGGCGGTCAAGACACTCCAGGTCGCGAGCGCAATACAGATGATGTTCTTTCGCTTCCGCGTCTTGTCGGCATACAGTGCGATCGGCAGCACCATGCTCGCGTAAGCGGCCGAAAAGGCAAAACCGGTCAGAAGCCCGATCTGGGTGTCCGTTAAATGAAATTCTGCTCGGATCGGTTGAATGAGTACGACCAGCGCATAGCGATCCACGAAGCAGCAGGTCATGACCAACGTCAGCACGATGAGGCTGTACCAGCGAAGCCTGTCTGCATCACCGCGCATGTTGGAGTTCCAATTCATCCATCAGCGGCGGAAACAGCAAGCGCCTCACCGCTTCCCTAATTTGTAATCGAAAGTGACTCCATAGGTTCGCGGCTCGCCCGCTGAAATGACGGCACCCTGAGAACTGATCGAGAAGTGATTATAGTACTGGGCATCATTCAGATTCTTCCCCCAGAGTCTAACGTTGCACTTGTTGTTGCAAGTACTCCAGTCGAGCGATGCATTGACCAGCCGATAGGCAGGTTGAAAGAATTGATTGGGCGAATCGGCATAAAAGCCACCGCTGTAGTAATAATTCAAGGCCGCGCCAAAGGTTCCATACGCTGTAGGCATGCTGTACTGTGCACCTGCATTGGCTGTCCAGCGGGGCGTGTAGATCATTTCATTCCCAGAGCCGTCCGCCGGTACGATGGTATAGCCGCCTGCGGGTTTGGGTACAGTGTAGGGCGCATCCGGGAAATTTATATAGTTGGCATCCGTGTAGGAAATCCCAGTTCTTAACGTTAGGCGACTCACCGGAACGTATTCGATATCGAGGTCTGATCCTTTCACCTTCGCTTGCGCGGCATTCAGCAGCCGTGAAGCTCCGAGGACAGGGACCGATAGCTGAACACCGTCGTAGTTGTAGTAGTAGATCGAACCATTTAAGCGCAGCTTTCCGTCCAGCCACTCGCTTTTCATGCCGGTCTCGTATGCATCGATGACGGAAGGGTCCACTGCAGGGTCTTTTGGCGACGTGCCGTTGAAGACGCCGCTCTTAAAGCCGCGGTTGTAGGAGATATACGTCATCAGACTCGACGTGAACTTATGGTCCAAAGAAAATCGCCAGGTTAGTTTGTCAAAGTTCTTTTCTTGGTCGGCTGAGCTTCCCGCCAGTTTTCCTAGGTTGGTATAGGTCGCCCCAACAATGTGTTGCTTATCTGCGGTATACCGAAGGCCTGTTGTCAACTCGGTGTCTTGGGAAAATAACGGCACCGTGGCTTCGGCGAAACCCGCTAACGAGTCGGCATAGACGGTGGCAATTGTTGAGCGGGCCGTCAGCGGGAGCGCAACTGAAGTGCCTGTTTGAGTAAGATCTGAGTTCGAGCGATTGTTGAGGTAGAAGAAGCCAACAATCCACTTGATCTTACTGCTGTCACGCGATAAGAGTTGAAGCTCTTGAGTGAGCTCACGGGTTCTGAAGGAGTCTGTTATCGCGACGAAATTGGTGCTGCCTGAGTCCTGATCAAAAACAGTGAAAGGTGTGCCGGCACGGTAGGCGGAGATGCTAACCAAATGCGCCCATGCGATTTCTTGATCCACACGCGCGCTGCCGCCCCATTGTTTGTTGAGATTATAGCTCTGGAGATTCTCTTGAAGATCATAGAACCCGCCACGATGCGGCTGCCCGGTGCCCAGTATTGTTCCAGGGAGCGGTGATCTTGCGACGCCTATGGGGTCCATTCCGCGGTCATAGTCAGCGGAGAAAAGTACATGGGTGGAATCACTGATGTCGAGGAGCCATTTGTTTCGAATGGCGAACTCGTCATTCGTATACGCTTCCGCGCCGGTGGTCACATTCCTTCCCCAGCCGTCGTACTGGTGGTGCCAATAGACCGCCACGTCGGTCGCGAGATTCTGCGTTACACCCGTCGTCGCGTAGAGCTTGCTCTCGTAAGTATCATAGTTGCCATACCCGACACTCACATCCGCATAGGGCTCCTGCTGGGGACGCGCAGTGATAATCTGAATCACGCCACCCGCGGCGTTGCGGCCAAACAAGGTTCCTTGGGGGCCTTTCAAGACTTCGACTCGCTCGATATTGTTGAGCGAAAAGAGTCCGCCCATCATTTGGGCGTAGTAAACTCCATCCACATAGATAGCAACGGGCGATTCATCGCCTGTAGCGGAACTCGTTTGGCTGATGCCGCGCAACGACGGCGCGAGCACGTTCGATTGGTGATGCATGTTAAGGCCGGGCACTACCATCGCAAGATCGGTCGTGTCCTGAATCCCCAAGGCACTCGCAGTGGAGCCACTGATGGCGTCAATGGCGATGGGTACATCTTGAAGATTCTGGGAGCGCTTCTGTGCCGTGACGACGATCGTCTCGAGCGAATCCTCAGCCACTTGATCTTCTGCATGGCCTGCTTCGACTCCACTGACGATAAATGCCGTCATGGGCAGCCACACAAGCGACTTTGTTCTACCAACTCTCATACAGGATTCTCCCCATAACGCCCGAGTGACAATCCAAGAGTCAATTCTTATGTTTAGTACCGAGAGCACGAGCCACTGATTCCGCGATCGGTTTGGCGCAGCCAACGCCTAAGTAACTGCCGAATCGACATGCCATTCGAAGACTAATGCCGCTGGAATCTATAGAAAGGCGTGCGTTACCTATACCCTCATTTTAGAGGGGGCATGAGCCCTCTGGACGAAGGCCGATGCAGATATATCCGCGTTCGGATTCGAGGCCCGGAACG
>Ga0137412_10003919_pt1 | contig 11894 bp, 10 predicted proteins | sample CZODoug2_1_16fun_FD_122160 | JGI IMG/M metagenome (GOLD analysis project Ga0137412, IMG submission 122160) | Vadose zone soil fungal communities from Angelo Coast Range Reserve, California, USA - CZODoug2_1_16fungal (Hybrid Assembly) | ecosystem: Environmental > Terrestrial > Soil > Vadose zone...
ACCTTCGTGCCCTATGAGCACAATCTCGCGCCCGCGCTTGAAATGAATTTCGGCCTCCCGATGAACCTTGGTGACGAGCGGGCAGGTCGCATCGATGGCCAGCAGCTTACGATTGCCGGCCTCGACCGGGACCGATTTCGGCACGCCGTGGGCCGAGAAGATCACCGGCACATCGGTGTCGGGGATTTCGTCCAATTCCTCGACGAAAACGGCACCTTTTTGCCGCAGGCTTTCGACCACATAGCGGTTGTGGACGATCTCGTGGCGTACATAGACCGGCTTGCCGTAGATGGCGAGCGCCCGTTCGACCGTGTCGATCGCCCGGACCACGCCGGCGCAAAAGCCGCGCGGCGAACACAACATCACTTTCAACTGCGGCTTTTCGGAAGGATGGGAAGAAGAAGAAGACTGGGAAAGGGGCAGGTCAGGTGCCGTATCGAGACAGTGTGTTGACTTGGCTTCTGAAGGACTCGTTGGGTGGAAACAGTATGACGGCTATGATAGCTGCTATTTCGCCAGCCGACATCAACTACGACGAGACTCTGAGTACACTTCGATATGCCGACAGTGCTAAGAGGATCAAGAACCACGCCGTTGTGAATGAAGACGCCAATGCCAGAATGATCCGCGAGCTGAAGGAAGAGCTGCAGGTTTTGAGCCCGTAGGTTCAACTCTCCTTTAGGACCTCGAAAATAGAAGCTCCGATCGACGGTCAGCTCGCCGTCAACGCCGCGTATGCGGTCGGCGAGGGCCTAGCCTGGATCACGCTACCACTGACCGATGCGCTGCGCGTTTACCCGAGTATTGCCGATGTATTCACGCAGGCGGCCCGCATGCAGCGGGCCGCCTCCGACCTGGTCGGGCTGGTGCCGGAGGAGCACGGTGACACGCGGCCATGGCTGCGCCACGACGCTTGGCCGGTCGGCTACCACCCGCTGCTGTCGGACTGCAGCGGGCAGGAGACGTTCGACGCGGTCCCTGATCCCTATCCGTTCGTCCAGGTGGAAGGTGACGGGGTGCACGAGATCGCGGTCGGTCCGGTTCACGCCGGGATCATCGAACCCGGTCACTTCCGTTTCTCGGTGGTCGGAGAAAAAGTACTGCGTCTGGAGCAGCGCCTTGGCTACACCCACAAGGGGATCGAAAAGCGCTTTGAAGGGCAGTCGCCGCGCGAGGCGATCCGGCTTGCAGCCCGGGTATCGGGTGACTCGACGGTCGCTTTCGGCTGGGCTTATGCGATGGCGGCCGAGTCGCTCAGCGGCTGCACCGTGCCGCCGCGCGCGCAATGGCTGCGCGCGCTGGCTCTGGAGCGCGAGCGCATCGCCAATCACCTGGGCGATCTGGGCGCGCTGGGCAACGACGCCGGCTTCGCGTTCGGGCTGGCGCAGTTCTCGCGCTTGAAGGAAGATTGGCTCAGGGAAAATGGCGAGGCCTTCGGACACCGCTACGCGATGGACTGGATCGTTGCGGGTGGAGTCGGCACGGACCCGGGCCAGCCTCGGCTGGATCGGATCGCCCGACACTGCGACGAGGTCGAACGGGAAGTTGCGCGGTTGCAGACGATTTACGACGAACATGCCGGGTTGCAGGATCGCTTCACCGGCGCCGGCCGGGTCAGCCCAGAGCTTGCGGTGCGCCTCGGACTGACCGGACTGGCCGGGCGGGCCAGCGGCGTCGCGCACGATCTGCGCTCGGATTTGCGCTTCGCGCCGTACGATGCCCTGGCGCCGCGCTGCGCGACCAGCAGTGCCGGCGACGTGGCCGCGCGCGTCGCTGTGCGATTCGACGAGCTGTTCGAGTCGCTGCGCCTGGTGCGGGCCATCGCGGTGCGCCTGCCCGACGGTCCGATTCACGCGGTCCCGCCGGACGTCGCTACTGCAGAGCGCGGCGCCGGCTGGGTCGAAGGGTGGCGCGGCGAGATATTCGTCGCGATCGAGCTCGACGCAAGCGGCCTGATCCGACGCTGTCACTGCCATGATCCGTCGTGGCAGAACTGGCCGCTGCTCGAGCATGCGGTGATCGGCAACATCGTCCCGGATTTTCCGCTGATCAACAAGTCGTTCAACCTCAGCTATTCGGGGCAGGACCTCTGACATGTGGCCGATCACCCGGCAAATCGTGCGGGTCGGCCTGGTCAGCGAACCTGCGCCCGAACCCGAGATCGCGTGGCGCACCGACGCGCAGTGGATCCAGAGCGAGATCCTGCGGATTCTGGGCCGAGCCTTGTCGATCCGTCAGGTCGATGCGGGATCCTGCAATGGTTGCGAGCTGGAGATCCACGCGCTGAGCAATGCGTACTACAACATCGAGGGACTGGGAATTCGTTTCGTGGCCAGTCCGCGCCACGCGGACCTGCTGCTGGTCACCGGCCCGGTATCGCGCCATATGCGGGTGGCGCTGCAGCGGACCTACCAGGCCACACCCGAACCACGGCTGGTGGTCGCCGTCGGCGATTGCGGCTGCACCGGGGGCGTGTTCGGCGAAAATTACGCGAGTTGCGGCCGGGTCGCGAACGTAATTCCGGTCGACGTGGCCATCCCGGGATGTCCACCGACGCCGATCGATCTGCTCAAGGGCATCCTGGCTGCGGTCGATCGACGCCCGGCCGGATCGTCTCGTGACTTCAGGCCCTGATCCACCCATGAAGCGCATCCGCAGCCTGCTGGTTGCCAACCGCAGTGAGATCGCGATCCGCGTGTTCCGGGCAGCGACCGAGCTGGGAATTCGAACGGTCGCGGTTTTCGCCAACGAGGACCGCTTCAGCTTGCACCGATTCAAGGCCGACGAGTCGTACCTGGTTGGAGCAGGCAGCAAGCCGATCGCGGCCTACCTGGACATTGCCGAGATGCTGCGGGTGGCACGCGAGGCCGGCGTCGACGCGATCCATCCCGGCTACGGCTTTCTGTCCGAGAACCCGGATTTCGCCGCGGCCTGCGAGCAGGCCGGAATCGTGTTCATCGGCCCCTCGCCCAGTGTGATGCGCACCATGGGCAACAAGGTCGCCGCCCGCAATCTGGCGCAAGGCAGCGGCGTGCCGGTGGTTCCCGCCACCGGCGCGCTGCCGCGGGACCTGGACGCAGTCATCGGCGAAGCGCGTGCGATCGGCTATCCGTTGATGCTCAAGGCGAGCTGGGGCGGCGGCGGCCGCGGCATGCGCGCGCTCGAATCGGAAGATGACCTGGCTTCGCAATTCGAGGTGGCGCGGCGCGAGGCGCAGGCGGCTTTCGGCAACGACGAGGTCTACCTGGAGCGGCTGGTGCGCCGCGCCCGCCACGTCGAGGTGCAGATTCTGGGGGATCGCCACGGCAACCTGGTTCACCTGTTCGAGCGGGACTGCTCGGTGCAGAGGCGCAATCAGAAGGTCGTCGAACGAGCGCCGGCGCCTTACCTGGATGCAGCCGCACGGCAAGCACTGTGCGATGCAGCGCTCAAGCTTGCGCGGGCGGTGAACTACACGCACGCCGGCACCGTTGAATTCCTGATGGATGCCGATACTGGCGCTTTTTACTTCATCGAGGTCAATCCGCGCATCCAGGTCGAACACACGGTCACCGAGCAGATCACCGGCGTGGACATCGTCAAAGCCCAGATCCGAGTGTCCGAAGGCGGCCGCATCGGCGCAGACGATGCGCTGCTGCCGGCCCAGGACGCGATCCGGATGAACGGCCATGCGGTTCAATGCCGGATCACGACCGAAGATCCGGAAAAAGGCTTCGCGCCCGATTACGGCCGCATCACCGCCTACCGCAGCGCCGCCGGCTTCGGCCTGCGCCTGGATGGCGGCACCGCCTACTCGGGCGCGGTGATCACGCCGTTTTACGACTCGCTGCTGGTGAAGGTCACCGCGTGGGGCCACACGGTCGAAGAGTCGATCGCACGCATGCACCGGGCGCTGGGCGAATTTCGAATCCGGGGCGTGACCTCGAACCTGCAGTTCCTGGAGAACGTGATCGCCCATCCCCTGTTCCTGAAGGGCGAGTGCACCACCCGCTTCATCGACACCACGCCTGAGCTGTTCAAGTTCCAGTCGCGGCGAGATCGCGCCACCAAGCTGCTGCGTTTCCTGGGGGAGGTGGCGGTCAACGGCAATCCCGAGATGAAGGGGCGCCAGCAGCCCACGCTTCCTCTGCCACGCCCAATCCTGCCGGTGTACGACCGATCTACGCCTGCGCCAGCGGGCACGCGCGACCGGTTGCGCCAGCTCGGCGCCGCGGCTTTCGCACGCTGGATGCTCGGGCATCCGCGCGTGCTGCTGACCGACACCACGATGCGCGACGCGCACCAGTCGCTGTTCGCCACTCGCATGCGCACCGCCGACATGGTGGAGATCGCGCCGTACTACGCGCGCAGGCTGGCCGGGCTGTTTTCGATCGAGTGCTGGGGCGGCGCGACCTTCGATGTGGCCATGCGTTTCTTGAAGGAGGATCCCTGGGAGCGGCTGGCGCGCCTGCGCGAAGCGATGCCCAACCTGCTGCTGCAGGTTCTGGTGCGCGGCGCCAACGGGGTCGGTTACACGACTTACCCGGACAACGTGGTGCGTTACTTTGTGCGCCAGTCGGCGGCCCAGGGCATCGACCTGTTCCGAGTGTTCGATTCGATGAACTGGATCGAGAACACGCGCGTGACGATCGACGCCGTGCTGGAGACCGGCGCACTGTGCGAGGCCTCGCTCTGCTACACCGCGGACCTGTTCGATCCCGGCCGGCCCAAGTTTGGACTGAATTACTACCTGCAGCTTGCGCGCCAGATCGAACGGGCTGGCGCACACATCCTGTGCATCAAGGATATGGCCGGAGTGTGCCGGCCGCGCGCTGCGCGCGAGCTGGTGCGCGCGCTCCGGCAGGAGGTGGGGCTGCCGATCCACTTCCACACGCACGACACGTCCGGCATTTCGGCCGCCAGCGTGCTGGCCGCCATCGAGTCAGGCGCCCATGCGGTCGACGGCGCGATGGACTCGATGTCGGGCCTGACCTCGCAACCGAACCTGGGTGCCATCGCAGCCTCGCTGGCTGGAACGGATCGGGAGCCGGAGGTCGACCTGCCGGCGATGCAGATGGCGTCCCACTACTGGGAGGGCGTGCGGCGCCTGTATGCGCCGTTCGAGCCGGATCTGCGGGCCCCGACGTCCGACGTTTACCGTCACGAGATGCCGGGCGGCCAGTACACGAACCTGCGCGAGCAGGCGCGTGCAATAGGGCTGGATCACCGCTGGCCCGAGGTCTCGCAGGCCTATGCCCAGGTCAATCGCCTGTTCGGCGACATCGTGAAGGTGACGCCGACCTCCAAGGTGGTCGGCGACATGGCTCTGTTCATGGTGGCCAACGACCTGTCCGAACTCGACGTGCAGGATCCGCAGCGCGAGATCAACTTCCCCGACTCGGTGGTGGCACTGTTCAAGGGTGAACTCGGGCTGTCGCCCGAGGGTTTTCCGACCGCACTGCAAGAAAAGATTCTCAAGGGCGAGGCGCCCTTGAACCAGCGCGCGGGCGATTTGCTGCCCGAGGTGGACATGGCCGCGGCGCGCAGCGAGCTGGAGGCGACGTTAGGGCGCCAGGCGACCGACACGGACCTGGCCTCGCACCTGATGTATCCCAAGGTATTCCGCGATTTCGCGGTTCATCAGCGCATCTACGGTGACGTTTCGCGGCTGCCGACCTCGGCCTTTTTTTACGGGCTTCACGATCGGGAGGAGATCGCGGTCTCGATCGACAAGGGCAAGACCCTGATCGTGCGCCAGAGCGGGCGCAGCGATTTGCCGGACGACGAGGGTCTGATCAAGGTCTTTTTCGAGCTCAACGGCCAGCCGCGCGTGATGCGCATCCCGCGCGAAGGAGCCATCGCGCTGCGCAGGCATCCGAAGATCGATCAGGCCAACCCCGGCCATGTGGGCGCTCCGATGGCGGGCGCCGTGGTCACCGTCACCGTGCATCCCGGCCAGCGAGTCTCAAAGGGCACACCGATCGCATCGATCGAGGCCATGAAAATGGAAACCGTGCTGTTCGCCGATCGAGACGCGACGGTGGCCTCGGTGCACGTGAAGCCGGGCGACCACGTCGAGGCCAAGGACCTGCTGATCGCGTTGAGCTAGAACCCTCAGCCTGCCCTCTCCGCCCTCACCTCGCTCCCAGAGGCATGGTGGTGGGCGACCGCGCTGGCGCCTTCGGCAGTCGAAAGATCTGCGGCGAGATAGCGTACGCCTTGAGCTGGCTGGTCGGGCACGGAGCGCGAGGCGGCCACGACCTGTGCTCCGGCGCCGCAGAGAGTCTGAACGACAGCGGCTCCGATTCCCTTCGTTGCACCCGTGACCAGGGCGCGGCGGTTGGCGAGATCGAGATCGAAGCTCATCGCGCGATCTCCAGCGACGCGATCTTCCCCCGCTCGAGGTTGAAGATGAACCGGAAGTCGACCGGGCTTCCAGCGAAATTGCCGGTCAGCCGGCTCCTGACGATGTACCGGCCGTCCCTCTGCTCCACTGCGAGTGGCTCGCTGGTGTACGAGTACTTGGCGGACGCCGCAGTTTTCCATGCCTTGATGGCTTTGTGACCGGAGTGAGTTTGTCCCTCGTCCTTGACGACGGCCTGATTTGTGAAGCAGCGCGCCACGGCTTCGCCGTCGCGCCTGTCGGCGTCGAAATAGGCGGCGATCGGTTCGGGAAGATCCAAGTTGGTCATCGCACTCTCCGTGGTTCTTGCGGTGACGGCACAATGACGCTTCCCGACAAATTAGAGAATCACTTATAATCTTTCTAGTCTATTTGGCAACTAATGCATAATGCGTGGGGCGGAGTTTGCCGAGTTGAAGGCCTTTGCGGCCGTGCTTGAGAGGGCGAGCTTCGCGCGCGCCGCCGATCACCTCGGGCTATCCCCATCGGCCCTTAGTCAGACCATCCGCCAGCTCGAAGCTCGGCTCGGCGTGCGGCTGCTCAATCGAACAACACGGAGCGTGGCACCGACGGCAGCGGGATCCCGCCTCCACGGGCGCATCGCACCGATGATCCTGGAGATGGATGCTGCGGTCGCCGAGGCGGTCGCTGCTACGGGCCGGACGGCGGGAACGCTGCGCATCAATACGCTGAGCATGGCGGCGAAGAAGATCATTTCGCCTCGGCTCGGCCGGTTTCACCGGGCGCACCCGGACGTGGTGCTCGACATCGTGATCGACGATGGCCTGAGCGACATCGTCGCAGGACGGTTCGACGCCGGCATTCGCGTTGGCGAGCGACTCGAAAAGGACATGATTGCCGTCCGCCTCACCCCGGACGTGAAGATGCTCGCCGTCGCATCGCCTGACTATCTTGAACGGCGTGGCGTGCCGAGCACGCCTGCGGATCTGCACCGCCATGCCTGCATCAACTGGCGATTCCCCGGAAGTGGCCGGATCTATCGCTGGGAGTTCCAGAAGAAGGGCAAGAAGCTTGAGATGGCTGTGGAAGGGCCGTTGATCTCGAATCACCAGGATGTCGTCGTCGACGCAGCCTTGCAGGGGCTTGGCATTCTCTACGCCTACGACGACGATCGCGTGAAAGGGGCGATCGAGCGCGGGCAGCTGAAGTGGGTTCTGGGTGACTGGTCACTGACGAGTCCCGGCCTCTACCTCTACTATTCGAATCGGCACCATCCTCAACCTGCGCTCCGCGCCTTCATTGATTGCCTGCTGGATCGAGACGAGATCGCGTCCAAGCGACGGGGCAGAAAGATAGGTGCGTGAGATGCGCAACGGTGGCAACGTCCGCTATTTGTCCAGGCAGTCTGAAAACTCGGTCGAGGAGCCGATGTCCGCCACGCATGGGTCAAGAGGTAGGGTGGGAATTTATCTCTGTCCGGATCGTTTGATCTTGTCGTGATCCCTTGGAATGTTGGTGTACGCGCGCTCGGTGTTGGCTGAGATCGCCGCGGCGGTGTAGCGTTCGGTCTGGCTCGGGCGATGAGGTGATGCGCCTGATGCGACGATCCTTCGATGACGATCCCATGGCAAGGCACCCTTGAACCCGTGAAACATCTGGGCAGGTTGTGCATTCTGTCCGCCGGCCTGCTGCTCTCGCTGTGGTCGATCCCTTCGTCTGCAATGGAGCTCGCGAGGGGCGAGATGTTCGGAGAGCCCTATGACTTGCGGGGCTACGCGTGGCTGGAAGAAGACATCAGGCTTGCGAGTCACACGGCCGACGGCACCAGTGCCGAAAGCAGCGATCTGCGGCGTGCTCGCCTGGGGCTCGGTGTGCGCTGGCAGAGGGACTGGATATTTCACCTGGCCGGGAACTTTGCCCATCGTACGTCGCTGCGTGACCTCTGGATCGAATATCGGGGCTGGCCTGTCCGCCTTGAAGTCGGACGATTCCTGGAGCCCTTTGGCCTCGGAGAGTCGATCAATGCGTCGGATAGGCTCCTGACTTCGTTGCCGTCGCCTGCAGCACTGGGTCCCGACTACGGATTCGGCATCGGCTTCAACTATCGGGGCAGCACCTGGGGCCTCGCTGGCGGCGCGTTTACCCGCCATGCGGGGCCCAGTTTGTCAGGTCGCTTTGCCGAAGACGCGTTCACCGCTCGCGGGACGTGGCGTCCGCTGGTCGGCGAAGACGGCTACCTTCACCTCGGCGTCAGCGGGAGTTTTCGGCGAACCCAAGCCGGTTCGGGCGTGCAGCTTTTCGGAACTTCGGAATCGTCGCTTGTGAGGGGCATGTCGCCGCAGTCGGTGCTCGAGATGCTGGGTGACCGCTATCGCTTGACCGGCGAAGAGACTCTGATGAGATTGGGCCCGATCACTCTGCTTGGCGAAATGATCCAGGTAAAAGTGGCCGACGGTGGTCCGACGTGGCACGGCGAATATGCGGAGCTTGGCTGGTGCGTCACCGGCGAGAGGCGCAGCTATTCAACACGTTATGGAACGATAGGAGGCATCAGCCCGAACCGGCCGGTGGAGCTGGATGGCTTTGGCGCATGGGAAGTGGCGCTGCGCTGGAGCAAAACCGACTTGAGCGACGATGGCGGCGACCACGGGTACGTGCGGTCCGTCGCATTGAGCTGGTACCCGACCGATCCCGTGCGCATCAGCCTGAGCCTGCATCGTGCCCATCTGGAACCCCTCGGAGGCAGCCCGCGCGACACCACCCTGGGTCAACTGCAGGTCCAGTTGCGACTGTGACCCGCCTTCGCGCTGGAGCGCTTCGTCGGGCTGGCGTGCCAGCCGGAGCCGCGTCGCAGCGCGGGCTGGAAGCTATTTCAGCGGGACGTCACCGCGCGGGGCGCGGTCGCATCCGCGGCTCTTGAGGACGCCCGCCGTCGGGGCGTCCGGGCGCAGTGAATCGGTGGTCGATCCCGTCGGCCTGTGGAAGGCGGCCTTCAATTCCGGCGGACTGCGCTGCGGTTCCGCCGAGCGCAGCAGCGCCACTTCGGCTGTGACGAAGGGAGCGGCGAACGAGGTCCCATCGAAGAATTTGCCGTGGCCGTTGGCACCCGCAGACCAGATATGCACGCCGGGTGCTGCCACGTCGACCAGGACCATCTGCGGCTGACCGTGCAGACCCACGACCCGCTCGCCCAACTGGTCCGCTCCCAGGAGATCCGCCTCGAGTCCGGCGGCCGCTGGCGGATGCTGCCGTCGGCCAAGCGCGACGCTCTCTGTGCGCTCTACGCGTTTATGCGGCTCGTCGATGACGTATCGGATTCGGTCGGCAGCCTTAGTGACAAGCAACGTGGACTGGCGCGCTGGCGCGCCGCTCTCGATGCGGCGGTGGCGGGCGATGTCTCTGGACATCCGATTCTTCCCGCTTTTGCTGACACAATTAACCGCTTCCATATTCCTCCGCGCTATTTTCACGACCTGATCTCCGGCGCGGAAATGGATTTGACGGTCAGTAATTATGCGACGTTCGAACGCTTGCGCGAATATTGTTACCGCGTGGCCGGAACAGTGGGTCTGACGTGCCTGCATGTGTTCGGATACGACGATCCGCACGCGCCGGATTTGGCCGAAAAACTCGGCATTGCCTTCCAACTGACGAACATCCTGCGCGATGTGCCGAAAGATTACGAAATGGGGCGCATCTACCTGCCGCAGGAGGACCTTGAGAAATTTGGTGTGCGCCCCGAGGAACTTGCGCGCGGCCCGTTGACGCCCGCTGTGCGGGATTTATTCGCATTCGAAGCTGGACGCGCCTGGAGTTTTTACCGAGAAGGCGCGAAGCTGATCCCGGATGTGCACTCTGACGCGCGCGCCGCTCTCTGGGCTTTGGCGCGCATTTATAGCGGGCTGCTGCTGCGCATCGAAGCGCGCGGCTACGATGTTTTCTCTGAGCGCGTGCGGCTGAGCACTCCCGAAAAAACAGGGATCCTGCTGCGCGCGCGGTTTGGCTGGTACTCCCAACACAATGTCATCGAAGAGCGTGATCGTGATCGGCGGCGGCCTGGCGGGACTGTCCTCGGCCGTCGCGCTGGCTGAAGCCGGCCACCGCGTGCGTTTGCTCGAAAAGCGGCCCCACCTGGGTGGCCGTGCTGCGTCCTACGTGCTCCCCGGCGGCGAACATGTGGACAATTGCCAGCACGTGACCCTGGGTTGTTGCACGAACCTCGACGATTTCTATCGGCGCGTGGGCGCGGCTGAAAAAATCCGTTTTTTCGATCGATTGCTTTTTTCAACTCCTGATGGGCGGCGCGGCACAATGGAATCTGTCGCGTTGCCCGCGCCTCTGCACATGGCGCTCTCGTTTGCGCGATTTCCACTCCTCGGTTGGGCCGACAAATTCGCCATCGCGCGAGCGCTCCTGAAAATTGCACTGAGCGGAGGGCGACCGAAAGATATTTCGGACGATGCGGGCGGTCTTACCATGCTCGCTTGGCTGCAAAAGCAGCGCCAGACCGAACAAGCAATTCGCCGCTTCTGGGAAGTGATACTGGTCAGCGCGCTCGATGAACAGCTGGACCGAATCGACGCGCGTTACGGCATCGACGTATTCTGGAAAGCATTTCTTTCGACTCGCGCAGGCTATCGCATCGGAATCCCCTGCGTGCCGCTCGGAGATCTTTACGATGGCTGCAAGGAAGCCATCCGTATGCGGGGAGGGGAAGTTTTTCTGCGCGCCGGAGTGCGCGGCTTTCAAGTGGCCGGCAATCAAGTAACAGGCGTCGAGAGGGAAGACGGCTCAGTAGAGACGGCGGACTACTACGTGGCCGCGGTGCCGCAGGACATTCTGCCCGAACTGCTGCCGGCGGATTTCGTGGCGCGCCAGCCTGTTTTTTTGAATCTTCACAACTTGCGAACCTCGCCGATTACTGGAGTCCATCTCTGGTTCGATAAAAAAGTGATGCACGAGCCTTTCCTGACGCTGCTCGACAGTACGACCCAATGGGTCTTCAATAAGACGCAACTCAACGGCGAGACGCAACTGAATGGCAGCAGCGTTGAGGCGCAAGGGCAATATCTGCAGCTCGTCATCAGCGCGTCGTACGATTTGGTGCCGCGCTCGCGCCAGGAAATTATCGAACTGTGCATCAATGAATTGCGCGGAGTGCTTCCGGCGATTAACGATGCTAAACTCGTGAAGGGCACGGTCGTCAAGGAAACTTCCGCGACATTTTCGCCTGCGCCAGGTTCGGACCGATGGCGTCCGGCGCAGAAAAGTCCGCTCCCGGGATTATTTTTGGCGGGGGACTGGACTTCCACAGGCTGGCCGTCGACAATGGAGGGGGCAGTGCGCAGCGGGTATCTCGCCGCCGAAGCGATTCTCTCCGATATGGGTACGCCGCAGAAATTCTTGCAGCCGGATCTTCCCGCGGAAGGTTTATCCCGAATTTGGGCTAGCGGATACTGAAGGGGACCGAATTTTTGTCATCCCGGGCGTTTTGTGTTGGCCGTTGACGAGAATTCGCCAATCTTGATTTCGCGAACTGTAAGCGCCTCGC
>Ga0137412_10003920_pt1 | contig 11893 bp, 9 predicted proteins | sample CZODoug2_1_16fun_FD_122160 | JGI IMG/M metagenome (GOLD analysis project Ga0137412, IMG submission 122160) | Vadose zone soil fungal communities from Angelo Coast Range Reserve, California, USA - CZODoug2_1_16fungal (Hybrid Assembly) | ecosystem: Environmental > Terrestrial > Soil > Vadose zone...
ACATGGTCTTGATCTGGTCGCCGTCATGCAATGAAGAGCCGGCGTCGGCCACGACGATTTCGCCGACGTCGAGCCCTTCGAGGATTTCCGTTTGACTGTCGGAGGTCAGCCCGACCCGCACCTTGCGCGTCTCGATCGTGTTGTTCTTGACGACCTGCACGGTGAGATGGTCGATCGCGGTCTTGGGCACCGCAACGCCGCAGCTTCGCTTGGCATCGATGGAGGCGCGGGCGAACGTCCCGATCTTCAGCGACGGATTGTTGGTGACGCTGATGCGGACGCGGCCGAGCTGCGTGGCGCGGTCGATCTCGGGCGCAACCAGCCGAACCCGGCCGATCAGGTCGGCGGCGTCATCCCTGCTGATCCGCACCGTCGCGCCGGGGCTGAGTTTTGGCATATGCACGGCCGGAACCTGGGCATCCAGCTCGATCTCGCCGCTGACGGCAATGCGGAACATCGGCCCGGCCTGCGGCGAGGCCGGTGCGCCGGCCGCGGTCCTGACTTCGGTGACGAGGCCGGCCGCCGGGGCGCGCAGCGATGTCGGCCCGGGCCGGCCGGCGGGCGCCCCCGGCTGCTGCGGCGGTTGTGTCAGCCGCGCCAGTTCCTGATTTTCGGTGACGGTGTCGCCTTCGCGGACCAGCAGGTCGGTGACCCTCGATCCCTCCTGATCGACGCCGACCTGGGCTTCACGGCGTGGCACGATGAAGCCGGTGACCCGGACCATGTCGGAGAAGCAGGCATTGGTCGATTTGGTCACGATCACCAGCGCCTGGCCCGGCGTTTCCTTTTCTTCTGCGTGGGAACGGTGCTCGAACCAGTAATAGCCGACGCCGAGCACAGCAAAGAATGCCACTCCAAGCGCAGGTTTGAGGTATTCGGAGAGGTTCATCGCCGGATCATTCCAGACTGCAAGTCAAAGGAGGTAGGGGTCATTCGGTTGGCCGCGAACCTTGCGAGAACCTTGAATGACGCCCCAAACGAATACGTCCCGCACGGGTGTTGCGGGACGTATTGTAGCCGGAAAATCCTGGTCGGCGCCACGCCCGTTACTTGGCCAGTTACTTGGACGCGGTGGCCTTGTTTTCCATGTTCACGACCTGGACGCGTCGGTTGACCTCGGCCATCGGCTGGCTCGGATCCTTGAGCTTGCTCTTGCCGTATCCGACGGTCACGAGATCGGTGCCGGTGATACCGTATTTGTCGACGAGATAGCGCTTGATCGCGTCAGCGCGGCGCTCGGACAGGTCCTGATTGTAGGACTCGCCGCCGGCGGCATCGGTATGACCCGCGACCACGAAGGTCGAGCCTTTCAGATCGGCGTTAGTAAGCGCGCGGCCCAGAGCCTGGACCGACGGCAGCGATTTTGCGCTGATATCGGCCGAGTTGTACTCGAAGTTGATTTCCAGATCGATCTTGGGCTTGTCCTTGACGATGGTGGCGATCTCTTCGCGCTCGGTGTTCGACAGCGAACGCGTGGACCGGCCACGGATCTGCTGCACGAATTTGCCCTCGGCGGCGACTGCGGCCGGGTCGACGGCCTGCTGCGGTCCGACCGAAAGGCCACGGGTCAGCGGCGCCTTCTTTTCGGGAGCCAGCGCGCGGACGATCTGATCTTCTGTGACGTTCTTGTCCTTGTTATTGTTATCTTCGGCCCGGGCGGTTACCGCACCGAATGAAATTGCGGCGCCGATCGTCGCGATCGACAGGATCGCGCCAAGAGTTCGGCCAAGGGTTCGGGTTACAGATTTCTGTGACATTGCCAGTCCCTCCTGCGGGCATCCCGCGCGGTTCCAAACGTGATGCAAATGAGCTGCCCGACCAATCGGCCGCGGCCTACTACTTTCTTAGTCTGGACGCCTGCTTCGGGGTTCAGCAAGCGCCATCCTTCGTCTCAAATAATCGTCACTGTACTCCGTAATCGGCGAATTCCTTAGCAATATTGGGGTCCATCGCCTTCGCGTTGTTTATATCCAGATCGCCTTCCGAAAGCGAGCCGTTGCGCTTCTTGGCAAGGCCGCGGCCATACAGCGACGAGGTCAATCGCGGGTTGATCTTGAGGGCGGCATCGAAATCAGCGATTGCATTCTTGGTCTGGCCGCTCTTCAGGTTGACCAGACCGCGGCTGTCGAGCGCATCGACGAAATTCGGCCGCAGCCGCAGCGCCTCGTTGCAATCCTTCAGTGCGGCCTGCAGGTCGCCGATCACCGTGCGCGCCCAGCAGCGGTTGTTGTAGGCTTCCACATCCTTCGGGTTCAGCCGCAGCGAATTGTTGAAGTCCTTGATGGCGAGATCGTAGAGGCCCTTGCTGGCATAGACCTGCCCGCGCCGGTACAGCGCGGCGCCGTCGTCGGGATTGTCGATAAGCTTCTCGGTCAGGCTCTTGATGGTCGGATCGTCGGCAATCGACGGCGCGGCCGGGTTGCTCTCGGCCGGTTTGGCCGGCGGCGGAGGCGGAGGAACCGCGGCCTCGACCCTTGGCGGAGCCGGTGGCGGCGGCAACGGCGGCGCGGGCGCCGCCACTTGAGGCGCAGGGTTGGGCGCAGGTGGTGGTGCAGGCGCAGCGATGGTCGCCGAAGGCGGCGGCGGGCTTGACGGCCGCGGTCCAGTGCCGCCCGGAATGAACGAGAAATCCTCGGCCAGCGACGACGAAATCCACGGCACCTGCTCGCTGCGCGAGGCGCGGGTCACGCCGACACGGGTGCGGTTCAGCGTTTCCTCCGCCATCAGGTCGGGAGTACGGATTTCCTTGAGAAGTTCCCGCACGAACAGGCTGTGGTCGGTACCATTGTCGGAAATAACCGACGAAAGAGCCGCTGAATACATCACCAGCGTGCCGTTCGGCGCGATGACGGGCGCGAGGCCGGCCGAAAAGCTGCGGAACCGGCGCTCGAACGGATTGCGCCTGGAGGCGTCGATCAGGGCGATCTTGACGCCGGCGCCGCGGCTGTTGATCTCGCCCAGCACCGTCTCAAGGCTGAAACCGTCGCGACGAACGTCCGGCTCGGTCCAGATCTGCGCATCGACCGGGATCATGTAGCTCTGGCGGCTCGACTGCACGCCGAAACCCGAGAAGAAAACCAGCGCGACCGAGCCCGGCTTGATCTTGCCGTACAGCCGGTCGAAGGCGCGCCGCATCTGCTCGCCGGTGAGGTTCTCGCCGACATCGACGTTGAAGCCGTCGCGCTTGAGCTCGTCGGCGACGTCGCGGGCGTCGTTGATCGGCTCCTTCAGCGGCGCTTCGGCATCCGGATATTTTGCATTGCCGATCACCAGCGCATAGCGGTCGCTTGCCGCGAACGACGGGGCGATCGACACCACCGAAAAAATCGCGGCCGAAAAAATCAGCGGGGTAAGCAATGCAAGGCGAATTTTCATAATGACGGCAGTCCAGATCGCAGCAATCCAGCCAAAAAGGCGCCGATACCAGCTTGCGCCGCGGCGACCTTACTCTACGCATCTTGCATTATCAAACCGCGCCCGCAACGCGTCAACCGCTTGCGATGGCGTCATTAATTGCGACAATTAACCGCGACGTTGTGCCGGGAAGCAGCGGGAATAAATCACGCTCCCGGTGGTGTCGCACCGGTGTCATAGAGTGGAGTTCCCATTGGCCGCCCTTCCTGAGCGGACTCCGTCACGCGCGGTCATGACCGGAGCATCGGCTTGTCATGACGTCGGCAGCAATGTGATCCTTCTCACACAGGGGCGCGGCTGTCATGCGCGAGGCGGGTTTGACCTTTGCGGATGACAATGGCTTGCTGCCGGCATCGGCCAATCCAAGACCTCAAGAAAAAAGTGACACCGATGGGAAATGCCTACGAAATCTACGCGCTGCGCTATGCAACGATGTCGCCGCGCACCCCGCATCTGAATTTCCTGGTGCCGGATCCACACGAAACCACGGCGCAGGACCTCGACTATTTCGTGTGGCTGATCCGGGGCGGTGGCCGCGAGATCCTGGTCGATACCGGTTTCAACGCCGAAGAGGCCAAGGCGCGCGCCCGCAAGCTCACGCTCAACCCGGTCGACGCGCTCGAAGGCTTTGGCGTCAAGGCCGACAGCATCAAGGACGTCATCGTCACCCACTTGCATTACGACCACGCCGGCAATCTCGACCGCTTCCCGCATGCCCGGTTCCATCTGCAGGACCGGGAGATGAGCTACGCGACCGGTCGCTGCATGTGCAACGGCATGCTGCGGCATCCGTTCTCGGTGGAGCACGTCACGACGATGGTCCGTCATGTCTATGGCGAGCGCGTCACCTTCCATTCCGGCGACGGCGAGATCGCGCCGGGCGTGACGGTGCATCGCGTCGGCGGCCATTCCGACGGGCTGCAGGTGGTGCGGGTCGAAACCGCGCGCGGACCGGTGGTGCTGGCATCGGACGCGGCGCATTACTACGCCAATCTGCAGAAGCGCAGCCCGTTTCCGATCGTCTACAATGTCGGCGACATGGCGCAGGGCTGGGAGATCGTGGAAAAGCTCGCCGGCCATCCCGATCGCTTCATCCCCGGCCACGATCCGATCGTGAGCGAGATCTATCCGCGCGCCAGCAACAAGGTCGATGCCTTTGCGCTGCACCTGCCGCCATCGCGATCGTTTGTGAAGTAGGGCAGGGTCGGGGCCACGGTCGTCATTGCGAGCCAACGGGTCGCGCGAATGCGCGCCCGATAACAGGCTCCGCGAAGCAATCCATTGCGCCGCGCAAGGCCCAGATGCAAAATCGCGAAAACAACCCCATGCAAAGTAGAATGGGGTGCGCGAGGAGACAAGGAATGGATTGCTTCCGCCTTCGCTCTTGAGCTACGGCGGACAGGTCGTCGCTTTCGCTCCCTTGCGCAAACGCTTCGCGTTTGTCGCAGGCAATGACGGGTGAGGGCGCGTACTCTTAGTACGCTTCCTTCGCGTCCGCCTCATGGCTGTCACGTACCAGCGCGAGGCTGTCCTCGATCTTGCCGAGCAGCAGTGCGAGGTTCTTGCGCTCCTGCGCGGAGAGGCAAGACAAGATCTCCTGCTCCCTGCGCAGCAGGCGCGGGATCAACTCCTCATAGAGCGCCGCGCCCTTGCGGGTCAGGCGCAATCGGAATTCGCGGCGGTCGTCCGCGTTCTCGACACGCTCGACCATCTGCCGCTTCATCAGCGCCGTGACGGCGCGGCTGATGGTCGATTTATGGGTGCGGGTGCAATGGGCGATATATTGCGCGCTGCAGGCGTCGCTGCGAAAACCGAGCGTTGCCAGCACGCGCCATTCGGGAATGTCGAGCCCGTAACGCGCCTGATATTCGGCCGCGAGCGCCGAACTGACCTCGGCTGCCAGCCGGTTCAGGCGGAACGGCACGAACTTGAAGAGATCGAGCCGGGAGCTTTTCCCGGCTGCGTCTTGTTCGCGCGGGTCACTGCCTGGTTCGCTGCAGGGCGCTTGTGCCAAAATCGCTCCAATTTGAGTTGACTAGGGAATGCGCACGGGATTTAAGATAGTTGCAGATGCGACTATTATCAAGGTCGCATGCCCATGACTAGTACAACGATGGCTAGTCGCAAGGATGGCTAGTCGCAAGGTTCAGCCCGCATGGCGTCCAGCAAAACCCAGTTCGGCTATCGCAGGCATCCCGATCAGGATCGGGCGGGGGCCGATGTGGCCGAATATCCGGTCGTGGTGGTCGGCGCCGGGCCGGTGGGGCTTTCGCTGGCGATCGATCTGGCGCAGCGCGAGCAATCGGTGGTGCTGCTCGACGATGCCGACCGGATTGGCGAGGGTTCGCGCGCGATCTGCTTTTCCAAACGCTCGCTGGAATATTGGGACCGGCTCGGCATCGGCCAGCGCATGGTCGACAAGGGCGTGGTGTGGAGCGTCGGCAAGATCTTTCACGGCGATTCCAAGCTCTACCAGTTCAACCTGCTGCCGGAGCAAGGCCACAAGCGGCCGGCCTTCATCAACCTGCAGCAATTCTACGCCGAAGCCTACCTGGTCGATCGCGTCGAGGACCTTGCCGCCATCGACCTGCGCTGGCGCAACAAGGTGGTCGCCCTCAAACAACGCAACGACCATGTGGCGCTGACGATCGAGACGCCGGATGGACCGTACCGGCTGCAGGCCGGCTTTGTCGTCGCCTGCGACGGCGCCCGCTCATCGCTGCGGCAGATGGTGGGCGCGGAGTTCGCAGGACAGGTGTTCGAGGATCAGTTCCTGATCGCCGACGTCAAGATGACGGCGGAATTTCCGACCGAACGCTGGTTCTGGTTCGATCCGCCGTTCCATGCCGGGCGCTCGGCGCTGCTGCACAAGCAGCCGGACGATATCTGGCGGATCGATCTGCAGCTTCACCGCGATGCCGATCCTGCGGTCGAAAAGCTGCCGGAGAATGTGCGGCCGCGAATCTCGCGCATGCTCGGCCATGACAAGTTCGAGTTTGAATGGATCTCGCTCTACAAATTCCAGTGCCGCCGCATGGACCGGTTCATCCATGGCCGCGTGCTCTTTGCCGGCGACGCCGCCCATCAGGTTTCGCCGTTCGGCGCTCGCGGCGCCAATTCCGGGCTCGAGGATGCCGAGAATCTGGCGTGGAAGCTCGACCGGGTGCTGCGCCAGCGGTCGCCGCAAACCCTGCTCGACAGCTACCATGTCGAACGCAGTGCGGCCGCCGACGAGAACATCCGCGAATCCACCCGCTCGACCGATTTCATGGCGCCCAACTCCCGTCAGGAGGCGCGGCTGCGCAAGGCGGTGCTGTCGCTCGCGAAGGAGACCGAGTTCGGCAAGCGCATGGTCAATGGCGGGCGGCTGTCGACGCCTTCGGTCTACGAGACGCCGCTCTCGACCGCCGACGGCGATGCGTGGCGCGGTGGCGCGCGGCCGGGCGCGTCGATGCCCGATGCGCCGCTGGTGGCGAACTCCGGCCAGCCGATCTACCTGACGGAGGCCTTCATCGGCAGCGGCATGCGCTTCACGTTGCTGGCGTTCGGCAATGGCGCAGCCGTTGAGGCGCCCGACGGGGTGAGCGTGGTCCGCATCGGCGGCGATGATGGATTTTCCGATTCCGAAGGCCTTGCCGGCACACGCTACGACGCAGCACCCGGGACGGCCTATCTGCTGCGGCCAGACGGCTACATTGCCGCCCGTTTCCGGCATCCGACCCGGCCCGCGCTCGATGCCGCATTGGCGCGCGCGTCCGGCCACAACTGAGGTTCTTATGGCGCTGTCGACCGATTCGAATTTCGCAAAGCCCGACGATGCGTTCCGCGCCGTCGTCGAGGCGCATCGCGGCCTGAGCGACCAGCAGAGCGCCGATCTCGATGCGGCGCTGGTGCTGGTGCTTGCCAACCACATCGGTGATATCGCGGTCCTGCACGAGGCGATTGCGCTCGCCAAGCGTCGGATGCTCGATGCCAGCCAGCAGCAGCAACAACAGCAACAATAGATACGTCTCAAACGAAGTCAGGAATGGAATTGATGGCCAAGGGTTTCGCGTCCACCACGGATATGGCGGAGAAGAAAATCACGTTCTCCGAGATCGGCACCGATCTCTACGCCTTCACCGCCGAGGGCGATCCGAACACGGCCATCATCGTCGGTGACGACGGCTGCCTGGTGTTCGACGCGCAGTCGACGCCGGCCATGGCCAACAAGGTGATCGAGCGCGTCCGCACCGTGACCGACAAGCCGATCAAATATGTGGTGCTGTCGCATTATCATGCGGTGCGTGTGCTCGGCGCCTCCGCCTACAAGGCGCAAGGCATCGTCGCCTCCGCGGAAACCCATCGGCTGATCGAGGAGCGCGGCCAGCAGGACTGGGATTCCGAATATGGCCGGTTTCCCCGCCTGTTCCAGGATGCGCAGAGCATTCCCGGCCTGACCTGGCCGACGCTGACCTTCGAAGGCGAGATGTCGATCTATCTCGGAAAGCGCGAAGTGCGGCTGATGCAGCTCGGCGCGGGGCACACGTCAGGCGATATCGTCGCCTGGGTGCCGGATGCCGAAGTGATGTTCTCCGGCGATCTGATTGAATATCACTCGGCCTGCTATTGCGGCGACGCGCATTTGCGCGAATGGCCGATGACGCTGAACGAGATCCGCGCCTTCAATCCCAAGGCAATCGCGCCGGGTCGTGGCGATGCGCTGAAAGGTTTGTCGACCGGGCGCGATGCGATTGCGATGACGCGCGATTTCGTCACCTCGCTGTACGGCGCCGCCGAAACCTCGGTCGCCAGGGGTCGTAACCTGAAGGAATCGATGGCGGCGACGCGCGAGGTGATGGACCCGAAATTTTCGTCCTTTGCGATCTACGAGCACTGCCTGCCGTTCAACGTCTCACGCGCGTTCGACGAGGCTTCCGGAATCGACGATCCCGTGATCTGGACCGACAAGCGCGACCAGGAAATGTGGGCCGCCCTGCAAGGAGGATGACCATGAATATCAACACCTCGCCCGATGCGATCGCCAAAAGCTCCGTCCATATCACCCCCGGCTACATGTCCGGCTTCGGCAACAGTTTCGAGACCGAGGCATTGCCCGGCGCGCTGCCGATGGGGCGCAACTCGCCGCAACGCTGCGCCTACGGGCTGTATGCCGAGCAGCTCTCCGGTTCGCCGTTCACCGCGCCGCGCGGCAGCAACGAGCGTTCGTGGCTCTATCGCATTCGCCCGTCGGTGAAGCATTCCGGGCGGTTCGCCAAAGCCGATGCCGGCTTGTGGCGCAGCGCGCCGTGCCACGAATATGAATTGCCGATCGCGCAACTGCGCTGGGATCCGGCGCCGATCCCGAAGCAGGACATGACGTTCCTGCAGGGCGTACAGACGATGACGACGGCCGGCGACGCCAACACCCAGGCCGGCATGGCGGCGCATGTCTATCTCATCACCAAATCGATGGTCGACCAGCATTTCTACAATGCCGACGGCGAGATGATGTTCGTCTTGCAGCAAGGCAATCTGCGTCTCGTCACCGAGTTCGGCCGGATCGACGCCGAGCCCGGCGAGATCGTCGTCATTCCGCGTGGCGTCAAATTCCGCGTCGAGATTCCGGCAGGCCCGGCGCGCGGCTATCTCTGCGAAAATTACGGCGGCGCCTTCACGCTGCCGGAGCGCGGGCCGATCGGCGCCAATTGCCTCGCCAATTCGCGCGACTTCCTGACGCCGGTGGCCGCCTACGAGGACAAGGACACGCCGACCGAACTTTTCGTGAAATGGGGCGGCTCGCTGTTCAAGACCACGCTGCCGCATTCGCCGATCGACGTGGTGGCGTGGCACGGCAATTACGCGCCCTATAAATACGATCTGCGCACCTTCTCGCCGGTCGGCGCCATCGCCTTCGACCATCCCGATCCCTCGATCTTCACGGTGCTGACCTCGCCGTCGGAAACCGCGGGCACCGCGAATATCGACTTCGTGATTTTCCCGGAGCGCTGGGCGGTCGCGGAAAACACCTTCCGTCCGCCCTGGTATCACATGAACATCATGTCGGAGTTCATGGGGCTGATCTACGGCGTCTATGACGCCAAGCCGGAGGGCTTTGTTCCCGGCGGCATCAGCCTGCACAACATGATGCTGCCGCACGGCCCGGACCGCCAGGCGTTCGACCACGCCAGCAACAGCGAACTGAAGCCGGTGAAGCTGACCGGCACCATGGCCTTCATGTTCGAGACCCGCTACCCGCAGCGGGTGACCGAGCATGCGGCGAAATCATCGACGCTGCAGGATGACTACTCGGATTGCTGGAAGGGATTGGAGAAGAAGTTCGATCCGAACCGGCCGTAGTATTTTCCCTCTCCCCTTGTGGGAGAGGGTGGCTCGAATGAGCGCAGCGAATTCGAGACGGGTGAGGGGTCTGCCTCCGCGGAGACAAACCCCTCATCCGGCGCAATCTCCCTCCGGTCGATTTCGCCACCTTCTCCCACAGGGGGAGAAGGAAGAAAGGACGAAGCCAAACGTGACAATGCATCCCAACGATCCAAAACTCCGCTCCTTCATCGACGTCGCACCGACCTCCGACTTCCCGATCCAGAATCTGCCCTACGGCGTGTTCTCATCGAAGGACGGCCTCGCCCCGCGCGTTGGCGTCGCGATCGGCGATTACGTGCTCGATCTCTGGGAGCTCGAGCAGGATTCGCGGCTCGATGTCGGGCCGCTTGGCGTGTTCTCGCAGCCGTCGCTCAATGCCTTCATGGCGCTCGGGCCGCAGGTATGGTCGAAAACCCGGGCGCGGATCAGCGAACTGCTGCGCTCCGACCATCCGGAGTTGCGCGATAACAGGGAGTTGCGGGTGCAGGCGCTGGTGCCGATGGCAGACGTCAAGCTGCACATGCCGTTCACGGTGTCCGGTTACACCGATTTCTATTCGTCGAAGGAGCACGCGACGAACGTCGGCGTCATGTTCCGCGGCAAGGACAACGCGCTGCAGCCGAACTGGCTGCACATGCCGATCGGCTACAACGGCCGCGCCTCGACGGTGGTGGTATCAGGCACCAAGGTGCGCCGGCCACGCGGGCAGCTCAAGCCGCCGACTGCGGAGGTGCCGAGCTTCGGCCCATGCAAACGGCTCGATTTCGAACTCGAAATGGGTGTGGTCGTCGGCCAGGCATCGGCGATGGGCGAGATGCTCACCGAAAAGCAGGCCGAGGCGATGATCTTCGGCTTCGTGATCCTCAACGACTGGAGCGCGCGCGACATCCAGCAATGGGAATATGTGCCGCTCGGCCCGTTCCAGGCCAAGGCGTTCGCGACCTCGATCAGTCCGTGGATCGTGACCCGCGAGGCGCTGGAGCCGTTTCGTCTGCAAGGCCCGGTGCAGGAGCCGGTGCCGCTGCCGTACCTCAAGCAGGCGCAGCCGAACAATTACGACCTGGCGCTCGACGTCGCCCTGCGCGCGGGGCCGATGAACCAGGCCGCCAATATCTCCAGCACCAATTTCAAATACATGTACTGGTCGTCGGTGCAGCAGCTCGTGCACCACGCCTCCTCGGGCTGCGCCATGAATGTCGGCGATCTCCTCGGCAGTGGCACGATCTCCGGCCCGGAAAAGCATCAGCGCGGCAGTTTGCTTGAGATCAGCTGGAACGGCACCGAGCCGCTTGAACTCGCCGGCGGCGTCAAACGCACCTTCCTCGAAGACGGCGATTCGCTGGTGATGCGCGGCTGGTGCCAGGGCGACGGCTACCGCGTCGGATTCGGCGAAGTCGAGGGGACGATTGTCGCGGCGGAGTGACTCTTTCCGCCGTCATTGCGAGCCAACGGGTCGCGCGAAGCAACAGACTCCGTCATTCCGGGATGGTCCGAAGGACCAGACCCGGAATCTCGAGATTCTCCGATGTGCAATTGCACATCGTAGTTCGCGCTTTGCGCGCCCCGGAATGACGGATCAACTCACCCCGAGATAATCGCGCTTGCCGATTTCCACGCCGTTATGCCTGAGAATGCCGTGGGCGGTCGCGGCGTGGAAATAGAAGTTCGGGAAGGCAAAGCGGTTGAGGAATTGCTGGCCCGGGAGGGTCAGGCTGTTGTTGGGGCCGATCGGAAAGGTGACTTCACGCGTGTCGGCGCCTTCGAATTGCGCGGGCTTGAACGCCTTCAGGTAATCGCTGGTCCTGGACAGCCGCTGCCGCAACTCCTCAAAAGTCTTTTCGGTGTCGGGCGTGGATGGCACGTCGCTATGTGTGAGCCGCGCGCAACCCTTGCCGGCGAAATCGCAGGCCCCCTCCTTGCCCGTGCCGACAAGGCTCTCTACAACGCCAAAAATGCAGGCCGCAACTGCTGCCGCCTCCTCCTCCTCGAAACTGCCGTCAAAGAGGACCAGCAGCCGATCATTCTCCCCACCAGCCAAGGCGATCTCCTGCAGCGATAGCACCAGCCCATCCCGGCTGCTATCCTCTAAGTCGCATCCCGCACCTCGAAAGGAACC
>Ga0137412_10003921_pt1 | contig 11893 bp, 7 predicted proteins | sample CZODoug2_1_16fun_FD_122160 | JGI IMG/M metagenome (GOLD analysis project Ga0137412, IMG submission 122160) | Vadose zone soil fungal communities from Angelo Coast Range Reserve, California, USA - CZODoug2_1_16fungal (Hybrid Assembly) | ecosystem: Environmental > Terrestrial > Soil > Vadose zone...
TATCTTTCCACTTGCCTTCATAGACACATTCTCTGCCAGAAGTCATACCATCATGGTACCATATTCTTCCAGCATTGTCTACAAGCCTAGAAGTGAAGTGATATTGTCCATGATAGATAATACCCTTCAGACTGTAATTTGTTTTGTCAGAGCCAGCTGATGTTCTAAAGCTGAGCTTGTTTTGGATCTTGAGCTTTGGGTTTAGCAAAGACAATGCGATGATGGGGGGAGTGCAGTTGTCTTGAAAATTTGTCATCTTATGCAGTTGTCTCAAACATGTCCTGCATCTTTTGTTTAACCATGTATTCAGGGTGTCCTGCAACTGTTTTGATATAGTTGCACTTGCCTTGCCTTCCAAGTGCCAGAATGGTGAACTTGAAGTTGACCTGTTCAAGATATCATGGCAGTGTGGACATGACTCTTCTGTGCTTGACTGACATGTTGGACTGCTGAACACTTGATCAATCAAGGCATAGACATCTGTGCCTTCTCTTTCATTGTAAGGAAATGATGCAGGATCCCTCTGACTTAATGGATATCTGATTCTGTCTCTCACACTCTCTAAAGATTCCTGTTCATTATTCTGCCATCCCTCTGACATGACAGAAAAGAAGTCATTGAAGTTGCTCAGATGGTTTAACCAGTGATCTTCATTCTCTGCAAAGATATTGTGCAAGATAGTCAATAGACTGTCATATGCACAACTTAATGTCTTCTCCCAGATCAAGCCTTTTGGTGAGGAAGTGGAGATCATGTGACTGCCATCTAATTTTCTTTTCTTTGTCATCCTCTTTTTACCTTGTTCATCACTTATGGCCTGGAGATGCTTGGTGCCTTTTGCTGGGACATAGGCATCAGCTGCATTGAGCATTACAGCTAGCTTGCACTTTTTCCCAGGATTATTCTGTGCTTCATTGTGTTGCTGGGGAACCTTTGCTGCCTTCTTCCCAACAAATTGCCAAGGTGAATCATTACTTTCCTCCAGGAGTTTCATGGGATCTTTTTTGGTCCACTTTATGGAGGGATGCACATTTGCTGGAATGTGTTCTGTGCCCTTCCATTTCTGATAGTTCATGATGATACGTGTCCTGGTTTCTGCATCAACTGAAGATGGAAGCTGTCTCAAATATCGCAATCTGGTGATGTCATCCAAGATCTCTAATTCTCTAAACTCTTGCCTCAAGTAACCAGTCAGCCCACCTTGCAATTTTTTGTGGTCAAAGCCTTGGACTAGGATGGTACCCCTCAAGCATGAACTTCTGGACAAACATGTGTACATTGACTGATGGCTGCGACAGTTATTCAAGTCAACAACATTGAATGGCCTGGTTCTTCCTTGTGATGCAAAGTCAGTCATGCCAAAGTTGGCTAGCACAGGGACCTGTTCTCTAGAGATGCGCATGACATTGTCATTTGGCATGTCACATTTGATGGAAATGGACTGTTTTGAGACAGGAACCACATTTTCAGGCAAACCCTCCAGCTGCACTGTAGTTGGTGGGTTGGTAAGTCTCACAAACAGAACATCTAATGCAAGCTTGTCATGTGCTATGTAGTGAGCCTTCCATCCAACAACAGTTGCCTCAGCTCCATTGGTCACACAGCATTCTGTTGCCTCATTGCGTTTTATCATCACTGGCATTCCCACACAAAGAGACAATTTCCCAGGATGGTGCTCAGTGCTTCCATGTGGAAGCTCCCACAGCTTTTCTTGTAGAGCAATAGCAATATTATTATTTGATCTCAATGGATCCACAAGTTTGGCCCTTGATTTCTTCCCTGATTCACCCACAGGATCTTCATTTGATTGCCATTTATCCTGTGAGTAGAAATGGGTGAGAGTGGTACCCATATCTGATGCAAATTTTCTGACACCTAGCTCATTGATCTTATCTCTGTGTGCATTGAGTGCTGTGATGACACTGATATGTCTGAATTCTGGTGCTGATAGACTTGGTTTTGAGGCACCTTGTCCTGCAATCCTGCTTCTCAACAAGGCAAAATCTTCATCAGTACAAGACTTGTATCTCATGTTTTCCAAGGCTGTCCTAAACTTGGCATCTTCCAAAGTCTGTGCCTTTTGCCTCATATTTTGCCTCAAGATCACTACCACAGTGAATTGATGCCAGAGTGACTTTCCAATAGTCCACTTCTGATCTCTGTTGCTGTGTGTCTTGTGTAGAGTGGTCTTCACAGTCTGACTGTACAATGAGGGATTTCTTCCAGGAGGAGGTAATTGTGCAAAGTCACCTGCAAAAATCATGTTCTTTCCTCCAAATGGTTTATCATGAACATGCATTGCTAAACTCATCTGAGAACTAATAGCATATATGTTTGAGCAGTCTAACATGGATATTTCATCCACAAAGACATATTTCACATCTTTGAGTCTCTCATAGATCCCACTGATTGTTTTTATGGACTCATTTGCCTGGTAACCATTGATTCCCAGAACAGAATGATATGTAGAGCCAGACACTAATGCAGCAGCTGATCCTGTAGGTGCCATGATCAGGAACACAAAGGACTGTTGTTTCCTCTCAAAGAATTTGATGAGTGCTTTGATCACTTGTGACTTTCCTGTGCCAGCCATACCACCAATGTACATCTTCAATTGATCTGCTGCATCATAAACTGAATGATTTGCTATGATTTTAAAAGCCTGCTCTTGTTCTTCATTCAGTGTGAATTCTAGTACAATGTCATCAATGTGGCTCCTGTCCTCTTTCTTTTTGGCAACAAAGTCCTTGTACAAGTATTCCCTGTCCACAACTTTGACAGCATTTGTGTTATATATGGGATTCCCATTGCCTACATGACTCTGAGTGCCATGTCCTCTTGCTTCACACTCCCTGGATGCAAGGATCTTGCTTTTCTCATTGGAGAGTAAAGTTTTCCATTGTACCTGAGTTCTCCCATCTCCATGGATGAAATCAGTCATCTGGACCTTGTTTGAATAATTATTATCACCTTTGTCAAGCCATCCTGAAGCTAACAAGATTTTTTCCATTTGCATCATTTGGTGCATTTTGTTGGCAGAGTATTTTCCAAGGTCATCCCAGTCTGCTTGAATTTTACCAACAAGTCCTTCAAGATCCCACTCATCTGTGACTCTATCATGATTATTTTGTTGATCACCCTCAAATATGTACTGTCCAAAGCTGTGCTCATTTGGTACCTTTGAGAATTTGCCTTGCTGTCTCTGACTGTTGAAATCATCCCTGGCATCATTGCATTCATATCTTATGTTGAAGAATTTCATTATGTCTTGCTGTCTCTGTGTGAATTTATAACTATGGAAAGCATCCTCCCAGGATTCACCTTCTAGTTTCAAATCCAATCCACTTTGCCATGGTCTGAATAATGTCAACATGGCCAAGCAATACTCAGCTCTGTCACCTGAGTCAGGTCTTGGAATATTTCCCCCAACAAAGCAAGGTACCTTACCTGCTGAATCATCAGATACTGTGAATGTGTGTGTAGACCATTGTGGATGACCTTTGAGGAATTGAATAACCTTTTGAAGCTTTTCATTTTTCTTCCCTTCAGGGAAATAGTTACAGTCCAATGGGTCATCAACCATTGCCATATCATCAGAATGAGATAGAACACCATCAACATCCATTGCATCATCTTCTGTCAGGGAGTCCACATCCATGTCATTGTCAGATTCAGATGTATATTTGAATCTGGATTTCTCAGATTTTGACATTTTCCTTTTTGTTATTAATCTGATCCAGTCATATAAGCACATGTCCTTAAAGATTGTTGGCTGCATTAAATAGTCCATAACTGGGGACAGCCCAATGACATTACCATTGACTTTGTGCAGAATCACTTTGTCCATCAAGGCATCTCCTGAGTCCTCTAGCTGAGGTTGCTCCCATGATTTGTTTGCTTCATGAACAAAAGCCTTCCAGAAAACAGGTCTGAATTCATGACTTGTGTAATGGTCTGGATGACCCAACAGATACATACATGCCATTGGTCCTCCCACTTCTGCTTGAACGGTCAATGTATTGACAATCTGGATCATGAGCTTTCTTGTTTTCTCTTGATGGCTCAAGTTGCCATTGATAAACTCTGAGTTTCTGTTGAAAACAGTCTTGATTGCTTCAAACATTGTATGAGTTTTGAGAGGTGTTTTTGTGATGTAGTCTGTTACATAAGCCACTGTGGACTTGATTGCAGTACCAGATAACAGGCTGGTCACATCTGTGTTACACCTCATCAGATAGGTCAAAATGTCAGTGAATGTATTCAGCCAAGCTTCTCCTTTTTTGATATTTAAGCTGCCAGTCTCAGGATTGATTGCAGTCTCCACAAAGACATCTCTAGGAAATCTAGCTTTGCATGAGTTGTATTTGGGATCTGTGCAGCCAGAATGACACTTATGTCTATTTGATCTGAAGAGAATCTCATCTACAATGGTCTTGAATTGTTCCCACCATGTGAGAGAAGCCTGGCATTTTTTGCAAGTGTTGTCTGGTGTGTCATGATGTGATATGCATTGCTCTGGAGCAGCTTTTGGTAAGGTTAGAGTAGGTGGTATCCTGTTTGGATGTAGTGCTGCTTCATTCTCTAAATGTGATTGTACCTGTTCCATAGTCCCTGTTTTAAATTCTCCCATGTGGACACTTTCCAAATACTGCACCATTCTTATCTGAAAGTCAGATGTGGGGTCTAGCAGTCTATCTCTAACTTCCTGTGGAGTCAATGAATTTGCTATCCATAGCAACATGTGGAGATGTAAAGTCAGTCTGCCTTGCTGTTCCACTGTTCCATAATATCCTGATGTATCACCATAGAGTCCTCTGTTTTTTGACTTTACACCAAGAACATGCTTCAAGAACAAGTCAACCATCATCTTGAAAAATTTGGCACCAGCAACTGGATTGTTTGCTATCAGCCTGAACCTCTCATCCTGTGAATGGAATTTTGGATAATATGTTTTATTTTCATCTGCATAGTACAATGCAACTGGATGATTTACATCTGCAGGTGCAAATGTTATAAACCAGGAGGGTGCCCCAAGATATGATATCAGTGCCCAAATCTCATTTCACATGTATTTCTTGCTTGTTGCAGATCCCTGCACATGACCAGCCACAAGATCAAGGTCATTGATAATTTTATAACACTCCTTTTCTGTCTCTGTAGTTGGTCTCACTATTTCACCATTTTTTAGTTTACTGATGAGCTCATTCAGGGTATTCTGATCAAGGTTCATGAGCCTATCAGCAACTTTGGGGAAATGTGACTTTTTTGCTAGCAAATATCCACCTGTTGTGGAACTTTTGATTTGTTCATGGTTAAAACTGACCAGAGGGAACAGAGGTTCAACTTGAAACCTTTTGTCATGATACATCAACAGATTCTTTTTCCTGGCTAGCTCACCCACCTTCTCCTTTCCATAAGGATTGCCCAGTCCACCCAGACCATAAGGGAACAACCATGGAAACATCTGTGGATATAGCTGAGGATTATTATAGGTTGATTCTGGTATTTCTGAATGTCCTATCCCTAGCACCTTGCCTTGTGACATCAAGTGATCCATGGCTAGGGCCCTGAGCTGCTTTCCAGTTTTATTCTCATACTGTGCACCTGTCAGAGCATGGACCACAAAGGGACAGTCACCATCCACTACACCTTCTTCATCTTCTGCAGATTCATGTACTGCAAGGTTCTCAGCATCTTTGCTCATGACAGGTACTCTGTAGTCCACACAAACAGGTGGTTCATCTTCAGGATAGGTTGCCAAATTTTCATAAGATATATTCAAGTCTTCATAGTCTAAATGGTTCAGTTTTAACCACTCCAGTGCAGCTGCTACTTTGTTCCTCCTTACCAGCAAGGGGACTCTTTGGTAATCTTTTTGAGTGGGTTTGTTTGGTCCAATATAAATGAAAGCCAGCACTTCATTCAGGTCCTCTGCTTTGGGTGGAAGGGTGTTATATATCTTTGGCATTGGAGTTGAGAATAAAACAGCATTTGCTTTCAGCTTGTACATGCCTGATTTTGTGACCTTCACAACAAAACAGTTGTGACAGACTCTAGCAATGAGCATTTTTTCAGTGAATGACAGTCCTTGCAGCTCTTTAGGTACATCTCCTAACCAATTGGAGTTAGCCAGTGATTCTTTGGGTGTTCTACCTATAGACAGGCTGTGTGCACAAGATTTACATACCTTGTCACATCCTGGTGCCAAGATAGGTCCCTTCCAGGGTTTAATATCATCTTGTACAGAAAGCCTCATTTGTCTGGTAATATAAATACTGTCAGATTTTAACAGCTCCATGTGATACCTCATGTTCTGCAGCTCATTCATGTCCTTAGACCTATATAAGACACCACAAACTGCACATCCTTCCTCAACTATTGCTTGGGACTCCAGGTCCACACAATAAGAATTGACTATGTGTTCTATAAGCTTGCCTGAAGGTGGGCTAGGCGGAAAGTGTTCACTGCTTGAGCTTGGATCACAATGGACCTCAGGGGAATTAGTTGATCAATTAGATCTTAATGTTATCATTCTTTCAGCACTTGTTTTTATTTTGTGATTATTTTCCACAAATAGTGTGCAATGACTGTCACATGTGGGACATGATCTATGTCTCCTCAAATGTCCTTCAATGATCTCCATTGGGTCTCTTTTCTTTACAGGGATATTGTGCTGTCTACAAATCTCAATTAACTCAGTCTTTGTTATAGAATGTAATTGAGTAATAGGGATTGTGGCAATCAGTAATGCTTTGCAACCATTGTCAATATAATCTGGTAGAAGGCTACTGTTACTTTGGTGAGAATGAAATTTGAAAGTTGTACCTTCAGGAAATATTGTATTGTTAATCTGATATTTTTGAAGGTCATTATAAATCCAACAAGCTTTCTTTTTATTACCACCACCCACTAGGGTCCTTTGAGTTTCTGTGTGTGTCTGCATGAAAGTATGGTGGACTGAATTATAGTGAGTAATGCACAATGTGGTATAAAGCATGATAGCTGTAAACAAAAATACAACAAATATATTGATGTCAGGGATAAGATTCCAGTAGACATTCAAAGGAATAGCAGATTTTATATTATAACCAACTTTGTGAACCATAAATGAATTACTTGCTAAATACTCATACTGCCATCCTGCACTGTTTTCATTGGTAAAGCTGTCAGTCTCATGAACTATGTGAGCATGCTCATTGTAAGTGGGATGTTGCTCCTTGTGAGTGAGAGGTTGCTCCTTATGAGTGAGAGGTACACTCCTCATGAGTGAGATGTTGCTCCTCATGAGTGAGAGGTTGCTCCTCATGAGCATGCTCCTCGTGAGCACAAGGTTGCTCCTCGTGAGCGCGAGGTTGCTCCTCGTGAGCGAGAGGTTGCTCCTCATGAGCGAGAGGTTGCTCCTCATGAGCGCAAGGTTGCTCCTCATGAGCATCCTCCTTTAAAGGAACAGCTACATAGATGTAGCTGTTCATATATAAACTACCTTCTCCACAAGCCCAATGCTGTACCATAACCTCCATGTCCTAAGGAATTGAAGTAACTGCGTAGAACAAGGGAAGTAGTGACAGGATGTAACAATGAAATGTTGTTAGAAATGGCTCACTGCCTAAGTTAGTGCAGTGAATTGTAGTTACGCACGTAAAATAGGCCCTCAGATAGGGCATGACTCTCTTTTGTTGATCTTCTTTTTTTTCTCTTTCTCTTTTCTTTTTTTGTTGTATGCAAGCAATGTTCTGACTGTGCACTCAGAAGTTGTAATATTGCAGAGGGTCATATGATACAATGGAATGGCAACACAGAGCAACAGCATACGCTACAAGTAAACCAGCAGACAGGAAGATCATGCAATTTGGAGGGCACAGCAAACAAAGTTAGACTGGAGTGACCAGGACACAAATCCCATTGACATTCAGAGAGATTGACTTGTCAAAGTCATTACCTCGCTGGTACACAGATGTGGTGTGCAGAACAGCCACAAGCGCATTCACAGGAATCTCTCCTTCAAAGAATGGGTCCCTACAGTCCTTCTGTGAGAGTACCTGTTCTATTGAGAAGTGACTGCTGCATCCGTCATCCAAGAAATGTTGTGATGAATCAAACACAGTGACTTAGAACATTATTGTCATTGAAGAGCCTATAATATTCAAAATGTATGATACTCACCACTCTCCCTGACGCTTAACGTCCTACGTGGGAGTGCACCATGAATGAGCCCAGCAACATTGATCTTTCCGGCTCTTGCACTAGACAGTAGCATCCTGTTCAGCTTCCTAGCCTGTGGAGTCTTTGTTGCAGGTGAAGCTACACAGGCGTTTAGATAAAACACCATATAAAAGCATGTCAATGCTCACCATTTGGGTCACCCCATGATGTGGTAAATTGAAGAGCACCATCAGCTGTGAACAGCTGCAGACTAGGCTCATTGAAGACCGTCCCATAAAACCCAATTGCTCGCTCATACTCTTGGATGAGAGGGAGGATTTCAATGCCTCATATAAATTATTAACCAGGCAGTCATTACAAACATTGAGATATTGAAATCATACCTTTGAATGTCTTGTCCCCTTGTTGCCTTCCTTCAAGAAGATATGAATTTAAGACAAAGCCAAACGTGACACACAATGATGTGATCCCTGCTCTAGTGATGACCTTTGCAGGAAACTTCTCATTGGTGCTCTTACAGATGAACTGGGCTGGATCAGCACACGAGGGATTTATGATCTCTGCCTCTGAAACGCTGAACTGAAGTTGTTTGACCAGCCGACTATATATCATACTTAGGCCTTTCAATAGTTATAAGGTAAAGGAGACGTACTCCATGTTGACTGAAGGGTATAATTCCCTATCTTGAAGAACTTGGAGTGGTATACAACTCACGGTTGCACCAACAGCAACAGTTGATCTGCAGAGATAATGATTGAATATAAGCATGATTGATAGTTGCGACAACGTACCTCAGCCTTGGGAGCTCTGTACTATATGTTCCATGAAGTATGGGATCTAGCTCATCTTTAGGCAGCATCGCCTGCCGTGTGCTATCACCATGATCACCATCGTCATCATCACTGACTTCCTCTTCAATGATCTGCTCTCTAAAAGATCATCAGTATCTGTTGCCAAGGGTGATGTTGCGACTATGCACCTGGTTTTCTTTTCATGAACCTTTGAGCTTTTGACAACAATGACTGGCTTTCTTCTTATTCTGTTAATTATAAAAATAATAACGAGTTGCAAAGTCACTTACTTGGCTTTAAGCGTCTTGGCTAGTTGCTTTTGTATGGGAGATGGTGATCTACCATCAGATTCATCGTCAGATGGCATCAACCTGTCATACAAGTCACTTAAGACATAGCAAGACATAGCAATAAAAAATAGCTACATCGTTTCGTTCCTCCTCAGTGTTCCTGACCCCTTGTTCTTCAAAGGGCTTGAGTCTATTTCTGTGTCATCAGCTCCATTGCTATAGTACGTAGTTAGCATGCCACAAAATGCTTTGTTAAAAAGGTCTTACCAGTCACCGTTCTCTTCATCAAACCTGAATGAAATGTTTATTAATGGGATGTGTGGAAGACAATCAAAACTTACCTTGCCTTCTTGCGAGATGATGTAGACTTGGTGCTGGCTGCCAATCTGATATCATGGTCATAAGTAAAGATTTATATATGATTGTATAAAACTCACCTTTCACCATCTGCCTCTGAGTCTGAGTCTGACTTGCGCTTTATGCTTTATATGCAAGCAGTGAGTAAGAGAGATGAGAGCAATGGCAATGATAGGTATGGCGTACTGCTTTCTACCTGTTCCTGTAGACTTCTTTGGAGCAGAGACTACAAGTTTAGATGCCGTTTTCTTGTTTTTCATCAGAGTGGTGACGATGGTCTTGGAACGAGTCTTGCAAACTGACTTGGTCGATCTATGGGGGGCAGGCATGGTGTGGTAAGATGCAGAAAGGAAATTTGAGATTGGAATAAAGCAGAAGACAAGTGAAGAGCACAGAGTGGTTTGGATACGACAGGATATGACAGTCCACTGCTTATATACAAAAACAGGATACACTGAAGATTTGACTTAGAAAAAAAACTGCTGGCAATAGCATGACAAAAAGAGTGTCTTTGAGACATTGGAGACGGAGATGGAGAATACCGTAGGTTGTCTCAATGACGGTACCATGATTCTGGTAAAGAGAGGTCACCGCTAGTAAAACATTGACAAATCCCTGTTTCATCCAACAACGTAAAAAGTGAAAGCAGTTTAGAATAATCAAAGGGATTGGACATTATGCTAGCCATGTGGGACATCTCATTTGATGCAGAATCCAGCACAGTTACCTCATATTGAGAAGGCGGAAATGACATTTTGTTGCATTCTGGTGTTGGAATAATTGACAGAATAATTGAAGATCCAGTAGATCAAACAGACAGTATGTACAGAGTGGAAGTAAACAAAACAAGTTAGTATGGTGATGGAAAATACAGAGCAGAACAAGATATAGCAAGATCAGGACACATCATACCAAGCAAGATCTAGACTATAATGCGATCGCATGATGTCAACATGGTGGCAAAGTGCGACTACCTCAAAAGATTCAGAGCAGATTTGGTCGACAAGACATGGCCACAAGAGTATTGGAATGACAGATTATCTGTTACCAGGACAGGAAGAAGCCGGAAAACAAACAGTAGCATATTGCCTGCCCGGTTAGTGTATTGCCAGGGCGGCCAGGTCAGTGTATCGCCAGGGAGAAGAGCAGAGTATTGCCAGGGTGGCCAGGTCAGTGTATCGCCGGGGAGAAGAGCAGAGTATTGCCGGAACAGCATCATACTGGAGAAGCCAAACCAGATCTAGGCATCCTGATGGAGATCAGTTCTATAAGCATTAAAGATTTGACATTGGGATGTTTCAATCTGAAAAAAAGGACAAGGAAAAGATCTTGTTTACAATGCCATGGCATTGGGTTAATGAGAAGATAATTCATTCAGAGAAGATGGAGTGACAGGACATATGAGTCTTGCCATTTTTGGTATGCAGCAAAAATGAGGGTTCTGCTGGAAGCTGAATGAGACCAATTAATGTTGTCAAATCACAATCATAAAAAGCTGTAAAATAGACAAACATCTGAGGGGGTCCATTCGATTTTGTTGAGCACTCGGTTGTGACATGGCTTCGCAAGCATCACCGAACTTTTATGATTTTCTTGACAAAGGAAATTATGGTAAGTGCGAGCTGTGAGTTCTGATTTATCTCATGACCCTGACCTTCACAACAGTTGATTTCATAGAAAAGAGGATTGAAGAGTTCACTGCAATGCGACCTGCAGCTCAACAGCTCAGTAGCATGTCTGCTGTGAGTTCTTTCCTTGTCAAAAAAGTAGACCATATCTGAAAAAAAAAAAACAATTTAGCCAACATTTCTTCGCAAGAACCTGGTCTTCAAACAAGACGACACCACAAAACGTGTCGAAACCTTCATGAAGGATCCTGATGATGGGGCCCTTGAAGAGGCAATACTAGAGATACAGGGAGTTCTGTTAGAACATGATCTCCCTCCTATTGTAAGCGAGGATCAGTAAGTCGCTCACCCTTTATTGAGCTACATCGATGCAAGAATTCTTTTATACCATAACAGACTGCGTCCCAAGGCTTTGTGGGCAAGGCAGAGTGTGAAGCTCATCAGCATGGGTGCCAAGCCATTTAATGAGGTGGTGGCTGGTTTGGTAGCCATTCACCAGAAGTTGGATGGATTTTACCAAGCAAAGGCTCTGATGCCTTGGGTCACTGACAGTGTAAATGAGCACTTCACCCTTAGCTTCTCCAACCGGTACCTCACACCAGTGCACCTCGCACAGAACCAGCCACATCTGGACCTGGACCCCAAGAAGATGTGGACGCTGGAC